>Ga0316226_1000586_pt1 | contig 46942 bp, 25 predicted proteins | sample TBH18017metaG_FD_206009 | JGI IMG/M metagenome (GOLD analysis project Ga0316226, IMG submission 206009) | Freshwater microbial communities from Trout Bog Lake, Wisconsin, USA - TBH18017 | ecosystem: Environmental > Aquatic > Freshwater > Lake > Hypolimnion/Profundal zone | place: USA: Wisconsin...
GCCATTGCCGAGAATCACCTTGCCGCCGTTCCCGGTGAGCGTGGTCACGCCGTTATAGCTATTTGTGCCCGTGATGTAGATGGTCGCGTTATTGCCATTCTGGATATTGAACGTGACCCCCGCCGTCCCGCTGCTGGTACTGATCGGCCCGGCAACGGTCACAGTCCCGACGGAACTGTTGTTGCCGTTGCGAATGGTGCGCGACGTCCCGTTCAAGTCGATGCCATTCTGGACAACGATATTGCCATTGTTGACTGAGCCAACCAGGGTTAGTGTCGATCCTGGATTAAAGGTCGCACCGCCCCAAACCAGAGTGCCGCCGGTTCCGCCGTTCAGGTTGACGTACAGCGTCGTCCCGGTTGCAGGATAGATCCCGCCGGAGGTCCACTGCGAAAGCGTGCTCATCAGCGTTCCGCTCGCCACAAGATAGCCTCCCCCGGTCAGCGAGAGGCTGTTGGACGCGTACGACCCCTGCGGCAGGCCCAAATTCCCCGCCCCCGTCAACTGGATCGCCCCGGTGATGCTCGTGCTGCCGGTAAGCGTGGTCAGCGCACTCCCCGCCTTGGTCAATCCGTTCGGAAAAATCGTATTCGCGTTAATGGTCGTTCCGTAGCCATCGTTGCACGTCAGGGTGCCGTTGATTGTCAGCGTACTCGAAGAAGTGCTGCCGCTAATGATCCACGCCTTGGTCGTGCTGCCGCCAAAAGTAAGGTTGCCGACGTTGATGTTGACACCGGCGGCGATTGTCAACGTCGATCCAGCCATGGCTCCGGTTCCAGTCAGCGACGGATTGGCCCCAATCCAGGCATCGGCGGGGCTGGTGTTATCCCAGGTCGTGGTCGTGCCGCTGGCGTTTACCCAGTTGGCCGTGGACGTGTCCCAGATTCCCGAGCCTTCCGTCAGGGTGCCGGAGGAAAGCGGGGCCGCCGTCCAAGTGTATACCACGGCGGAGAGATGGGCATTGGGCGCGAAAGCCAATGCGGCTACGGCCACGGGGCCAAGGACGGGCGCCTTCTTGGAACGTGACTTTCTGGAGGGATTTTTAAGGATGGGCTTTTTCATGGCGGATAGGTGTGGTTCGCAGTGCGGGGCGGTTGGTTTTTAAGGGAGATTTTTGGTTATCGTTAAAGAGACGGCGACGAGTCGGCGTCTCGAAACGTGCATAAAATTGCACGACTCTCACGTGCGAATCAAGAAAAATTTTCGCCGTTCGAAAAAAATTCCGCTTGACCGGTTAAATTTCGCCGCGCCGGGTGTCGCCCCCGTCTTCATTCAAAAGTAATTGCCTCCCCTCGCCTCGCCGCTTTAACCTCTCGCCTCAGCGATGAAACTCTCCAAACGCTGCGAATACGCCTTGCGCACTCTGATCGATCTCGGCCTTGCGTTTGAATTGGGCGATCGGCTCGTGCAGGCGCGCGATCTGGCAGAAAAGGAGAACCTTCCCCTCAAGTTTCTCGAACAGATCCTGATCCAACTCCGGGAAGCAGGGTATGTGGAAAGCCGGAGGGGAAAAGCGGGCGGCTACCGGCTCGCGATGCCCGCGGCCAGGATCAAGATCGGGCAGATCGTCCGGCTCATCGACGGCCCGGTGGCGCCGGTGTCCTGCGTCAGCGCCACGGCATATGCCCGGTGCGGTTGTCCCGACGAAGACCATTGCGGGGTGCGGATGCTGATGCTCGCAGTGCGCAACGCCATCGCCCGCACGCTGGACGCATTCACCCTGGAGAGCACGGTAAAGATGGTGCTGCGGAAGATCAGGCGCAACAAGCCGCTCATTCCCTTCGTGGACAGCCTGCGAAAACCCGCGCGAACGGCGAGGAAGCCGCGAAAGAGTTCGACAACCGCCGCAAAGCCAACAAACTCCCGTCCCAAGAGGCGGTCCAATCCGTTGAAGCGTAAGAGCCGCACAACCCGCGCATGATTTCGACGACCCACATGACTGGAGGGACTGGAGGCAAAGAGGCCGACGACAGCGGGCAAGATGCCCGCGCTCCCCTTCGCCCGCGTGTCTTCGAATTCGCCGGATACCTAAACGGTGATCTTCTTAAACCGTTGCTTGCGCTGTTTGCGTTGCTCGCGGTTGCCCTCACTGGCTGCCAGAAGGCTGTGCCCCCGGCAAACGCACAGCCGCAGATGCATATCCGCTTCGGGCACTTCCCCAATGTCACCCATGTCCAGGCGCTGGTGGCGCACTGGCTGTCGCGCCAGGGAAAAGGCTGGTTTGAAGCACGCCTCGGCCCGAATGTGCAAATCGACTGGTTTGTCTACAACGCCGGCCCCAGTGCCATGGAAGCGCTGTTTGCCGGCAGCATCGACCTGACCTACGTCGGCCCCAGTCCCGCCATCAACGCCTACGCAAAATCCAACGGCGACGAAATCCGCATTGTCGCCGGCGCGGCCAACGGTGGATCGGCGCTGGTCGTTCAACCCGACTCCACCATCAAGACCGGCGCCGATTTCCGCGCCAAACGCATCGCCACGCCGCAACTCGGCAACACGCAGGACGTCGCGTGCCGGGCATGGCTCACCGAGCAAGGGCTCAAGGTCACCCAGCGCGGCGGAGACGCCCAGATTCTCCCGACCGCCAACCCGGACCAACTCTCGCTCTTTCAGCTCAGGAAGCTCGATGCCGTCTGGACCGTGGAGCCGTGGGTCTCCCGGTTGATCCGCGAAGCCGGCGCCAGGGTCTTTCTCGATGACATGGAGAGCGTCACAACCGTGCTGGTCTCCAGCGGGGACTTCTTGAACCGGAAGCGTTCTCTATTGAAGAAGCTGGTGGAAGCGCACGACGAATTGACCCGGTGGATCGAGGCGCACCCGGCGGAAGCCCAACAAATGGTCGTGGATGAACTCACCGAGGAAACGAGGGGAAAGATCTCCCCGGAACTGATTGCCGCGGCGTGGCAGCGCATCCACCTCACCAACGACGTTTCCGCCAACGCCCTGAATACTTTTGTCGCCCATGCGCAGGCCGCCGGGTTTCTGCGTGGAGCGCCCAATTTGGACCGGTTGATCGTCATCCCCTGATCCCATGTCTGTCTCCGAAGAACTGCGCGCGGTCGCGCCTGCCAAGCTCTCGATCGAGGGCGTCACCAAAGATTTCCATACCCGCCGGGGCCCGGTGCGCGCGCTGGAAAACGTCTCGCTTCAAGTAAACGAGGGCGATTTCGTTTGCCTGGTCGGCCCGAGCGGCTGCGGAAAATCCACCCTGCTTTCCATCATCGCGGGCCTGGACCAACCGGACGCAGGGCGAATTCTGGTGGATGGCAAACCAGTCACAAAACCGGGCAGGGACCGGATGGTGATGTTCCAGGAATCCGCCCTCTTTCCGTGGCTGGACGTGCTGGGAAACGTTCTCTTCGGCCTGAAACTCAAGCCGAACCTGAACGACCGGGAACGCCGGGAGGTGGCGCGGTTTTACATCGGGCTGGTGGGTTTGGAAAAGTTCGCCCGAAACAACATTCACGAGTTGTCCGGGGGGATGAAACAGCGGGCAGCGCTGGCGCGGGCGCTGGCTCCCAACCCTCGCGTGCTCTTGATGGACGAACCGTTTGCCGCGCTCGACGCATTGACCCGCGAGAATTTCTACGGAGACATCCAGAAGATCTGGACTGAGCGCAAGAAGACCATCCTGTTTGTAACCCATAACGTGCGCGAAGCGGCGTGCCTGGGAAACCGCGTGGTGCTTTTCTCCCCCCACCCCGGACGCATCCGCGAGGAGTTTCCGATCGACCTGCCCCGGCCCCGGGATATCAACAGCGTCGAACTAGCCGGGCATTCCACCCAGATTACCCGCGCATTGAAAGGCTTTGTGAATGCGGAGGACTCGGACTGATTGGGCGGAAGTCGCACGGTCTTGAAGCCCGGTGAAAAGGTTCCTCTGGCGTGCATTGTCACCAGATCTCGGGCGGCCAGGGAATCGATGTCGGGTTTGCCGATGCAGAGCAATACACTAGGCGCGCTCGTTCCCAGGCTCCGGCCTGGCAACGCCCCTTTCTTGGAGGCTCCAGCCTCAGACCTCCTGACCTCTACCTGGAATGGGCGTGAGACTATTCGGAGCGGCGAAGCCGTGGCGCGTTGTGGTCGCGCCAGCGTCTTATAGGACTGCGGCGAGGCCTGTTTGCCGCCTCCACAGCGACGAGTCGATGGGCGCAGGAAACACTTTGGGTAATTCCTGAGAACAATCGCTTCGAAAGCGGTGGAGATTTCTTTCTATTACTCACAAGTTTGCAAATCGGGCGCAGGAGTGAGAACGGAGCCCCGAACGTTGTCATCCTGAGGAGCTAACCTCGCCAAAGCGCGAGGGTGATTGTTGGGCAAGAACCTGCGTCGCGCCAGCTTCCGGGGAGCGCACCCGTCCCGGGTGCTGGCCGAGGCGTCCCGCCTCGGCGCTGGAGTTTGGCCTTTGACTAGAAAATCTGCTGGTTTTCGCGTGTTCGATCAATTTTTTTGCTGGACAAGCGTCTAGTTATGCGACTAGAGCTACGCGCATGGGTTTTCCAACTAAAGTCCAGCTTATCAATCGCAAGGCCAGCGAGCAGTACTACGTCAATCTTCCCTCCGCCGTCGCCCAGGCCATGGAGTTCTCCAAGGGCGAGGAGGTTCAATGGATCGTCGCTGATAAAGGCCATCTCATCCTTTCTCGCAATGCGGTCCCTCCCAATCCGGTGGACGTTAAAAAAAAACGTCCGGTCCCTGAGTCAGGAGCTTGAGCAAATGTTGGCCGCCACTCAAAAGGCCTCTCCGAATGAGAGTTGCGCCCGGCGTCTAAGCCAGCACCTGCTTGCTGTCCTGCTCTGTCCCGATCGCGCCACCCTCACCAACCTGATCTGTACCAGCGGCGGCCACCAGGGCGACTGGACTGCCGATTACCGCCTTTATAGCAAGGCGCGCGTCGACTCCAGTGTTCTCTTGGATTTCGTCTTCGACGAAGTTCTCGCCACTCTTGCCCCCTCCCAACCCGTCGTCGTCGCCCTTGACGACACCATCCTGCGCAAAAGCGGAACGAAAATTGACGGTGTCGCTTGGCGGCGCGATCCGCTCGGTCCGCCCTTCCAAACCAACCTCGTGCGCGCCCAGCGCTTCCTTCAAATGAGTGTCGCCTGGCCTTTGGAGCAGGGAGGGGCACGCCTGCTGCCGGTCGTTTTTCATCATGCCCCCTCCGCTCAAAAACCTCCCAAGGAGGCTACCGACCAGGAGATGGCTGCTTATCGTGAATGTCTCAAACAGCAACGGCTCAATAGCCAGGCTCTCGATCAGATCGCTCGATTGCGAGGGAAGTGTTCCGCCGATCGCCAACTCATTGTCTGCGGCGACGGCAGTTACACCAACGCGTATATCGTCAAAAACCTCCCAGAGGGCTGCGCCTACATCGGACGCCTGCGCAAAGATGCAAAACTTCATTACCTGCCCGAGCCCAAGCCAAATGCCACCGGGCGCCCGCCTCGCTTCGGCCCCGAAGCGCCCACTCCCGAAGAACTGCGTACCGACGAGACCATCCCGTGGCAAACCGTGCGGGTTTTTGCCTGCGGCAAGTATCACGACATCCGCGTCAAGACCATCGAGCAGGTGCTTTGGCGCAAGAGTGGAACTGCCCAGGTCGTGCGGGTGGTGGTTATCGCACCGCTGGGTTACCGACTGCGCAAAGGCTCCAAGACACTCTATCGCCAGCCGGCATTCCTCTTATGCACCGACTGCTCACTGAGCCTGGAGCAACTTGTCCAATACTATCTCTGGCGCTGGGGTATCGAAGTGAACTTCCGGGAGGAGAAATCGCTCCTGGGTGCGGGTGACGCCCAGGTGCGCACTCCCAATTCCAACATCCACTTGCCAGCCATGGTCGTGGCCGCCTATTCGCTGCTGTGGCTGGTCGCCTTGAGAATGCGCGGGCGAGATAGCTTGCCGTCGGCCATCGTAACCCCGAAGTGGCGCGCTAAATCCAAAGAAGATACCCCCCTCCCGTCCACGGGCGACCTCTTGCGCACGTTGCGCACCGAAATATGGGCTCGCGTAATTCGACCCGGGACTTTCTACGACTTCGTGACCGGATCGCCCCCAGACACGAAGTGCCAGAAATCCTCTCCAAGCCTCCCAGCCGCCGTACTCTGCGCCGCCTGACCCACACGCCGCACGCCACCGTATAGATTTGTCGCAAAAAAACGGGCCAAACTCCAGGGCCGAGGCGTCCCGCCTCGGCGAACTTTGCGCGTCGAGTCGCCGCAATGCACTGGGGAGACTGGAAGTCCGCGTCGGCGGGACGCCGACGCCAACACGCGAGACGCGTGTGCTCCCCGGATTCCCGCTCCCGAACGCCCCGTCTTTCCGGCAGGTTCATTGGCAGCTTGCGAAGGATCTCACAGCAGGCCAGCCGGCGTTATGTCACCATTCACCGTTCTCGAAGCTGACAGCGCCGCCCGATGAGCCAACTTCGAGCGTCGAGCGAGGGCATGAACAAGGGGCTGTCTTCACGGTGGAACTCGCTGCCATTCCCTTTATCCCGGTGCCGGAGGCGCCCGTGCAAGCGCCGGCCTCGGAGGTGGAGCCGGAGCGCAGAATCCTGCTCGTGGACGATCACGTGGATACGCTGCGCACAACGGCTGCGATTTTGAAAAAGTGGGGGGATCTTCGCTCGGTACTCCATCGCATTGCTTCGGATGCGGCGTGATAACCCTCCCAAATGAACTGGATCAGGAGCGGGACCGCGAGGACTTTCATCGGTAAGGTGAGGGCTTCTCCTTCTCCTTGGGACCCGAGATGACCAATACGTTTGGGTTGTCAAATGCCGCCGCCGAACTAAACTTAATCCCAGAGTCGCAGACGAGGTGAAGGTTTATGCCTTTCTGCGCGGCCAACCTGGCAAATTCGCTCCAAGTCTTGTCACGTTGCTCAATATATTTGGCTATGCCTCGCATATCTCCGGAGTCATAAATTCGCAGAATGAGATCCGCCGCGCCGATTGCCTTCATCTTGTCGATAATCTGACCGTAGAGCCTCATTCCGGTCTCGTAGTTGGGTATGTGAGGATAGAAAGTTATCCGGTCGAAATGCATCTGATCCGGTCTCATATCCACGACGATTTTGAGATTGATTTTTGCCAGGGTGGCCGCATCCTCGGTGAGCGCAGCGCTTGTCTTGGACAAGAGATAGGTCGAATCGATTTTGAGAAATTGAAATCTCCCCAAATCGGCCCGGTGGCATCCGATGAACTCCTTGGGACGGAAGAGACCCGGACCCGCGTCGCAGACGCCGTCGCGCAAGCCTTTTGCTGCCAGGAGAGGGCTGTCCAATCCGCTCGGAACTTGCATCCCGCGGAGGGCGGGAACATCCTGGCGCAAGGTAAAATGGCGAAGATCGCAGGAGAGCGCTTCCTCGCTCTTGTAGTAGAGTTCGAGGATATTTAGGGCCGCTTTTTTATCGAAAGTATCGCCTTTTTGAGACAGCCGATTTACCGCTGAGGGGGGCAGCAAACGCACGCCCGCAAGATCGGCTGCTTTCTTGAGGTTTTGAGAGGGTGAGGCGACGATCAGATCCTTCGGAGCCTTTTTCAAAAGGGAGAGTTTGGTGATGACGCTGGCTTCCGTCGCCTCGTCGATCCCCTTTCCGTCCACGACGACACGCACGCCCCGCCGATCCAGCCAATGTGCCTGCTCGACGAGCCAGGAATCCTCCAGCGATAGCAATGCCCCGGCATCGACTTTGACCCCGTCAAACCATGAGAAAAACATGGAAATCCCCTGCAGATAGGGGCGAATATTCTCAAGCCCGACCACCGCCAGGACTCGCCCGGCAGGCCGATCCGGGTAACGGATCGCCGGGGTTGCCCGGACGCCGGTCTCCTCAACCGTAAGACGGAACAGGCGGAAATCCCGACCTTCGATGTGCGAGGCATCGGACAAGCCGTAGTCCAGCGGCAGTTTGGAAGAATCCCGCGACCCCGGCGGCGCGTAGGCGAGCCCGCCCAACACGGATTTGAGTTCAGCCAGGTTGTCCTTGAGATCGATTTCGACCAGCGACTTCATTGTGCCGATGCGCGAATTGATCTTGAACGGTTCGCTCTTGAGATGGTCATTAAATATTCCCAGGACATACTCGCCATCCTTGGGCCGCGTCACCACATAGTGGAGTTCCGCGTTGCCGACGGTGAACAAGGTCTGCCTGCGGGCTTCGCCGTCCAGCAACCTGCGCGCATGGTCGAGCAGAGTGTGCGGGATTTCAGTCACCAGCTTCCCTGGGGACCACCTTGCCGCAGACGGGTCGAGCGCCGGCGTGGTGTTGATACCATAGTCGCTGAGTGCCAGAACGAGTCCGCCCATGCATTCGACAATGAGCGGTTTGCCGTTGACTGTGGCGAGAACTTTCAGAGCGGGGATTTTCGCATCCTGCTCGTCCCTCAGCTTCTCCAGCGTGAAATCGGACCTTTCGGTGAAGGTCTTGCCGCCATACACCGCAAGGGCTCCGGAGGCGATCTTCTCCGGCTGGTTATTCACAAACCATTCGGGAAACAGGCTGCGCGCCGCCGCCCCGAAGAGCACGACCCGCCCTCCGTTCTCCCTGATATGCCTCAAGAGTTTTTCTCTGACCATCGAAGGCGCCGACGGTGGCACCCCGGTCCAGATGACCAGTCCGTAGCGGGAAAGCGCCTCCTGCCGCACGTCGCTCAGAAGATAGTCCACGCATTCGCCGTAAGGGGTGGCGCTGATCGCGTAGTCCTCTCCCATGGTATCCGCATAGATCCTCTCCGTTTGCACGTAGTGAGGATAGAAGAGGTCTCTGATCCCGTGCATCTGGTAATCGCCGGGGGCATAAGGGCTGTTTCCGAGGATGGTAAACGCAAGGCGTTTTCCGTAATCGATGATCGGCGGACGCCACGTGTTGGAGAACTCACTGATGAGCGCGATTGGCGTCTGGATCGGGCCGACTGGCCCAAAGTCCTCAATGAGCTTGGCCGCCCGTGCCGTGAACGTGCCCAATGGAGAGGGGATCAGTTTGTTCTTTCCTGTTTTCCAATCTCCCTTTCCCGTCTTTAACTGGATGAAGTCTCCGGATTCCCACAGGAAGAACCGTGCGCCGTTCAACCAGGAGAGATAGAGCACCTGCCGGCAGAGAGCGTAGCTCTTTTCGTAGTTGTTCTTTTTCCAGCCGGGCTTGAGTGCATAGACCGGCTTGGCCCCGCTCTCCGCTGCCGCGTTCTCATTCGAAACGGCCAGGTTGATCGGGCCCGAGAACTGAACACCATAGGGGAAAGGGTATTCCCGCGCCGCAGAACGGAGCGTGGTGACCGACGGAAAGATGTCAGAAAAGCCCATTTGCGAGCTGCCCAAGCTCATAACGCGCTCACGGGCCACATAGTGCGTGCCCCAAGGGCCATTGTGCTGTTGCGATAGAAAGGGGACGGGACTGCGCTTCAGATTGGACTCGAGAAAGTCGAAATAGGCGGCTGGAAACACGGCTCCCCCCACGCCCACAGGAAGTCGAGCGTAGTATTGATTGAATTGCCAGTTGAAAATCATGTCCACCTCCGCGACCTGACCGCCACCGAGTATGGCGTTTGGATAGTGGTTGAGGAGCACCTTGACCTTTTCTGGATCGCACACTCTGGCCTTTTCGCCGTCTTCCGCCGTGCAGTTTATCTTGCCGACCGCGACAAACACGAGGGTTGGAATCGCAGGCTTGTCTTCCAGCGCGTTCTTGACATACCACACCGGCGGATCGTCGACCCGGCCCATTTCAATCATATTGAAACAGTCATTGATGCCCAGCACATGCCTATGTGCGGGCATCGCCGGGTCCCACTTCTCGATGGGCCGCATGCATCCGCCAAAAAAAGCCCAGTCGAACTGGGGCGCCCCGGAATACCGGGCTTCCGGATCGTCGCCTACGTCAATCATATGTGACGTCACCGGTATCAGCGAAGCTGGGGCCTCGCCATTCCCCGGCACGCCCGGCGTCGATTCAGCACGGAATTGACTGTCCGAAGCAAGCGCTCCGAGTAATGAACAGGCTGCAAAAAAGCTGGAAACAGCAAAGCAGCTCGCCCTGGCGGAGCTGCTTAAAAACGAGGACTGGGTTATTTTAGATTTCAAAATAAAAGGGAGTCCTGTCCGGAAAGACAGCCGATCACTTCAAACGCCGCGACCCAAGCGCGCCGCCGTGATGTTTCAAGCACGATGTCTTCGGACAAAATTCTATATTCATAAATTCACTAGAGAGTCAAAGTTCCGGGAACGCTGATTTCCGAGAGCGCCGCAGGGTGCCCCGGAGCGATTCCCGTGAAAGTGATTCGAAGAAACCGGCCTGTGATAACTGCTGTTTGAATTTCGTCGTTTCCAGAACTCGCGGAACCGCTTTGGTCGAAGACTCGCTTCCACGCGGCGCCGTCCTCGGAGGCTTCCACCGTGTATGCATGACGGTGCTCGCTGGGAAAGCGCAGCTTAATCTGCGAGATTGTAACGATTCGCTCCAGATCCACCTGCCACCAAGCCGTCGGTTGATTGTCGGCGCTTTGCCAGTAAGTGGCGGGGTTTCCGTCGTTTGCCATGGCGGCGCTATGTCCGGCAGCCTCGCTGCTGGCGCGAGTGGGATTATCACGACCGAATAGAGCACTGTCTGCCTGCCGACTCGATTGTGAAGATTTAACGTACCGCACGTAGGGGCGAGACCTCGCGGGGGGCGTCTTTCCGGCGACGAAGAGCGGCGCGCCTTCGGTACTAATCTTGATAATCGCGGGCTGGAGACCGGGCGCGGTCGCCCGGATCACGCTTTCGCCCGCGTAATAACTGCGGAATTCGATGGCTGCCTGACCGTCGCGAATGTCGATATCTGAATTCGGCTCGAAGGCGATCGATGGGCCAGTGGGGAATTCGCCAGGGCCGGATTCAACGGTCAAGGTGACCGGCACAGCGTTATTCAGCGGCTTGCCTTGAGCATCCACCACCGTGACGACAATCTGCGCATCGTCGGTGCCATCGGCGCTTTTCAGGGTTGTTTTGTCCGCGGTCAGTTTCAGACCGGCAGGGGTTCCGGAAACGGGCCATTCGGGCGGCGGCAGCTTTCGGTATTCATTACGGTACCAATACCACGGCCGTTTCGGAATCCGGAAGTAATCCACCAGTCCCATTGAACCGAAGGCTCGCCCGGCTATGCTTCCGTGATCGAACCCGCACCAGATGACCTCGCCGCTGCGCCAGGAAAAACGCCAGGGATAAGGCTTGTCTTTGTCCTGCTCCGGGACATGAGGCAAATCTCCCCACCCCGGTTCGTATTTACCAGGGCGATCTGAAATTGTGGAGCCGTATTCGCTGACAACGCTGGCGACGCCCGAATTCAAGTATTCGTGAATGGACGCGCCGTCGCCATTGAAGCCGGCGATGTCCCCGAGCTTATAGATTTTCCCGCGCTGCGCACCCCCGATGGCGGCAGGGCGCGTGGGATCGAGTTCATGGGCGTAGGCAACCAGCGCGTCGAGCAAGCGGCGCATTTTTGGCATGACTTCCGAGTGGGAGAAAAACGGCTCATTGCACATACTCCATACAACGATGGCCGGATGGTTGCGATGAATGCGAATCATGTCGCGCAAGCTGGCCCTGACACTCTCCTCGAAGGGCTTCTCATCCTCCGCGTGGATAGGGTAGGCGCTGCAATCCCAGTAGCCGTCGTCCTTGAAACCGCCGGTGCCCCAGAAACAATTCTCCGACCAGAACAGCACTCCCAGTCGGTCGCAGGCCTCCACAAACGCCGGGGCATGCGGATAATGCGAGCCCCGGATGAAACCGAATCCCGCCTCCTTCACCAGCTTCACATCGCGCCAGGCGCCCGCATTCGTCACGGCATCGCCCCAGCCTGCATGATCCTGATGGACGTTCGCTCCATGGAAATAGTAATGCTCCCCGTTGAGAAAGAAGCCGTGATCGGCGGTCCATCGGAACCAACGAAAGCCGAGCGGCGAAACGAAGCGGTCGACCGGCTTGCCGCTTTCGAGAACTGTGGTCCGAACGCTGTAGAGATACGGATGGTCCGGATGCCACAGCTTTGGATTGGAGACCGCCGGGCTGGTTTGATCGAATACCGCCGCCGTCCCCGCTGCGACTTGCTGCGTCGATTCGAACTCGCACACCGGTTTCCCCGCCGGGTCGATGAGCGCCGTATTCACCGTGCAGGATTTGGCCTGGTCCCCGTCGTTCACCACCTCGGTCTTTACCGCGACCGTGGCGGATTCGACCGAGACTCGCGGGGTGGTGACGTCGGTTCCGTACCAGGCGACATGAAGCGGATCGGTCACCACCAGGCGCACATTCCGATAAATGCCGCCGCTGAAAACGTGCTCGCCCGCACGGGGTGCGAGACGCGGATTCCATCGGTTGTTCACCCTCACTGAAAGCTTGTTGAGGCCGGGATGCATGCACTTGGTGATATCGACCGAAAAACCGGTGTATCCCCCTTGATGGTCGGTGGCCTTGCGTCCGTTCACGAAAATCTCCGCCTCCTGAAAGACGCCGTCGAATTCCAGAAAAAGAGACTTTGATCTCCATTCCTTCGGAAGGTCGAGAGTCTTGCGATACCAGCCATAGCCGGCGTAGAAATCTTTCGAGAGAAAATAGGGTAGGCTGAAGGAATGGGGAAGATCGACCGAATCCCATTTTGAGTCGTCGTACGCGGGTAATTCGGCTCCGGTTCGGTCGCCAAGGAAGAATTTCCAGTTGCGGTTGATCGTTTGGATCTCTCGTAGCGCCGGTTCGCAGCTGTCCGCGACGGCATAACCCGGCCATGCGAGGGCGACCAGCAAGGCCGCCGCCGATACAAGCAATGCGGCGATGTTGAACTGATTCTTCATTTCATACCAAAATGACGGAAGCGCGCGTTTTTGTCTCTTAGCCATTTGGCTAAAAATCGCTCGTGACACCGGTCCCCATTGAGTGACATCCTTCTTGAAGGCGGGCCACCGTCCTACGACCACAACTTCCTGTGAAACGGCATTTCTTTTTCTGCCTCATGCTTGCGGCTCCACTCGCAACGGCAGCGCCGCTCGATACTGTCGCGAAAATTCGCGCGTTACCGCCCGCCGAGGCCGCGCGCGGACTGCCTGTGCGCATTGAAGGCACGGTCACTTATTGCGATCCTCAAGGGGACGACCTTTTTATTCAGGACGAAACTGCGGGGACTTACGTCGGAAACTCCCGCAGGCTGAAATTGGTCTGGCCGATCAAAGCCGGCGACCGGGTGCGGGCGGTCGGATGGACGTGCCGGGGCGGTTTTTTTCCCGACATGATTGTCATGCAATCGTCACAAACCGAAACCCGGAGCGCCGCGCCGCTGGACGCCGTGGGCAGCATTGAGTTCCTTGGCAAGGGCTCGCTTCCCGTGCCCCGCGCGATTAAAGACGACGAACTGCTCGCGCCGGAGGTCGATTCCCAATGGGTCGAGGTCCCTGCGATGGTCACTGGGGTGGAAAGCGGAGGGTTGGCGTTTACGCTTTCCATCGAGGTCCACGGGTGGAAGTTGAAGGCCGAAGTCCCGCGCGACGAGCGTTCCGGGGCGCGCGCGGCGGCTTTGATGCAGCGTTCCGTCCGTATTCGGGGGGTCGCGGGGACGGTGTTTAACACCCAGCAACAGATGACGGGGCGTTTCCTGTATGTCCCATCGTTCGATTACATCACCCCCACGGACGCGCGCACCACCGACTCGCCCCCGCCGCTTCGCGCCGTCAATGAACTCTTGCGAAACAAGGACAGCACGCATTCGATCGTGCGCGTGCAAGGAGTAATCACGCAGCCTGCGTACGACGGGTTTTATCTGCGCGACAATCACGACAGCGTCTTGGTTCACACGGCGCACCGGGGTGCATTCGTCTCCGGCGACCGGGTGGAGGCGGAGGGCTTCGCAGCCATCGCGCCGTTCCGTCCCGTCTTGAACGCGACCCGCGTGACGACCCTCAGCCATACTGAGGCGCCGAAACCGCTGGCGCTCGATTTCGACGCGGAAAAGCTTCCGCGATTCCACGCGGAATTGGTCGCAGTTGGCGCCGTGTTTCTCGCCCGCCGCGATGGCCCCGTCGAAACGGTCCTGCAATGCCAGACGGGCAACCTGGTTTTCGACGCCGTTGCACCGATCGATTTTCCGTTGCCGGACGGGTTGACGCCGGGCGATCGTCTTCGGCTCACGGGGGTATGCGAATTGACGACTACCCACCCAACGCCTCGATCCAACTGGGTGGACGGTTTCCGCCTGCACCTGGCGAGGACGGAAGGCGTGAGCGTCTTATGGCGCGCCCCCTGGTGGACCCTTCGCCACATGCTGATTGCGCTTGGCTTGGTCACCGCGGTGGCGCTCGGGGCTCTCGCGTGGGTGGGAGTGCTTCGCCGCACGGTCAAGGAGCAAACTGAGACCATTGGCGCACAACTGAAACGCGGGGCAGTGCTGGATGAACGCCAGCGCATCGCCCGCGAACTGCACGACACCGTCGAACAAGGGTTGGCCGGCCTGTCGGTCCAGCTTTGCAACGTGATGGGAGACATTCAGAAGGGGCGGGGAGAACCGCTTTCGGCCATCCGGCTTGCCCAGCAGATGCTTCGCCATTGCTGGGACGAAGCGCGCACTTCAATCCGCGATCTTCGCAGCATCGAACTTGAGCAAATGGGCCTGGCGGGCGCCATGGACGCGATGGTCCGCTCGTTTTCCGGCGGAGGAGGCGCGGAGGTTCAGTTGCAAGTTTCCGGCGAGGTTTGCCATATCGAGGCTTCCGTTGAAAACCATCTGCTGCGCATCGCCCATGAGTCTGTTACAAACGCCGTTCGGCACGCGGCGGCGCAAAAGATCGTTGTGGCGTTGACCTATGCGCCGACTGCGGTGACGCTCGAAATCCACGATAACGGCTGCGGTTTCGATCTCTCCGCTCCAGTTCCGGAAGGGCACTTCGGTCTGCTTGGCATTCGCGAACGCGCCAACAAGATCCGGGCAGCCCTGACCGTTGAAAGCGCACCCGGATCGGGTAGTGTCATCCGCGTCGTCGTCCCCAGTAATCAACCCCAATGTACCCCGGTATGAAAAAGAGAATCCGCGTTCTCATTGTGGACGATCACGCCATGATGCGTCTCGGCCTGGCGCAGGCGATCGCGCGCGAACCGGACCTCCTGCTGGTCGGCGAAGCGGGCAACGGCGAGGACGCCATTCACCTTTACGGGGAAAAAAAGCCGGACGTCGTCATCATGGATTTCAAACTCCCCGGACAGGATGGCGCGGAAAGCACCGCAGCCCTCCGGGCCGGGTATCCGGATGCCCGCGTGGTCCTGCTTTCCATCTATGAGGGGTCCGAAGACATTTGGCGTGCCACGCAGGCAGGCGCGGTCGGTTATGTATCCAAATCGGTGGAAGTAGCCGAAGTCATCGCTGCCGTGCGCCAGGCGGCTGAAGGGCAGTCCTATTTCTCCACCGGGCTGGAGGAAAAGCTCGCGTTTCGAAGTGCTGAAGCCAGTTTAACCCAACGCGAACTCGATGTCCTGCGCCAGATGGTTGCCGGTCGCAGCAACAAGGAGATTGCTGCGTCCCTCTACATGTCGCAAGCGGCGGTGAAATACCACTTGAACCATATCTTCACCAAGCTTCACGTCGCCGACCGCACGCAGGCCACCGCGGCTGCGGTCCGCAGGGGGATCGTTCATCTTGACGGGTGACTGCGGGAGCGGCTCGCTTCATTGTTGCTAATCTATATTCGATTCAAGTCCTCGCCAAGAAATTTAGCCATTTGGCTAGGATGACATTTTGAAGGAACGGCGGCATCATTGGCCCCGTCATCCGAATTCAGCGTCCCGAAACCGATAGATCCCAACCCATGAAAACTCACTCAAAACACTTATCCTCTTCGCCCCATCTCGCCCGCGGTTCCGCCCGGAGCACGCGGCGCGGCTCCAAGTCCATTTTGGCAGGGGCCGTAATCCCCTTGATCGCGTTCACCGTTCCCGCCCGCGCGGCGACGGTTACCTGGACCGGTTCCGGGGACGCCACCTGGACGAACGGCTCCAACTGGGGCAGCGGAACCAATCCCGGCACCGGCGATACCGCTCTCTTTAATGGCGCCGGCAACGGCGACACCCTTCTTTCGTTGACCAGCGGCACGCTGACGAGCGTCCTGTTCGACACTTCCAGCGCCGCCGCTTACACGCTCGGCAGCGCGGTCGGTTCGGGCACTCTGACGCTCGACAACGGCGGCTCGATCACGGTGAACAGCTCCGTCACCGCCGCTCAGAAGATCAATTCCAACCTGATCCTCGGCAACGACGGGAGCACGCAGACGTTTACGCTGACCGACAACAGCGCCAGCGCACTGCTGACTGTCGCGGGCGGGGTCGCCGGCTCTTCCGGGACGGGGGCGAAAACCCTGACGATCGCGGGCTCGGGAAGCACCGCCGTCACCGGTGCGATTTCCGACGGCTCGACCGGAACGGTCGGGATCGACAAGACCGGCGCGGGAACTCTGACACTAACGGGCGTGAGTACATTCAGCGGCGGAACCGTCGTCGACAGTGGCACCCTGGTGCTGGCCGGCACTTCGTCCACCGATCCCGCGATCCGTGGCACCGTAACTGTGAACTCTGGAGCCACCCTGAATGTTGCGGGGACTGCATTTGTCGGCTTTGGTAACGGCGGCGCGAAGATAACCACGGTGAACGTGAACGGCGGAAGCGTTAGCAGCACCGCGAACCCCTTTATTACCGGAGGAACCGTTAACCTGACGTCCGGCACCTGGTCCGGCGGCGACTTTCATTGGGTAAACACGGCCATCGACTCTCTGGCCAGTTCTGGAACCTCGGTCATCAGCGGCAATATTTTCATTCGCCCGGATTACGGTTACCCGACGGTTAACATCAACGTCGCCGACGGCCCCGCCGCCACCGACCTGCTGATCAGCGGCGTCATCAAACAGACCGGTGGCCAGTATATCGGCTATGTGGTGAAGACGGGTTCAGGCACGCTGACTTTCTCCAACAATTGCAGCTACACGGGAACCACGACTGTCAGCGCGGGAACGTTGCAACTGGGGAGCGGCAGTGGCGCCGGAAGCGTCGCAGGCGATATTCTCGATAACGCGGCATTGGTCTTTAACCGCTCGGATACTTCGACCTACGCGGGAACCATTAGCGGAGGCGGGACGGTGACCAAGTTGGGAGGCGGGACGATTATCCTTACCGCCACAAACAGCTACAGCGGCGGCACAACCGTCTCCACCGGCGGTTTGCAGTTGGGCAGCGGCGGGAACACCGGAATGATCACGGGCAATGTCGTCGATAACGGCAACCTGGCGTTCAACCGTTCGGACGCGATCGGCTACTCGGGGACGATCAGCGGGACCGGATCGCTCACCAAGTCCGGCTCCGGTTCGCTCACGCTGAACGTTCCCAACACCTACAGTGGCGGCACGACGCTGAGCACGGGCACGCTGATTCTCAACAGTGGCACGGCGGGCGTGAGTGCATCGTCGGCAATCGGCACGGGGACGCTAACCGTTTCCGGCGGAGCAATCGACAGCACCATCGCGGGAATCACCCTCGGCAGCAATAACCCGCAAGCCTGGAACGGGGACTTCACATTCTTCGGAAGCCAAAACCTGGATATGGGCAGGGGCACGGTGTCGCTGGGAAGCGCCCGCCAGGTGACGGTCAACGCCGGCAATCTCACCGTTGGCGGCATCACCGGCGGTTATCTCTTGACCAAGACCGGCACGGGCACGCTGACGATGGCTGGCAACAGCACCAATAACGGCGCCACCATTGCAGCGGGCGCGCTCGTCGTTACGGGCACTTATACTCCAGCCGGCGCGGTGACCGTGGTCAACAGCGCGACGTCCGCATCGCTCACGGTCGCGGGGAATGGCTACCTCAATTACGGCAGCCAGACGGTCACCATCGGTGGAACCACCGGCGCGGCTACGGTGACGCTTCAGGAGTCTGGATCGATGGCGGGCAGCTCCAACCTTACACTCGGTTCGAACAGCCGTCTGAACATCTCCGGCTCGGCGCAACTCTCCGTAAACGGCAATACCTCGCTCACGGTCAGTCCTTCCGCTGGCGCTTTGGTGAATCAGAGCGGCGGTTCGGTGACGGTGGCCACGTCATTGTTTTTGGCGACCAGCGGAACGACCAGCGGTTCGTATTTAATGACTGGTGGCACGCTGACGCTCTTGGGGCAAAATACGCCACGGTTCAACGTGGGGCGGCCCCAAGCCGGCGCTGCCGGTGTCTTCCAGATGAGCGGCGGCACGTTCGCAACGACCGGCGGAAGCGGCTGGCTGTGGGGAATCAACGATGCGCCAAGCAGTTCCGCGGCAGGTTACGGCACCCTTTACGCGACGGGAGGAACGATCACCCTTGCAACCGGCATCAATATCGATGTCGGCCCGCGCGTGGGCCAGGGCGATCTAACGGTCGCCGGCAACGCTTCAATCACTTGTTTCAACGGCACCGTGCTGGTGGGATACGAGGGTGGCGGCACCGGGATTGTCAATTTGAACGGCGGTGTGCTCCAGGCGAACGGGCTTCAGAAAAATCAAGGTGGCGGGGCGTTGCTGAACTTTGCCGGCGGTACGCTAAAAGCCAACGTGGCCGGCACATTGATCGGCTCGACTGCCGTCGACCGGGCGACAGTTTACGGTCCTTACTCGTCGGGCACTCTCTCCTACGCAGGCGGCGCAACGATCGACACCAACGGCGTCGCGGTCACCGTCCCGCAAGCCCTTCTTGCTCCGTCCGGCAACGGCGTGGCGCTCAGTGGTTCCTTTACGCCAATTACCGGACTGACGGGAATTCCCTTCGTTCGGGTAACCGGCGGCGGCGGGACCGGGGCCACGGCGCAAGCTGTTTTCGACCCGTCCACGAACACGATGACCGGATTTGTGATCACGAATCCGGGCAACGATTACACCACCAGTCCTACCTTTTATATCTTTGGCGGCGGCGTCAGCGGGACAACGCAGATCACCGGAACCACGGCCACGTATGGCAGCGGGGGCTTGACGAAGACCGGGGTTGGCATGCTCACTCTGACGGGCGCAAACACCTACACCGGCCTCACCACGGTCAGCAGTGGGACGCTTCAGATTGGGAACGGGACAACGGACGGCACCCTCGCCAGCAGCGGCATTGCCGATGGCGGAGTCGTTGCGTATTCCAATACCGGCTCGCGTTCGTTTTCCGGTGCTATCAGCGGCAGCGGCTCCTTCGTGAAGCAGAGCGCGGGCACGTTGACGCTTTCCGGCAGCAACAGCTATACCGGAAGCACAACCCTCGGCGGCGGAATCCTCGTGACCAATAGTGCAACGGCCCTTGGCAACGGCGGTAACATCGCCTTCACCGGCGGCACGTTGCAGTTGACCGCTGCATGCGCCGGGCAGGACTTGGGCGCCCGGATAAAGAGCAGCACTTCCTCGATTAGCCTGGACACCAACGGCCAGAATGCCGGATTTGCCGGCTCCATCGACAGCAGCAACAGCGGCGGGCTAATCAAAGCCGGCGCTGGCACGCTGGCGCTTTCGGGCAGCAACGCCTATAGCGGAGCCACGGCTGTCAACGCAGGTTCGGTATCGTTCCGTACCCAAGCCGCTCTTTACAGCGGCAGCTCGGCTAACTGGACTCCCACGTATATTAGCGTCGCCAGCGGGGCGGCGCTCGCGCTTGGCGTCGGCAATGCCGCTTCCGGCTATTTCGATTCCACGGCCTTGAATACGTTCCTGGACGGCTCCCACATGGGCTTGAGCACCGCCACCACCGGCTTCAAATCGGGGGCGGCTCTGGCCTTCGATCCCACGAATGCACCGGGCGGCACGTTCACCTTCTCGACGCCGTTCAGCGGCATCGGCTCGTCCGGCACCACTGGCTTTGGCATCGTTGGTTCGGGCACGTTGATTCTTACCGCCTCCAACAGCTACACCGGCCCGACGGCGATCAACGGCGGCGTGCTGACGCCCAACAATGCGAATGCCCTGAGCGTGGGCAACATCACCTTCGGCGGCGGCGCGCTTCAATATACGAGCGCCATCTCGGGAACGGACCTAAGCGTTCGCATCAAGAACAGCACCGGCCCTATCGGCATCGACACCAACGGACAGAGCGTGACTTTTGCCGGCGCGCTCGACAGCAGCAACACCGGCGGCATTGGGAAGACGGGCGCGGGCACGCTGACGCTCACGGGCAGCAACAGCTTTACCGGCGGTGCAACCGTTACAGGCGGGACGCTGGCGATCTCCTCCACGAATGGAACCTTGGTCGGTGGCGCGATCAATGTTAGCAACGCCACCCTGTATATTGGCGCGCTTGGCAATCAGGGCTTCAGCACGGCCAGCGCGGTTACAATTACCAACGGTCTGGTTACGAATCAGAACCAGTCGGGTACGTTCTGGTTCGGGAACAGCACACTCACTCTGACCAGCGGCACATGGTCCGGCTCTCAGACCTACCTCGTCAACACGCCGGTGAACGTTCTGGCCAGTTCAGGAACCTCGGTGATTACCAGCAATCTTACGGCGCGCGGGGACTTCGGCTACCCCGCGTTTTCGTTCAATGTGGCCCGTGGTTCCGGTGCAATCGATCTCCTCGTTTCGGGCACGCTCAGCCAGGTTAGTGGCGGCTACCTCATCAAGAACGGCGTCGGCACGATGGCAGTCACTAACGGGAACTCCCTTTCCGGAACGACGACTATTAACGCCGGCACGCTCCAGGTGGGCAACGGAGGCACCGCTGGCCAGATCGGCAATTCCAGTCCGGTGCTCGACAACGCCACGCTCGCCTTCAATCGCTCCGACACCCCCACCCAAGGCACGGATTTCCCCTCATTGATCACCGGTTCGGGCAACTTGGTGCAAATGGGACCGGGAACGCTGATCCTCAACGGTAGCAATAACTACACAGGGGTCACCTTCATCAACGGCGGAGTCCTGACTGCTAGCAACGCCTACGCCATGGGCTCCGCCGGGAATATCACCTTCGGCGGCGGCACGCTCCAGTACACCGGCACCACCGCTGGCATCGATTGGACGCCCCGGATCAAGAACAGCACCGGCCCGGTCAGCTTCGACACCAACGGTTTGAATATCACGCTTGCGGGGAACATCGACAGCAGCAACACCGGCGGCCTCGCAAAATCCGGCTCCGGCAATCTCACCCTCACTGGAACCATCGGTTGCACCGGGACGACCGCCGTCACCGGCGGAACCCTCGCGTTCGGCGGCGCGGCCCAGCCAACCGCCGCATTGAACGTCTCTGGAGCCACCGCCGTTCTCGACCTCTCGGCCATCGCCACGGGCACAATCACAGCGAGCAACCTCACCGGCAATGCTGGAACGTTGCTTCTCGGTAGCAACCGCCTTGTTGCCAACGCCGACGGTTCGAGCACTACGTTTGGCGCCGGCATCAGCGGCAGCGGCGGTTTCACCAAGAGCGGCGCGGGCACGCTGACCTTGACCGGTTCCAACGGATTCACCGGCGGCGCGACGATTTCCAGCGGCACGGTAGTCCTTTCGAACATCGGCACGCTCGGAAACGGCCCGATCGATGTCGGCTCCAACACGCTGGTGCTCAACCGCGGCGATTTCTACGGAAGCGCATACGTCGCAACCACGCCGGCTATCACAGTCGGAGCAGGTGGCACTCTGACCAACTCCGGTCCATACTACAACACGCTGGTAAACGTGAATCTGAACGGCGGCGTCATCACCGCCACCAACGGCTATGCCTCGCCTTGGGGCGCCTGGGGGCTGGCTTCCAGCGGAACGTTGACCGTCGGCGGCACGTCGCAGTCGGCGATCACCGGCTTGGGCTCCAACGACAGCGTCCTCGTCAACAACAATACCTTCAATGTCGCCCACGTGACCACCGGAACCGATCTGCTGGTTTCCGTGCCGCTCGTTTCGAACACCGTGGCCGGCTTCGTCAAGACCGGCGCCGGGACGATGCTGCTGACGGGCAGCAACACATTTACCGGCACGGCAACCGTCAATTCCGGCACGCTGCAGATTGGCGACGGAACCAACGGCTCGCTTGCCACGCCCGCTTCAGTGACTGTAAACCCGGGCGGCGTCCTTGCCGTCAACCTGGCGAGCTCCGGCACGTTTGGAAGCGCGATGAACAACGATGGCACAGTCAACCTGATCGCCGGCGGAACCAACTTTATTTCTGGAAATATTGGGGGCTGGGTCACGGCGACAATGAACCAGAGCGGTTCGGGAACCACCATCCTTTCCGGGAACAACACGTTCTTCGGCACGACCAATATCACTGCGGGAACGCTGCAACTGAACAACCAGTATGCTGCCTACTACAGCACCGAGAACGTCGCCGTTTCGAACGGATTGACGTTCGGCGTTAATGCGGTCACGCTCGGCGGCCTCTCTGGAAGCGGAAACGTGGCGCTGGTCAACGGAACGAATGCCCTTGCGCTAACCGTCGGGCAGAACGGCTACGATTCGAGTTACGCCGGCGTGATTAGCGGCAGCGGCAGTCTCACCAAGACCGGCACCGGCACGTTAACATTCACGAACGATCACACCTATTCCGGCGGGACCACCATTTCCTCCGGCACGCTGACGCTCGGGGTCGGCGGCACCACCGGTTCCGTGACGGGCAACATCGCCGACAACGGCACGCTGGTGATTAACCATTCGAACGACCTGACGTTCACCAATGTCATCAGCGGCACGGGTACCCTCGTCAAGAACGGCTCGAACACGCTCACGCTGACGACCGCCAACACCTACGGTGGCGGAACGCTCCTCAACAGCGGCAGCCTGGTGCTTAATTCCGGCGGGCTTGCCGGCTCCGTCACGATGGCGCCGGGCACCTGGATCACCATCAAGGGAGGAGCCTATACTGGCTTCGGCAATCTCAACGGCGGCATCCTGGCGATCAACGGCGCCACTGTCAACAACACCATTGGCACCGCCATGCTACTCAACGCCACGGTCAACATGACCGGCGGCACCTGGACCGGCGGCGAATGCAACTTCGGCAACTCCTCGCTGAACGTCCTCGCCAGTTCGGCAACCTCCACCTTCACGGGCAACATCTGTATCCGCCCGGATTACAATTTCGGTTTGCCAAACCTGACCGTCAATGTGGCCGACGGGCCCGCCGCGATCGATTTCCTCTATTCCGGCAGTATCGATCAAGCAGCCGGGGTGGGCTGCATCACCAAGACCGGCGCGGGCACAATGGTGCTCACAGGCGGGATAACCTATACCGGAACGACAACGATCAACGGGGGCATTCTCCAAGTGGGCAACGGCAGTACGCTCGGCACGCTCAAGAACGGCAGTCCGATTGTCGACAACGCCACGCTGGCGTTCAACCGCTCCAACGCGGTCGTCCAAGGCACGGATATTTCCACGGTTATCACAGGCTCGGGCAGTTTGATTCAGGCCGGCTCGTCGATGCTGACTCTCAACGGCACCAATACCTACAGTGGCGGCACGGTGCTCTCCAGCGGAACATTGAAACTTGGAAACGCTAACGCGCTTGGGACGGGTGGGCTGACGGTCAACGGCGGCGTAATGAACCTCGCTGGAAACAGCGTCAACGTTGCGGCATTCAGCGGCGCGGGCGGGAGCGTGACTAACAGTGTGAGCGGCACGGCAACGCTGACCACAACGGTGGCCAGCGGCACTTCCACCTACGCCGGCAACATCGCCAACGGGACTGGAGCGGTGGCTCTGACCAAGTCCGGCATCGGAACGCTGATTTTGAGCGGCTCAGTGAACCTGTCCGGGTTGAATGCGAATGTTGGCACGGTCCAACTCGCGCAATCCGGCTCCATCGGCGCGGTGAGCATCGCCGCCGGGGCGATTGTCGCCCTGACGGCCCACAGCGGCAGCACCTATAATGTGCTCGACATTTCTTCGCTCACGCTCTGGGGCGCCACCTCGACGCTCGACCTCGACAACAGCGCCATCGCCCTGAGCGACTTCGAGGGAGTTCACAACCTCGGCTACTATGACAATAGCGGCAATCAAGTGGACCCTAACCAGGTGCTGCTCAAGCTCACCTACGTCGGGAACTTCAACGCCGATGGCGGCATCGACAGTTCTGACTACGGATTGCTGGATACCGGCTACCAGAATCAGGTCTACGGAGTGCTGGCGGACAATGGTGCAGCGGCCCCGGTAAGCACGGTAGTCAGCGCAAGCAGCGCCGCCGTCCCGGCCTCGCCCGAGGCGGCAGTGCCCGAACCCGGCACATTGGGAACACTGCTCCTGGGCGCGGTTGGGCTGCTCGGCTTCCGACGCAAGGCGAAAAGAAGTGTCAGATAAAACGATTTAAGATTGACCCGTATTTGCCGGTGGGGACCGGTTGGGGGTGCGAGTCAATCGAGGTCGCCGCGGCGTTTTAGGGGGCGCTGCGGCGACCGTCAACTGGTTTCATTTCCCGCCATGCATTCACGTATAACTAATATTAGCGACGATACGCCCAACTCATCCTACATGCGCCGGGTTGCGGTTCTATGGCTTGCAGGGTGCCTGCTTTGCCTGGGCAGCCATGCCATCGCCCAGTCGCCGGCCATCTATCCATATCTCCTGGATCCGACCACCTACCCGGACTACACCCGGCGCGTTGCGCCGACACCCGACTGGACCAGCTTCCAAAACCGTCCGCAGTTCGTCAGCACACGCGGCTGGCTGGGGGATTTGAGCGATCGCTGGTGGCCTTATCAATTCACATTCACCCCCACGGTCTCCGGAACGGCTGCGCTGACTCTCCAGAACGTGGATTGCGACGGCACGGTGCTGGCCGACAATATTTCATGTCAGCAAGCGCCCGGTCCTCCCGATTTGCTGGCGAACAGCAATTTCGAGGGCAGCAACGGCTGGTATTTTACCGGGAATTCCGGTTTCACGACCACAACCGCGCACAGCGGAACACGGTGTGCATCTGTTGCGAGCGGCTGTCTCGTTCAGGCGTCCCCGGGGCCTGCGATTCAAGCCGGACATACGTACCTGGTAACCGTCTGGTGCAAAGTCACAACCGGTGGCCAGTGGGTGCTTATTATCGGAAACTTGTATGTGGGAGGCGCCGATGTCTGGGAAAGCAGCCCCACCGTCAACAACGACTGGCAACAATTCCAGTTTTTTTATACGCCGTCCGCTCTCTCCGGCAATTACAACCAGTTTCAAGTGCAGAGCCAGCCGGGCGGACCGCAGATTTACGTGGACGACTTCACCGTACAGGAGTTCATGCCGAGCGCGCCCAATCTTCTGCCAAACCCCAGTTTCGCAACCGCCAATCCCACGCAGGGCTGGACGACCACTGCCGGCGCGAACCTGTATCCGTCAGGCTATGGCGGTGGCCAGTCCATGCTGCTGCGCGCGGGCAATAGCATCCAAACCACGGTAAACGTGGTAGCCGGCCAGCCGTATACGGTGACCGTGTGGTTGAGCGTCCTCGGGCGCAGTCAGGGAAGCGTCCAGCTCAGCCTGGGCGGTGCCGCCATGGGCAGCGGCACCCTTTCGGTCGCAAACAAGACAAGCTACGATAGCTCGGGTTTGGTGATGTGGCCGAACGTCGGCACGCTCGTCGGCACTCTCGATTCGAGCACCCTTAGTTCGTGGGTGAATTACGGCATTTATGTGCATGATCCCGGCGGGTACGGCCCCGCTTCGCCCTGGACCGGGAGCTACGGACAGTGCCTCGCTTCGGCCACGACCCTGGCGACGCTCAACAGTTCGCTCGGAAAGCGCTTTACCGGCGGCGACATCGGCGAGCAGGACGCCCGGTTCGCCAATGTATTCGAAGCCTGTTACGAACCGTTCTCGCTGACGAACCGGTTCAAGGACTTCCGTATCGCCAATCGCTACCAGGGCCAGTGCGGCGACGACCTCGGCAATAAAATGTGCCTTCTGAGCAATCTCTGGCTCTGGCACTACCCGATGAAAGATGGCAGCGTCATGATGGGCGGCGCGCAGGCCCAGCCCAAGGCCGGCATTACCAATTCCCAGATACAATACTCGTTTCTCCGCGGCGCGGGAAAACAATACGGTATCCCGTGGTACGGCAACGCCTCCATCTTCTCCAGCGACTGGCTTAATTCCGGCACAAACTATAAGAGCTACCCTGGCACGCCTTACACCGGGGACAGTCTCGGCCTCATGCGGCGGCTGATGTTTACGCAGTATCTGTATGGAAGCCAGATTCTCAGCTTTGAGGGCGGCCAAAACGGCGGAGACGGATCGATCTCCCCCATCGGCATGGTTCAGGAAGCGATGGTGCAGACTGTCAGCCAGTACGGCGCACCGGGGCCAATGCACACCCCGGTCGGGTTGCTGTTGGATTACTGGTCCGGCTGGATGCCCGGCCGGTGGAATCGCTCAGTTTACACCGTTTGGAACGGCTTGGGCTACGGCTTGGGCGATTACCTTTCGCACGACGTGTTTTCGATGATCTATCTCCACTACGAAGACTGCGGGTTCTATCAAAACGAACAGGGAGGCCTGTGCAACACGCCGTACGGAGACGTGGCCGACACACTATTGACCGATGTCAGCGCCCCCATCCTCCAGCGGTACGGGGTTGTCGTCGCCGCGGGCGACTTGACCTCCGCCGACACCGAACTCCACGACAAGATCGAAAGCTATCTCGCCGCGGGCGGGAATTTCGTTGTGACTGGCCAAAACGCACAACGGCTCTGGCCGGAGTTCGGGATCGGACCTGGCCAGGTGACCATTTCGGCAAGTGCATCGGTGCTCTGGAGCGACTCCACGACGACGGTCGAACCTTATTCCGGCACATTTTATTCCGTCTCGGCGCTTCCGGCCGGAAGCAAGGTTCTGGCAACCTACTCGGGTTCGCCCGTCGTCGTCGATATTCCTCGGGGATCGGGAACGCTCACGCTGCTGCTGAGCCCTTACGGGTTGAACGGCACAGCGCTGACGGGCACGTTTCCATCCAGTTACACCTACAATGTTGTGCTGCCGAAACCGTATGTCTTGATGGGGCACGTGCAGAAGCTTTTGGACAACCGTCTCTCGGGCCAGCGTCTCTTCGACGTGGGCAATGCCAACATTGGCTACGTCACCTGCCGCCAGGGGGCAGGGGATTACCTGGTGGGACTGTATAACAACAACCTGTCGAGCCAGGCGTTCAATATCAACTCACACATTGGATCCATCGCCTCCATCACGGAATGGAACTTGGGCTCTTCGGTGACCAACCAGCCGGGTTTCTGGCCGTTGGGCTACGAAAACAATAACGGCGGCATCTCCGACAGTTCGCACATTTTCGGCGGCGACATCCGACTTTTCGAGGTGAAAGTGACCGAAAGCGGCACGGCGCGCGTTTTGGGCCCCTGCACGCCCAGCGCGCGCCCGTTGAACCGGATGGTCACCGTTGCCGCGCTGGTTAACCTGAAAGACACCATCCAGCAATGGATCAATTTTTTCGGGCACTTCGACGGCGTGAAGCTGGATTGGACGAGCCTCGCCAGCGCCGCAGTCACGTTTAACAACAGCGGGGTGCAGCAGGTATATGAGCCAATCTCCTGGCTGCAACGGCAGCAGGTGCGTTTCGTTACCGACTTCAGCAGCGGATTCCTGACTGGCAGCCTGACGCTGCAAACGCCTCTTCCGGGCTATGCCGGTTCGGTGACTCAGTTTAACGGCATCATGAACAAAATGGCAACGCTTGGAAGCGGAACGCTCGGGCGCGCCGCGGACATCGTCATTACGGCGGAGGAAATGGCATCCGGCCAGATCCCGAATTTCACGGCCGGAGTGGCCGCGTTATGCACCAATGCCGCCGCGCGTTCGATTACGGTCCACTTCAAGCACCGGACCACCAGTTGGACACCGGACATCGCGCATACGCTCACCTTCATTGGCTCGGTGGGCGCGACGAATCTCAAGTTCGCGGCAAATACGGCTGATTCGCCTGCCGACATCTCCGGCCTGCTTGGCCAGGCTGGTTCGCAACTCGGGCTGATTCTCATTGCGCCACCCGCGAGCGGCAGCTCCGCCATGAATATGTCCCCGGTTTTGAGCTCGTCGGTCATCGAAATCCTGGACGCAAGTTATTCCTCGTGGGATTCGGTTTACCGCGATTCCCAAACCGCCTGGAGCGGCACCGGCGCGGCGGCCATGGTGGGCACGCCCATTACCCAGCCGGTCGAAATCTATTCTTTCACGAACCCGGCGAACGCCGCTCATTACCTAAGCCTTCCCGATACCGCCGATCTTCCCGGCTCGCTTCGCCAGTTGACCGGTTTCTGGAACTACTTTGGGGGCGTGAAGGTGGATTATAAGTATCTGGCCTACCGCGATGCCCAACAGTGCGCACAGGAAGGCGAATGGCTGGCCAATCGCAATGTGCGCTTGATTGTGGATTTCAGCTCGGATCTTAACAACTACCCCGGCATGACCTTGGAGGACAGCACCACCCCCGGTGACGGGCTTTCGGCAAACTACCACCGTTCGACGGCGATCATGAACGATGTGTTCGAGAAGATGCAGGCGATGGGGACAACCAACTGCGTGATTCGCCCGACGACTTCCACCGCCTCCGTTTACGGCGACATTGCCGACCGGGCTTGGGCGCGGGGTGGGATTACAGTGCATATCCAGCACTTCCCTGCAAACTGGATGAGCAGCTTCCAATCGCCTTCCAACGTTGCGGGAATCGTGGACGACGCCGGGGCTGGGAATCAGAATCTGAAGATGGCTGTCAACGGTTGTCACGACAGCAACCTTTCAGGGAACCTGACCATTGCGGGCGGCCGACTCGGAATGATTCTGCTTGGCTATCCCAATTCACCTTGGCAAGGGTTAGACGTACACGGAGCGGCGCGGCTTGGCATGTCCAAGTCTGCGCTCTCGGGCCGTACCCAACCGCTGGTGCTGGATTCGGAATACACCGACTGGAACGACACCGCCGCGGACCTGAGCTACCTCGGCTGGACCTCGCAGACGCCCCTTACCATGAATTCCAGCGTGAAACAGTCTACCGGCACGAACCTTTCCGGCACGGGCGCGGGCGTCTGGACTGGCGGGGGCGGCAGCAACGGTGTGCCGGCGAGCACCGACGTGGCGGCTTGGACAGGCAGCTCTCTGGGCGCGGGGTTGACATTGAGTTCCTCAGCATCGTGGAACGCCATCAGTATCACGGGCGCGGCCTCCGATATTTCCATCGGCGGTTCCGGCCAACTGACGTTGGGAGCGGGCGGTATCCAGCAATCGGGCGTGAATCTATCGCTGGCCTGCCCCATTGCCTTGTGTGCGAGCCAGACCTGGTCGGTCGCTACAACAACGCTGACCGTTACGGGCGTAATTTCAGGCAGTTCGGCTGTCACGCTGGAAAAGGCCGGCAGCGGCACGCTGATTCTCGGCAACTCTAACGCCTTCGCCGGAGCGCTCGTGGTAACGGCGGGCACCCTGCAATTGACGGCACAGAACGCCGCGGAAAACAGCACGATCATGATGGACGGCGGCAGTCTTGTCTTCGACGGTTCCGTTAGCGGTGGGAACTTCACCATCGGCGGATTGTCCGCGGTCTCCAGCGGATCGGGCTACGACATAACCCTGCAAGCGAACGCGGCAAACCCCGGCCCCGTCACGCTTACCGTGGGCGCTAACGGCTCCAGCAATATCTATAACGGCGCGCTCAGCGGCAGCGGCAGCCTCATCAAGACAGGCAGCGGCACGCTCGTGCTCTCCGGCAGCAGTTCCTTTGTCGGAGATGTGACCGTCGGCAGCGGAACAACCGGCGGTGGAACCTTGCGCGTCGCAAACAGCGGAGCGCTGGGGACTGGCCCAAAGACGGTCTGGCTGACGAACCCGACCAACACCAACAAGTGGTTCGAGTTGGACGGCTCCGCGAGTAGCGTCAACCTGGCCTCAAACATCGCCTTCGTGACCAGCGGCAACGCTTCTCCCACGGGCACCTTGATCCGCAACGTTTCCGGCAGCAACAGCATTGCCGGTCCGATCTCGATGGACATGAGCAACGGCGGGACCTATATCAGCAGCGAAGCTGGCGTCCTGACGCTCGCGGGCAATATCACCGTTCGTTCGACATCCTCTTCCAACCGCTCTCTCACACTCGGCGGCTCGTCCACCGGAGCCAACCTTTTCAGCGGCATTCTTTCCGATAGCGGTTCGAAAATCGCTTTCCTGATCAAGGCGGACTCCGGCAAGTGGACCATCACCGGCTCCAACACCTTTTCGGGTGGAACCGTCGTGAATTCAGGCACGCTGGCAGTGGGTGCCACAGGGAAACTCGGCGCGGGAAATCTGACCGTCTCAAGCGGCGCAGTCTGTTCGCTGACCAATACCGCCGGGGCCGTCGCGGATGCCTCGTCGATCTATCTGACCGGCTCGGGACGGATCGACACCGCCGCGGGAGTCGTCGAGCGGGTCGCCAACCTTTACGTCAATGGAACCGCCATGGCCAAGGGCGTCTGGAGCGCCGCCCGCGATTCCGTCCACTTCTCCGGCTCCGGCTGCATCCTCGTGGTGACCCCCGGGCTGACCGCGCAACAGGATTGGCGCCAGTTGTTCTTCGGAACCACCGCAAACGCCGGCAACGCCGCCGATCTCGCCAATCCCGATTTCGACGGCTTCAACAACTTCCTCGACTACGCCACAGGCAGCAGCCCCGTCGTCCCGCACGGCTTCCTCACCAGCGTGGCGCTGACAGGGACTTCAATCGACTTCTATTATCCGCGCAGCCACGCAGCGGTGATCGACGGTTTTGTGTTCAGCGTGGAATGGAGCGACACCCTCGGCAACGACTGGAGCACCGCGGGCGTTACGCAATCGTCCGGCTCCGACAACGGCATCGTCGAGACCGTTCACGCCTTCGTGCCGCTGCCTTCCCAAAAGTTGCGCCGCTTCGTTCACTTGAAAGTATCGATGCCTTGACCGTGCTTTGCACTGCCATCCCAACCGTCCCAAAGTGAAGCGGCTCGCGACTCGGACGAACGTAACAAGATGCCTTCCCATCGCTGGAAATTGCAACAGGGGCCATCGGGAGTCTCACTGATGATGGAAGAGGGTGCCCTTTTCCATGCGCTGGATGCGGGCAATCTGTTCGAAAATGGTTTCTGGAGTTGAAATGGTATTCATGATCGAACGACATACACCCGTATATCTCTTGGCCACAAAAAAAGGGGCGGGCCTCCGATTGGAAGAATTTTGTCATGCGCCCTCTCCCGGAAAAGAGCGCGGTCCCTCTTACAGCTTCGGTTGCACCGGCTTGAACGGCTCCGCGAACGGCAGGGCGCCTTTAGTGTTGAGGCGGCGCTTGAAAACCCGGTCCCCGCAGGTGCAGTAGAGCGTGCCGAAGTCCGCGCCGCCAAAGGTCAGGTTTGCGACCCGGCCGTTCGGTGTGGGCAGGATGCAGTTTACGCGCCCGGCCTGATCGCAAACTTGCACGCCCATGCGCGTGGCGACGTAAACCCGTCCGTCGCGGTCGCAGCGCATGCCGTCCGCGCCGCTGTCTTCGTCGGTGTCGGCGACGTGGAGGTGAAAATAGCGTTGTTTGCTGGCTAGCGAACCATCCGGTAGTACCTGGTAACTATACACCCAGCGCGACCAAGTATCGTCGACGTAAAGGAGCGATTGGTCCGGCGAGAGCGTAATGCCGTTAGGGAATTTCAGCCCGGTATCCACGATCCGCTTCTGACCGGACGCGGAAATGAACACGACGTTGCCCGGTTTGTGGGTTTGCGGAAAGGGCTCGGTCGCGAACATCGAGCCGTCATGGCGCACCACGATGTCATTGCCCTGGAGCTCGCTTGTGAGGACGGTGGACTGCCGCGTGGCCGTGTCGCAGACGAGCACCTGGTTGCCAGCGGTGGCGATGACGTAGAGCTTGCCATCCGGACCGAACGCCTGGCCGTTGGCTTTCCTCGAATCGGCGAGCAGTTCCCCGACCTTGCCATCGAGGCCGACCTTGAAGGTCTTGCTCGCGGGGATGTCGTTGAAGAATACCTCGCCGCGGGCGTTGACCGCCGGCCCTTCGGTGAACTTGTGGCCTTCGGACACCAACTGCCAGCCTTCGCCGGGAATGAGTAGGTCCTGCAAGAACTGGTTGCCGGTCCCGCCCGTCTTCACCCGTTCCGGCCAGCCTTTCCAGAGGAATCGCATCGCGTCGGGGAACACCGCCGCGGCATGTTTTCCGGAGTGGCCGTTGTCCCCCCACGCGTGTTCGTGTTCATAACCGGCGAACGTCAGCGCGCGCTCCATTTCCTGATTTGCCATCCACCAATCTCCTCCGTACCGGTTCAGATCGTTGGAGCCGTCCTCCTGGAAGACGCGGATTGGTTTCGGTTCGAACTTGCGGATAAGCGTGGGATACTCATTGCCGCCGCGCAGACCGACAAATGTGCCGATGGAACTGAACACGCGGGTAAACGCGTCGGGCCGCTCCCACGCCGCCGTGAACGCGCAGATCGCGCCGCTGGACGCTCCGCCGATGCAGCAGTCGTTGCCGTCCCTCGACAGACGCACCGGGCGCCCGTCTGCAGTTCGCACTCTTTCAACGGCCGGGAAAATCTCCGTGAGAACAAAGCGCGCGTAATCGGCGCCAAGACCGTCGTATTCGAAGCTGCGGTTGAAGCGGTCGAGCGCATTCGCGTTCGCCGCCTTCATCACACCGGGCTTGATGAACACGCCAATGACCGGCGGCATGGCCTTCTTTGCGATCAGGTTGTCGAACACCGTGGTCGCGTTGAAGCCGCCGCCATCCTGGCCGAGATACACGCAGGCCGGTTTTGCGGGATCGTATTGTCGCGGCACATAGACGGTGACCTCGCGCGCGGTGCCGGGGAAGACGGTTGAGCGATCGAACGAAAACTTGAAAAGTTCGCCGTGCGGGACGCCGTCGTGCGGTGTGGAGTCCTCGGGGAGCGGGTAATCGGTTTCGGCGCGGGCGCAGGTCAGCACGCCGCACACAAGGGCAAGGGAGAGCAGAGTTCGAAACATTCCGGAAACGTTAAACGAACCCAGGGCGAATGACAGCCAAGAAAGCGTGCCGCAAATTCCGCTTGCCCAGCCTCGATTTACCGCTAAGGTGGCGTTTTCTGTAAACGGCGCGTTCGTCTAGGGGTTAGGACACAGCCCTCTCAAGGCTGGTGCACGGGTTCAAATCCCGTACGCGCTGCCAACGAAGGCTCCGATTTTTCGGTTTTCCGGACAAATTTTGGACAAGAAACTTGAACCCGCTGCCTCTCGCGTGGATATCACGGCAATGTGAAACCGCCGCCGCCGATAAGCCGAGCGCCCGAAGAAACCGAGTGGCCCGTCGAGGTCAGAGTCAAGGGAGTCGAAGCGGTTGGGAAGATTTACTCCGACAATAGCCACGGCTACGGGGGCCCAAGGAGACCGCGTTGTTTGAAAACGTCCTTCAGAGGGTGGGCGATTGCGCGGCGCTCTTGGAAGCGGTCGACCATTACGCGGAATCCAAGCGATTGTTGCGAGGCCGGTGGGGCTTGGCGAAATTGCGTCACGCCGGAATCAAGGCGATGGAGAAGGAAACCTCGATGCCGATCAAATTCCCCGACCTTGTGGAGGAATTCGTTGCCTTCCAAGCCAATCTGCCGGTGGGCTCGATTAACTCGATGCCTATCAAGAGGGATTGCTCGGGCTGGCGGAACTACGCCAAAGGATGCCGGCCCTGCGCAAAAAACAAGCCGCCGCCCGCGTACGGGCCTTCGAAATTTCCCTCGCAACCCGGATGAGTTCGCCTATGGTTCGATTGTCGATGCGTGCTTCCAGAGCGATAACTCTCACCTTTTCCTTATGATTCTTCCGCACGGCCGCTGCTTTGCGGGATGACTCAAAATCCGTTGGTCCCAGGTTCGAATTTTATCGGGCCCACTTAATGGAAAAATAATGACAAAGAGAATTGCCAGGATCCTAGGGCCAATTGCCCTCTTCGAGTGGGGGGCGGTTCTCACTTATTTTTATTTCAGCCACCGGCTTACGGGATTTCTTCATCCGAATTTCCGCCCGCCGGTTCTTGTCACTGGAGTTCTCTTGATGCTCGCGGCGGCATCTCTCCTGCTGTCGGAGGAGGATGCTGAACTGCACAGGCTGCGATCGGTCGCATCGGCAACTGACCCTGGGCGGTTGGCTTGGATTCCTGATCTTGCTGTTGCCGATTATTATTGCCGCCAGAGTTTCGCCGGACAGCTACGGGACGGTTGCGATCCAGAATCGCGGTGTGGCGGAGTCGCTGGAAAGCATTCCCGGAGCGAACAATCGTGCCTCGCGTCCTTTGCCGTCTCCGGTTTACGCCGGGGTGAACACACCATCCGAAAGCGATTTGCCGGAGGGTGGGAACGTGACTGTCGATCTGCCCAAGGGATGGCTGCCTCCCAATGCGCCAGACTTTTCTCCCTCCACGAATGTTCCGGATACGGAGTATCCTTCCAACGAGGAACTGGCTGCCATGCTTCGCGAGAACGGGGGGGCTTCCAGTGCGGAAAGGCAGAAACGGGGTTTGCGCGCCAAGGGGTCGCTTCGGGCGTTAAACGAGCGTTCCGACACGAGTTCTCCCTTCGGCAGCTTCAATCAGCTGCTGCGGGCGGCGGATTCGCCGCTGCACGAGGGTGGAGCGGGAGCGTTCCAACCCGGCGGCGATGGCAAGTGCCTTGCCGTTGAGGTAGTCGATTTGCTCATCGCAGCCCAACAGCCAGCGTTCTACAACGCGCTGAACGGAAAGCGGGTGGAGCTGACGGGGCAGGTCCTGGGTTCGGATCGTGGCGCCTTTCGCCTCCTTCGCCTGCTGGTTCTCTGTTGCGCCGCTGACGCTCAGCCGCTGGCCGTGCGGGTGGAGAACCACACCGGACCCAACCCAACGCCCATGGCCTGGGTCAAGGTCACCGGCAAGGTGAGTTTTCTGAAGAAAGGAAAAGCGGTTGTCCCGGTGATTGCGGCGGAGAACGTCGCGGCGGTCGCGCAACCGGAGGAACCGTTCCTTTATTGATGATTATCTCAATAAGAGGCCCCGTGCTGGCATCTCTCACCCTTTTGGAGTGGGGCGTCCTGCTGATTTATTTTTATTTCAGCGGCAGGCTTTCCTCGCTTCTCCACCCGAGCTTCCACGGGCTGGTTCTCGTGACGGGCATCCTCCTGAGCGCGTCGGGCGGGCTGCTGTGGTGGCGCGTGGACGGCGATTTGCCCGAACACGCATGCGAGGACGAATCCTGTACAACCTCGCGCTCGGGCTTTGGCCTGGGGCGGCTCCCGGCGTTTCTGGTATTATCGGTGCCCATTGCTCTCGCGACGATACTTTCGCCTGACAAATACGGCTCTGTCATGGTCCGAAACCGCGGCACTGCGGACAGGCTGGAACTGGCGGACTCGCCCGTGACTTCCAAGCCGTCCGTCGTGTCCTCCAAGCCCACCGCCGTGGAAGTCGGCGACCTCCTGATCGCGGCGCAGTCGAAATCGGGAATGGCACAGTATGACGGAAAGTGCGTCGAGCTTGTCGGCCAGTTTTGTCCCCTTGGCGACAAGGACTTCGAAGTCGTGAGGATGCTAATGCTCTGTTGTGCCGCCGATGCCCAGATTCTGGCGGTGCGCGCGGAGTCGGACCGGAAGCCGGCAATCCAATCGATGCAGTGGGTCAACGTAGTCGGGCGGGTAAGTTTCGCGAAAAAAGGAGACCGCGATGTGCCGTTTATTGCCGCCGAACACGTTGCGGCTGTGTCGGAACCCGCGGATCGCTTCGTTTACCGGGGAGGCACGCGGCCGAGCGCGCCGATGCACAAGTTCAAGCTTCAACTTCCGCCTCATTAAGCCTCTCTCACATTCCTGGCCAACCGCGGCGTGCGGCACTTACGAAAAAGCAGTTGCCCACCACGATGACTCCAAGAACAATGCAGAAGGCCGGTCGCATTTTGAGGGCGATCGCTTTGGCCGAGTGGGGGGCGATTTTGACCTATTTTTATTGCGGCGAGCGGATTGTGTCATACTTGCATCCGAATCTGCGTCCGCTGGTTCTTGTGACGGGCATTCTGCTTGTTTTCAGCGCGGGCTGCGTTTTGCTCTGGGACGAAGCCTGTTCTCAAGCCGCTTGCAACGACGACGGATGCGCGACGAGGCACGGGAAAATGACTCTGGGCAGCCTGCTCTCGTTCGCGGTCTTGGTTTTGCCGATCGCATTCGCCACAAAGATCTCCCCCGACAGCTTCGGGTCGGCGTTCATCGAAAACCGGGGTGTTCGCAAGACTATCTTTGTGGCCAAAGCGCATGCCGACCGCTGGGAGAAGTTGCCCATGCTGCTGGTGCGTGGCGGTCGTCAAGTCGTGATCCGTCCGGTGTCCCTTGATCTTCAAATGCGCAAACCACCCGCATCGGCGGTTGTCAGCCGAAAGGGAGCGGCTTCCCCCGCAAACGACGACTGTCTTGCGGTCGGCATTCTCGACCTGATGAGAGCGGCCCAAAACCCGTTCGTTCGGCAAGCTTTCGAAGGCAGGCGCGTGGGGTTGACCGGAAGATTTTTCCCGAAAAACGCGAATCATTTCGAACTGGTTTGCACCTTCATCACCTGTTGCGCCGTCGATGCCCAATTGCTGGCAGTGCGCGTCGAGACCGACGACATCCCGACCTTTGAGAAGCTGGCATGGACGAAAGTGGTCGGACGGGTTAATTTCGTCAAAATAGGTGAAGATACCATGCCAGTGATTGCAGCCGACACGATCGCCAAAACTCCCGCCCCGCGAGAACCGCTGGTTTACGGGCCTAACCATCCAGTGCTCCGTCAATGAACTGGTTCACGTTTAATCTCCAGGATTTCTCGGTGGCGTTCCTGAGCATTTTGTTCGAGGGGGTGCCGTTCATGTTCATCGGCACGCTCATTTCAGGGGTGGTCGATGCGTTTGTGCCATCGGAAACGATGACGAAATATCTTCCGCGCAATCCGCTGGCGGCGATCGCCTTAAGCGCGCTTCTCGGGAGCGTGTTTCCGATGTGCGAGTGCGGCGTGGTGCCGGTGATTCGGCGAATGATCCGCAAAGGACTGCCGGTATCCTGCGCGCTTACCTATCTGTTGGCCGCGCCGATTGTGAATCCGGTCGTAGCCGTCAGCACGTTCGCCGCTTTCCGCGGGCAGCATCCGGCGCTGATCATGTCCATGCGCATTGTGCTTGGCTTTGCGATTGCCGTCGCGTGCGGGTTGGTGGTTTACAGACTCCCTGTGTCGGCGGTGCTCAATGGACAGATGCTCGCGCCCCGGCCTCGGCAGCGCCTCTCTCTGGGCTTGCGCCTGAGCTCCCCGGAACCTCTGGACGCGCCGCCGATGGCCGATCTTCCGGCGCGGCGAAGTTTCGGCGCAAAGCTGATCGGCGCGGTTCGTTGTGCGGCATTCGACTTTCTCGACGTTGGGTTTTATCTCGTGATCGGCGCAGCCGTTGCCAGCGTGTTTAATACGGCGGTCCACCGGGACGCCATCCTCCCGCTGGCGCAGCATTCCGTCGTGGCCACCGGCAGCATGATGATCCTGGCGCTGCTGCTCTCCTTGTGCAGCACGTCGGATGCGTTCATTGCCGCGAGCTTTGTCACCTTCCCCTTTACGGCAAAGCTGGCGTTCATGGTCTTCGGGCCGATGATGGATGTGAAGCTGCTCTTCATGTACGGCCTGGTCTTTCGCAAACGCTTCACCATGACGTTCGCGCTTGGCCTGTTTTTGCTGATTGGCACGGTTTGCCTCGCGCTGGGGCATCTCAGGTGACCATGCCTGCCTGCGGGAGCCCAAACCCACTCGAAGGTTTTCTGTTGACCGCGCCCCGCGTCCCCACCACGTTCAGGGCCACATGACCAGCAGGCGTTCAAAGCTTTTCATTATCTTCATGACGGTCTTTATCGACCTCGTCGGGTTTGGCATCGTCATTCCCATTTTGCCGCTTTACGCCCTACACTTCGGCGCCACGCCAACGGTTAATGGTTGGCTCGCCGGCATCTATTCGGCCATGCAATTCCTGGCCGCCCCGCTTCTGGGCAAGATTTCCGATCGCGTCGGGCGGCGTCCGGTGCTGTTGCTGAGCCTGGCGGGCACGGCGTTCGGATTTGTCCTGATGGGTGCGGCTCCGCGGCTGGCGATCCTGACTGGCGGCGGAGCGCTCGCGTGGCTCTTTGCGGCACGGATTATCGACGGTATCAGCGGCGGCAACATTTCGACCGCGCAGGCGTACATCGCCGACATCACCACCCCGGAGGAACGGACGAAGACGATGGGGCTGATCGGCGCCGCATTCGGCCTGGGCTTCATGTTCGGGCCGTTCATCGGCGGGGTGCTCAGCCATTTCATTTCCGACGCCGCGCCGTTCTATTTCGCCGGCGCGCTGGCGGCGGTGAATGCCGTGCTGGTCTTTTTCCGGTTGCCCGAGAGCCTGGCGCACGAGCATCGCACCCGCCCCGAGGACGCCGCATCGCTGGCCGAGGTGCTGCGCCACGGCTCGCATCTGCCGACGATTATGGGCGCGTATTTCTTCTCGATTGCCGGCTTTTCGATGATGACGACGATCTACGCCCTGTTCACGTTCGAACGGTTCGGGTTCGACCAGCGGCATAACGGCTACATCTTCTTCTTTATCGGAACCATCGGCGCGCTGGTGCAGGGCGGGTTGCTGCGGCGCATGGTCAAGAAGATGAGCGAGCGTTCGATCGCCCTGGCCGGCGGGGCGTTTCTCATTGCGGGCCTGCTCCTGTTGCCGTTCAGCGGAGGACTGACGACGTTGCTCATTTTTACGGCGCTGGTGGGCATCGGCAACAGCTTTGTGACCCCTTCGCTAAACGGCTTGGCCTCCCGCGTGGCTGAACGCTCGTGGCAGGGCCGGGTCATCGGCCTGATGCAATCCTCCGGAAGCCTCGCCCGCTGGGTGGGGCCAATTTTCGCCGGTTGGCTCCTCTCGCTCGATGCGGGGCAGCGCCTCCTGTACGGGCGCACGCCGTTCTGGGCGGGCGCGGGAGTGCTGGTCGTTGCCGTTATTCTGATGCTGCGGCTGCGCGTCGAGCCGCCCGTGCAAGTTTCTTCCCAAGAATCACGAAATGAAATCCGTCCTTGAGGTGGTCGAAGCCACCACGGAGTACTTTGCAAAGCGCGGTGTGGAAAGCCCGCGCTTGAACGCGCAGCATCTCCTGGCTCATGTGCTCGGCAAGAAACGGCTGGATCTCTACCTGGAATTCGACCGGCCGCTGGGGGAACGCGAGTTGGAGCCGATGCGCGAACTGGTCCGCAAGCGGGCTGCGGGCGTTCCCCTGCAACATTTGCTCGGCACGGTAGAGTTTCACGGACGGGTCTTCGCCGTCGATGCGCGTGGCCTGATCCCGCGTCCCGAAACGGAGTTGTTGATGGAATTAATTTCGCGCGATCCGCCGCCGACCCGCGCCCTTGATGTCGGCACCGGCACCGGAGTGATCGCGCTTACGCTCGCCGGCCAATTCTCGTCGGTTGAAGCCGTTGCCGTGGATATCTCGGCGGAAGCCTTGTCGCTGGCGCGCGAGAATGCCGCGCGGCTCGGGCTCTCCGAACGCGTCCGGTTTGTCGAAAGCGATCTCTTTTCCGCGGTGGAAGGCCGGTTCGATTTGATCGTGGCCAACCTGCCTTACATTCCCGCCGGCGAAATTTCCACCCTCTCCCGCGAAGTGCAGCACGATCCGCGTCTCGCGCTCGACGGGGGAGGGGCGGGGACCGAGATCATCGAGCGCCTGATCGGGCAGGCCCCGCAATATCTCACGCCGGGGGGACGGCTCGCGCTGGAGATCGGCCACGACCAGTCCGCCCGCCTGGTTTCCGTTCTCGAACGGCACAATTTTCGGGACATTCGCCCGGTCGCCGACTATCAAGGGGTCTTTCGCTTTTTGTTCGCAATCTATGGATAAAATTCTGGTACATGGCTGTCACACGCTCTCGGGTTCGGTGCGGATCAGCGGATCGAAGAACTCCGCCCTGCCGATCCTGGCCGCGTGTTTGCTGACGAAGGAACCGTGTGTGATCAAACACGTCCCGGATCTGAGCGATGTGCATTACATGCTGCAGATCCTCAGCCACCTCGGCGCGGAGGTGGAACGGGCCAGCGGTGTGGTTACTGTGCGCGCGGAGAACGTCAAGAGCGTCGCTCCGTACGACATCGTCCGCAAGATGCGCGCCTCGGTGTGCGTGCTGGGGCCGTTGCTGGGGCGCGAACGCGAAGCTACTGTTTCGCTGCCGGGCGGCTGCGTCATCGGGGATCGTCCGATCGACCTGCACTTGCGCGGATTCGAGGCGCTCGGGGCCGCCGTGCGCGTGCAGAGCGGGAATGTAAAAGTGTTCGCGTCCGACCTGAGCGGGGCGTCGATTAACTTGCGCGGCAAGTTCGGCTCCACCGTGCTTGGAACCGACAACGTGATGATGGCCGCGGTGCTCGCCGACGGGGTTACCGTCATCGAAGGCGCCGCCGCAGAGCCCGAAGTGGTCGATCTGGCCGATTTTCTGATCGCGATGGGCGCCAAGATCGAGGGGGCCGGCACGCGGCGGATCGTTGTCGAGGGCGTCAAAGAACTGCATGGCGCCGAGCATGCGGTGATCCCGGACCGGATCGAGGCGGGAACGTTCATGGTGGCGGCCGCCATCGCCGGTCGAAGAGTGACATTGAATCGCGTCAACCCGGAGCATCTCAAAGCGGTCTCCGACTGTCTTCTGAAGGCCGGATGCCGGGTCGAGACCGCCAAGACGACGGTCACCGTCGGCAGCAACGGCGCGCCCAAGCCGTTAGAAATCGTCACCGAGCCGTACCCCGGTTTCCCCACGGATATGCAGGCGCAGATGTGCGCCTTGCTGGCGTCCCGCAATCAGGGCATCAGCGTCATTACCGAGGCGATCTTCCCGCAGCGTTTCATGCATGTGGCGGAACTGAAGCGGATGGGGGCGCAGATCAATCTTGAAGGGGCGAGCGCGATCATTCAGGGGGTGGATCGCCTCAGCGGCGCGCCTACGATGGCCAGCGACCTGCGCGCCTCCGCGGCCCTGGTTCTCGCAGGCCTCCAGGCAGAGGGGATCACCGAGGTGAACCGCGTCTACCACATCGACCGTGGTTACGAATCGATCGACGAGAAGCTCAACGGCATCGGCGCGCAGATTGAGCGGGTGAAGGTGTAGGGGGCGAGGACAAATTTCTTCTATTATTTGGCCCGCCGATTCTTGCGAGAACTTCGGAGACCGGGCTCTGGGGAGCGCACGCGCCCTCGCGTGCGGCCTTTGGCGCCCCGCCAAAGGCATCTTCGTCTCCGGCACCGGGTCACCGCTTTTTCACAACCCTCTCACAGGGCCATGGAACCCAGTTCAATCGTCGTCTCGGTGTCGGTATCCCAACCGTCCCAAAGAAAGGCGTCCTGTTTTTCGTCTGCGATCAAACGGAATGCGTACCGGACCTGCTCTTCGTACAGCTCGCAGAACGCGCCGGGGCGGTCCATTCCGCCGTTCATCTCATGCGCTTCCGCCGGGCAGGGTGAACCGCAGAAGTGTCGCACTGCGCACCGGTTGCACGGGACGATGTCTTCCACTTTCCGCTCGGTGACTTTGCGGAAGGCGGGCGTTGCGAGTACCTCCTCGATCTTATCCCGGAAGAGGTTGCCGCCAGCAAACTCTTTCAGCCCGATGAATTCGCTGCACGGGAACATGTCTCCCGCCGCCGAAACGGCAAAGAAGGCACGCCCGCCGCCACAGGGCGAGATGTCGCACATGAGCCGGCGCGCCTGGGGCGCCAGGATGGAGATCAGGATGTTGGCGAAGTTGGCGACGACCAGCTTGCGTCCCGTCTTCTGGTAAAGCTCCCAAGTGCGATCCAGCGCGCGCAAATAGTGGCCGGACATTTCGTGATCGGACGGTTTGATCTGGCGCGCCCCTTCGCGGGTGCATCGCACCGGATTGAGCATGCAGGTCGGCACCTCGTGACCATGGAAGAAGTCCACAACATCCGAAAGCTCTTCCATGTTTTGTTCGGTCACAGTGCAGATCACGCTGAAGTTCGGGTACCCGCGGAGCTTCTCCATGGTGGCGAGAATCTTTTCGTGGACGCCCCGGCCCTCCCACGTCTTGCGAGTGCGGCTGCCGATGAGTTCGGAGGCGCTGTCCAGTGAGAGACCTACGGCGACGCCGAGCGATTTGAGGAAGCCGATGTCCGAATCGTCGAGCAGGGTGCCGTTGGTCTGGACGCCAAAACGGAAATCGTCCTTGAACTTCTCAAGGCCGGCAAAGAGCGCCTCGCGGTTCATTGTCGGTTCGGCGCCGTGAAAGACGATCTGCGGTTTGGTTCCGGCGGGGAGGGTTTCGGCGAAATACTCTTTCAGAATTCCGAGGGCGCGAATCAAATCGGTCTCGCTCATGTGCGTGCCGTCGCGACGCATCGTTTCCGGGATGTAACAGTAAGCGCAATTCAGGTTGCAGCGGTCGGTGGGATTGAAATACACCGCCGACGGTTTCAGCCCGAAGCGCAGTTCCCGCATTTCCGCCGAGAGGATCGCAATCTTGCTGCGGTAGTTTTCCAGAAACGGCCCGTCGGTGAACGCCTCGGCGAGGCGGTCTTTCCGGATCAAAGCCCAGAATGCGGTGTCCGGGTCGGTGACGGCAAGGTAGTCGGCATGGCCGATGTCGAGGGGTTGCAGAGTCAGGCCGTTGCCTGTGTTGAAGTGAATGCCGCGCGACGATGCGCGCGCCACCTGTTGGTTTCGGTTGACGGTCATGGAAGAAAGATGGATTCGGGGTTTTGAGTTGCTGTTGCGTAAATGGACGGGAGCGCAATCCGTCGAGGACGCACTGCGCCCGTCCGGACAAAACGACACGATTCCAGACTTAGCGCCGCTGAATGGGCGGCGGCTCTGGAGTGTCTTGGATATTCCGCGTTCTTAGACGCCTATTTCTTGACCGGCGCCACCATCACGTAGTGGGAAAGACCGGTGCCGGTCGCCTTGCAACTCTTGCGCGTGGCGATGACTTCTTTTTTGGAATTTTTGCTGGATTTCATAGTGTTTGCCTCTGTAACGAAGGATTTTTCTACTGCGATCGCATCAGCCGATATCCTGACTTCTGGCTTCGGACCTACCGCCTCGCCTTCCCCGGCCTTGACAGGGCCGAGTGGCTATTGAGGTTTCGTATCCAGTCACAGGAGCGGCACTGTCGCCGATTTTCACGGCGTTCCCTGCACTGACGCGGAACGGGACTTTGACATCCCGCTTTCTTTTTAACCGAAAAGGCCTGGGCGATGCAAACAATTTTTGGTGCGATTTTGGAAGGCGCAATTGAAAGGGTTACAACACGCTTCCGCCGCTTCAATTTCAAGGTTCAGCCGCGTCGGCGGTCGCCGCAAACCGGTAGCCGACCCCGGGTTCTGTCTTGATGAGCACGGGTGCGGCAGGTGCGGGCTCGATTTTCTGGCGCAGATGCGTGATGTAAACGCGCAGGTATTGGCGGTGCTCCTCGGACTTTGGCCCCCAGATTTCGCGCAGGATATAACGATGCGTCAGGATGCGGCCCGCGTGTTTCACGAACAGCGCCAGCAGGGCGTATTCGGTGCCAGTCAGCTTGATCTCCTTGCCTGCGACGGTGACGATCCGGCTCGCAAGATCCACCTGGAGCCTGCCCGCGACAAACACCGGCGATTCGCCGAGGGGCCGTGCCCGACGCTGGGCGACGCGGAGGCGCGCGAGCAGTTCCCCCGTGCCGAAAGGCTTGGTGACGTAATCGTCCGCTCCGGCGTCGAGCGCGGCGACTTTCTGCTCCTCGGCATCGCGCACCGAAAGAATGACGACGGGCGTATCGCTCCAGTCGCGAAGGCGTTTAAGGACCTCAACGCCATCGAGATCGGGCAGTCCGAGATCGAGCACGATCACGTTCGGACGACGAAAAGCCACTTCCGCCAATCCTCGTTCGCCGTTCTCCGCATCGTAAACGGTGTAGCCGTCTGTCTCCAACGCGAGCCGCAGCAGCTTCCGAATCTGCGGCTCATCGTCAATGACCAGGGCGGTTGGTTTCATTCGGGTGCCTCATCCGGCAAATGCAAGCGTTCCTGCGCGGGAATATCAATCGCAAAAAGCGCCCCGCCTCCCGAGCGGTTGCCGGCGGTGATATGTCCGGAGTGGGCTTCGACAAGGCGCTTTACGATTGAAAGTCCGAGGCCGATTCCACCCGCCGGAGTGCCGGGGCTGCGATAGAACCTTTCGAACACGCGCTCCTCCTCGCCGCTTTTGAGGCCGGGCCCCCGGTCCGCGATCGAGAGGTGCAGGCGCTCCGCAACGGCATTGATCGAAAGGGTGATCTCCGAGCCGGCGGGGCTGTAGTTGGCCGCGTTCGCCAGCAGCAGCACAAGCACTTGTGTGAGCAGGCGGGCGTCCGCGCGGATCGCGGGCAGTTCGGGCGGGATTTGAAGTGTGACGCGATGCGCAACGGTTTGCTCTTTCGCCTCTTCAATCGCCTCGCGGGCGAGTTCGCCGGGGTCGCACCATTCGAAGTTCGGCTTCAGCAACCCGGAATCGAGCCGCGTGATGTCGAGCAGGTGATTTACGACCTTGGTCAATCGCGCAACAGCTTGCCGGATTTCGTCGAGGATTGGCGAAGCGGGCGACTGTTCCAGCGCGGCGGATATGGTGGCCAGCGGGGTTTTCAGTTCGTGCGAAACGGAGTCGAAGAGCGTCCGTTGCAACTGCTCGGATTGCGCCGCCACCATGGCGCGGCGGTTCGCCTGCAAAAGCCGATCCTTCTCCACGGACACGGCTATCTGGCTGGCGAACGCCTCCAGGAGTTCGCGTTCCTGAAAGGTCAGCGGAGCGGGTTTGACGGCCATCACGCCAATCACGGTTTCGCCCGCCAAAAGCGGCAGATGAAACGCATCCGAATCCGGCAGCGTCTCCGTAAAGCGGCCCGCCACCTGTTTTTTTTGAAATACCCACGCCGCAACGCCCTCCTCCTTGTCGCTCAGCGCAACGGTGCTGGCCGGATGCGCCCGCCCCGTAAACACGCCCGCCTCATCGCGAATCAGCAACGCGGTGTCCATTCCGAACGCCTCCTTGATCTGGCGCACCGCGGCGGCGATCGTCTCGTCGGCGCTTGAACTGCGGGCAAGCGCCTGGGTCAGACGGAAGAGCGCGAATGAGCGGGCCTGTCCGCGCCGTTCGGCGGCCTCACGTTCCCGCAGCCGCGTGGTGAGATGACCGAGGATTGTCGCGACGACGAAATACATCCCGAGCATTATGAAGTCGCGCGGTTCGCTCACATAGAACGTGAACTTTGGCGGGATGAACAGGTAATCCCAAAGAGCCGCGCTAATCGCCGCGAGAAACAACGTCGGCCAGCGGCTCAACCGCATTGCGGCGAGCATGACGCCAAGAAGGTAAAAGAGGGCGATGGCCCAGTACCCCGTAAGCTGTTCCGCGAAGAACCCCAGAACGGTCAGAACAGCCGCAATGACCAGACTCCAGACGTATTCGATGCCGTGTGCGGCGGAAAAAACGGGGAAGCGCCAGCGTTTCGACGCGTCGCGATCCTCGGCGCGCACCATGTGAATGTCAATATCGCCTGTGTTCTCCACCAGCCATGCCACCGGCGACTTGCTGAAGAATTCCCACGGTTTTTTCAGACCCGGTTTTCCGACGATGATCTGCGAGACGTTGTGCTGGCGCGCGATGCGCAGCAACGCCGGCCCCACCTCCACGCTTTCCGTCATGATCACCTCGGCCCCAAGCTGGCGCGCCAGAGCAAGGTTCAGGCCCAACCGAACCTCGTCGAGCGGAGTAAGCGCTTGCGGTGTTTCCACGTAAGCGGCGAGCCAGCTCGCCTCCATCGTCGCCGCGGTGCGGCGCGCCCAGCGAATCAGCTTTTCCGAAGAGGGGCTGGGACTGACGGCGACCAGCAATCGATCGCCCGCCTTCCATGGGTCGGTGGCGCTTGCCGGCTTGATTTGACGCAGGTCGCGGTCCACGCGTTCCGCCGTAAGGCGCAACGACATTTCGCGCAACGCGATGAGGTTGCTCTCGCGGAAGAAGTTCTCCGCCGCACTGGCGGCCCGGTCGCCGAGATACACCATCCCTTCCGCAAGGCGCCTCCTCAATTGCGAGGGCGTCAGGTCGATCAGAGTGATCTCTTCCGCCAAATCGAGCAGCTTGTCCGGAACCGTCTCGCGCACGTCGATTCCCGTAATCTGGCGCACGGTATCCTTGCGGCTTTCGACGTGCTGCACATTGAGCGTGGTGTAAACGTCGATCCCGGCGTCGAGCAGTTCGAGCACGTCTTGGAATCGTTTGGCGTGCCGCGAACCGGGCGCGTTGGTGTGCGCCAACTCGTCCACGATGACCAGTTGCGGATGCCACATGAGAATGCCGTCGAGATCCATCTCTTCGAGCACCGTCCCTCGATAATCGAGCTTTGCCCGTTCCGCGATGGGCAGGCCTTCGAGCAGCGCGATCGTTTCCTTGCGCCCATGCGTTTCGACAAGGCCGATGAGCACTTCGACGCCTTCCGCGCGTCGTTGTCGCGCGGCCAGCAGCATGGCGTAGGTCTTTCCCACGCCGGGGCACATGCCGAAGAAGATCTTTAGCTTGCCGCGCCGGGATTGCTCGTCCTGCCTGCGGATGCCCGCAAGAAGGGCGTCGGGATCGGGACGGGAGTCATCCATAAATTATTGCGAACGTTAGAAATCGGAATGATCCCGCGCCAAGAACGCCAAGAATGAAATAAGGATGAGAGCGCCAGGCGCCGACGCGTCCGACGTGAGCTGTCTGACGTGCGTTCGAAGGCAGGGCGCGAAGCGCTTTGGAGTGCGTGCGGTCCTCCGCCGCTTTGGCAGTGTGCTTTGCTGGCACGACAACGCCTCTTTCTACGGAGAATACTTTCAAACACGGTTTCGCTGGGTCGCACAGCGGGCAGTGTTTCCCGTGTGTAACCCCAAAGCGGCGGAGGGCCGCCGCACTCCAAAGCGCTTCGCGCCCGGCTCTCGGATGCTCTTCCCTCAC
>Ga0316226_1000587_pt1 | contig 46830 bp, 43 predicted proteins | sample TBH18017metaG_FD_206009 | JGI IMG/M metagenome (GOLD analysis project Ga0316226, IMG submission 206009) | Freshwater microbial communities from Trout Bog Lake, Wisconsin, USA - TBH18017 | ecosystem: Environmental > Aquatic > Freshwater > Lake > Hypolimnion/Profundal zone | place: USA: Wisconsin...
TTGTGTTCCCTAAATTTTCCCTTTAATTCCTGCGGCTTAGTAGTCCATGCCGCCCATGCCGCCGCCATGACCGCCGCCCATCGGAGCGGGTTTTTCCTTCTCCGGGATTTCGGTGATCAGGCATTCGGTGGTGAGAAGCAGGCCGGCAATCGAGGCCGCGTTTTGCAGCGCCGTGCGGGTCACTTTCTTCGGGTCCACCACGCCGGCTTTGACGAGGTCTTCATATTCGCCGGTGGCGACGTTGTAGCCTTCGTTGGCTTTGCGTTTCTTGACTTCCTGGACAACAATGGAGCCTTCAACGCCGGCGTTGGCCGCCAGGGCGCGCAAGGGTTCCTCGATCGCGCGTTTGACAATGTCCACGCCGATCTGCTCGTCGCCGTGCAGTTTCACGTTTTCCAGGGCGGGCAGGCAGCGCAGGAGCGCCACGCCGCCGCCGGGGACGATGCCTTCTTCGACTGCCGCGCGGGTGGCGTGCAGGGCGTCCTCGACACGGGCTTTCTTTTCCTTCATTTCGCTCTCGGTCGCGGCGCCAACGTTGATGACGGCCACGCCGCCGGCGAGTTTGGCCAGGCGTTCCTGGAGCTTCTCGCGGTCGTAGTCGGAAGTGGTTTCCTCGATCTGGCGGCGGATTTGATTGACGCGGCCCTGGATTTCGGAGGACTTGCCGTTGCCTTCGACAATGGTGGTGCTTTCCTTGTCAATCACGATGCTCTTGGCGCGGCCCAGGTCTTCAAGGCCGATGCTCTCAAGTTTGCGGCCCAGGTCTTCGCTGATGAACAGGCCGCCGGTCAGGACGGCGATGTCTTCGCACATGGCCTTGCGGCGGTCGCCGAAGCCGGGGGCTTTGACGGCGCAGACGTTGATCGTGCCGCGGAGCTTGTTGACAACGAGGGTGGCGAGGGCTTCGCCTTCGACTTCCTCGGAGATGATCAGCAGGGGCTTGCTGATTTTGGCGACTTTCTCCAGCAACGGGAGAAGGTCCTTGAGACTGGAGATTTTTTTCTCGTAGATCAGGATGTAGGCGTCTTCGAGCTTCGCTTCCATCGTCTCGGCGTTGGTCACGAAGTAGGGCGAGAGATAGCCCTTGTCAAACTGCATCCCTTCCACCACGTCGAGCGTGGTTTCAATGGACTTGGCTTCCTCAACCGTGATGGTGCCGTCCTTGCCCACCTTGTCCATGGCGTCGGCAATAATCTCGCCGATGGTGGCGTCCCAGTTGGCGGAGACGGTGGCGACTTGCTTGATCTCTTCCTTGTCCTTGACCTTCTTGGAGATTTTGGCCAGTTGCTCGACGGCGGTTTCGACGGCCTTGGTGATGCCGCGCTGGATGGAGATGGGGTTGGCCCCGGCGGTGACGAATTTGAGGCCCTGGGAATAAATCGCCTCGGCCAAAACGGTGGCGGTGGTCGTTCCATCGCCGGCGGAGTCGCTGGTCTTGCTGGCGACTTCGCGCACCATTTGGGCGCCCATGTTTTCATAAGGGTCTTCCAGTTCGATTTCCTTGGCGACGGTGACGCCGTCCTTGGTCACGGTGGGAGAGCCGAATTTTTTGTCGAGGACCACGTTGCGGCCCTTGGGGCCGAGGGTGGCGACGACGGCGCGGGCCAGCTTATTGATGCCCTTCAAGAGGGACTGGCGGGCGGCTTCTTCGAAGATGAGTTGTTTTGCTGCCATAGATGTATTTCCTTTTATTAACTGAGATGGTGATTTCTGAACGCGCGGTTATTCAATGATGGCGATGAGGTCATCGGCATTAAAGATCTTGTAATCCTTGTCATTGAGTTTGATTTCCGTGCCGCCGTATTTGCTGACGAGCACACGGTCGCCTTTTTTGACTTCAAACGGGACTTTCTTTCCGTTGTCGTCAGTTTTGCCCGTGCCCAAGGCGATGACGATGCCCTCGGTCGGTTTTTCCTTGGCGGAATCGGGAATGATGATGCCGCCCTTTTTGACTTCCTTCTCTTCAGCCGGCTCAACAAGAATCCTGTCGCCGAGAGGTTTGACGTTAATGGCCATAGTTATGTTTTCCTTATTTCAGTTTTATTTTTATTCTCTACGAATCAAAATCCCGCCGCACCCGCGATCGGGAAAAGTCGACCTTTCCTTTTTCTGGAAAGTTTATTTCTTCTCATCCACCACTTCGGCGTCAATGATCGGGCCTTCTTCCTTCGCGCCCTTGCCGCCGCCGGTTTCCTGTTGGCTCTCGGGGGACGGCTTGGGGCCGGCGCCGGCGGCGCCGCGGGCCTTGGCGGCTTCGGAGGCGGCGCGATACATGTCGGCGGAGGCGGCTTGCCAGGCTTCGTTGAGCTTCTCGGTGGCGGATCGGATGGCGGAAACGTCCGCGCCTTTCAGGGCCTCGCGCACGGCTTTGGCCGCTTCCTCGATTTTTTCCTTCTGCGGGGCGGAGATTTTGTCGCCGTTGTCCTTGAGCATTTTTTCGCTGCGATAAACGGCGTTGTCGCCCTCGTTGCGGACCTCGACTTCCTCGCGCTTCTGCTTGTCGTCCTCGGCGTGGGCCTCGGCGTCCTTGCGCATTTTCTCGATCTCGTCCTTGGAAAGTCCGCTGCTGGCGGTGATGGCGATTTTCTGCTCCTTGCCGGTGCCAAGGTCCTTGGCGCTGACGTGCAGGATGCCGTTGGCGTCAATGTCGAAGGTCACTTCGATCTGCGGCACGCCGCGCGGGGCGGGCGGGATGTCGGACAGGTTGAATTTGCCGATGGTCTTGTTGTCGCGCGAAAACTGGCGTTCTCCCTGCAAAACGTGTATTTCCACGCCGGGCTGGTTATCGGAGGCGGTGGAGAAGATTTCCGATTTCCGGGTGGGAATGGTCGTGTTGCGCTCGATCAGCCGGGTGAACACGCCCCCCAGGGTCTCGATGCCCAGCGACAGCGGCGTCACGTCCAGCAACAGGACGTCCTTGACGTCGCCCTTGAGGACGCCGGCCTGGATGGCGGCGCCGACGGCGACGACTTCGTCGGGGTTGACACCCTGATGCGGCGGTTTGTTGACAAGGGTGTGGGCCGTTTCGACGACGCGGGGCATGCGGGTCATGCCGCCGACCAGGACCAGTTCGTCCATTTTTTCGCCGGCCAATCCGGAGTCCTTGAGGCAATTCTTGACGGGGCCGATGGTGCGCTCAAACAGGTCGTCGCACAGTTGCTCCATTTTGGCGCGGGTCAGCTTGGCGCTGACGTGTTTGGGGCCGCTGGCGTCGGCGGTGATGAAGGGCAAATTGATTTCGTACGTTTGCGCGCTGGAAAGGGCGATCTTGGCCTTTTCCGATTCCTCCTTGATGCGCTGGAGGGCGTCGGGCTGTTTGCGCAGGTCCATGCCGTGCTCGCGTTTGAATTCGTCCAGAATCCAATCCATGATGCGGTTGTCCCAGTCGTCGCCGCCCAGGTGGGTGTCGCCGTTGGTGGCTTTGACTTCAAACACGCCGTCGCCGATTTCCAGGACGGAAATATCGAAGGTGCCGCCGCCGAGGTCATAAACGGCGATTTCCTCGTTCTTTTTCTTGTCCAATCCGTAGGCGAGGGCGGCCGCGGTCGGCTCGTTGATGATGCGCAGGACTTCCAAGCCGGCGATGCGCCCGGCGTCTTTGGTGGCCTGGCGCTGGGAATCGTTGAAATAGGCGGGCACCGTGATGATGGCTTGGGTGATTTTCTCGCCCAGCCGCATCTCGGCGTCGGTCTTGAGCTTGGAGAGAATCATCGCCGAAATTTCCGGCGGGCTGAATTGTTTGGGCTTGCCGTCCACCTCGACTTCGACGGCGGCGTCGCCGTTGGGGCCGGAGACGACTTTGTAGGGGACGCGTTTGAGTTCCTCCTGGACTTCGTTGTATTTGCGTCCCATGAAACGTTTAATGGAATAAACGGTGTTGCGGGAGTTCGTAACGGCTTGGCGCTTGGCGGAATCTCCGACCAGGCGTTCCCCCGTTTTGGTAAAGGCAACGACGGACGGGGTGGTGCGTTTGCCTTCCGAGTTCTCCAATACCACCGGCTCGCCGCCTTCCATGACGGCCATGCAGGAGTTGGTGGTTCCAAGATCAATGCCAATAACTTTAGCCATAAAAAATCAACACTATCCAAGCAGGGATAGTGCCATAGTTTAATAATGTTTGTATACTATTGATTATGAACGATTTACATAAACAAAATCGCCCCGACCATTTTTAAGCTTCGGGACATAATGGCGCAATCAATGGCGCAGTGTGCCATAAATGGCACTACTGTGGCTCTACGGCTTCATCCGATTCACGCGCCGGAGGACCGCTTTTCATCCAAATCATCAGAATACCGACATCCGATGGCGAGACGCCCGAAATTCGGGATGCCTGGCCGAGTGTTCCGGGTTGGATTTTGGCCAGCTTTTGGCGGGCCTCGGTTCGAAGGCTGGGCACTTTGGCATAATCCATCCAGGATGGAATCTGTTTATCTTCCAGTCCCTTCAACTTGGCGACTTCGATTTCCTGGCGGGCGATGTAGCCTTCGTATTTGAGCGCGACCTCGACTTGCTGGATGACTTCCAGAGGCAGGCTGTCGTCGCGGCTGGGAAGATCGGCGTAGGTCACTTCCGGCCGGCGCAGCCATTGCGTCATCGTATCGGGACCGGAACGGGTGCTCTCCAGCCGGGCCAACTCCGCCTCGATGGCTGCTTTTTTGGTTTCAAACTTGTTGAAGTTCCGTCCAGGCAGCAGGCCGATGTCGTGGCCGAGTTGCGAAAGGCGAAGATCGGCGTTGTCCTGCCGCAACAAAAGGCGGTATTCGGCGCGGGAGGTAAACATCCGATACGGCTCAATCGTTCCCTTCGTGACCAAGTCATCAATCAAGACGCCGATGTAGGCTTCGTTGCGGCGAAGGACCACGGGCGGGCGATTCTGGACCCGGCGGATGGCATTGATTCCGGCCATGAGACCTTGCGCTCCCGCCTCTTCGTAACCGGAGGTTCCGTTGATCTGGCCGGCGAGGAAGAGATTGCGGCAGACCTTGGTTTCGAGCGAGGCGAGAAGCTGCGTTGGAAAAGAGAAATCATATTCGACCGCGTAAGCCGGACGCATGATGTCGGCGTTTTCGCAGCCGATGATCGTGCGAACCATTTCCACCTGAACCTCGAACGGAAGACAGGTGGAAAAGCCGTTGACGTAAATTTCATCCGTCGCGATCCCCTCCGGTTCGAGGAAGATTTGCTGCCGCTTCTTTTCGGGGAACTTGACGATTTTGTCCTCAATGGACGGGCAATAGCGCGGGCCGACACCCTCAATGACGCCCGAATACATGGGGGATTTATGGAGGTTGGCGCGGATAATTTGGGCTGTCGCGTCCGTTGTGTAGGTAATATGGCACGGCAACTGGCCGTTGATCCGCTCAAGAATGGAGCCTGGAGGGTATTTGCCCGATTGTTCCACGTGGAACAAATCGTCCTTCCAATAGGTAAAATACGGAACGGGTTCGTCTCCTGGCTGAACGGCGGTCTTGGAAAAATCAATGCTCCGCCGAAGCAGTCGCGGCGGGGTGCCGGTCTTCAGCCGCCCAAGTTCAAGCCCAAGTTCCTTCAGCGAACCGGACAGCCCCATCGCCGCCGCCTCGCCCGCGCGGCCTCCCGATTGCTGGTTCGCGCCAATATGCATCAACCCGCGCAAAAACGTTCCTGTCGTGATGATCACCGTCGCGCCGTGGTATTCGACTTCCAATGTCGTCTGGATGCCGTAAGCGACGGCGTCCTTGTGCAGAATTTTTGCGACCTGGCCTTGCTTGACATCCAAGTTCGGCGCGCGTTCGCAAATCCACTTGAGGCGGAATTGGTAGGCTTTTTTATCGCACTGCGCGCGCGGCGCCCAGACCGACGGTCCTTTCTTGGTATTGAGCATCCGAAACTGCAAGCCGGTCATATCCGTTGCCTTCCCCATTTCGCCGCCCAGCGCGTCAATCTCCCGCGCCAGGTGCCCCTTGGCCAGGCCGCCGATGGCCGGATTGCAAGACATCTGGCCGATGGTGTCCGCGTTGATCGTCAGCAACAACGTCGAACCGCCCATGCGGGCGGAAGCCAGCGCGGCCTCGATGCCTGCATGGCCCGCCCCGACCACGATCACGTCATACTTTTTCGGATAAACAAACATGTTTCAACAAAGCCCATTTATACTCCTTATCCGTCCATTTGGCATCTTAATGCGACGATACCATGAATGAATGGGAATTCAACAAACAATGCGCGAAACGATTTATTTTTATTTTGCATTCCCATTTATACATGGTATCGCGTCGCCGCGAGAGGCGCCCGTTTCCCCCTCTTCTTTAATGATATTCGAGAGAAATCCGCGACGGCGGAACAACGACTCGTCCGCCATGGCTTCCTGTCCTTCATGGCTTTAGCAACGGGGAATGGCGACGGCGAACGCCAGCCGCCCCGCCCCGCTGAAAGACCGACCGGGATATTTTCAAAACACGCGCCAGGCCAAATCTTTATCGCGCTACCCGCCCACTCCGGCACAACCCTTCTTGCAAGCGAGATTCTCAAGCGACGCTGTTACACTATCGACACGGACCCTGTTTTCTGTGAAATCAGCATCCGCCGGCTCGAGAACTACCGCAAGACAGGACGGCTCGGTTGGCAAAACAGCCACGCATTTGAGAACGACATCCAAGTCCAATTCGAGCCTCTGCAAGATGGAACTGACGACGTGGAGCCACAGCCGCTCCCGCCAAATGACTTGCTCCGCGCCGCTCGCGAAGCATACAACCGCCAGCAGGCTTGACGGTTTCTCCCTTTCGAGACCATTCGGCGGCCAGACAGTGATCGAACGAATCCGTTGACGGCATGCGCCTGAAGCGGCACATTGGCAATCATGACCATGAGCGTTGCCCAAAATGAGATCGTCAACGGCGTCCGCGTCGAGCTTTGCATGGATGCGACGATGAACAAGCTGCGCGGTGATCTGGATCGCCCCCTCTATGTCTAGCGGCGCGGGTCAATCGTTAAAATACAAATATCGAGGGCTGACACCCGCGCAAAATCCGATCCGTTACATTACCGGGCAGATTCATCACGTTCGAGAAATTTCAAAATGGGCATGATGAGCCACAAGAAAGATCGTCGCCATGCTCCATGGACGAAGGCCGAACTGAGCCGGCTTGGAAAAAGGCCCGATTCCGTCCTGGCACGGCAATGGCATCGAACGATTGAGGAGGTCGTTGCCAAGCGCGAAGAGCTGCGGCTTCGCCTTCCAATTCACGGGCGTCGTTGGACGGCGCGGGAAATCAAGTTACTCGGCTCCCTGCCAGACCCGGAATTGGCCCGGCGTTTTCGGCGAAAAGAGTGGGAGGTTCGGAGTCAGCGGATGGTTTTGAAGGTTCCGGCATATCGAATCAGCAAATTTGTGGGGTTTTGGACGCGCAAGGAGGAAAAACTCCTCGGCACAATGCCGGACGTGGAATTGGCCCGGCGACTTGGCCGGACGTTTGAGGCCGTCAAGCAACGTCGGGCCGTAATGGGAATTCCAGTCTTTGGTTTTGTCGAGCCGTACGGCCAACGTTGGGAATCGTCGGAATTGGAACTGCTTGGAAAGGTTCCAGACGACGAACTGGCCGGAAGACTTCAGCGCACGCTGCGCGCCGTCAAAGCCCAACGGAGGTTGCGGCGCATTGTCCCGATTTTGGGACATCACCAACCGTGGAAGTCTTGGGAATCGAAATTGTTGGGAACAGGGCGGGACGAAGAAATTGCCAGGAAATTAGGTCGCGGCGTGCCATCCGTGCTTGCCCGCCGCCGACAATTAAAAATTCCAAAATTCGCGGGAGTCTGGCGGCTTTACACGCGGGAAGAAGACAAGCTTCTCGGCACGATGACGGATGAAAAACTTGCCAAGCGGCTTGGACGAACCATTGAAGCCGTGGCCTCGCGCAGACGAGCGTTTGGAATTCCGCCGCGTAAAACCCGCGATCGCAAGACCCGGCTGGAGTGGACGGCGGAGTCTGAGGCGCTCATGCGCGGCAAATTTTCCAACGAGGAAATCGCGGAACGGCTGGACCGCACCCCGGAAAGCGTGCGCGGATGGCGGAGACGCCACGGGATCAAAGACCCCACGACAAACCCCAGGTGGACGCCAGAGCAGCATGCCTTGCTGGGGACCGCCCCAGACACGGAAGTCGCCAAACGAGTTGGGCGAACGGTTGCCGCCGTCAGAGCCCGTCGTATCAATCACAAAATACCGGTCTGGGCCCCGTGATTATTCTTCCTGGCTAAAGGGGCGGAGTTTATTCGCGCATAAGCCGATCAACTCAAACAACTTGCGGATCGCTGTGGCAGTCCAATGCCTTCGGTATCGGAGGAAAAGCCGCCGGAAATGACCTCAAATCCTCCCCGCCAACCCCCATTCCCTTCATCCAAAATTTCAGCCGTGAAAAAATTAGTTCCCTACTCTGCGTTCTCTGCGCCTCTGCGCGAGGCAAAGCAGCAGGGCAAAACGGGCTGTCTGGGCTGAACGTCCGGAACGGAAGGGCCGCAGGCCTGTTTGAAGTGAACCTTCGAGCGGAGCAGCAATGTGCCAAAACATAAATCCGCCAGGGGCAGCACGACGTTGAAGTTCCGGTTCATGTAACGATGGTGGAGCAAATGGTGGCCGTTGAGCCGGAAGAAAATCCCGGATCGTTCGACGTGCCGTTTTTTGGGCAGATGCATGCACCAGTGCATGTATTCGTAAGCGCCGTAATAGGCGCCGATGGCCAAAACGGCGCCGCAAAGCATTCCCCAGCTTCCCGCCAGCAACGACGCCGGCACGAACGGCAGGGAGGCGACGGCGACCAGGGCGGGGCCGTTCCACCAGGCCATGGGAATCGTTTCCTTGTCCTTATCGTGGATCAAATGGTAGGTGTGATCGGACTTGAAGATGCGGTGATGCACCAGGGTGTGGCTCTTGTAGGGATAATCAAAGGACCCCAACGGCCGATGCATGAGGAATTTGTGCAGAAGCCATTCAAAAAGCGAAGCGTAAACAATGGCGATCATCACGCCAATGGCCATCCAGAAGAAAAATGTGGAAATCAAGGGAAACGGGGTCAGGGGTTGGGTCGGGTCTGTTTAGCGCAGACGGTAAGTAATCCGCGCCTTGGATAAGTCATAAGGGGACATTTCCATGCGGACGCGGTCGCCCACCGTGAGGCGCACGAAGCGTTTGCGCATCTTGCCGGAAATGTGGGCCAGGACTTCATGTTGATTGTCCAGCGTCACCCGGAACATCGTTCCTGGCAACACCGTCTGTATCGTTCCTTCCAATTCAATCGCTTGTTCGTTTGGCATAAGTGGCGCGGCCTCTTCTCCCCGCAGCATCATGTGCTTCGCAAGAGGGGACGCAGCCCCGTTCTCCTGAGTGCCCGATAAGATGCAGCCAAAAGAGCCGCGGCGCAAGGGTTATTATTTGCTTTTTTCAAGCCGCGACAGTACCTTCGGCGCGTTAATGACTGATGGCGACCTGAATTTTTGGGGATGGCTGGTGGTGCCGGCGGGCGTCTCGATTTGCTTCGGCCTGGCCTTGCTGGTTTGGCTGCGCGAGGAATGCCGCGCCGCTTCTGAGGAGAAGCAGAACAAGCCCCGCTGATTTTCCTGTTCATCCCTCCTTTTTGACGCCGGAATGGATGTTCATGGCCCCGCCGAGCAAAGGGCGCACCCGGACTTCACAAAACCCCAGCGATTCCATCTTTCCCGCCACTTCGCTTTGGGCGGGATAGGCCTGAAGGGAATCATAAATGTAAGCCAGCGCGGCGGCATCGCGGCAGAAAACCTTTCCCAGCATGGGAACCACCGTCCGCAGGTAAAAGAAAAACAGCCGCCGCCAAACCGGGTTCTCCGGCTTGCCAAAATCCAGCGCCAGCAGCCGCCCGCCGGGCCGCGCCACTCGCGCCATTTCCTCCAGCCCGCGTTCCCAACTTTCCAGGTTCCGCAATCCGTACCCGATGCTGACGATGTCGAATGAAGCCGGGCCGTATGGAATTTCCAGGACATTGCCGGTCCTGAATTGCAAGGGAGGGGCGTTGGGCTGGACGGGCAGTTTTTGGGCGCGTTCCCGGGCCACCGCCAGCATCGCCGGGCAGAAATCCAATCCGACGACCTCCGCTCCGGCGCGGTGCAAAGCAAAGGCGATGTCGCCGGTGCCGCAGCAAAGGTCCAGGGCTTTTTGGCCGGGTTTAACCTGGGCCATGCCGGCCAGGAGTCTTTTCCAACGGCGGTGCAGACCAAGGCTTTGCAAATCGTTGATCAGGTCGTAGCGCGGCGCCAGCGCGCCGAAGAGGGTCCCCACCAGCGCGGCCCTTTGTTCGCCCGTTTTGTAATACTTGTTGCTCACGCCATTGCGGCGTACTTTGACCCCATGTCGTCTGCGATTCAAGCCGGGCCTCAAAGCGATTTGCTCATCGCCGGAATGAATTGCGCCCACTGCGCGCGGACCGTGACCGATGCTCTGCAAGGGGTGGAGGGCGTGGCCGGCGCGCGGGTATCCTTGGAGGAAGGCCGGGCCTGCGTGCGCTGGCGCGCCGGAGCGGCCCCCAACCTTCCAGCCCTGTTCGAAGCGGTTCGCGCCGCGGGTTACGCCGCCAAAGCAGCCCCGCCGGAAACTCAAGCCGGGCCGCCCGCGCCGATGGATGGCTGGCGTTTCAACGTGGTCGCCGGCCTTGTCGGAACCGTCCCGTTGATGGCGGGCGAATGGGTTTTTCACCTGGGCGTCAAAACATGGTTCCACTGGCTGGCGTTCGCCCTGGTCCTGCCGGTGCAGATTTTGTGCGGAGCCAGATTCTACAAGGGCGCGTGGCTCCAGCTCAAATCCGGCCGCTCCAACATGGACACGCTGGTGGCTTTGGGTTCGACGGCGGCTTTTGGTTTCAGCGTCTGCCAACTGTTTTCCGGCGCGGGCGGGCATCTTTACTTCATGGAAGCCTCCGCGATCATCACCCTCATCAGCATCGGCCACTGGCTTGAAGCCCGCGCCGCCAGCCGCGCGGCCAAATCGTTGCGCGCGCTCTTCCGCCTGGCTCCTCCCACCGCCCGCCGCCTCCAAGCCAATCAAACCGAAATTGAAACGCCCGTCGCCCAATTGCAACCCGGCGACAAGGTCGTCCTTCGTCCGGGAGATCGCGTCCCGGTTGACGGCCAATTGATTCGCGGCCAATGCAGCATGGACGAAGCGATGCTGACCGGCGAATCGGCCCCGGTGGAAAAAGAAACCGGCAGCCCTGTCTATGCCGGCACTCTGAATCTCAACGGCCAGGCCGTCGTGGAAGTCACCGGCGTTGGCGAATCCACGGCGATGGCTCGCATCGTCGCCTCCGTCGAGCGCGCCCAGAACAGCCGGGCTGAAATCCAGCGGCTGGCGGACAAGGTCAGCAGCGTGTTTGTTCCCGTGGTGGTGCTCATGGCGTTGGCGGCGGCGCTTTGGCGGGGGCTGGCGCCGGAGGACGCCCGCCGGTTGAGCTTGTGGCTGGGACATTATCTCTGGCCGCCGATGCAGCCCGCCACGACTCTGGCGGCGGCGGTTTTCAGCGCCGTCGCCGTGCTCATCGCCGCCTGCCCGTGCGCCATGGGGCTGGCCACCCCGGCGGCCATCATGGCCGGAGCAAACGCCGCCTCCAAACGCGGCATTTTGATTCGCGACGGCATTGCCCTGGAGAAAGCCGGCAAAATCACCGTGCTGCTGGCCGACAAGACTGGCACCCTGACCAACGGCAAACCCACGGTCGTCGCCACTCAGGGAGGCGAATTGCCCCTGGCTGCGGCGCTGGCTTCAGGTTCCCGGCATCCGTTCAGCCGGGCCGTGGCCCAACTGGCGCCGGAGTCCATCGCCTTTCAAGCATGGCGGGAAATCCCCGGCGCAGGCGTCCAGGCCACCCTTCCCGGAGCCTCAGTCGCCCGCCTCGGTTCGCTGGCGTGGTTGCGCCAATGCGGCGTCACCCTGCCTGATTCTTCCGAATTTGCCGAAAAATGGAGCGCGCAAGGAGCCACAGTCCTCGGCCTGGCTGTGGACGGAAATTTGCGCGCGCTCATCGCCTTGCAAGACACCGTCAAACCGTCCGCCGCGTCCGTGGTGCGGCAGCTTGAAAAAAGCGGGTTGAAGGTTTTCATGGCCACCGGCGACAATCCGCAGGCGGCCCGCGCCATTGCCGCGCAAGCCGGCATCGCGGCGGAGCGTGTTTTCGCCCAAGTCCAGCCAGGACAGAAGGCCGATCTCGTGCGGCAACTTAAACAGAAAGGCGAAAAAGTCGCCTTTGTCGGCGACGGCATCAACGACGCGCCGGCGCTGGAGCAGGCTGATTTGGGCATTGCCGTCAGCCAGGCCAGCGACATTGCCGGGGAGGCGGCGGACCTCGTGCTGCTCAAATCCGGGATCGAAGCTGTGCCTGAGGCGTTGGAATTGGCGCGGGCCACGCTGGCCACGATCCGGCAGAACCTGTTTTGGGCCTTTTTCTACAACGCCGCCGCGATTCCGCTGGCCGCCCTGGGATTTCTGAGTCCCATTCTGTGCGCGGCGGCCATGGGTTTGTCCGACTTGGTGGTGATTGGCAACGCGCTGCGCTTGGGCCGGTTTGCCCCGAAGACTCCGGCCCGAAACGGGGATTTATAATTTGCTGGTTTGGCAAGGATGGGCGCGAAAATGCCAATTTCGGGTGCGGATTTGACCTTTACAGCGGGCCGCGCCCGTTGTTTTTTATCCGCACTATGACCGAGTTAACAGGCAATCTTTTGGTGGGCCAGTCAGGAGGACCGACGGCGGTGATCAACGCCAGCGTCGCCGGAGTCGTCCAGCAGGCCCGCGCTTACCCCTTTATCCAAAACATCTACGGCGGCCTCAATGGCATCTGGGGCATCCTCAATGAACAGTTGATGGACCTGAATCAGGAGTCGCCCGAAACCATCCTGGCCCTCAAATACACTCCCGCCGCGGCCCTGGGCACCTGCCGCTACAAAATTGATTTCAAAAAGAAGCCGGAACGGGCCGCGCAGGAGATGGACCGTCTATTCCAGGTTTTCCAGGCCCACGACATCCGGTATTTCTTTTACGCCGGCGGCAACGACTCCCAGGACACCTCCGACAAAATCCATCTGGAAGCCGTTCGGCGGGGTTACCCGATGCGCGTCATCGGCGTCCCCAAAACCATTGATAACGATCTGCCCCACACCGATCATTGCCCCGGATTCGGCTCCGTCATCAAATACAACGCCTGCACGGTCATGGAAGTCGCCGCCGATGTCCGCAGCATGGCCACCGACGACGGTTCCTGCTGCGTCATCGAGGTCATGGGGCGGAGCGCCGGATGGATCGCCGCGGGCACGGTCCTGGCCAAACGCGATCCCAAGGACGCGCCCCACATTATTTTGCTGCCGGAAATTCCCTTCCGCGAAGAGGCATTTCTGGAAAAGGTCAAGAACGTCGTCGCCGATGTCGGCTATTGCGTGGTGGTCGTCGGTGAAGGCTTGAAGAATCCCGACGGCAGCGAATACAGCGCGGACAAGACGCGGCTGGACGCCTTTGGGCATCCGGTGTTGTCCGGCGCGGCCGAGCGGCTGGGGGAATTGGTCTACGGCAAACTGCATACCAAAACCCGCACGGTCAAACTGGGCTACGCCCAGCGTTGCGCGGCCCATTACGCCAGCGCGACCGATGTCGCCGAGGCGTTCGCCTGTGGCAAGGCCGCCGTGCGCGCCGCCGCGCGGGGCAAGAGCGGTTTCATGGTGAAAATTGTGCGCCGGGCGGGCGAGAAGTATTCTTCAACGACGGGATTGCAGCCGCTGGGCGACATCGCCAACGTGGAACACACCGTGCCGCGGGATTGGATCAGCGAGGACGGCTTTATGCCCAACGAGCAATTTGAGCGCTTCGCGCGTCCGTTGATCCAAGGGGAAGTCAAAGTGCCGACCGAGGGCGGCCTGCCGAAATTCGCCGTTTTGCGAAAGCATTTGGTGGCGAAAACGCTTCCGCCGCGCCAATAAAAATGAAAACTTTCATTGCCATTCACACAATCCAAGCTAGACTGCGCATCGTTTTATGAATTCAGGGAAAATTGTTGTTTGCGGCGGGGGCGGATTTATTGGCGGTCATTTGATCGCCGATCTCAGACGCCAGGGCCACACGGACCTTCGTTCCATTGACATCAAACCCATTTCCGAGTGGTACCAGTCCTTCCCCGACGTGGAGAACCTGGTGCTGGACCTCCAAAGGCGCGAGGCTTGCGAACAGGCGCTCAAGGGCGCCTGCATCGTTTTTGACCTGGCGGCCGACATGGGGGGGATGGGATTCATCGAGAACAACCGCGCCTTGTGCATGCTTTCGGTGCTCATCAACACCCATCTGTTGATGGCGGCCCGGCTCACGGGCGTGCAGCGCTATTTTTACGCCTCTTCCGCCTGCGTCTATAACGCCGACAAACAACGCGACGTCAATGTCACCGCCCTCAAGGAAGCCGACGCCTATCCGGCGATGCCGGAGGATGGTTACGGCTGGGAAAAGCTCTTCAGCGAACGCATGTGCCGGCACTTCCGCGAAGACTTCGGCCTGGTCACCCGTTGCGCCCGCTTTCACAATGTCTATGGCCCCCTCGGCACTTGGGAAGGCGGACGCGAAAAGGCCCCCGCCGCCATTTGCCGCAAAGTGATCCAAGCCAAGACATCCGGCAAACACCAGATCGAAATCTGGGGAGACGGCCATCAAACCCGCAGTTTCATGTATATTGACGACTGTCTGCATGGCATCCAAGCCATCCTGGCCAGCGACATCCTGGAACCGATCAACCTGGGCAGCAGCGAACTGGTATCCATCAACCAGTTGGTGGACATGGTGGAAGACATCGCCGGCATCAAACTCAAGCGAACCTACAATTTAAAGGCTCCCAAGGGCGTCAACGGGCGGAACTCGGACAATACAAGGATCAAGAAACTGCTGGGATGGGAGCCGAACATTCGTCTGCGCGACGGCATGGAGAAGACTTACCGTTGGATCTACGACGAAATGCAGCGCAAAAAGGCTTAACCGCCTCAAGGGCTTAAACTCCAAGCCCCGTTCCCTTCGTGTTTGGCGGCGGCAGGGAAGCGCAGGAGGCTCCATTTCTCCGGTCCAATATGCACTTTGGAGGTTATCATCTCGGTGCATACAAGGGTGCCGCCGGTATCGCGCGTCCATTCTTCGAAGGTTGGGGATTTGCCGGCCACGATGCCGTTTCTGACCACCACCCATTCGACGTTGGGAGGTCTGTCACGTTTCAAATCCACCAAATCCACCACGGCGCGCTTGCCGAAGGGCCGCCACAAAGAACTCTCCATATCGTCGCCGGCCTCAATCACGCCGATGACGGAGACGGAGGGGGGGATTTGCGCGCGCAACGCCGCAAAGACATCGTTTCGGCTCTTGTAAACTTGGTAAACGCGTTGGGCGCGAGCGATCAATGAATTGTCCGGCAGCTTGCGTGCAAACCAGCCCAAAACCGATTCAGCCGGCCAAAGCGGACGGGCCGGACTCAAGATCAAAACGACCACGGCCGTGGCGCCGACCCACGCGGCCAGCACGTGGCGCCAACGCGGCCGCGCCCATGTTTCCTGGGATGGATGGACGAGAATCGGCAGCAAAAGCAAAGGATAATAAGCGGCCACCAGCCGTCCGGTTGATTCGCTGCCCATTTTGACCATGTAGGCCAGCAAAGAAAGCCAGGCCAAAAGCCCGATGGTCAATCCGCGCCTGGCTGCGAGGGGCCATGCGGCAAGAGGCTTGGAGCGTCGGTTGGCAATGGCGCTGAAGAGAGCAAGAATGGCGATGACAGTAACCCCCAAACCCAACCCGGACGCTTCTTCCTGGGGCAGTTCCCGGAAACCCAGATCAAAACGCGGGAAGCCTTGATTAATAAAGGAACGCAAGCCTTCCGGCAGATGTTTCCAGACCCAAACCTGCGCTGGATTGGCCAGGGGCAGGAAGGGTGGTTCCAGGCTTTGCACAGCCAGTTGCAAGGAGTTTCCAACGATGCCTGCCAGCGGCTTCTGAACCTGGAGCTTGCCCATGTTGTAGGGATCACCCGTCCAATGGCCGGTGTAAAGCTCGTTGAACCACGCCGTCGGCACATAGGACACCAGCAGGGCCAGCAGAAGAACAAACAGACTGGGAATCGGGCGAAGACGAACCAACTTCAACGCGGGCAGAATGGCCCATCCGACTGCCAGGGGCAACGGAAGATTGGACCCTTTGACCCCCGTCAATAACGCGCCGGCCAGGATGGCCATCCACAAATCCGACACCCGTCCGTCCCGCGCCGCGCGCAGGCCAAACCATATCGCCGCCAGCAAGTAAGTGACGGCGAAGGAATCGTTGCCGACGCTGCCGGCTTGCATGAGGTAGCAAAGGCCCATGGGCAAAAGCCACATCCAGTACCAAGCCGCGCGGCGGGACACGCCCAGGCCGGCAAAAACTCCAAAGAGCAGACCGGGCATCAGCAGGTAGGCGGCGACGTTAATCAGAAAGAACAGGCGGTCACTGTGGCTCAAGGCGAAGAGCGGCATCATCAGCCATTCAAACCCCGTGCCGCTCAGATTCAGCCGGTCGTTGGGCGTTTGAATCCAGTGCCACGATGACGCCGCCCACCAATGTAAAATGCGCGGAAACCGGTAAGTCAGGGCGTCGTAGTTTCGCGGCGGAAACAGCGCGCCGCCCAGAATGACAATGAACGCGCTCAACGCATACACCTTGGGCAACAGGCGGCTGAAACGGCGCCGGCAGCGCCCCGTCCATCCGCGTGTGTTCCCCCACCACCCCGCCGGACCGCCGCGCAACCGCACCCAGAGCGCAAACCCAAAGCCGGAGATGGCGAAGAAAACGGCGTAACCCCTGGCATTCAGCTCATTCAAAGCGGAAAGAATCCACCCGGCGGCCACGCAGGCCACCGACGCCAGAATCCACAGTTTGATGAGCCTGATCATGGTTGGTGGCGCAAGGGAAACTTTCGCAGGCCGGTGAACTGGCAGAAAATGCGCGCGACGAACAGCGAGTTGTTCTTGAAGTATCGCTTCCACAACCGGCGCGGCTCGCAGCAAAGCCTGAAAAACCACTCCAACCCGCAACGTTGCATCCATCTGGGCGCCTGGCGGACTGTGCCGGCGAGAAAATCAAAGGCCGCCCCGACGCCGAACATCAAGGTTGCGTCCAGTTGCTCCAGGTATTGCGCCATGAACCGCTCTTGTTTCGGGGTGCTCAAACCGATCCACATCATGTCTGGCCGCGCCAGCCGAAGCTCCTCCCGCAGCTTTTGTTCTTCTTCGGGATTCAACGGACGGAAGGGCGGCTCGCAAACGCCGGCAATCTGCAATTTTGGAAATTTTTCCAGAAGCTTGGCCTTCAACGTCATTGCCGTCCCATTGGCCCCGCCGTAAAAGTAATGCCGCCAGCCCGCTTTTTCCGACAACGCCATCACGGCCAGCATGAGGTCCGGGCCGTAAACGCGATCCATCTGTTTTTGGCCCTGCCACCGCCCCACCCAGACCATCGGCATGCCGTCGGGAGTGCAGAGAAAAGCCCGGTTGAGAATCTCCCGAAATTCAGGGTCGGACTGCGCGACGGAGACGCCATGCACGCCGGTGACACAGACGTAGCCCTTTTGCTTGTGTTCCACAGCCTGGATGATTTGCTCCAAGGCGAGAGCCATGTTCACGGGACTCACCGCTACTCCCAAAACATTGACGGAATTGGCGTCACGCATGATTGCCGGGCGGTCATTGGCTCAAAATACGGCGAAAATTTGGCGTTATAGCGGCCGGAGCCATTCGCGCGCGTTGCAAGTCATTCTTTCAAGATAACGCCCGGAAGACAAGGACAATTACAGCCCCGCTGCCGGGCCGGGCAGGGTCTTTTGTTTTGAAGGCATCAGGACTTGAGGGAGCGATTGGGCTGGGCATTGGTCTGTCAACAGCACCAACAGGGCGCTGCGGATGATCTCGAGTGAGGCCGGCAAAAAAACACAAGCCCCGCCTGTCGCAGCCGAAGGGTTGAACCAAAGGTGATCAAAAAGCCGCCCGATTCTTGCAGAGTGGGAGCCATTCAAAATTGAGACACCCCAACTGCGGCTTTCAGTTGGGGTGTCTCAATTTTACAATCCCATTCTTCCGTTGTCCATGAAATTATGAAATACGATCTTGCCACGAAGACCCTTCACCGTTCGGCAAGATTGTCCACTGAGTCAACGCGGCCAAAGGGGACATTCCCATAAAGTCGCGACACTTGGCTGCTGGCGGGCTGGCAAGGGCGTATGGAGAGAATGAACCGGACTATTCCGCCGCTGACGTTAAGCAATGAAGGAGGGCGACATCGTCCTGGCGCTGCTGCCGCAAACGGATGGACGGGGCAAGATCGTCCTGCAATAGTGTTGCGGCGGATGCTTGGATTCGGCGATCTGCTGGTTTGCGGCATCAGCACCCAGCTTCAGCAGTTGGTTGCTGATTTCGACGAGATCATTGATCCATCCCACGCTGATTTCAAAATGAGCGGCCTCAAAGCCCCTTCCCTGATTCGGCTGGGGTTCCTGGCGGTTCTCCCCGCAAGCCACTTTCTCGGAACAATCGGTTCAACGCCGGGCGAGTTGAACTTGACTTTTGTAAAATCGAGGGTACCATCATAAAATGGAAAGCGGGGCGATATGTGTTGCAGTCCATGTAGCCGGACGGCGCAACGGGGAGAACGGCCCCGCGTGAGCCAGTAGATCAGTCAGTCAGGACGGCGCCGCATAAGAGGCGCAGGGTCGTCGTGAAATGAAGGAATTGAGTATGATTAAGACGCTGAACTTGATTCAGGAAACAGTCCGCGATACCAAACATCCCTTCCGCCAGGCCGACAACAGACCGGCCAAAGCCCAAAAAAATCGTTACGAACGCCGAAAGATTCGGGAATTCCTGCGCCTTGGCGACTGGAATGCCGAGCAGGAAGCTTAAGCAAGTCCGCCCATCAAGTTTGCACGCCACTGGCGAGGGCGGTTTTTTCTCCCCAACCGTTGCCCCATGCCGGCGCATTGGCAGAGATTAAAGGTCAGGATGGTTTTCGCGGAACCATTGCACGGCGTCGGCAAACGCCTGCCGGGGCGGGGTTTGTGGCAAACCTAATTCAGCAATCGCCTTGGCCGGATTGAAGAACATCTTGTATCGGGCCATCCGCACTCCCGCCAGCGGCGCTTTGGGGGGATGCCCGGTCAGGGCGGAAAGCGCCTCGCCGCCATACGCGGCCATGAGCGCGACGCCGTATGGCACGCGAAACTTCGGCGCGGGGATGCCGGTCAACTCCTCCAAGATGTCCAGCGCCTGTTTCATGGTCCAATTTCCCTCCGCGTTGCCCAAAATATATCGCTCCCCCAGCCTCCCCTTTTCCGCCGCGAGGATATGCCCCTCCGCCACGTCCCGCACATGCACCCAATTCAATCCCGTGTCGAGATACGCCGGCATTTTCCGCCGCAAAAAATCCAGCACGATCTGGCCTGTCGGCGTCGGTTTGACATCATACGGCCCGATGGGCGTGCTGGGATTGACAATGACGACCGGGGCGCCGCCGGACGCCAACTCGCGGGCGATCTGCTCCGCCTGCCACTTGGAACGCTTGTAATGATTGCTCATTTGCGCGGCGCTGACCGGCGTGGTCTCATCGGTCGGGACGACTTGGCTCCGATCCTGGCGGCCCAGGCCAATGCACCCGACCGTGCTGGTATAAACAATCCGCCGGCAACCGGCGGCGATGGCGGCTTCCAGGACGTTGCGCGTGCCCTGGACATTGGCGGCATACATGGGGGCGTAGTCGCGCAACCAAAGATGATAACTGGCTGCGGCGTGAAAACACCAATCGCAACCCCGCATCGCCTTTTCCAGCGCCCCGCGTTGCGCGACGTCCCCCTCGACCCGCTCGCATTCCACGCCCGCCAGGCCGCGCGGATCGCTGCCCGCGCGAACCAAAGCTTTGACGCGATGCCCGCGCGCCGCCAACTGGCGGGCCAGATTGGAGCCGATAAAACCTGAAGCGCCTGTGAGGAAACAATTCATGCCCTGCCAAACAAGACGCTCCGGAGCCGTCTTCCAAGCAAAAACCTTGAAAAAAACTCGACATTCGCCCGACCCTGCGAATAATTCATGTCCCGTCTGTATGCCGAAGAAAATCAACAGTCCATGCAAAAAACTCACGAACCGGGAACAGCAAGACCTGGATTTGGAGATTCATTTTCTGGAAGGCGTCGTCCGCCGCGACCCGGCTTACGTGGAGGCCCTGCAAATACTCGGGGACAATTACACCCGCCGCGGCGATTACAACGAAGGGTTGAAAATAGACGAGCGGCTGTCCCGGTTGCGGCCGGACGACGCGGTCGTGCAGTACAACCTGGCGTGCAGCTACTCGCTTACCCGGCAAATTGAACCTGCCCTGGAGGCGCTCCAAGCCGCCGTCAACCTCGGATACAGGGATTTTAAGGCGATGGACAAAGACCCCGACCTTGAAAATGCGCGCCAAGACGCCCGATACAAGCGCATTCGCGCCAAAATCCGCGGGATTCAGCCCAAGAGACTCTCATAAACAAGATTGCCGCCGGACGGCTAAAGGCCATGAAATGAACGTCACCGTCAACCACGTCACCCGGCATTATCGGACCGTCACATTCGACGCGGAGCGCAACGCAGTCCTGCTTATTGACCAGCGCAAGCTCCCGCATCAATTCGAAATCACCGCCCAGACCACCTATCGGGCCACAGCCCAGGCCATCCAGGAAATGGTTGTTCGCGGAGCCGGGGCCATTGGGGCCGCCGCCGCCTACGGGCTGGCCCAGGCCGCGCTGGCCTTTCGGGGGGGCGACCTGAAAAAATTCGCGCGCCACGTCGAAAACGCCTTTCAAACCCTCCAATCCGCCCGCCCCACCGCCGTGGACCCCGTCAACGCCATGAAAGCCGTCCGTCTGGCGATGCAGCCGGGCCGCGCCGTGGAGGAACAACAGGCGCTGGCGCTGGCCGCCGCCGAACAATTCGCCCACGAGGACGTCCGCCATTGCGAGGACATCGGACGCCACGGCGCGCGGCTGATCCGGCAAAACAGCCGCGTGCTGACCCATTGCAACGCCGGCTGGCTTGCTTTTGTTGACATCGGCAGCGCGACCGCGCCGCTCTACGCGGCCCAAAAAACCGGGCGCAAGTTTCACGTGTATTGCGACGAAACCCGCCCCCGCAGCCAGGGAGCGACCCTGACCGCGTGGGAATTGGCGCAACAAAAAATTTCCCACCAAATCATCGCCGACAACGCCGCCGGACACCTGATGCAGCGCGGGGAAATAGACCTGGTCATCGTGGGGAGCGACCGGACGCTGGGGCGGACGGGGGAAGTCGCCAACAAAATTGGCACCTACGCCAAGGCCGTTCTGGCCCGGCGGCACGGCATCCCTTTTTACGTGGCGATCCCGCTTTCGACGATTGATTGGAACATGCGCTCCGGGAAAGACATTCCGATTGAAGAACGGAGCGAGAGCGAAGTGTTGGGCGCATGGGGGGTCAGCGCCAAAAACGGGAAACGCGTCTATGTGCGCGTGGCCAATCCGACGAGCGGCGCGCGCAACCCCGGATTTGACGTGACGCCGGCGGAATTGATCACCGGCATCATCACGCCCATGGGGATATTCAAACCATCGGCGCTGTGGAAGAACCGGAAGCAGCTTGGGTGGCCGGCGGCGCGCGCGGGAGAAGCGCCAGCCTGTGCCACTTAATCCGGGTTCGTGATGGCGGGGTCTCCGTAGAGGGTGAAGGAGCCGGCGCGGGTGATCTTCATGTCCATCAACCGGCCGAGTTGCCGGGAATTGCCGTCAAATAAAACAATTTTGTTGCATCGGGTGCGGCCCATGAGGCGGGCGGGGTTGTTCCGGCTGGGGCCTTCCCCAAGAATTTCCAGGGTCCGCCCAACCTGCCGCGCGTAACGGCGGTGTCCGATGGCGTTGATTTCCTCCAGGGCGCGGGCGTGGCGCTGTTCCTTGATTTCATCGGGAACCTGGCCGGGCAGGACGGCGGCGGGCGTGTCGCGGCGCGGGGAGTACTTGAAGAGATAGGCGTTGTCAAATTGGGCCTCGCGGACCAGGGAAAGTGTTTCCTCGAAATCCTCCTCCGTTTCGCCGGGAAAGCCGGCGATGAGGTCGGTGGTCAGCCCGATGGCGGGCTGGACGGAGCGCAATTGCCGGACAAGGTCCAGGAAAAGGGCGCGGGTGTAGCCGCGGTGCATGGCTTTGAGAACGCGGTCGCTGCCGCTCTGGACGGGGATGTGGGCGCCCGGACAGAGTTTGGGGAGGCGGCCGTAGGCTTCAACAAGGTCGGGGCCGTAACCCTTGGGATGGGGGGACGTGAAGCGGATGCGTTCGAGGCCGGGGATTTCATGAACGGCTTCGAGGAGTTGAACAAAGGCGGATTTGCCGTCGCGCGCGGGGATGTCGCGTTTGGCGTAACTGGTGACGATCTGGCCGAGCAGGGTGATTTCCTTGACGCCGCCGCGGGCCAGTTCGCGGCATTCGGCAACGATGTCGGCAATCGTCCGGCTGCGCTCGCGGCCGCGGGTGGCGGGGACGATGCAGAAAGAGCAGCGCTGGTTGCAGCCTTGCATGATGCTGACAAAGGCGGTGACCCGCGGCGAATGCGGATGCCGGCCGTCGAGGGTGTGTTCCTTGATGGCGGCTTCGCTGCCCGGCTCGTCGCCGGTTTCAACGATTTTTTCGCGGCGGCCCGAAAAAATTTCATCAAGATAATCGGCGGTGTGGTGGCATTTCTGAGTGCCGACGACCAGGTCCACGTCGGGCAACTGATCCAGGAGGCTTTGACCGCGGCTTTGGGCCATGCAGCCCATGAAGCCCAGGACGACATTGGGGCGGTGGCGGCGGACGAGGGCGGCGATGTTTTGCATTTTGCCGATGGCTTTTTGCTCCGCCATGTCGCGGACGCTGCATGTGTTCAGCAAGACGACATCGGCGACGGCTTCGGAAGGGGCCAGGGAATAGCCCCTGGCAACGAGCTGGGCGGCGACCGCTTCGGAGTCGCGCTCGTTCATTTGGCAACCGTAAGTCTTGATGTAAACGCTGGGCATGTTTTCAGGCTCCTCTTCATTTTAACCGTCATCGTCATCTTAATCAAAGGATTAGAGCAGGATTACGTTGATCCTGGGCGGCGCTTTGCGCGTGACAAGACGGGGGAAAGGGCGTAATCCATTGGCGCGTGAGCGAAACTTTGCGCTATTTGCAATCCGAATCCGCCGAGAGCGGAGTGGAAATCGGCACTCTGGTCAAATACCTGCTGATGGACGCCGTGAAGGCCGGGGCGAGCGATATTCACATCGAGCCGTGGGAAAGCACGCTGGCGGTGCGCATCCGGCTCAACGGGGTGCTGACGGAACTGGTGCATCTGCCGCTGGATTTGATGGAAAAAATTTCGGGCCGGTTCAAGGTGCTGGGCAATCTGGTGACGTATCAAACGGGGCTGCCGCAGGAAGGACACGCGCCGGCGGACCCGGAACTGGGGGGGATAGAGCAGCGAATTTCCATCTTTCCCACCGTGCGCGGGGAAAAGATCGTGGTGCGGATATTTGATCCGAGCCATCGAAGCTTCGATCTTGGGGCGCTGGGGTTCGATGACGACGTGCTGCAACAATTTTTGAAATTGATCACCAAGCCGAGCGGGTTGATATTATTGACAGGGCCGACGGGATCGGGGAAGACGACGGCGATCTACTCGGCGCTCTACACGCTGGTGCAGAAGGCGGGTTCGACCATGAGCATCGCGACGGTGGAAGACCCGGTGGAATTCAATTTGCCGATGGTGGCGCAGGCGCAGGTGAACCTGGCGCAGGAGTTCACGTATCCCCGGGCGTTGCGGTCGTTGATGAGGCAGGACCCGCAAGTGATCATGGTGGGGGAAATCCGCGATCCCGAGACGGCGGCCATCGCGGTGCAGGCGGGGCTGACGGGGCATCTGGTGATCAGCACGATCCACAGCGGAAGCACGGCGGGAGTGTTCGCACGGCTGATGAACATGGAAATCGAGCCGTTTTTGCTGGCGTCGAGCGTGAGCGGGGTATTGGGGCTGAGGTTGATCCGGAAGAACTGCACTTTTTGCGCGCAACCGTACGAACCGGAGCCGGCGCTGATGAAACTGGTGCCGCTGGAAGAACGGGAGACGGCGGAATTCCGGCGCGGGGGCGGATGCCCGCAGTGCCTGGACACCGGATTTTCGGGGCGGTATTCGGTGAGCGAACTGCTCACGGTCAACCAGGCGTTTCGAGACGCGGTTCTGGACAAGGCGCCGACGCGGACGCTGCAACAAGTGGCCATAGACAACGGCATGGCGACGATGTGGAACCGGGGCTTGAGGCGGGCGCTGACAGGCCAGACGACACTGGAAGAAATTCTGCGCGTGATATCCGTGGATGAATTGTAGGAAGGTATGGCGTCCGGCGTACTGACCGAGAGCCTGGCCGCGTTGACGGGCGTGAGTTTCGCGCTGACGTTCTGGCGCTGGGCGGCGGGCCTGCGATTTCCACTGCACCGGCGGATGGCGGTTCCCGCTTCACTGCCGGGGCTGACCCTGCTCAAGCCGCTGAAGGGCTGCGACGCGGAAACCAAAGAATGCCTGCGGAGTTGGTTCCTGCAAAAATATCCCGGCCCGGCGCAAATACTTCTTGGAGCGGCATCCGCGGACGATCCGGCGTGCGTGGTCGCGAGGGAATTGCTGGCGGAATATCCCGGAATAGACGCCCGGCTGGTGATCTGCGGCGAGAATCTGGGCGCCAACGCCAAAGTGTCCACCTTGCGGCAATTGGAACCGCGCATACGGCATCCCCTGGTGATGATCAGCGACGCGGACACGTGGGTGCCGCCGGATTTCGCCGCGAACGCGGCGCCGCTTCTGGCGGATCCCGGGGCGGGGCTTGTCAACTGTTTTTATTGCCTGGCCAACCCGTCCACGGCCGCGATGCGATGGGAAGCGGCGGCGATCAACGCGGATTTTTGGACGCACGTGCTGCAAGCGCGCAGCCTGCGTCCGGTGGATTTCGCCCTGGGGGCGGTGATGACGCTGCCCGCCGCGCAACTCCGGGAGATCGGCGGATTCGCGGCGCTGTCGGATTATCTGGCCGACGACTACCAATTGGGGCGGCGGGTGGCGGGCCGGCAAAAGCGAATCGAGTTTGCGACGGTGGTGGCGGAATGCCGGGAAGCGCCGATGGGTTGGGGGCGGGCGTGGGAGCATCAATCGCGCTGGGCGCGGACGATCCGGGTGTGCCAGCCGTTTCCGTTTTTCCTGAGCATCCTGAACAATGCGACGCTTTGGCCGTTGTTGTGGCTGGTTGCCGCGCGCCAGCCCGCCGCGCTGGCCGTCTGCGTTGCGTGCGTGTTGTTTCGGATTGGCGCCGCGCTGCAACAGGAAGCCAGGCTGACGCAATCGCCCGTCCGGCTGGTTTACGGGTGGATGCCGCCGGTGAAGGATTTGCTGGACGCGCTGGTGTGGGCGGGGGCGTTTGCCGGCAACCGGATCCGCTGGCGCGGGGAACCCTACCGGATTTTGCCGGGGGGGAAGCTGTCGAAAGTTGAAAAGGATTAAAGCAATTCGCCGGATTATCAACGCATGGCGGGGCTAAAGTATAGGCTGGAGGGTTCCGATGAAAGGCATGTGAAGAAAATGGATGATCAAGCAGACACAAAGGAACATCATGGCCACCGCCTCCAGCATCCATGAACCGCAAACAAACATTTCGATTTCAGCCAGACGATGCGCCGAAGGCTTTGCGGCCCTGCAGAATGCGCTGCAAGCCGGGAACCTGGCTGCGGCTCGGGAAGCGCACGCCGGGTTTTGGGAGGACGTTGCCATGGAAACCAGGACGAGGCATTTGTTTTTGCCAGATGCTCAAACTAGCCATGATTTGCAAGCGGTGGGGCATTCATTAGGCTCAGGGGACATGGCAGGAGCGCGCTGGGCGTTCGCCATGTATCAAAAAAACTTGGTGGACAGCAGCCCAGACGCCGGCAAACCCGTTTTCCATGACGGGGGAGGCGTCGCGGAATGGAATCATAACGTATTGATACCAAGCATGATACATCAACACTGAACGGAAAGGCCGAATCCCGGACTCAAGTTTCTTGCCGTATCTGCCGATACGATAGAGTCGTACGAGATTTTCGCGCGATAGGTATGCCCAGAATCGAATACAACAACATCGAAGTCCTGCAATTGGCCAACGCGTTGACGCGGAAATGGAGTTTGAGCCATCAAGTCAACCGTTGTCTGCAAGACCTGGACCGGATGATCACGCAACGGACCCTCGAATTGCAAACGGCCAAAGGAGAACTGCAAAAGGCCGGGAGAAAGCCCGCGCTCGGGCGCGAAACGATCCTGGTGGTGGATGACGAGCCGGATTTGAGAGAACTTGTGACGCAGGTGTTGGAAAGCGAAGGCTACCAGGTGTTTTCGGCCGGATCGGGAGCCGAGGCTCTCGAACAATGGAACAAACGACGGGGGGAAATGCATCTGCTGCTCACCGACATCGTCATGCCGGACGGGCTGACGGGGCGCAAGCTGGCCGACCGGCTGCAAAGGGAAGACCCCCGGTTGCGAGTCATCTTTACCAGCGGCCACACCGCGGGCCAGCCTGGAACGGAATTGGCCAACGTGGAGGAACGGAATTTTTTGCCCAAACCATACCGGCCCGCCACGCTGTTGCAAATCGTGCGCGACTGCCTTGATCAGCCCTGCGCTTCCGCCAACGCGTCCGAACAAGCCGCCTGACGGCGCGCGGGGTCAAGCAGCGGCTGAAATAATGCTCACGCCGCAATGAGTGTTGAAATGCCGAGTCTTATGGCGTAAACCATGAACGTCCGAACATGAACGGCAATCGCTACCAAATCGAATATGGGGCTTCGGCTTTGGATGACCTTGACAGCTTGCCTGCACATGCACGCGCTCAGATTCTTCGCAAGATTGAACGGTTGGAAAACGGACTGCACGGAAATATCAAACGCCTGCACGAAGCCGAGGCCGCGTATCGCCTGCGCATGGGCGATTTTCGAATCTTGTTCGATGTCGAAGGGCATGTTATTGTGATTCGCAGAATCGGCAATCGAAAAGATATTTATGACTAAGACCCTTCAACAAACTGTTGTTCGGTCCATCTCCCGCAAGCGCGAGCAGATCGCCACGTTGCGCGAGGAATTGGGGGATTTGGACGATTATTTGGATTTGGTGGAAGCGCGCGCACATGACCAGGACAAACCGCGTCTCACACACGCTGAACTTAAAAAACGCTACGGCTTGAAATAATGCTCACGCCGCGGGAAGGCTCGCGGCGGCGATGGCCTGGCCGTGACGCTTGTCTTTTTCATCCGGGACGTGGAAGGCGATGCGACTGGAGAGTTCCGGGAATTCCACGCGCAAAACCTCCTTGGCCTGACGGATAATCACATCGCCGCCGGCGCCGGTGGTGACACGACCCAGGACCAGGATGTGTTTGAAATCGTAAAACTCGGCGTAGTGGGCGACGCCGTAGCCGAAACAAACGCCGATGGTTTGATATATTTTCTCCGCCCGCTGGTCGCCTTTTTCCATGAGCTTCTGGACGAATTTCAACTTTTCAGGGAGCGCCATGCCGGCGGGGGTTTCGATGCCCGCCGCGGGGAGGAGCCTTCCAACGCATTGCTGGGAAAAATACTGCGCCCCGCAGCCGCGGTCGCCGGACCATTCATCCACGGGAGCGGCGGGATTGTAATCAATGGGCGCGAAGGCCAATTCATTGAGCCAGGAGGTGATGTTGCCTTCCGGAGTGACAAAACCGGCGGCCTCGCTGGAGCCCATGGCAACGCCCAGCATGGCGTTTTGTCCCAGGGACATCGAGCCAGCCAGGGCCGTGACCTCGCCGTCGTTGACGACTTCAAATGGGATGCCGCCCCAGGCGCGTTTCAATTCGGAAAAGAGCGCGCTGACGCGGGAGTTGAACAGGGCAGGAGGGACACCGCGAAAAAGGGAGGCAACGCGCACGCGATTATTAACGTAGACGCCCGCCGAACTGCCGCCGATGGCATCCACGCGGGGCAGGTGTTCCGCCGCGCGTTTGAGGGAATCCATGATCTGGTCAAAGTGCCATTGGGGATCGGACTGGGGGACCGGGTCCCAGACGATCTCCTCGGAAAAAACGGCCTTGCCGTCCTGGACGGCGGCGGCCTTGCGGTCACTGGCCCCGAGGTCGAAGCCGATGCGGCAGCCGTTCCAATGGCGTCCAAGCGGGGTGGTGGTGGCGCGCGGCGGCGGGAGGTTGCGGGTGGTGACCACGGCGAAGGGACGCTCGTAAATCCGTTCGCCCATGATGTTGGCATCGAAGCGTCCGGTCGCGGTTTCCTTGAAGTATCGTTCCAGCGCCGCCCCAAGATCAGGCGGGCCGTCAAAATGAACGCGAAAGCCGCCGCGAGACCAGAGCAGGAACTTGATCAGGCGCTCCAAGTACAAAAAATTGCTTCCGGCGGCGGCGTGGCCTGGGGGAAGAATGCTTTTGGAGAAATGAAAAACAGACCCGTCCGCCTGTTCCAGGGCCATGCGAACAGGGAGGGTTGCTTCGGCGGCAAACGCGCGGTTGGCCAGCGCGGCGGGGCGAAAGCCCGGTTCCAGGGGGGGCGCAATTTTCGGCGCCCGCGTCAAAAATCCATCGTTACTCACGCGGGCGATATTAACCATCCTTTCTGACGGGACGCAAGACCTCTTGCTGGATGGGGAGCGGGACAAAAAAACAAAAAAAAGCTTGCAAAAGACCGTCTTTGGCCCAAAAACCAACCCCAGATTTTGCTATGAATCCCTACTCAAAATTAGTCTCCGACTTTGAACGAATCGTGGCCAAAGGCAAGTCCCTGCCGCTGGGCGGGATTGCCCCCGCTCCACGCCCCACCCCCGCGGCGGACGCGCCGACGGCGCTGTTTTTCGCGCCGCATCCTGATGATGAAACGATCGGCGGCGGCCTGGCGCTGCGGCTGCTGCGGGAGGCGAAATGGAACGTGATAGACATCGCGGTGACGCTGGGCAGCCTCAAGGAGCGCAAGGCCGGGCGCTTGCAGGAATTGCGCAACGCGTGCCAATTTCTGGGCTTCGGACTGGAACCCAGCGCGCCGGACGGCTTGGACAACGTCCGCCCCGCCACCCGCGTCAAAGACCCCCAGGCCTGGGCGCGGATGGTGAGCGTGATCGCCGCCGTGCTGGAAAAACACAAGCCGAAGGTGATTTTTTGCCCGCACGAACTGGATTGGAACGGCACCCACATCGGGGTGCATTTTCTGGTGATGGACGCCTTGAAAGCGGCGCGCGGCGTGTCATGCCACGTGGTGGAAACGGAATTTTGGGGCCAGATGCAAACGCCCAATCTGATGGTTGAATACAGCGCCAAAGAAGTGGCGGATTTGGTGGCGGCAACCTCGTTTCACGTCGAAGAAGTCCGGCGCAATCCCTACCATGTGTTGATTCCGGCGTGGATGCTGGACAACGTGCGGCGCGGGGCGGAACTGGTGGGAGGTCAGGGAGGAGCCGCGCCCGCTTTCCTTTTCGCGCAACTTTTCCGCCTTCGCCGGTGGACGGGGAGTCAAGTGGAGGATTGCCTGGCCGGGGGCCGGTTTCTCCCGGTTTCCGAGAATCCCGCCGAGCTTTTCAAGATTTGAGAAAATAGGCGCGCTGTTTTTCCGTGACGGGCATTTCGAGTTTTTCCATCACCTGGAGCATGTCTTCCCAGACTTTGCGCTTCTCCGCCGGCGCATGGTTGCGGAGAAGGTAGGCTGGATGAAAGGTGGGCATCAAGGGGATGCCGCGGAAGGTCTGGAATTTGCCGCGCAGTTTCCCGATGGGGCCGGCGGCGCCCAACAATCCCTCGATGGCCGTCGCTCCGAGCGCCACCATGACCGCCGGACGAATCAGGTCAATCTGTTCCAGCAGATAAGGGAGGCAGGTTTTCATTTCGTCGGCGGTTGGCTTGCGATTGCCGGCAGACTGGCCGGGGGTGTCGGGACGGCACTTGAGGATGTTGGCGATGTAAACGGTCTCCCGGCTCAAACCCATGGCCTTGATGATGCGTGTCAATAATTGGCCCGCCGCGCCCACGAACGGCTCGCCTTGCGCGTCTTCATCCGCCCCGGGCGCTTCGCCGACGAACATCAATCGCGCGTGGATGTCCCCCACTCCAAAGACCACGTTTTTCCTGGTTTTGACGAGATGCGGGCATTTCAAACAGGCCAACGCCCGCTGGCGCAAGGCCGCCATGCCGGTTTCCGCGTTTTCCGGGGACTGGAGCGGCGGGTCCGGCAACGATTCGGGACGGTTGACGACTTGCGTTTCAAGGATTGGCGGCGGTTGGGAGAGCAAGCTCAACGTCTCCTGCCGGACCGGGAGAAAGCGGACGCCCGCCGCTTTAAGCGCAAGCAGATGACGTTCGGCGGCGGCGAGGACACATTGAAGATCACTCATTGGCTGCCGATTTTAACGACAGAAGGACCGGGAGCACGACAATCTTGTTATTTGTTGCTCACCGGAAATTCACAGGGGCGCCCCCGTCAGGTCAGTCGCATGGGCATGACGACGTAAAGGAACGGGCCGTTGATCTTCAAAACGCCTGGACTCAACTCGTCAATCAATTCCAGAAAGACCTCGTCCTCGGTCAAGGCGGCGAGCGGCTCAATGAGATAGGCGGGGTTGAAAGCGATGGCCATGTCTTTACCCTTGTAATTGATGGCCAGACTTTCGCGCGCTTCTCCCACTTCCGGGGAGTTGGCGGTAATGGCGAGATTATTGCGGCTGACGGCAATTTTTACCGAATTCGCCTTGTCGCTGGTCATGATCTGGGCGCGGCGGGCGGCTGCGAGAAGCTCCTCGCGCGGCAAAGCGATGCGCTCCTTGGTTTCGTTGGGGATGACCTGGCGGTAATTGGGATAATTGCCCTCAACCAGCTTGGAAATAATCAGAATGGAAAAGCCCTTGTCGTCCTTGAGGTTGAAAGAGGCCTGATTTTCCGTGAAGCAAATTTCTATGTCTCCTTTCTCACCCAGCAACCGGGTCAATTCATTGACGGTTTTGGTGGGAATTATGAACTCACCCTGGCTGGTTTCGGGGATGTCCACTTCTTCATCCACCAATGCGAGCCGCCGCCCGTCGGTCGCCACGAGGGTGGCCTTATGTTCCTTGAGACTGATGAAAATGCCGTTGAGAACGTATCTTGATTCGTCGCTGGAAATGGCGAATGAGGTTTTGCGGAGCATGCTCCTGAATTTTTCCTGGGGGAGAGTGATTTTTTTATCGCTTTTTAGAGGGGCTACGGGGGGGAATTCCTCGGCGCTCAGGCCGTTTATTTTGTAAAAAGAAGCTCCCGCGCGAACGCTGCAAGCGCTTTTTTCATCCACGTCAAGTTCGATTTCAGGACTGGCCAGTTCGCGCACGATTCCAAAAAATCTTTTCACGGGAACGGTGCTGGCGCCTTTTTTCTTCACGCTCGCCTCCACCGAACATGCGACGCTGACATCAAGGTCCGTCGCCGTGAATTCAAGTTTGTTATCCCCCGCCCGAAGCAAAACGTTGGAGAGAATGGGGAGGGTGGTTCGCGAGCTGACAATATTTTGAACAGACTGCAAACCGTGAATCAATTGATCTTTGGCTACGCTCAGATTCATGTGCGCTTATATTATACCTTTTATTCTTTCAAGAAAGCATTATTATTAAGGGCTGTGTGTAAAGCAAGCAAACTTTGCATTTCAGGCATTCTCAACGGGTTGCATCCATTTTGAAATGTGTATAAAGAAGGGAATGAAGAAAGGGAAAGGAAAAAAAGGGTTTTTTTTTTGAAATGGCACATGAAATTCACATTCCATTCATAAGCAACGCGCTTGGTTAATCACATTTTTCAAGGCTTCTTCAGCCGTCAAAACCTCTTCCATCGTGGAATTTCTTCCAAGAGAAAATCGAACCATGGATTTTGCAAGAAGTTTATCCACTCCCATTGCCAATAAAACATGGGAAGGTTGCAGAGCGCCTGAAGAACAGGCAGAACCTCCAGAGGCGCAAATCCCTTCCAAATCAAGTCCCGCAAGGAGAGAATCGCTTTCGCAACCTTTAACGGTAAAGGAAACAGTGTTTGATAGATGATGGGGTTCTGAACCTCGAAATGACACGTCTTCAAGTGTCTGGATAAATTGGATGAGATGCGACGTTAGAGAGATCAATTGTTCGTTGGGAAATACAGGTGGATTCAGAAAATTTTCGATGACATGGGTCATTCCGAGGACTGCAGGGAGGTTCTCCGTGCCTGCCCGGCGCTCGTTCTCTTGCGGGCCGCCGAGAATAATCGGTTGAAGATGCAACGGAGATTTTACAAAAAGAGCGCCTGCGCCTTTTGGCCCGTGCAATTTATGCGCGCAAAATGAAACCAAGTCAGCATTAAATGAATCCATGCCAATAAAGGGCAACTTTCCAAAGAATTGAACGGCATCGGTATGAAAAACCACACCGTGAGAACGGCAAATTTCACCAAAATCAGCCACCGGCTGGATCGTCCCTGTCTCGTTATTCGCAGCCATTAGAGAAACCAAGATTGTATCGGAACAAATCGCTTTCTTCAAATCCTCGGGAAAAACGAGCCCTTCAGGGCTTACGGGGAGATATGTAACGTTAAAGCCCTCAAACTTCTCCAAAAATTCCAAACTTTGGAGAACGGCATGATGTTCCATGCGAGAGGATATCAAGTGACGCCCTTTGTGGCGCAGGGAACGTGCGGCCCCAAGAATGGCGAGGTTGTTGCTTTCGGTGCCGCCGCTCGAAAAGAGGATTTCACTGGGTTTGCAGCGCCAGACTTTGGCGACCCGCTCGCGAGCGTCGTCCAAGAGAGCGCGCGCGCGTCTGCCGACGTGATGGGCGCTGGAAGGATTGCCAAAAATTTCATCCAGAAACGGAAGCATGGCGCGGCGGACATCAGGGTCCAACGGCGTCGTGGCGTTGTAATCGAAATAAACCGTTCTCAAAGCGCGGAGGATTTTAGTCCAGAATGGCAAAGAAGCAAACCGGCGATGGAAAGTTATCCAGCCGTGCCATTGGACAAGGGCGGAGGGAGGAACTGGCGCACGGCGCAGGCGAGCATTTCGGTGGTGAAAGGTTTTTGCAAAACGGAACATGGGCCGGGACCTTGGGTGAAATGGGCCGTTCTTATGCCCCCGAAACCAGAAGCCAGAATGATGGGCAATTCAGGCCGGATGCCATGCAGGGCGCCGGCGAGTTCAATCCCGTCCATGCCGGGCATGGTCAGGTCCGTGATGACCAGGTCAATTTTTTCCGGTTGCTGTTGAAAAGCCTTGAGAGCCTCCGCCGCGGAATGAACGCCGGTCGCGTTATAACCCAAATGCTGCAACGAGAGTGTGCTGGCTTCCGCCAAGGCCGCCTCATCGTCCACCAAAAGGATGTGTTGTCCAGAACCGAGGGGCATCAAATTCGGTTCCGGGGACGGGGGTTTGACGGGAACCGTCATTTTGGCGGGAAAATAGAGATGAAAAATGGAGCCGGAGCCGGGCTGGCTTTGGACGACGACGGCGCCATCATGGGCGCGCAGAATGCCATGCACCACGGCCAGTCCGAGGCCGGTGCCCTTGCCGGGTCCTTTGGTGGTGAAGAATGGCTCAAAGATGCGGGCCATCGTGGACGCGTCCATGCCCTCGCCGTCATCCTGGACGGACAGGCGCACGTACGGCCCGGCGCGCAAGGCCGCGTGCAGAGCCGGGGCGGACGAATCCAGGGTGAGGGGCTGTTGAGTAATGCGGATCAAACCGGCGCCATTTTTCATGGCGTGCCAGGCGTTGGTGCAAAGATTGATGATGACCTGGTGGATTTGAGTCGGATTGCCGAGGATGGCGCCGACGCCAGGCTCGAAGTCGGTGACGATCCGCACTTTGTCAGGCAGGGTGGTCCTGATGAGTTTCACCGCGTCGTCCACGATGGGCTGGAGAAGAACCAATTCGCGCTGGTCCTTCTGCTGGCGGGTAAAAGTGAGGATTTGCTGGACGACTTCCTTGGCGCGGAGACTGGCTTTGAGGATTTCCTGGATGTATTTGGAGGCGGGGTTGGCGTCACCCAATTCCAATTTTGCAAGATCGCTGTAGCCGAGAATGATGCCGAGGATGTTGTTGAATTCATGGGCCGTGCCGCCGGCCAGCGCGCCGAGGGCTTCCATTTTTTGGGCCTGGCGCAATTGTTCCTCAAGTTTCGCGCGTTGTTCCTCGGCCCGTTTGCGCTCGCTGACATCCTGGAATTGGGCCACGAAATGGCGCGGCGTGCCATCGGGGTTCCAAGCCAGGGAGACGTTTAATTGGACCCAGATCACCTGTCCTGTTTTGTGGAGAAAGCGCTTTTCGGCATGAAAATTTTCGATCTGCCGGGAGAGCATCCGGCGCGCAAAATCCCTTTCCGTGCCGCGGTCATCGGGATGGACTATGGACTGAAAGTCCGTGACGAGCAATTCGCCGCGGGAGTAGCCAAAAATCTTGCACAAGGCGGGATTGACCTCCAACCAGCGGCCATCCGGCCCGATCACAGCCATGCCAATGGGAGAATGTTGCATGGCGGAACGGAACTTGTCCTGGCTCAAGCGCAATGCTTCCTCGATATGGATGCGTTCCGTGATGAATTGAGTGAAAAGAATCAGCCCGCCGACCAAGCCGCCGGGTTGATGCCAGGGGCGCGCCTCCCACTGCAACCAGTCCATCGTGCCGTCGCCGCGCGGGATGGGGTCGCGCTCGCACTGCTCGGTCGCTCCAGCAAGGACGTTCCGGTAAACCTCCTTCCAGCAGTCGGGCAGTTGGGGAAACATCTGGTGACAGGACATGCCGGCAACGGAGCGGCCCGCCAGGCCGTAATCCGTCAACCATCGGTCACTGGCCAGGAGACAGCGCATTTCGGTGTCGAACATGGCGACGGCGGCCGGGGTGTGCCGGACGAATTGGCGGAGGAGCCTTTCGTCGTCCGGGAGGAATGGGCGGGTGAGTTGGCGTTCCGGAATTTCGCCGGTTTGGGACAGCTCAGACGCCTCTGCCAGACGGAGGCGCGGCGGATCGTTGATTGCTGCTGCAAACTCGCTCATAAACTCTTCCGGCACAAGAAACAGAGGGTCGGAAAAAGCCGCGCGCTCAAACCGCGGCTCGCGCCAAAAAGCGCATCCCGGCCCAAGACACTATCGGCGCAACAAGGGGGAAACTTAAGAAGCCGCGGTCAGGACTTGTTTGACTTTGCGGAGCAAGTCCTGGCTGGTGAACGGTTTTTGCAAGTATCGCTCGTGTTCGTCGGGAGAGGAGGAGTGGGAGAAGCCGCTGGACCACAAAACGAGAGTGCCGGGGGAAACGCGAAGAATCTGCTCGGTCAATTCCCGCCCGCTCATGTTGGGCATGACAAGATCGGTGATGACGAGGTCAATTTTCTTTTTGGACTGGGTGAAGATTTCAAGGGCCTTTTGGCCGCTGGCAGCCGTCAGGACCGTGTAACCGTAGGAGGAAAGGATCATCTGCCCCATGGTCAACAACAGGTCCTCGTCATCCACGAAAAGAATGGTCTGGGCGCCGCTTAAATCTCCCGTCGCGGCCGGGGCGGGGCGGACGATTTTGCGGGAGGCGGGGAGATACATGCGCACGGCCGCGCCCTTGTCCGGCCGGTTGGAGACGGCGACCGCGCCGCCGTGATTGGTGATGATGCCATAGACCCAGGCCAGACCGAGGCCGCGATGCTGGGAGCCTTTGGTTGTGAAGAACGGTTCAAAGATGCGGGGCAGGACATCCGGGGCGATGCCCCCGCCGGAATCGGAAATTTCGACGCACACGTAATTGCCCGGGGTGAGTTTGGCGGCGCAGTCCTGCATAGGCTCGGACAATTCGATGTTGCAGGACTGGACTTTGACGTTGCCTTCGGACGGAATGGCTTCGGCGGCATTTTCCAGGATTTTGACGACGGCCTGTTGCATTTTGGCCTCGTCAAAACTGGCGGTGAAAAGCTTGCGTTCAAGCTGGCAGGCAATCTTGACCGGCTTTTGCAGGGAAGCCTGGAACGCTTCCACGGTTCGTTGCAGGAGCGTGTTGAGATTGCCGGCGGACTTGGAGCGGGCGTCTTTGTCCTGGCGGCTGAAGGCGGCGAGGTCGTTGGCGATTTCCGCGGCTTTCGCGGCCGATTTCTCAATTTCGTTGAGGGAATTGCGCCACGGATGGTCCGGCTCGGCTTTGCTTAACAGCAAGGAGGCATGCCCCAAAATGCTGGTAAGCGCGTTGTTGAAATCCAGCGCGACTGAGCGGGCCAGTTGAAGGGCGCAATCAAGCTTTTGCTTGTGCGCGAGGCTGGATTCAAGGGATGCCTGGGGAGGGACAGGCGAGGCAGAGGGCGGGGCCGCCGGCGAAACGGGCGCGGGGAGCGGGGCTTCATCCTTCGCGGGGGCGTCCGGGGGTTCGCCGGCTTCGTCCGCCTTGGAAAACAGTTGAAGGATGACGTAAGGATGCCCCTCGCGCGCGACTTGTGTTCCGCGGGCGGCGAACAAAGACATGGCGCCACCCGCCACGCGGAGCTTCAAAGAAGCGGCGGGGGCGGGCCGGCTCAGGAACTGTTCAAGCGGCGGATTGCTCTTGTCGTCCCACAGGGAAGCGAACGAAGCCGCGCGCAAGGCGGCTGGAAGGCCGAAGACGCGAAGCGCCGTTTGGTTGGCGCGGCAAATCCGGCCGTTTATTTCCAGAAGCAATGCCGGCCAAGCGGCTTGTTCGAGGACAAAATCCGTTTCACGCCGCATTGCCGTTTAACTAAACGGACTTGGCCGCGCGGGACTTGGAGCGGGCGCGACGGGCCGCGACGGGGCGGGCGGCGGCGCGCTTGGAGCGGCTTTCCTCTTCCAGAATGTAGCTCGCGGAATTGCGGAGGCGGCGGCGGTATTTGAGTTTGCGGCGCATTCTTTCGCGCGCGGCGATGGTGTGTTTGAGACAATACACGCCGATGGCGGGCGCGCCGCAGGTCAGACACAGGCCGCGCGCTTTTTTGCGCAGCATGTGAATCTGCTGGCGGGACATCGGCTTTCCGTCCGATTTGAGCGAGCCAGTAAATTGGTCAACAATTTTCTTTCTGCTCCATTTTTTCTCTTTCATATGTTTATCTCCGATCCTGCATTCACCATATTCATTTTTACTATACACTAATGTTGGCGGCGGAGTCAACATTTTCTTTGTCTCACACCCGGCTCCCCGGCTCCCCGGCTCCCGGCTACGTGGCGGGGATGAATCGTTGGAGCAACAGGGCCAGCGCGAAACAGAGGGCAAAGCACCCGATCCACGGCTCGCCGACGCCGGCCGCCGCCAGCAAATCCACCAAAACGATCCCCGCCAGGAGGCGGGAAACCGTATACCCGACCTTAGGCTCCGGCTGCCCAAGACTCCGGCTCAACGACCACAAGGTCCACGCCGCCAGAGCCAGCGAATAGACCGCCGCCGGCATCCACGAGGAGCCATCGTCAAACAATCCGGCAAATACCACGGGCGCCGTGAGCAACAGGCTGGGCCAGAAGTTGATCTGGCCCCGGCTGTTTTCCTTGCGCGCCAGACAACTCAATCCCCCGATGTAAGCCGCCAGGGCGAGACCTTTCCAAATCACCTCCCCGGTGACGCCCTGTTGGGCGGCCGAGGCGGCCAGCAAATAGAGGCAAAAGCGGCACAAGCCCATCAAAACAGGCGCCAGGGGCGTCCATTTGTGGATGGCGTTGTAAAACAGTATGCACACGCACAGGATGGCCGCCCAGACAAGCGCGGCCATGCCCAGGCCCGCCGCCCCCGCCAGCCCCAGCGCCAGCCAGGCCAGGCCCCACCGCCATGCCTCCCGTTCGCTGATCGCGCCCGATGGGATGGGGCGCGATCGCCGGTGGCGGCGGTCGAACTCGGCGTCGAAGGCGTCGTTCAAAAACATCCCGCCCTCGTAAAGAAAACTGGCGGCCAGCGCCACGCCGGCCAGGAGAACCTTGTTTCCCTGTCCACCCAGGCACCAGCCGGCCAGGCAATCGGTCCAGACGGTGGGAAGATTGGAAACCCGTCCCAGGATAAGGAAGGCGCGCGGCTTGGATGGACGATTCAATATGTTCAACGTTCGGCGGACAGTTTAGGGGGTGGCGGATGACGCGCAAACTTTTAACATTCATCCGCCCGGGCAGGCGCCCAACCCCCTGGCTCGCAGGTGTTCCAGGCACCAGTCGTATTCCGCCGCCAATTGATCCACGATCGTGCGGCTCTTCCACGCCGCCGGCAGCACTTCCCAGGTGTAAGTTTCCATTTCAAGGTGCTGGCAAAGCCCCGGCTCGGCTTGCAATACGTCGAGCACTCCCAGCAAATGATCCGTTGTCGGCTCGAACCAGTCCGTTGCCGGGGCGTGCAGCGGCAGATGAAAGTGAACCCGCCATTCCTCCTCCTCCGTCGCCGTCGAGTTCAAAGCGTCGTTAAGGTCGCGGTAGCGGGTCCATGCGCCGCCGGTTTGGCGCGCCACGACCTGGTGTAGGTAAACGTCATCGGCAAACTGGGCCAGGGCGGCCCGTGACTTGGGCGCGGGGCGGGTTTTCAAGGCGGAGCTGAGATGGAGCTTGCTGATTTTGATCTGGTGCCGCCGCAACCGGGCGAGCGCCTCGGCGGGGTTTTCGTATTCGATGGCCAGATGGCAGGTGTCGTAATTGACGCCCAGGCATGACTGCAGGCGCGGGTCGCCGGGATGTTCGTCCCGGAGACGGGCGAAAAACTCCACCGTCTCCGCTGTCGTTTCCAAAAAGCAAAGCGGTTCCGGCTCCAAACCGAGGTGCAAAGTCCGCCCGCTTTCACGGCTCCGCCTGTCAATGTGTTGGACGCATTGGAAAAGGTTGTCGCGGATGGCCTGCCGTTGCGGTTCCGAGCGGATAAACTCCTTGAAGGATCCCGGCACGGTGCTGACGCTGCCTTCCACGCCCGGCGGGAGCAATTGGGCCAGGAGGTCGAACAAGAGGTTGGTGTAGTCGAGCCGTTCGGGCGTCGTCCAATCCGGGGCGTACACCTGTTCCTTGACTCGCTGGCCGTGAAAGTGTCCGAAGGGGAAGCCGTTGATGGTGAAGACGTAGCAATCGTGGCGTTGGAGCCAGTTTTGGAATTGTGCCAGCGTCCGTTCCCGGGCCAGTTCGCGCGCGGCCTGGGCGCTTAATCGCAGTCCGATGGCGTAGGGGCGGGAAGGGCAGACGCGTTGTTTGACGGCAAGGGCGCAGGATTCCAGAGCGGCCAGGGTTTCGGCCCACGACTCGCCCCGGTGGATGTTGGCGCAGTAAGCCAGGTGATGACCTTGGACGAGGCGCATCAGGGCTTTTCCCGGAAATTTTTGGACTGGCTCAGGAAGAGCGCGGGGTTGCGGTACGTCATGGCGTCCACCGATTCCGGCGAATGGCCGCGCAGGCGCATTTCCAGAGCCGCGCGCGGGACCGCCAGCGGCACGCTCACGCCCCAATCGCAGGCGCTGTTCATCCAGAGCCGCTCCGTTCCGTATTTTTCCACCATGTCCGCCGCCCGCGCCGCCGTGCATTTGGACTCCGGGTAGAGGGTCATTCCGGCCCAAAAACCCGCGTCCAGCACGAGTTGGACGGTGTGCTCCTCGACGTGGTCAATAATGACCCGTCCCGGGGCGACCCGCCCGTCGGCCTTCAAGGCGTCAATAATAAGTCGTGTGCCCTTGAGCTTGTCCTCCAGGTGCGGGGTGTGGATGAGGATCAACTGGCCGAGCCGGGCCGCCAAGTCCACGTGTTTTTCAAAGACGGCCAGTTCGTTGCGGCTGTTCTTGTTCAAGCCGATCTCGCCGATCCCCAGCACCGATGGGCGGTCCAGGAATTCGGGAATGATGCCGATGACTTCCTCCGCCAGTTTGACGTCCTCGGCTTCCTTGGGATTGAGACAGAGCCAGCAATAATGGGCCAGTCCGAACTTGGCCGCCCGTTTCGGCTCGAAATCCGTCAATTGGCGGAAATAATCGTGAAAGCCGTGGACGGAACCGCGGTCGAAGCCGGCCCAAAAGGCGGGTTCGCAGACGGCGACACAGCCTGCGGTGGCCATGGCCAGATAATCATCCGTCGTCCGGCTGACCATGTGAGCGTGGGGTTCGATGTAGCGCATGGGGGGCCGTTATTTGGAGGTTTGCGCGGGACCGGGCCAGGCGCCGGCGGCGGCTTTGGTGGTGGCGGCGGGCAGCGGTTCGGTGGTCGGATCGCTCAAACTGAGCAAGACGCGTTTGGCGCGGTCCGGCTTGTTGCCGGACAGTTCCAGGAGGGCCTTGCGAAAGGCGGCCATGCGGAAATCGTCCGTTCCCGGCGCGCGTTCCACGCGGTCGAGGAAAGCCGCCAAGTCAATCAACTTGGCGCGCGCCTCCATGAAGTAAAAGTCAACAACCTGCTCGCGTTTCATACAATCATTGAGCCGTTTTCAAGCATAATCTCAATCCCGGTGGTTTTCACGCGTTTTTTTTGGTTTGAAAAGGGGCGGCTATTGACTTCACGCGGGCTTTAAGCCACTTTCCCGCGTTTGATGGTTGGGCGGTTGTTTGCGGCCAATAATAATTCATGACAATGGGAAAAGCGCTGATCATAGCCGAAAAACCGTCGGTCGCCGCGGACATCGCCAAGGCGCTCGGCGGTTTCGCCAAGGCGGAGGACCATTACGAAAGCGATCGCTTCGTCCTTTCGTCAGCGGTCGGACATCTGCTGGAACTCTGCCTGCCCGAAGGCGCCGAGGTCCAACGCGGAAAATGGAGTTTTGCCCATTTGCCCGTCATCCCGGAACATTTCGATCTCCGCCCCATCGAAAAGTCCGAAGGACGCCTCAAGGAGCTGGCGCGCCTGATCAAACGCAAGGATGTGGACCGCCTCATCAATGCCTGCGACGCCGGACGCGAGGGGGAATTGATTTTCCGTTACATCGTCCAGCACACCAGGGCCAAACAACCCATCCAACGGCTCTGGCTCCAATCCATGACCCACGGCTCCATCCGCGAGGGCTTCGCCTCCCTGCGCGATGACGCCTCCATGCGCCCGCTGGCCGATGCCGCCGTCTGCCGGTCGGAATCCGACTGGCTGGTGGGCATCAATGGCACGCGGGCCATGACGGCCTTTAATTCCAAGACGGGCGGGTTCCACTTGACGACGGTCGGGCGGGTGCAGACACCCACCCTGGCCATCGTGGTGGAGCGGGAGGAGAAGATTCGCAAATTTGTGCCGCGGGATTACTGCGAACTGCACGCCGTTTTTGCCGCGCAGGCGGGCGAATACGCCGGACGCTGGTTCGACGAGAAGTTTTCCAGGGACAAAAAGGAGGGCGACGCGGACCTCAAACCCGAACGAATTTGGAACCGCCGCCAGGCCGAGGCCATCCGTGACAAATGCCTGGGCCAGCCGGGCATCGTGACGGAAGAAAGCAAGCCGGCGACGCAGCTCTCGCCCCTGCTCTACGATCTGACCAGTTTGCAGCGCGAGGCCAACGGGCGCTTTGGTTTTTCGGCCAAAAACACCCTGGGGCTGGCCCAGACCCTTTACGAGCGCCACAAGGTCTTGACCTATCCCCGAACCGATTCCCATTGCCTGCCCGAAGATTACCTGGCCACCGCGACGGCGACGTTGCAAATGCTGGGCGGCACGCCTTACGCCCCCTTCGCCGCCGAGATTCTCCGGCAGCATTGGGTCCGCCCCAACAAACGCATCTTCAACAACGCCAAAATCTCCGACCACTTCGCCATCATCCCGACTTCCCTGGCGCCCAAAAACCTGAGCGAGCCGGAGCAGAAATTGTATGACATGGTGGCCAAACGTTTTCTGGCCGTCTTCTACCCGGCGGCGGAGTTTCTGGTGACCACCCGCGTCACGCGCGTGCTGGAGGAACCGTTCAAGACCGAGGGCAAGGTGATGATCCAGGCCGGCTGGATGAGCGTCTACGGGCGCGAAACGCTCGCCGATGACCAGACCCCGCGCCTGGCCGCGGTGCAACCGGGCGAAAAGGTCAAGACCATCAAGCTGGACCTCATCGCCACCCAGACCAAACCGCCGCCTCGCTACACGGAAGCGACGCTGCTCTCCGCCATGGAAGGCGCCGGCAAGCTGGTGGAAGACGAGGAATTGCGCGAGGCGATGAGCCAGAAGGGCCTCGGCACGCCTGCCACGCGCGCCTCCATCATCGAAGGATTGATCTACGAAAAATACGTGCTCCGCGAGGGGCGCGAATTGCAGCCCACCGCCAAGGCTTTTTCCCTCATCACGCTCCTGCGCGGTTTGAACATCCCCGAATTGTCCTCGCCGGAATTGACCGGCGACTGGGAGTTCAAGCTCAAGCAAATGGAGCGCGGTTTGTTGGGACGGGCGGAGTTCATGCGGCAAATCGAGGAGATGACACGCCAGATCGTCGGAAAGGCAAAAGGACACGAGAGCGACACCGTCCCCGGCGACTTCGGCGAATTGAAGACGCCCTGCCCCAAATGCGGCGGCGTCATCCGCGAGAACTACAAGAAATTCCAGTGCCAGAAATGCGACTTCGCCCTCTGGAAAATCGTCGCCAGCCGCCAGTTGGAGATTCCAGAAGTCGAGGAATTGATCGCCAAGCGCGTGGTCGGCCCCTTGCAGGGGTTCCGCAGCAAACTCGGACGGCCCTTCGCGGCCATCATCAAGCTCAACGCCGAGTTGAAGCCCGAATTCGATTTCGGACAGCCAAACGGCGAAGGCCAGGCCCCCGCGGTCGTGGATTTCACCGGCCAGCAGCCGCTGGGCCAATGCCCCCAATGCGGTTCGCCCATTTATGAAAGCGGCATGTGGTACACCTGCGAAAAAGCGGCGCGCCGCCAGGGCTGCTCCTTCCGCATGGGCAAAATCATTTTGCAGCGCCGCATTGAAGTCGAGCAGTTGCAGAAATTACTCGCTCAGGGCCGCACGGACCTCCTGGATAAATTCATTTCCAAAAAAGGCCGCCCCTTCAAGGCTTTCCTGACACTCGGACCCGACAAGAAAGTCGGCTTTGAATTTGAGCCGCGGACGAAAAAAACCGCCGGGGCCGCCAAGACCAGGGAAAAACCGCCCAAAGCCGACCTGTCCAAGGCCGAGCCGGTGGCCGTCTGTCCCTTCTGCGGGGGACGGGTCCTCGACACCGGGGAGCGGTATGTGTGCGAAAAATCGCAGGCGGACAAAAGACCGTGCCGGTTCAAAATGGACAAGACTATTTTGCAGCAGCCGGTCAACCTCGAACAGCTCCAGAAGCTGGCAGCCACCGGGCGCACCGATTTGCTCTCCCAGTTCGTCTCCAAGTCTGGCCGGCCCTTTTCCGCCTTCCTTGTCCTGGGGGACCGCCAAAAGGTCGGCTTTGAATTTCCATCCCGTTGACATGGCCGCGACAAACCAGACCCACCCTCTCCGTGTCAGGCTCAAGGCCGCCTCCGCGGCCGAGGTCCAATCCGCCGGCGCGGGCTGTTCCATGACGGCGGGATTCGGCCCCACTCCGTTTGGAGATTGTCTGGCGGCCCAAGGCCCCCGCGGCGCGTGCCAGATCTTGTTTGTTGACGGCCATCGGAGGGCGGCCTGGGACAACCTCAAGCGGCTCTGGCCCAAAGCGCGCTGGCAACGCGATGACACCGCCGCCCGGAGCCTCCTGGCCGCCGCGTTCGCCCGCCCGGACAGGCCGGGACCGCGCGCGCCGTTGGCCGCGTGGGTGAAAGGGACGGCTTTTCAATTGCGCGTCTGGCGCGCCTTGCTGCGGATTCCATCCGGCCGGACAGTCACCTACGGCCAACTGGCGGCCGCGATCGGATCACCCCGGGCGGCGCGCGCGGTTGGCTCGGCCGCGGGGCGCAATGAGTTAGCTTGGCTTATCCCCTGCCATCGCGTCATCCGCCGCGCCGGCGCGGCCGGGGGATACCGATGGGGCGCGGCGCGGAAGCGGGCCATGCTGGCGTGGGAAGCTTCCGCCGGGGCGGCGGACAAGGACGGGGCAAAAAAAGGTTGCCAGAAGTCATAAGTTGGCTTTATTCTGGTTTCACCATTAAATTTTAAAATGCAAATCGAAAGTTTGAAAGTTTTCTGCGACCTGGCTGACATGGAAAATTTCACCAAGGCGGCTCAAGTCAACAATATCACCCAATCCGCCGTCAGCCAGCAGATCAGCTCGCTGGAGCGCCAGTTCAAATCGCCGCTGGTCGAACGGAGCAAAAAACGGTTCCGCCTCACCCGCGAAGGCCAGGTGCTTTACGATTACAGCAAGCAAATCATCCAGAACTACGACTCCCTCCAAAACCGCCTTCAGGAGATCAAGGACATCATTTCCGGCACCATTCGCGTCGCCACCATTTACAGCATCGGATTGCACGATCTGCCGCCTTACCTGAAGGAATTCCTCAAAACCTATCCCACGGTCAACGTCCATTTGGAATACCGCCGCGCCAACCAGGTCTATGAGGACGTGTTGAGCAACGTCGTGGATATCGGCCTGGTCGCCTACCCCTCGCGCGACCCCAAGATCGAACTGGTGCCGCTGCGCAAGGATACCCTGGTGCTCATTTGCCATCCGCACCATCCGCTGGCGAGAAGCAAGTCCATCAAGCTTTCCGCCCTGGCCGGCCAGAAATTTGTCGCCTTCGAGCCGGACATCCCCACCCGCAAAGCCATTGACAAGGTCCTCAAGGACCACAACGTCGAGGTGGAAACGGTGATGGAATTCGACAATGTCGAAACTGTCAAACGGGCGGTGGAGATCGAGGCCGGCGTGTCGCTTGTCCCCCAGGGAACAATCAAGCAGGAGGTGGCCAAGCAGACTCTGGCCGAGGTGAGAATTGACGGCGTGGACCTGGTGCGCCCCCTGGCGGCCATTTACAAAAAGAACAAGGTCCTTTCGCCAGCCATGAAGCAATTCCTGACGATTTTGAAAGACTGATTATTTCAGGTTGCCGGGATTGAGCGGCCGCAGCTCCTTCGGGACGAACAAGCCGTCTTTGCGGATGAGCTTGCCGTCGAACCAGACTTCCCCGCCGCCCCATTCGGGGCGCTGGATCAGGACCATGTCCCAATGCACCGCCGAGCGGTTGCCGTTGTCGGCCTGCTGGTAAGCCTGCCCCGGGGTGAAGTGCAGCGAGCCGGCGATCTTTTCGTCAAACAAAATATCGCACATCGGGTTCAGGATGTGCGGATTCAGTCCAAGGGAAAATTCCCCCACGTACCGCGCCCCGGCGTCGGTGTCCAGTATCTCATTGAGCCGTTTGTTGTTGTTCGAGCCGCCGCGGACGACCCGCCCGTCCTTGAATTCCAGGCGGACATTTTCAAATTTCGTCCCGGCGTAGATCGTCGGCGTGTTGTACTGGATCACCCCCTGCACGGAATGCTTCACCGGGCAGGAAAAAACCTCCCCGTCGGGAATGTTGCGTTTGCCCTCGGCCGGCACGGCGCCGATGCCCTTGATGCTGAATTGCAGGTCCGTGCCGGGGCTTTTGAGATGCACCCGGTCAGTCCGGCTCATGAGCTTTTGCAGCGGAACCATCGCACGGGCCATCTTCGGATAATTCATCGTGCAGACCTTGAAATAAAAATCCTCGAACGCCTCGGTGCTCATGTTCGCCGCCTGCGCCATGCTCGGGCTGGGCCAGCGCAGGACGCACCAGCGCGTTTTGTTGATCCGGTAATCCAGCACGGGCCGCGTCGCCTTGGCGTACAGCGCCGTTAGCCGGCTGGGCACGTCCACCGTTTCGTTGACGTTGTCGGCCCCGCGCACCGCGATGTAGGCCTGCACCCGTTTCATCCGCGACAATTCCACCTCCCGCGTCAGCTTGGCGTGCGCGTCGTTGGTCTGGCGCATGATTTCCCGGCTGATTCGCGTGTGCCGCGTCTCCACCAGCGGAATCGCCCCCGCCTGCCGCGCCGCGCGCATCAACTGGATGGCGAACTCATCCGGCACGTCAATCATGTCCAGCAGGATGCGTTCGTTTTTCTTGAGGCCAATGGAATACTTGACCAGCAAACCGGCTAATTTCGCGTATCGCGGATCCGTCATAATGCCGTGGAGATAACCGGAAACCCCCGCAAAGACAACTTCCGAATTAAGCTCCGGCCAGTTTCCCGCCGGGATGTCGCCCATGTGCGCGAGTTGCAGGCAGCTTAAACAGGCTTTGATTTCCCCACCGCGTTCCCTCAGTCCTTCCAACTTCCCAAGGCAGGCCAAGCCAAATGCCAACACGCGAACGCTCCGCCGCGACAAGTGCCTGGTCGTCCCGTCATTGGCCTCAGCATTGCGCCCCGGCTGCCCTCGCAACCCTGTGGCCAATGCCGCCACCACCCTTGCTTTCAGAGGACACCAACTAATCGCGCATTGGATTCCATGTCGCCTTTTCGGGTTCCGCTCCTAATCCTGCTCGTAATCGTAATCTTGGTCCGAAATGTCAGAGGAATGACGGACAGGGGAATAAATCCAAAAAATGGCCTTTTCCCCATTCCTCTGACAATCATTCCTCTGTCATAGCTTCATGGCGGCGGAATAGTCCGGTTCACTCTCCCCGTGCGCCCTTGCCAGCCCGCCAGCAGCCAGGCTGTGCCACCGGGCATTTTCGGTGGAAACCGCATGCCTGAACAAAACGGCGCATCGGTGCGTGACATTCAAATCAATTTCCCGACGTTATTGCATCGGTGGGTCGTGTCATTCAAGTGTTGGAAATTGACCATCGTAAAAATGTCGCCTCGTCAGCAGAATTTGTGGGTAAATTCCCCAGGCTCCGGGAGCTTTCCTAACGTGTGATACAGGGCAATTTCCATCGCGTCATAGGTGCGGAAGC
>Ga0316226_1000593_pt1 | contig 46643 bp, 45 predicted proteins | sample TBH18017metaG_FD_206009 | JGI IMG/M metagenome (GOLD analysis project Ga0316226, IMG submission 206009) | Freshwater microbial communities from Trout Bog Lake, Wisconsin, USA - TBH18017 | ecosystem: Environmental > Aquatic > Freshwater > Lake > Hypolimnion/Profundal zone | place: USA: Wisconsin...
TCGCTCGCCGGCCCCCTCATGTCGCGCCGACCTGGTGTAGGGGGAGGGCCGCCGCATCCGCCGGGTGTCAGGCGGTCTCGAGAGCTGATCGGTCAGATGTTGGCGGTCTCCGCAGCCGGCTCCGGCTCAGCGAAGAGCACGGTGGAGAGGTACCGCTCGCCGGTGTCGCACAACACGGTCACCACGAGCTTGCCCTTGTTCTCGGGCCGGCTCGCGACCGTGTACGCGGCGAAGGCGTTGGCGCCGGCCGAGATGCCGACGAGGATGCCCTCGGCCGCCAGCTCGCGCGCGAACGCGAAGGCCTGGTCGTTGGTGACCTGGACGACCTCGGCGTAGACGCCGGTGTTGAGGACCTTGGGCACGAACCCGGCGCCCATGCCCTGGATCTTGTGCGGGCCCGGCTTGCCGCCGCTGAGCACCGGCGAGTCGGTCGGCTCGGCGGCCACGATCTGCACGTCGGGCTTGCGCGCTTTGAGCACCTCGCCGACGCCGGTCACCGTGCCGCCGGTGCCGACGCCGCTGACGAAGATATCCACTTTGCCGTCGGTATCGTTCCACACCTCTTCGGCCGTCGTGCGGCGGTGCACCTCGGGGTTGGCCTCGTTCTCGAACTGCTGCGGGATGAACGCGCCGGGGATCTGCTGGCCGAGCTCGGTGGCGCGGGCGATGGCGCCCTTCATGCCCTCGGGACCAGGCGTGAGCACCAGCTCGGCGCCGTACGCGCGCAGCAGGTTGCGGCGCTCCACGCTCATCGTCTCCGGCATCGTGAGCAGCACCTTGTAGCCGCGCGCGGCGGCGACCAGCGCCAAAGCGATGCCGGTGTTGCCGCTGGTCGGCTCGACGATGGTCGTCTTCTCCTTGTCGATGAGGCCCGCCGCCTCGGCGGCCTCGATCATCGACAGGCCGATGCGGTCCTTGACGCTGCCGCCCGGGTTGAACGACTCCAGCTTGCCGACGATCGTGGCGCCGGAGCGCTCGGAGATGCCGCGCAGCTTGACGAGCGGCGTGCCACCGATGAGCTCGGTGATGTTCTCGGCGATCTTCACTTCGGTCTCCTTTGTCTCTGTCAGATCTGGTACATGGGCTGGCCAGCGCGGAGCTGCCGTTCTCGCTCCGCCAGGTCGGCCACACTGGTCGCGGCGAGCACGCCTTCGAAGGCCGCGGACGCCTGCCGCCAGACGGCGGACGCGCCGCAGAACTCCTCGAGGTCGCACTCGCCCTCGGTACACGCTGCGACGGCCAGCGGGCCGTCGAGCGCGGTGACGACGTCGAGCACGCTGACCTGGTCCGGGCGGCGCGCAAAGGTGAACCCGCCGCCGACGCCGCGGTGGCTGCGCAACAGCCCGGCCCGGCGCAGCGTGGCGAAGAGCTGCTCCAGGAACTGCTCGGGCAGGTCGCGCTCCGACGCCAGGTCCGCGATGCGCACCGGCCGGGGCTCGCCTCCGGTGCGAAGGTCGAGCTCCACAAGTGCTCTCAGCGCATAGCGACTCTTTGACGAAACGTGCATCGGTCTCCGTCGGTCTCACCAGGGCGTGCTGGCCTAATCTCGATATACCCTATAAGTATTATCAACAATCACTCTAGGGGCATCGCCGCGGGGTGTCAAGAAGGCTGTGGGATAATCGCAACATGATGAGCGGAGCGAGCGACCAGAAGAGGGACGTGGTGAGCGACAGGTCCGGGGGCGAGACGGGGGCCGACACGGGAGCTCCGGCCGCGTCGGCGGTGCTCGTGAGCCTGCCGGCGGCGCTCACTTCCCCGGAAGCGCCGCTTGAGCTGTCAGTCGCGGCGGGGACCGTCGACGACGCGCTGCGCGCGGTCGCGGCGCAGGCGCCGCGGTTCGCGCAGCGCCTCTTCTACAAGGGACGGCCGCTGGTCACCGTCATCCTCAACGGCCGCCACCTGCCGCCGTCCGGCGCACTCGCGACCGGGACGGCGGCCGGCGACCGGATCCAGCTCATTCCGCCGGTCGCCGGCGGCTGAGCGTCCTCTCCACCGACCGACGCGCGTCACGTCACCCGCCAGTGGGTACGGTCCCTCTGACTACTCTGGAGGATCAATCCCCGTGAGCTTGTGGTCCACTCGCGAGCGCCGCACCGAACTGATGATGGCCTGCCTTCGCATCGTGATGGGCGTCATCTTCCTCTCCGTGTGGGGCTACAACCTGCAGAAGGGCTACTACTCGCCGCACGGATGGGCGCACTTCGTGGACCACTACGCGCGCACGACCGCGTTCGGCCCGTACCGCTCGTTCCTCGACCGCGTGATGATCCCCAACGCGGCCATCGCGGCGCGAGGCCAGTTCGTCTTGGAGCTCGTGGTCGGCGGCTTCCTCGTCCTGGGGCTTTTCACGCCCGTGGTGGGGCTCCTCGGGGCCGTGTTCCAGCTCAACCTGCTGGTCGCTACGTCGGGCACCAGCGACTGGCCCGGCACCTACATCATCATGGCCGCGCTGCTCGTGGGAATCGCACTCTCGCAGAGCGGCCGCACGCTCGGGCTCGACGCGCTGCTCGCGCGGCGCCGGCCTGACCCGCGCCTGCCCATCTACTAGCCGGCGCGCAAGCCGAACAGACGCAGGCGCACGAGGCACCACGTGATGTCGCGCACGGCGCCCAGCGTGCCGCGCCACGTCCCGGCGATCTTGGAGCGCCCGGCGCGCGGCCGGTAGGCGGTGTCGCGCACTGCGATGCGCGCGCCGACCAGCTTTGCCTTGACCACCATCTCGGTAGGGAACGCATACGCGCGCTCCTCGAGCCGCAGCCGATCGAGCAGGTCGAGACGGACGGCGCGGAACGGGCTGTCGTCGCTGAGGTGCAGGCCGAAGAAGAGGCGCAGGTTGAAGGCCAGCCAGACGTTGCCGAGACGCTGATGGAGAGGCATGCGCCCCGGCGAGACGCCGCGCACGGCCAGGCGGCGCGATCCGACGACAAGATCGGCGACGCCGGCGAGGACCGGCTCGGCCAGGAAGCGCGCCTGCGCCGGGTCGTCGGTGCCGTCGGCCTCGAGGAAGACGACGACGCGCGCGCCGCGCGCGGCTGCCGCGCGCGCGCCGGTCAGGCACGGGAAGCCGTACCCGCGGCGAGGCTCGCGCAGCAGCTCGCCGCCGGCGGCCGCGATGAGCTCCGGGCCTCCGTCGGCCGAGCCGTTGTCGACGAAGAGTGTCCGGGCCAACAGCCCTAGATCCCGCAGCTCGCGCAGGAGCGCCGGCAGCGCCTCGGCCTCGTCGAGAACCGGCACGACGAGGAGGTAGTCTGGGGGCTGTGAAGGGCCGTCCACGCTTGAGCGCCCGCCTCGGTCTGGGTCTGACCGCCAGCGGATTCGCCGGCCGCGTGCTGCATTCTACGGCGGGCGGCCCCATACTTGGAGCGACCATGAGCTGCACAGGCCCACTCAGGCAGATCGCGTGAACGCGAGCGCGAGCCCGGCCATCCCCGCCGGCGGTCGCGTGCTGGTCGTGATGGCCAGGCCGCTGGTCCGCGGCGCGGTGAAGACGCGCCTGGCGCAGGAGCTTGGCCCGGACGAGGCGCTGGCGGTCTACGCCGGCCTGCTCCGCGGGACGCTGCGGCAGGCGGAGCTGCTCGACTCCGTGACGCTCGTGCTGGCCGAAGCCGAGTCAGAGGACCGCGCGCGCTCCGATGACCCCGGCAATGATCGCCAGGACGGCTCGCCGGTCGCACCGCCGAGCGACCCGCCGGCCGGACGCGACGGACGCTGGCTTCTGGTAGCGCAAAGGGGCGCCACCCTCGGAGAGCGCCTCGCCGGCGTGTTCGAGGACATCTTCGCCGCCGGCGCCGGCGCGACCACGATCGTCAACAGCGACAGCCCGCCCATTCCGCTCGAGTACCTGGAGCAGGCGCTCGGCGCTGTGGACGGCGGTGACCCTGGCGGCGAGAGCGGTGGGGCGGCCGTCGGCCAGGGCACGGCCGGCGGACGGCAGGACGACGCCGGCCGGCTTGTCCTCGGCCCCGCCGCCGACGGCGGGTACTACCTCATCGGCGCGTCCCGAGAGACGTGGGCCCGGCGGCGCGCAGCGATCACCGGGCTGCTGGCTGCATCCCCCATGAGCACTGCGTCGCTCCTCTCGTACACGCTGCGGACGGCGAAGGCCCACGGCCTCGAGGTGACCCAGCTGCCGCTTTGGATCGACATCGACCGGGCGGGCGACCTCGGCGCACTCGCACGTCTCACTGGTGACGCCCCCCTGCGCGGCGAGCCTCTGCAGGGCCTGCGCGAGATCTACCTCCACGTCACGCATCGCTGCGCGCGCGACTGCCGCCACTGCTACAACCGGGACGCGGCCTGGGACCCGGACGAGCTTTCCACCAGCGAGTGGATGGACGCCATCGACCAGAGCGTCGCGCTCGGCGCCGGCGGCTTCGTCTTCATCGGCGGCGACCCGCTGCTGCGCCCGGACTTCACGAAGCTGGTCGACCACATCACCGGCACGCGGGGGGCGCGGGCGCGGTTCTTCTTCAACAGCTTCGTGAGCGCGGAGGAGGCGGCCGCACTGGCCAACGCCGGCCGCGGCCGCCTCACGCCGCTCGCCAGCATCGACGGGCCGCGCGCGATCAACGACGACCTGCGCGGCTCCGGCAGCTACGACGACGTCATGGCGTCCATCGCGAATCTGCGCGCCGCCGGTCTCGAGCCGGTCGCCAACACCGTGCTGGTTCGGCCGGTGCTGCCCGGCCTCGTGAAGCTCGCGCGCGTGCTTCACGAGGCCGGCGTCCGCCGGCTCCACCTGATCCTGCCGCACCAAGCCGGCGGAGTCGCCGACCCCGCGGCCGGGTGCGAGGCAGGGCGCGACGCCGTGCGGGGCGGAGAACACGGCGCCTCCTCCGGTGACTCCGACCCGCTCGATCTCGTCCCGACCGGCGAGGAGCTGCTGACGGCGGTGCGCGGACTCCTCGCGGCGGCCGCCGAGATCGGCATCGTCGTCGACAACCTCTCCGGCTGGCGCCGGCGCGTGGGCGCGCGCAACGACCTCTGCGCCGCCGGCTGCCGCGACGTCGCGATCGACCCCTACGGCCAGGTACACGCCTGCGTGATCACGGCCGGCGACCCTGCCTTCTTCGCCGGCTCGCTGCGCGAGCAAAGCCTCGAACAGATCTGGCGCGCGTCCGGCAGCCTGCGGCTGCTACGCGCCGCGCGCGCCCGCGACCGGGCCGAGTGCCTCGCCTGCCCGGTCGTCGACGCTTGTGGCGGTGAGTGCTGGGTGCAGGCGCACTACGCCGCCCGCGCCCACGACGAGCCGGCCGGCTACCGCGCCGCCTTCCCCTACTGCGGTCTCGTGCGGCCGATGCTCGAGGAGCTCGCCGCCGAGGCACAGCTGGCCACTGAAGCCGGGCTCGCCGCCGGCGCCTGCGGAGGTCAGGCGGCGGCCGGCGCCGAGGACTACTCCCTCTTCGACTGCATCTGAGGATTCTGACGGCGCGGGCGTGACCCGCGCGGACCATCCGCCCAGGTACAACTCGCGATCCGCCGCGCAGAACCCGGCGGGCGGGGTGTCAGCTCACCCGCAGCACGGCCGACCCGCGCACGCGGTCTTCCTTGAGATCGAGCAGCGCCTCGTTGGCCTGCTCGAGCGGATACTCCTGTACGCGGCTGACGACGGGCACGAGCGCCGCGTCGCGCAGCAGCTCGCGCGCGTCCCGGCGCGTGGAGTTGGCGACGCTGCGCACCACGCGTTCGCCGTAGATCCACGGGTACTCGATGGCCGGGATGGGCGACGAGTAGATCCCGCCGAGCGCGACGATGCCGCCCTTGTCCAGGTGGCGCAGCGCGTCCACGGCCAGCTCCCCGGCCGGCGCGAAGACGATGGCGGCATCGTAGAGCACACCCGGATCGTCCGCCGCCTCGCCGGCCCACACGGCGCCGAGCTCGCGCGCGAGGCTGCGATGCTCCTCGTCGCGCGCGATGCCGTAGACCTCCCAGCCACGCCAGATGGCGACCTGCGTGCACAGCGAGGCGGCCGAACCGAAGCCGTAGATGGCGAGGCGCCTGGGGGCGGCGAGCTCGACGGCCGGCCTGCCGGCGGCCGGCGCCACCTCGCCGGCCGGCGCAGGCGCGGGGCCGGCGGCCGAAGGCAGCCCGGCGTCGTCGCCCACAACGCCGATCAGGCGCAGGCAGCGATACCCGATGATGCCGGCGCAGAGGAGCGGCGCGGCGGCGAGATCGTCCATGCCGGCCGGCAGCCGGTAGACCCAGCCGGCCGGCGCCACCGCGTACTCGGCGAAGCCGCCGTCAACGTCCCAGCCGGTGAAGGCCGCATGCTCGCAGAGGTTCTCGAGGCCGCTGCGGCAGAAGCGGCAGGTCTCGTCGGTGTGGTGCAGCCACGGCACGCCGACGACGTCACCCAGAGCCAGCGGCGCCGCGCCTGCTTCGCCGCCCGGCGCGACCAGCTCGGCACCGAGACCCAGTGCCGCGACCTCACCGACGATCTGATGGCCGGGGACGACGGGCGAGCGATGCGGCGGCAGCTCGCCCTCGAGGATGTGCAGATCGGTGCGGCACACGCCACACGCCCGCACCTTGAGCAGGACCTCGCCGAGCCCGGCCTGCGGCACCGGCAGTTCGACCAGCCGCAGCGGCGCCTCGGCTACCGGGGCCGGCGCCGCCAGCTGCATCGCGCGCATCGTGTCGGGGATCGCCACGACCATCGTCAACCTCCTGGTTGACCGGGACGCTATCCCGGCCTCAGGGGCAAGCCTACGACAGCACGTCCTTGCGGCGGAACATGATGTACGCGGCCACCGTCAGCCCCGCGCTCCACACGGCGAAGTTCTCGATCGCCTTGACGATCGGCCGCCAGTAGATGGGGTCGCGGAAGAAGTTGAGGAACTCCGTGTAGTAGTACGGGAACACCCACGGCCGCAGCCACGCGAAGTAGCTGAACGCGATGACGATGTTGATGGCGATGTAGATGACCACGGTGACGATGAGCGCCGTGAGGCTCGAGTCGGTGACTACGGAGCACAGCAGCGCCAGAGACACCATGGTCGACATCGCCGCAAGGCCGAACAGGTAGACGAGCAGCGTCAGACCGAACCCGTGGGCGATGCTGATCGTGCTGCCCGACAGCGTCACCATCGGGTGCAGGCCGAAGAACAGCCAGCCGAAGAGCAGGCCGCTCACCAGGAGGATGACGGAGCCGAACGCGAGGTAGAGCATCGCCGCGGCCCACTTGGTGAGCAGCATCGCGCCGCGGCGCACCGGGCGGAGCAGGATGATGCGCAGCGTGCCGAGCTCCGCTTCGCCGGCGATCATGTAGCCGCCGACCATCGCCGCCGCCAGCGGCAGCATGAACGGGATGAGCACGGCGAGCGAGGCGAGCGGCACGTACATGCCGTTGCCGAGCACCTTGTCGAGGAAGGCGGGCCCTCCGCCGCCCCCGCCGCCCTGGTCGTGCGAGAAGTGGATGGCGAGCGAGACGAGGAACGGGATCGCCGCCGCGCCGCCCCAGATCAGGTACGTCCGGCGCTGGAACAGGAGCTTGATCCACTCGCGGCGCAGAGGCCCCCAGGCGTGGCCGCGCATGCGCGGCGCGGTGCTGCCGTGGGCGGCGGCCGGCGGGATCGGCACGGCGTTCTCGGGCGTGCTCATCGCCGTCTCCCGAGGACGCGCGCGATGCCACGGCGGCGGCTCTCCACAGCCGGCTTGGCGTCCTCGTCGCTGGTGAGCTCGAGGAAGAAGTCCTCGAGGCCCTGCTCAGGCGCCGGCACGACGGCGCGGACGGCAAGGCCGTCCGCGACCAGCCGGCGCACCATCTCGGGCACGCCGTCCTCGTCGGCCTCGACGATGAGGAAGCCCTCGTCGTCGCTCACGCCGCCGGCGCCGAACTGCGCCTTGAGCGTCTCGGCCGCCTTGCCTTGGTCGTCGGTGAGCACCTTGACCGCGTCGTTCTGAGGCCGCAGTTCCGACACCTTGCCCTGCACCACGACGCGTCCCTTGTTGAGGATCACGGCGCGCGTGCACACCTGCTCCACCTCGTGCAGCAGGTGCGAGCTCAGGAACACGGTCGTGCCGGCCGCGCCGAGATCGCGGATGAGCTCACGCACGTCCTTCATGCCGCGCGGGTCGAGGCCGCTGGTGGGCTCGTCGAGCACGATGAGCTCAGGCGAGTGGAGCAGTGCCTGGGCGATGCCGAGGCGCTGCTTCATGCCGTGGCTGAAGCCGCCGACGCGGCTCTCGGCGCGCTCGAGGAGGCCGGCGATCTCGAGGACCTCGTCGACGCGCTCCTCGCTGACCGGGCCGGTCATGCTGCCCAGCAGGCGCAGGTTCCGACGCGCGCTCATGAGCGGGTAGAAGGTGGGGTCGTCGACGAAGCCGGCCACGTGACGCAGCGCGCCCTGCAGCTCGCCGGGCACGCGGTGACCGCAGACCTCCGCGTGCCCGCTCGTCGGATGGATGAGGCCCAACACCAGCCGGATGACCGTCGTCTTGCCGGCGCCGTTGGGCCCCAGGAACCCGAACACGTCGCCGGCGCAGACCTCCATGTCGAGGCCGTCGACGGCGCGCAGGGAGCCGAACTGCTTGGTGAGCGCGTGCGTGCTGAGCACGATCGGGCGGCCCGAGCATCCCAGCTGCTCCGGCCGCCCGATCGAGTCGATCTGTGTTTCAGTCTGCGTCTGCGCTTCCGCGACGCCGGGCGTCACGAGGTCGTCCACTTCACTGCACGGAGCTGACGAACGCCTGGAGGTCAGCCTTGGGCACCATGCCGCCGGCCACCAGCGTCGTATTCCCCTTCTGCCAGACGTAGACGCCGCCGAGCGCGGTGGTGAGCGAGCGCACCGTGGCGCCGTTCACGGTCGTCGTGTCGACGAGCGTCGGCAGGGACTTGATCTGCTTGTCGAGAGCGGCGGTCGTCTGGGTCTCGGCGAGGGCGATCGTGCCGAAGCCCTTGCCGTAGAGGAGCACCGTCGTCGGACCCATCTGCGTGGTCGTCGGCGTGGTCGTCGACGCGCCGCCCGACGCGCCGCCGCCGATGCCCGCAACCTGCAGCAGCGTCGAGAGAGGAGTGCCGGCGGCCGTCAGCGGGCCACCCTTGCTGACCACAGCCGCCATGTCGAACGGCCGCGCCGTGTAGCCCGCAGGCGCGTAGACGTGGTAGCGCACCAGCTTCTGCGCCTGGGGCACGCTCAGGAAGGCGGACTTGAGCAGCTTCTGCATCGCCGACTCCTGTGCCTTGGTCGGCTTGGCATGCTTGCCGGTCAAGGTGCCCTTGTGGCCCTTCATCATCTTCGCCGCGTCCACCGTCTTCGTCGTCACCTTGGCGCCGGCCGGCGGGGTGAAGGCGAACGTGGAGTCCGGGATGGCGTCATAGGACACGGTGGTGAATCCGAACTCGATCACCGGCGCCGTGACGCCCTTGGCGAACACCTGCAACTGCAGCGGCACGAGCGTCTTGCCGTCGATCGCCGCCTGCACCGAGCCAAGAGCCGTATTGGTAGCGGTCGGCGTCATCGTGAGCAGGTAGACGTCCTGGCCGGCGATCGTTGACTGCCCGGTCACCTCGACCTTGGCGAGCGGCGCCAGGCGCTCGAGGTACGTGGCGATCGCCGCCGGTGTCACCATGCTCGGCGACGGCATCGGCGTAGGCTCGCTGCCCGCCGACGGCGTGCCGGTGAGCACGAAGTGCTTGGCCGTGTTGGCGGCGGCGTCGTACATCCACACGTCGTGCGCCTGGGCGTTGGCGACGATGACCTGATCGCCTCCGGACGTGCCCTGAGACTCGACCCTCGCTCCGGCGGGACTCATCCAAATGCGACCGCCGCCGTTGCCGGCGAGCGGGAGCTTGGCGGTGGCGTCGCCGAAGCCGGCGCTACTGGCCGCCGACAGGTCGCCCAGCAGGGTATTCTGCCACGCGACGTCGCCGCTGACGTTCGTCGTCTTCTGATCCTGCTGCGCCATCTTGGCGAGGAGGTCGCCGGCGGTGATCTGCGGCAAGTTGTTGGTCTGGGTGGCGCCGGCTACGGCGACCACGCCGGCGATGACGGCCGCCACGACGACAGCAGCCAAGACCAGGTAGATGACGAGCTTGGACCTCATGGAGGCTCCCTTCGGAGTTGTCGCTGCCTATGGTGTACCCCGAGGCGCGCGGCACCGCAACCTAGCGGCCGCGCACCGTAACGCACCTTCACACACGACTCCGCGCCGCGTTGACCGCGCCGCTGCGCCGAACTAGGTTTCTCGTCGGGCCGGGCCCCGCCCGGCCCGACGTCCAGCGCCGGCCGCGCCCGAGGCGCGGCCCGAGGAGGCACGATGATCGGTTCCCAGCGCAAGCGCCACGTGGCGGCCATCCAGGCGGCGGCGGCCGGCACGCCGACCAACCAGGCCGTGACGGACAACTTCTCCGGGCTCGACCGGTTCGGCGTCTGGGTCACCGACCGCGTCGGCACCATGACCTTCTTCCTCGTGATCTTCGCCTGGACGGTGGGCTGGGTCGGCTACAACATCCTCGCCAGCAAGGTCCCGTCGCTGCACTGGCACGCGTTCGACCCGTTCCCCGCCTTCGTCGCGTATCTGCTGATCAGCAACGTGATCCAGATCTCGCTCATGCCGCTGCTCATGGTGGGCCAGAACATGCAGGGCCGGCACTCCGAGGCGCGCGCCGAGGCGGACTACCTGGTCAACCAGAAGGCGTTCGCCGACACCGAGGCGATCCTCACGCGCCTGCAAGCGCTCGATGAGCGACTGCTCGAGGTCGTCCAGACCAATCAGAAGATCCTGCGGCACCTCGCCGACGAAGCCGACGGCAAGACGGCGCCGAAGCCGGCCTAGGCGGAGCCGGCGGGAGCGTAGCCGGCGCATCGCGCGCGGCCGCCTCACGGCAGCGCGCGGACGTAGTCCTTCCAGCCGGTGTAGAAGTCGTCCCAGCTCACGCCGAGGCTACTCTGGACTGCATCGCCGACGCCCTTGGCGCTGAGATCGGAGTCCGCCACCGCGGTGACGAACGGCTTGACCTTGTCGAGGCCCCAGCGGTGCGCCACGTAGAGGATCACGGAGCCGGCCTCGAGATAGCCCAGGCGGACCTGGTCCGTGGAGTTGCCCTTCCACAGGTCCTTGGTCGCGATGACCTCGGGCAGCGGCCACAGGTGATTGCCCGAGGCGACCTCCTGCTTGAGCGGCGCCCAGGAGCGCCCCTGCTCCACGGCCATCCCGAGCCCTTCCTCGAGGAACATCGGGGCGTGCTTGGTGCCCAGGAACCAGCGCAGCGTGTAGGCGTGCGTCAGCTCGTGCGCGAGCATCAGCGGGAGCCAGGCGCCGGTGCCGTCGAGCGACGGTCCGAGCACACCGACGTCGCGCACGCGGTAGTAGTGCAGGGCCATGCGGGGGCCGGCGTTGGAGAAGAAGCGGAAGCGGGACTCGACGGGTCCGCCGCCGAGCGAGGCGCGGAGATCCTCGAGCGACGAGTACACGGAGACGACGACGGCCGCCTTGGGCCGCAGACCCAGTTCGGCGGCCAGGCGAGCGCGCGCCGCGGCGCCGGCGTCGGCGAGCCGGAGGGCGCGCTTCGTGTTGCTGCGGTCGGCGACGACGACGAGGCCGTTGCGCTGGATCACAAGCGGCTGGTGCGTCCACATGAGGTACTCGCGGCGCGCGACCTCCGGCGTGCGATCGGCGGTCAACACCACACGAGAGCCGAGGCGCGCGAAGTCGAGGTCCCGCTCGGCCGCGACCCGGTCGGCCGGCCCCGCGCGCCCGAGCATGCCAGAGGCGCGCACGACGAAGCGGCCCGGATGGCCGGGGGACGGCGCGGCATCGAAGGAGAAGCCGGTCCACGGCAGCGGCTGCAGGTGGCTGTAGAGAGCCTCGACCGCCTTGCGCGCACCGGAGTCAGCCGTGGGGAGCGCGGCGAGGAACGCCGCGTGGTCGCCGGCCCGCAGCGCCGCCGCCGCGCGGTCCAGCAGCGCCTGCGCTTCGGCGCGGGTGACCGCGCGCTCCTGCGGCGGCGCGCCCTGCGACTCCCTGAAGGCGAGCGGCAGGAACACGATGAACCCGGCGAGCAAGAGCGCGGCGGCGACCAGCGCGCCGAGCACGAACCACGGCCGCGCCCTGCGAGAGTCGCGGGAGGGTGCCGGATCAGGCGAGCCGGGGGCGCCGGGCGCGCCTGCCGGACCGAGCGCGGGCGCAGAGGGTGTACGCGGCGGGACTGACATCGCGCCCCATTGTACGCGGCGATGCGGCGGCGAGGTGCGACCGGGGACGCGCGGCCACGGCGGCGGCGTGGGGCTCGAGGCGAGCCCGCGATACAGCCGCGAAGGCACGAGGACGTTCCGCAGCCACCCGGCTCCGGCTTGGCCGCCCTCACGGATGGCAGTACGCTGTGACCCCGCCATCCTGCCACTCGGACTCCTCGTGCTCCTATGACGTACATCCTCTGTCCCAATCTCGCCGTCGACCGCGTGCTCGAAGTGGATGCGGTCCGGCCCGGCGGCACGATGCGCGGCCGGGCGCTCAACGAGCAGGCCGGCGGCAAAGGCGCCAACGTGGCGCGCGCCCTGCGCGCGCTGGGTGGCGCCTCACGCCTGGCCGGCTTCGCCGCCGGCCACAACGGCCAGCTGATCGCCGAGCTCGCCGACGACGAAGGGCTCGAGATCGAGCTCGTCGCCATCGGCTGCGAGGCCCGCGTCTCGACGGTCGTGCTGGCCGCGGAAGGGCCGCCCACACGGCTCTTCGAGCACGGCCCGGACATCGACGCCGCTGCCGAACGCGCGCTCGTCGCCGCGGCCGCCGCCCGGCCGGCTCAGCCCTGCGAGTGGGCGATCGTCGACGGCGCCGCTCCGCCCGGATCGAGCGGGGGGTTCTACGGCGCGCTCTGCCACGCCCTGCGCGCCTCAGGCTACCGGGTGATGATCGACGCGACGGGCACGCAACTCGCCGGCGCGCTGCGCGAACGCCCCGACTTCGTCAAGGTGAACCTCGAGGAGGCGTGCTCGGCGGTCGGTGCGCCGGCGGATGCCGGGTCGCCGGCCGCGTGCGCCGACGCGGCTGAGAGTGACGGGAGCGAGCCGGGCGACGCGGCGGGCCCGGAGGGCCTCGCCGCCGCGGGCCTGGAGCTCAGCCGCCGGCTGGTCGCCGCGGGCGCCGGCAGCGCGGTCGTGACCCTCGGCTCAGCCGGCGCGGCCGGCCTTGTCGACGGCGGCGAATGGCTCGTGCGCACGCCGCCGGTGAGGGCCGTCAACACGGTCGGCTCCGGCGATTGCTTCGCCGCCGGCCTCCTGCTCGGCTTCGAGCACGGCGACGCCGTCGAGGCCGCGCTTCGGGCCGCCGCCGGCGCGGCGGCGGCCAACGCGGCCTCGCCGCTCACCGGGCACTTCGACCTCGGGGTCGCGCACGACCTGTCAGCCCGGGCCATCGCCGGCCCGCCTGCCACCTGATCTCCAGCGGTGGGCGCCCGACGGACTGCCACTGCGTCGCTGCCGCCGCGCCTGGCTTTCTTCCCGCGCTCGCGCCACCTACACTGACCCGACATGCGCCCCGTCCTCTTCCAGATCGGTCGGTTCAAGTTCTACAGCTTCGGCCTCATGGCCGCGCTGGCGATGATCGTGCCCGGCCTTACCATCGTGCGGCCGCTCATCCAGCGCCGCGGCATCGAGGGCGAGTTCTCCTACGAGCTCATCATCGCAGCGGGCGTGGGCGGCTTCGTCGGCGCCCGCATCTACTGGCTCATCGAGAACTGGAGCGAGGTCCACACGCACTTCGTGAGCTCGCTGGTCGGCGGCATCGGCTTCGTGTGGTACGGCGGCCTCATCGGCGGGTTCCTCGGCGTCGTCGCCTGGACGCTCATCCGCCGCCATCCGCTCGACATCATCGCCAACGCCATGGCCCCGGCGGTCGCGCTGGGCTACGCCATCGGCCGCGTCGGCTGCCAGCTCGCCGGCGACGGCGACTACGGCAAAGTCTCCTCTCTGCCGTGGGCGATGGGCTACCCTCACGGCACCGTGCCCACGCCGCCCGGCGTGCGCGTCCAGCCGACGCCGATCTACGAGATCATCGCCATGAGCTTCGTCGCCTGGATCCTGTGGCGGCTGGCGACGCGCTACGACAAGTCGGGCTGGTGGACCTTCGGCTGGTTCCTGGTGCTCTCGGCGGTCGAGCGCTTCCTCGTCGAGTTCGTGCGCCGGAACCAGGTCTGGTTCCTGCACCTCACGCAGCCGCAGTGGTTCTCGATCTTGAGCCTGGTCGCGGGTGTGGTCCTCATCCTGGTCTACGGCAAGAGGCCGGCGATGCGCGTCACCGCGTAGGCGGCCTGCACTTCCAGCCGCTTGAGCGGCAGCGCCGACTTCGCGACGGCGGGCGTTGCGCCCGGGCAAAGCCTCGCTCACGCCGCCGCGTCCTCATGTGTCAAGGCAGAGGCCCCGCCGCATGAGCGACGGGGCCTCTTCGCGACCCAGATCCGTGACGCCTGCAGGTGCCGGGGGGCGGTCACCTGCGCGGGCGGCTCAGCTCTTGGGCACGAGCACCTTGTTGATCACGTGGATGACGCCGTTGCTGGCCATCACGTCGGTCTTGATGATCTTGGCGCCGTTCACGTAGGCGCTGCCGTTCTTGATCGTGAATGTCAGGGTGGAGCCCTCGAGCGACTTGGCCTTGAGGCCGTTCGTCACCTGCGCGGCGAGGACCTTGCCGCTGAGCACGTGGAACTCGAGGACCTTGGCGAGCTGCTTGGGGTTGGCGAGCAAAGCCTTGAGGGTGGCCGGCGGCAGAGCCGCGAAGGCCTTGTTGGTGGGCGCGAACACGGTGAACGGACCCTTGCCCTCGAGCGCCTTGGTGAGTCCGGCGACCTTGATCGCCTTGGCGAGGGTGCTGAAGCCGGCCGCCTTGGCCGTCTGCACGATGTTCATGGTCGTCGCGGCCTTCGCGGGAGCCGAACCCGTGTTCGCGGCGGCAAACGGCACGGCTATCGCCAGCGCCAAGACCGCTACGCCGGCCAGAACGGTGATCAACCTGCGTGCTTTCATCGTGAACCTTTCCTCGGCCGGCACTCTCGCCGGCTCCTCTGTCTGCTCCGCCGCATCGAGCGGCGTAGCCTCTGGTCGCGACTTCCTCGCAGCGCTAGTCTTGTGGAAGCCGATGAGGGATAATCACCTCCTGTGAAGAAACTCAAACGTTGAGAAACATTATGACCAATGGTATCGATATGGCCCCGGGTGAGCCCACCGCCTACACTGCGGAGGACCTGGCGCGGGAGACGCGCAGACTCGACATGGCGCTCGCCGCCTGGCACGGGGGGCTCCCCGAGGACATGGGCATGGGCCCATCCGAAGTGATGGCGATCGCCCACCTGTCCAACCACGAGGGTCTCGGGCCCAGCGAGCTCGCCGAGCGGCTGCGCATCACCACGGGCGCCACCACGGCGCTGCTTGATCGCCTGGCCGCGCGCGGCCACGTCGTGCGCGAGCGGCATCCCTCCGATCGCCGCAAGGTGGTGCTGCGCCTGACCTCTCACGCCCTCGAGGAGACGCTGCTGCGGCTGCGCCCGATGATCACGGAGATCACCGAGCTTGCCGAGCGGCTCTCTCCCGAGGAGCGGCGCACCGTGGGCCGCTTCCTCGAGGACCTGGGCGCGATCCTGCAGCGTCACACCGGCGGGACACCGTCGGCGTGAGGACAAGTCGACGGAGGAGCGGCCCCGAAGGCGTGCGCCGCCTCGAGCGGCGTCGCGCTCCGGTCGTCGCCCGGTCATCGCCGTCGTCTGAGTAGTCAGCCTGCACGCCAGCAGCGCGAATCGCGGGCTGGGATCCGCGCTGCAGCCGAGGGGTCAATGGCGCCGGCCCCCTGACTCGCCGAAATCGCGGCAAGGGCGTCACGCAGCCGCCATGTCCGTGCCGCCATGCAGGGAGTCGCGGTTGCTGACCCTCCCTTCCGTGACGCGGAAGCTCAGCTGGGCGGCCAAATACGGTCGCAGCACAACGACGTGGCAGCCGACCCCCTGGATCGAAGGCCATCGCTTGGCGGTGTTGACGGCGATCCGGAGCTTGCGCCCCAGTTCGCTCAGATCCAGGAGCTTCCCCAGAAGGATGGTCATGGCGCGCTGGAGCATCTGGGACTGGAGCAGGTGCCGACCTGCATCATGCTGCGCACGCCCCGCTCCGGGTACCTGCCGATGCATGCGTCGTGCCGGAGCACGGAATCGAGATCCGGCTCGGCGACGAGTCGCCGGACTATACTCAGGGGACCGGTGCAGGGCGACGCCAAGACGCCGCGTGGCTCGTCCCGGCGATGCCGAGGACGCACGCGGCTCTCCCGAGGAGGTAAGTGATGTCGAGTCGAGGCAAGAGCGAGCTCGTCGAGGTCTGGCTGGTGGAGCCCGGCCAGGAACGCCCGCGCTTCACCTTCCAGCCGGCCCAGCTCGAGTTCCTCCCTCCCGATGCTCCGCTGCCCGCCGTCGGGGACCTCGTCGTGCTTCCACGGAGGGTCACCGGTGACACCAAGGCGCAGGCTTTCGCCTGGGGCAGGACGCTCGCACCGTTCCGGGTCGTCGAGCGGGAGCACATCTACTTCCGCGCGAAGAACGAGAAGCACGATCCCGCCGATCCCAAGCCGGCGCACTTCGTCAAGACCCTGCTCTACGTACGGCGCTTGACGGAGGAAGAGTACGGCGCGACCCCGGGGCAGCCGGCCGGGTGATCCGCCGGCGCAGGCGTGGGCCGGCGGCGCGAGGGTGAGGCGCGGCCTCGTGGACGGGCCGCCGGCGGTCAACCGGCGAGCACGCATGCAGCCGGCGATCAGCCGCCCTTGGGACCTCGCGGGATGATCAGCAGCGGGCAGGGCGCGGTCTCGAGCAGCTCGCGCACGACGGCGCCATGGCCGTCCGCGAACGAGCCGTTCCAGGAGAGGACGATGAGCTCGGCGCCGTCGGCCCGCGCCTCCTCGGCGATGGCGAGCGCGGGCGTGCCCACGCGCACGGCGACGCGGTGCCGGCCACCCTCGGGGCACTGCGAGAAGCGCATCGTGAACTCCTCCTGCCAGGCGCTCCACTCGTAGTGCTCCTGGTCGACGATGCGCGGCGCCGGCAGGCTGCCGCTCTCCCCGGGCGTCGTCGTCGTGACGACGTGCAGCATCACGATCTCGCGGCCGCGCCGGCAGAAGGCGTCGTCGGCGCGCGTCATGGCCACCGACGCCGAAGGGCTGCCCTCGAGCGGGACGACGAGGCGCCGCAACTCGGTGAGCGGGCGCATGCCCGGCCTCACCAGCAAGATCGGCGCCAGGCGGGCGGAGAGCATGGCCTCCGCCACGTGACCGAGACGGCTCGGATCGTTCGCCTTCGCCTTGCCCTTGCCGAGGGGCAGGGGACGTAGCCCTACCGCGACGGCGTGCAGGTCGGCCTTGGCGGCAAGGCCGGCGAGCGTCGCCGCGGCCTCCCCTTCGACCTCGACGACCTCGAGATCGGCCAGATCGGCGCTGCCGAGCTCCGCCCCGCCGGCTTGGCGCACGTGCACCACGCGCGGGGTCCAGCCGGCGGCCACGGCCAAGCTGCGCGCGCTGGCCACGAGTTCCTCGTCCGCGTGCGGATCCGCGACGGCGATCAGCAGGGTCATGAGGCATCCACCTCCCGGTTCACGGATCGATCTCCCAAGCTGCTCCATCCCGGCGCCGCAGGCGGTGCTTGCCGGGCTCGAGCTCACGCTCGACGCCGTCCAGCACGACGCGCAGCGGCGTCCTCTCGACGAGTATTCCCACCTCGACCCCACCCTTGCGGCGGCGGAGGTCGAACTCGGCGCGCACGCCGCGAAACCAGAGGGGCACGCGCACGCGCTTCCACGTCGGCGGCAGGTGCGGGTCGATGAGCAGCGACTCCTGGCGCCGCTGCAGGCCGGCGAAGCCCATCACCGCGGCTTGCCAGAGGCCGCCCATGGTGGCCATGTGCAGGCCGCGCGCGGCGTTACCCATGTTGTCTGCGAGGTCGATCGCCGCCGCCATCTTGAAGTCGTCCACGGCATCGTCGACGGCCCCGAGACGCGCCGCCACGGCGGCGTGGATGCCGGGGCTCAGCGAGCTGCCGTGGCTGGTGATGGGCTCGTAGTAGTCGTAGTTGGCGAGCGCCACGTCGTCGCCGTACTCGTCCGAAAGCACGTGGCAGAGCATCACCACGTCGGCCTGCTTGACGACCTTCGCCTTGAGCGTGACCTCGCGGCCGAGCATCATGTCGGCCGCCATCGGCCGCGGGCGGAGCTTCTCGATGGGCACGTCGTCCATCTCGTAGAACCCCGCGAACTGCTCGAAGAGCTTCGTCTCGGGGTCAAAGCCGTCGACAAGCGTGTCGGCGACGCGAAGCCACGCCTCGATCTCGTCGCTGTCGAGCTCGAGGCGCTGGCGGAGCTCGTCGGCGTAGGCGGAGTCCCAGCCGTCGAGCCAGGCCAGCGACTCGACGGCCTTGCGGATGTTCCAGCGCGCCAGCACGTTGGTGTAGGCGTTGTCGTCCACGCCCTCGTGATACTCGTCCGGGCCCACGACCATGCGGATGTGGTAGCGGCCCTCCGCGTCTATCGACGAGCGCGAGGCCCAGAAGCGCGCCGTCTCGAGCATCATCTCCACGCCCATGGTGGCCATGAAGTCGTCGTCCCCGGTCGCCTTCCAGTACTCCCACGTGCCCCAGGCGACGTCCGCCGAGATGTGGTGCTCCATGAGGCCGGAGAGGATCGGCACCATCTCGCCGTCGGGGCCGTAGCCGTAGGGCGGCGTCGTCTCGACGCCCTTGTCGGCGGACTCCCACGGGTACAAGGCGCCCTTGTGACCCATGTGGCCGGCCTTCTCGCGCGCGCCGGGGAGGTTGCGGAAGCGATAGGCGAGCAGGGTCCGCGCCGTCTGCGGGTGCGTGTAGATGTAGAAGGGCAGCGTGAAGATCTCGGTGTCCCAGAAAACGTGCAGGAAGTAGCTCATGCCGCCGAGGCCGCGCGCGCCCACTGAGACCGTGTCCTTGGTGGGGTGGGCGGTGCTGATCATGTGGTAGATGCTGAAGCGCAAGGCCTGCTGGTCGCCGGGGTCACCGTCCACGATGAGGTCGGCGTCGTGCCAGCGCTCGTCCCAGGCCACGCAGTGGCGACGCAGCAACTCGTCGTAGCCGAGCTGCTCGGCGCGCTCGAGGGCGCGGCGCGCGGCTTCGCCGGAGGGCACGCGCGTGCGCGCCGAGACGATCGCCGCGTAGCGGTCGATGGTCGCGGGATCGCCGGCCTCGAGGCGACCGCCGATGACCTCGCGGCCCTGGTCCATCATGCGCGCCACCGGCGAGCCCGGCGCCGGCCGCGTGGCGACGGCAAGGGAGTGGCCGCCGCCGTTGCGGCCGCGCGTGCGCGCGATGAAGCCGCCGTCGTCGAGCATCTCGAACTCGGTCTCCTTGGTCGGCCCGCCGGCATGACTGACGCCGACGGCGCCGGCCCAGATCACGCGCGCGCCGCCGTCCTCGGGCGTCGCCTCGGCGCGCAGGGCGAGCAGCTGCCGGTCGGCCAGGGACGCGAAGCGGGCGGTGCGCACGCGCAGCATGTGCCCGCTGCGCAGCCGCTGGCGCCAGTACCGGTAGACGACGGCGTGGCGCATGTCGAGGACGCGCTCGTGCTCCACGAGCTCGCCGTTGGAGAGATTGACCACGCTGCCCCAGGCCTGCAGCCGCAGGCCGATCCAGTCCGGAGCGCACACCGGCTGGCGGAACGACGGGTCGCCGGTGCCGTCGCCGAAGACGCCGGCGACGAAGGTGGCCGGCGTGCTCACGGCGGACCCCTCTTCGAGCGCGCCGCGCGTGCCGGTCTCGCCGTTGGCGACCGTGAGCAGCGTCTCGATCTCGCGCTCCCGGAACGGGTCGAAGCCCTTCACTTCAAAGCGCCAGGCCGGGTCGTCCGTGGGCTCGGGGAAGCTCCGGTACGCCACTTCCTCGCGCTCTGAGAGCTGGTCGTGAAGGATGCGCAGGAAAGCGCCCGGACCGCCGCCGAGATGCATCACCCGCGGCGGCACGCCGTTGGGCTCCACCCCGACGCTCACGAAGAGCGAGCGTCGCAGCTCGGGGATGAGCGTGAGGTAGTCGCTGCCCTCGCTGTCGCCGATGGGCCCGAACTCGTCCCCGAGGACGATCATGTCCTGCGGCTGGCGGTGACGCCCCTCGATCAGCGACTTGTGCACGTAGCGCATGCTGTCGCTCTTGTCGGTGAGGCCGATCTCGACGTGCTTGATGTCGCTGGTGATGCCAGGGTGGGCGAGGCCGGCCTGGCGGCACAGCTCGCGCGCCCGCTCCACGCAGGCGCCGACGCCGTCGATGCCGGCCTTGGCGAGCCGTTCGTTCACCTGTCGCTGCAGCTCGGCGATCTCGGCCTTGGGCGGGTCCGCCCAGCCGGGGATCAGGTCGACCTTCCGGCGGTTGAGACGGTCGTAGACGATCTCGATGTCGAGGCCGTGCGCCACGAGCTCGTCGCGCAGCGCCTCAGCCGCAGCGGTGAGCTGCTCATCCTCCTCTGGCGTCGCCTGGCGCCGATCGAGGAGGCGAGGACCGCGCGGGCCGACCACGTACACTTCTGAGCCACGGGAGAGGAACATGAACAGACGGCCCTCGCCGCTCGGCCGCGCGCGCAACTGGCCGTCGACGTTCTTGATGTTCGTGCCGCTCACGACGGCGACATCCACGCCGAGCGCGACGAGCCGCTCGATCCTGCTGCGGACGGCCGTGGCGTCCGCCTGGCGGTCGGCCACGGCCGTGCCGTCCCAATCGAAGCAGAGCACGGCGAACTCGCGCGCGAGCGCTTTCTCGATGTCGTCACGGCGGGGCATGCGGGTACCATCCTCCCCCATCCGCCGCCATCCTGCACCGCCGGGCGCAGGGAGCGCAGGCGGCGCCAGCGGATGGGCGCGGTAGACTACGGGGGCCGGCGGGCGCCGGCACCACACCGCAAGCTCGCTCGAGGGGGAGTCAATGATGCAGTTCGACGTCGCCTACGTGCGCACGCAGTTCCCGGCCCTCAAGCGCGTCGTCGACGGACGCCCGGCCGCTTACCTGGACGGGCCGGGCGGCACCCAGACTCCGCAGCGCGTGCTCGACGCCGTCCGCGGCTACCTGGCCGACCACAATGCGAACTACGGCGGCCGCTTCGTGACGAGCGAGGAGACCGATGCCACGATCGATGCCGCTCACGAGGCGGGCGGCGACTTTCTCGGATGCGAACCGGCCGAGGTCAGCTTCGGCGCCAACATGACGACGCTCACCTTCTTCCTCGCCGAGGCTCTGGGACGTCGGCTGAGGCCCGGCGACGAGGTCGTGATCACCGCCCTCGACCATGAGGCCAACCGCGGCCCCTGGCTGCAACTCGAGGAGCGCGGCCTCGTGGTGCGCGAGGCGCCGGTGGACCTCGAGACGTGCACGCTGGACTGGCCGGCGTTCGAGGCGCTCATCAAGCCCGGCCGCACGAAGATCGTCGCTCTCGGCTACGCGTCGAACGCCGTCGGGACCGTCAACGACGTGGCGCGCGCGGCTGCGCTGGCGCGCGACGCCGGCGCCTGGAGCGTCGTCGACGCCGTGCACTACGCCCTGCACGGCCCGATCGACGTGCGCGCCGTCGACTGCGACTTCCTCATCTGCTCGGCCTACAAGTTCTTCGGCCCGCACGTCGGGCTCATGTACGCGCGCCGCGAGGCCACCGCCCAGGTCGAGCCTCTGCACCTGGCCACCCAGCACGCCGAGCCTCCCTACGTGTGGGAGACCGGGACGCTGGACTTCGAGGGCCTGGCGGGGACGACCGCGGCGATCGACTTCATCGCCGACATCGGGCAACGGCACCTCGCCATGGTCGAGGACCGCCTGCCGGCCGGCCTGCAGGGCCGGCGCCGGGCGGTCGTCGCGGGCATGCTGGCCTGCGAGGCCTACGAGCAGCCGCTGGCGAGCTTCCTGCGCGAGCAGCTCGCCGCCATCCCGGGGGTGAAGCTGTACGGGCCGCCGGAGAGCAGCCCGCGCACGTCCACCGTCTCGTTCACCCTCGACAGGTTCCTGGCCGGCGAGGCCGCGCGGGCGCTCGGCAAACTCGGCCTCTTCGTATGGGACGGCGACTTCTACGCCGCGCGCCTGGTCGAGCTGCTGGGGCTGGCCGATCGCGGCGGCCTCATCCGCGCGGGGCTCGCCCCATACACCACCCAAGGCGAGCTCGAGCGGCTCGTAGCAGCCGTCTCCGCGCTGGCGCGGTCGGTGCGGTGAGCGCGGCAGACGGCCGCAAGGGGCGCGCCGGCAAGCTGCGCACCGTCCGGCTCTGCCTACTCGGCTTCGGCAGCGTCGCGCGCGCCTTCTGCGCGCTGCTCGCGCAGCAGGAGCGCGTCCTCGCGGACGCGCACGGCCTGCGCGTGCTCGTGACCGCCGCCGGCACACGAGGCGGCAGCCTGCTGGCGGCGGACGGCCTCACGCCGGCCGCCGTCCTCGAGGCGGTCGGCGACGCGCCGGCCCCGCCGCAGGCGGCCCGGCCGGCGTCCGAGCTCCTGCACGCCTCCGGCGCCGACGTGCTCGTGGAGCTCACGGTGATGGAGCACGACTTCGCGCCGGTCTCCACCGGCCATCTGCTGGAGGCCTTCGACCTTGGCATGGACGTGCTCACCGCCAACAAGGGGCCCATCGCCTGGAACTGGGACCGGATCGCGGCGGTGGCGAAGGCCAACGGCCGCCGCATCCGCTTCGAGAGCACCGTGATGGATGGCCTCCCCGTGTTCAGCCTGCTCGAGCTCACGCTGCCCGACTGCCGGCTGCTCGGCTTCGAGGCCGTGTTCAACGCGACCAGCAACTCGATCATCGACGCGATGGGCCAGGGCGAGACCTTCGCGGACGCCCTGGCCCATATGCAGGCCGCCGGCGTGGCGGAGGCCGACCCGGCCAACGACGTCGACGGCTGGGACGCCGCCTTCAAGGCGGCGGCCCTCGCCAACGTCGCCATGGGGGCCGGCATCACGCCGGCCGCGATCGCCCGCGAGAGCCTGCGGGAGGTGGCGCCGGAGCGCATCGCGCAGGCGCGCGCCGCGGGCAAGCGCCTGCGCCTGGTCACGACGGTCACCCGCGGAGCCCACGGAGCTGTCCGCGGGGCCGTCCGTGCCGCCGAGCTCGACATCGACCACCCGCTGGCGGCGCTCGGCGGCGACTCGCTCGGCGCCCTGCTGCACACCGACCTGATGGCGGACGTATTCGTCGCCGAGCGCAACGGCCTCGTGCCGCAGACCGCCTACGGCGTCTACGCCGACCTCCTCCGCCTGTGCCGAGAGAACTGACGATGCCGGCTTCCGGTAGCGGGCCGGCGCCGGGCGCGACAGCACCGGTCGCGCCGCCCCTCGGCCCGCCAAGGGATCCGGCCGGCGCCGGCGCTGCGGCCGGGGGGCGGCGCTTCCGCCCCGGAGCGCTCGTCGTGGCGCTGGCAGTGCTCCTCGTCGGAGCCGCCGCCGGCGCGGGCATGTTCGCGATGGAGCAAGCCAGCGTCACCTGGCGTCCGCACGCCACGAAGACCGCCGCCGGCTGGCGCATCGCCGGCCCCCACGGACTCGTCATCCACGACGCGTCGCTTTCCGGCGACCACCTGGCCTGGGTCAGCGGCCCGTACACGGTCGTCTTCGACCTCACGAACGGCACGAGCAAGCTCCTCGGCATCGCGCGACGGACCGGCGAGGCGCCGGCGGTGTCCGGCGAGTACGTCGTATGGCTGGACGAGGCCCCCGGCGGATCAGCCGCCCCCTCGATCTGGAGCTACAGCTTTGCGACGTCGACGCGCCGGCGGCTCGCGGCCACGACCATGGTCGCCTCGGCGCCCGCGCTGAGCGGCAGCACGCTCGTGTGGGCCGAGCGAGGGTCCGGATCCACAGGATCGGCGAGCGGCGGCGACGTCGCCATCGTCGCGCGCGACCTCGGGACGGGTGCCGGCCGCGTCGTCACGAAGGGACCCCGGGTGACGGACCCGGTCGTAGCTGAATGGCCGCGCGTGGGCTGGGGCGAGAGCGCTACGACCGGCGCCGCCGGCCGGGCCTCGTACTCCTTCGCCGTCAAGGACGTCGGCAGCGGCCAGACGTACGGCGTCGATCTCCTCGCGGGGGTGACGTCCGCCACGCTCATGAACATCGATCTCTCCGGCACAACTTTGGTGTGGCGTCTCCGCACGGGCGGCAGCTCGGGCGAGATCCTCATGCGCGACCTCACGGGCGGCACCACTCAGCCGATAGCCTCCGGCCCTGGGCTCAGCGGCGGGTCGATCGACGGCGGCGTCGTCGTGTGGGCGCAGCCGTTCGGCGGCGGCACGAGCATCATGTGCCGCCGGCTCTCCGGCGGATCGCCCTTCGCGGTCGCGGCCGTGTCGACCGGAACGGTCACCGACGTCCTCGTCGGCGGCAACACGGTGGCGTGGATCGTCGAGAGCGGCCCGAGCGGCTTCAACGGGATAGAGACGGCAAGGCTCGCCCAGTGATCGCCGAACCGCCGACGCCGCGCCGCCCGCGCATCCGGCGCGTCTACGTGGGCCCGTTCGGGCAGCAGGTGCTGGTGTGTCTGCTGGCCGGGCTCTGGCTCCTCAATGTCGCCGACCTGCTTCTCACCAAGTACGCCCTCTGGCTCGGCTTCGCCACGGAGTCCAACGACGTGATGCGCTACTTCCTGCACGTCGGCACGCTCACCGCCTCGGTGTTCAAGGTGGGCATCGTGACCGTCGGCGTGCTCGTCCTCTGGCGCCTGCGCCGCTACCGGGCGGCGCTGTTCGCGGCGGTCGTGCTGGCCGGCATCTTCGCCGCCGTCGTCGCCTACCAGGTGTTCTGGCTCACGAGCCTGTGAGAGGCCGGGTCGCCGGCGACTGAGGCGCCGTCGGCTCGGTGGCGATGCCGAACGCGGGGGCCATGCCTGACGCCGGCTCCGCGACGCGACGCCGCCACACGGCCACCAGCACAGCTACGTAGGCGGCGACCAGGAGCCCGTTGCGGATGGAGACGGCGAGTACTCCTGCCAGGTGAAGCCCGACCATGTTGCCGTAGAGGAACGGGTACTCGGCCTGGGTGAACACGGCCGCCACGAGCACCAGCACGGCGGGAACGCGGTACGACGCCCTCGTGGACACGATCCCCAGAGCGGCGAGCGGCAGCAGCCAGATCACGTGCTGCGGCGAGATGAGCTTGTTGCCGCAGATGGAGGCGAGGATCGCGCCGAGCGCGACGACCACGATCCCTTCAGCGTCGTCGCGGAGGGCGTGCCGGGCACGCCAGGCCACAGCGTAGAGGAGAGCCAGCAGCACCAGCACGAGGAGCGGCGCCGCGGCCACCAGGATGGTCATCCCCGGCGCCGAGAGCTCCGTGGACCCGCCGGGGACCTGGACGACGGTCACATGCCCGAGGCCGGTCACCTGGGCGAGCAGGTACGGCGTCGCCATCAGGCTCTCGATGCCGGCGCCGCGGCCGGCCTGGCCGGCGAAAAGGCTCCTCCAGACGCCGCCGGCCCCTCGGACCAGGAACGGCGCGAACGGCAGGATCGCGCCCGCCGCGGCGAGCGCCACGACCAGTGCCGCGCGCCGCCAGGTCCGCACCAGGACCAGGGCGAGCGGCAGCAGGACGATGGGCACGAGCTTGAGACTGAAGCCGAGCCCGATGAAGAGCCCCGCCCAGGTCCAGCGGCGGCAGAGGAGACAGAGAGTCGTGACGGCGACGATCAGCGCGACCGTGCCGTCGTAGCGGTTGAGAGCGGTGAGACCGATCGCCGCTACGCCGACGGCGAAAGCAATTGCCGTGCCGAGCGGCCGCCCCAGCGTCGGCCAGATCCGCGCCGCCGCGAGCGTCGTCACGGCCGCCGTCGCGGCGAGTACCACGACCATGAGGGCCCGGAATTCGGCGCCGTATGTGGCCACCGAGCTCGCCGTCGGCGGCGCCAGGATGGGGATCAGTGCCAGCGGCGGGTACTCGAAGCGGAACTGGACGTATGGCCACCACCCGTGGCGCACGTAGTCCGCGACCAGGGCGTAGTGCTCCAGGTCGGGGGTCGTCGCCCCCCCGCGGTACATCGCGACGTACCGCGTGACGATGGAGAGCGCGACCATCCAGACGATCGTCTGGAGAGCCACAGCCGCGGCGCAGAGAAGCAGGAGGTCTCTGCGCCGCAGCCGCCCGGCCGTAGTGCCAGTGCCGTCCCGCAAGGAGGCTCCGGCGTCCTGCCTAGACGCCGGCCGGCAGCGTGCTCAGCGTCTGCTTGACGATCTTCGTCGAGGTCGCGATCACCTCGAGGCTGTGGTCGACCTCACGCTGCGTGTGCGCCGTGCACGCGAAGAAGCGCTCGAAGTTGAAATTGTGGAAGTAGACGCCGCGCATCTGGCATTCGGTCTGCAGCATGGCGAAGAAGCGTGTGTCGCTCTCGCGCGCCTGACGGTACCGCGTGACCGGCTCCTCGTGACCGAAGAAGACCTGCCACATCGGCCCGACCTGGCTGATGAACGCGGGCACGCCCTGCTCGGCGAAGATCCGGCGCATGCCGCCGACCATGGCGTCGGCGATCGCGTTGAGGTGCCCATACACGCGGTCGCGATCGTCGATGAGGATGTCGAGGGCGGCGTTCATGCCGGCGAGCGTCAGCGGATTGCCGCTGTAGGTGCCGCCGTGGAGCACGGTGCCGTCGGCCTCGAGCGCCATGATCTCCTTCTTGCCGCCGAAGGCGGCGGCGCCGGGCGTGCCGCCGCCCACCGCCTTGGCGACGCAGGTGATGTCGGGCATCACGCTATAGAGCTGCTGGGCGCCGCCGAGAGCGACACGGAACCCGGTGATGATCTCGTCGAAGATGAGCAGCACGCCGTTGTCGTTGCAGATCGTGCGCAGGCCCTCGAGGAAGCCGGGGACCGGCGGGATGATGCCGGCGTCGGCGAGGATCGGCTCGGCGAGCACGCAGGCGAGCTCGTCGCGGTGGCGCTTGATCAGCGTCTCGACCGCGTCGAGGTCGTTGAAGGGGGCGATGACCATCGTCGCCTCGATCGCCTTGGGGATGCCGGCCGACGAGGGCAGGGTGCGCGGGAAGCGCTCGGTGCCGGCCGCCGCCATCGCCGTGATATGGCTGAAGGCGTGGCAGTCGAGGAAGCCGTTGTAGCTCCCCTCCCACTTCATGACTTTGTCCTTGCCGGTGTAGGCGCGCGCGAGGCGGATCGCCGCCTGAGTCGCCTCGGAGCCGGAGTTGGCGAAGCGCACCTCGTCGATGCTCGGCACGGCGGCGACGATCTTGCGCCCGACCTCGTAGTCGAGCTCGTGCGGGAACGTGTAGAGCATGCCGCCCTGATTGATCTGCGCGGTGATGGCATCGAGGATGGGCTTGGGCCGGTGGCCGAAGATCATCGGCCCGTAGCCGATGCACCAGTCCACGTACGAGTTGCCGTCGACGTCGAAGAAGTACGCGCCCTCGCCGCGCTCCATGACGATGGGGCGCGTGCCGATCAGGCGCGCATAGCTCGACTCGCCGCCGGAGACGACCTGCTGACACTTGGCGAACAGATCGCGGGTCTTCTCGAGGTGGGCGTCGTCGATCAGGTAGTCGTTCATCGGGTAGGGCTCCTTCCCGAACGGCCGGGCGCGGCGCGGCTCCCGCCGGTGCGGGACCGGGTCCCCGGAAAGTGCGCGTAGTCTAACCGATGGCCGCGGCGGGGTGAACGTCGGCGGCAGACCGGCCCGGCGCACGGGCGTGGCCGAGCCGGGCCGTGGGCGCCTGCCGGCCTACACGACGGCCGCGAGCAGGCTCACGCCGGCGAGCGTGCAGACGATGCCGACCCACTGGTTCGGCTTGGGGCGCTCGTGCAGAAGGACGAAGCCGAGGATGACGGCGAACGTGCCGAACTGAGTGGTCGTCACGCCGGCCACCGTCGGCGGGCCAATGGCGAACGCGATCGTGAGCAGGAGCACCCCGCCGAGCTCGAGCACGCCGGCGCCGATGGCGCGCACGCGCATCGCCTTGGGCACGGCGATCCCGCCGGTGAGCAGAGCCACGGGCAGCACGATCAGCAGCGAGACCGTGCGCGAGATCGCGGCCTGCGACAACCAGTCGATGTCGCCGTAGGCGTAGCAGAGCATGACGCCGGCGAAGAGCACGCCGGCGATGACCGCCCAAAGTGCTCCATTGGTGGACTTGGCGCGGCCTTCGAAAGACGTGAGCAGCGCCCCGACGGCGCAGAGCACGAGGGCGATCGCGATCGCCGGCGTGACCGGCACGCCCAGCGCTATGACGGTCACCGCCACGTAGGCGCCCTGCAGCGACGTCAGCGCCGAGATCAACCCGAGGTCGCCGATCTGCAGCCCGTGCAACAGGCAGAAGAGGGCGCCGAAGTAGAGGGCGCCGGCGAGTGCGGCCAGCCCGGCGCCCTGCCATTCACCGGCGTGCGGCAGGCCCCGGACGAGCAGCGCCACCGGCAGGACGATGACCACGCCGGTCACCAGCACCCACACCATCTGCGTGAGCGGTCGAGTCTCGCGCGTGACGCGCTGCGAGAACATGTCGCTGCTCGCGTATGAGAGGGACGCGAGCAGGCCGGTGAGGACGGTCAGCATCCGGCCAGTCTATCGAAGCGCCGGCGAGGCGACGCCCGCATCGCCGGCGCATCCGGCCGGGCCGGACGCGCCGAAGGCTCGTCATCCGGTCGCGAGCAACGCCACGGCCACGCACGTCAGCGCGACGCCCGCGAGCTGCACGCGCGAGAGGCGCTCACGCAAGAAGACGAGCCCGAGCAACGCCGCCATCGTCCCCCCTTGGGAGGCCACGACTGAGGCTATCGCGACCGGGCCGATCGAGATCGCCGCCGCCAGCGCGACGAAGGCGGCGGCGTCGAAGAGCCCGGCCACGCCGGCGCGCTTCGCCAGCGGCGCCGGCAGTCTCAATCCGGCGAGCAGAAGTGCGATGGGGACGAGCACGACCATCGTCCCCAGCCGCCCATAGGCGGCCAGCGCGACCGGGCTCAGGCCGCGGGCGGCGACGAAGAGCAGCACGGTGACGGCAAAGAGCGCCGACGAGAGCAGCCCCCAGCCGGCGCCGGCGGTAGCACGGGCCCGGCGAGCCGGCCGCGCAGCGCTCTCGTCCTGCCCGAACAGCTCTTCTTTCGGCGTCTTCTCGATGGAGGCCATCAGCCCGCCTGCGACCGCCAGCGCCAGGCCCAGTAGGGCGAACGCCGGGAGCGTCTCGCCGCGTGCGATCATGACCACGGCGACGAACCCGCCGGCCAGAGAAGCGAGCGGGGTGACGACCGAGAGATCGCCGACGACGAGGCCGCGCAGAAGGCACCCCAGACCCGCGGCCTCGCAGACCCCACTGGCGGTCGCGAAGGCGACCGCCCGCCACTCGGCAGGTCCGCTGGGCGGTCCGTCCAGGATCAGCGCCAGCGGCAGCAGGACGACGACGCCCACGCCCATCGACCAGGTGAGCGCCGTCCACACCGCGGCGGCGCGCACGACCTTGACCATCAGGAAATCGTGCAGGGCGTAGCCGAGCGCCGAGCCCAAGCCGAGGAAGATGGTCAGCACCGCCACACCTCAGCCAGCTTCCCGACCGACGACGCCGACCCGCCCCGGGCCGCGCCCTCAGCCCTCGGGGCGGCAGACGTTGAAGTCCGCGAAGTTGCGCGGCCCGAGCCCCTGGTGCTTCTCGGCGATCGTGTCGGCGAGCCGGTCGAGGGCCTCGTAATCCTCCACGCGTGGCATGCCCTTGGAGAGCACCGGCTCGAGGAACTCGCACTTGAGCTTGGGCATCATGCCGACCAGGGTCTCCACCGTCTTGCCGGCCCAACCGTAGCTCCCGATCACCGTCGCGAACTTGGCGCGGGGCTTGAGTGCGTTGGCGAGAAACGCCGCGTAGGCGGCGAGCGGGTGCGGCCCGGTGAGCACCGTCGGGCACCCCAGGACGATCGTGCCGGCGTGGACCAGCGAGCTGGCGAGCTCGCCGGCATCCAGCGTCGTGAGGTCGAAGCGCTCGACCGCGACGCCGCGGTTCGTGAGCGCCGCGGTGAGATGGTCGACCATCAGCGACGTGCTGTCGTGCATGCTGACGAACGGCAGGCAGACGATGTTCTGCGGCTCTCCGCCGGCCCAGTCGCGGTACGCCTCGATGATGAAGCCGGGGTCGTCGTACACCGGGCCGTGGCTCGGCCCGATGAACTTGATCGGGTACTGCGTCACCTTCTCGATGTTCTTCAGCACCTGGGCGCCGAACGGCATCATGATCTCGGCGTAGTAGCGCTTGGCGCCGTCGTAGACCTGGTGCTTGTCGGCGAACACGTCGTTTGTCGCGTAGTGCGAGCCGAAGAAGTCGCAGCTGAAGAGGATCTGGTCCTCGGCGAGCCACGTGCTCATCGTCTCCGGCCAGTGCACCCAGGGCGTGAAGAGGAACGTCAGCGTCCGGTCGCCGAGGCTCAGCGTGTCACCGTCGGCGACCACGCGAAAGCGCGCGTCGTCGATGTGCAGATGCTCGATGAGCATCCCCCTGGCCTTCTCGTTGCAGACGACCGTGAGGTCGGGGAAGCGGCGCAGGAGCTGCGGCGTGCAGCCGGAGTGGTCCTGCTCCACGTGGTTGATGACGAGGTAGTCGGGCGCCGGCAACTCGTCGAGCTGCTCCATGAGCGTGCGGCAGCGCGCCGGGTCGCAGGTGTCGATGAGCGCGTTGGCCTCGCTGCCCTGCACGAAGTAGGCGTTGTAGCTGGTGCCGTGGGGCAGCGGGATGAGCGCGTCGAAAAGGCGGCGGTCCCAGTCGACGGCGCCGACGAGATGGACGTTGGGGACGATCTGGCGTGGCTTCATGGTCTCCCTCGATGAGGTCGGAAGCGTTCGGTCGAAGTCGACCTCGATTATATCCGCGCCGCGAGGGGCAAGCCCGTCGGGACGGGAAGGACCGAAGCCGCGCGGGACGGCACGGCGGACCAGCGCGCGAAAGGAAGGCGAACATGAAGGCAAGGATCAGCGTAATCACACTGGGCGTCGCGAACGTGCCCAGAGCGAGGGAGTTCTACCGCGCCCTCGGCTGGCCGCTGAGCGGAGAGCCCCAGGACGGCGTGGCGTTCTTCGGCAATGCCGGCTCGAAGCTCGCCCTGTACGGGCTCGAGGCAATGGCTGAGGAGTCCGGCCAGCCTGCCGCTCCCGCGGGTTCGGCCGGCGTCGTGCTGGCGATGAACCAGGAGAGCCGGGAGCTGGTCGACGACGTGATGGCCGAGGTCGAGCGGGCCGGCGGCGAAGTGCTTCAGCCGGCCCAGGAGCGCTTCTGGGGCGGCTACTCCGGCTACATCGCCGACCTCGACGGCCACGCTTGGGAAGTCGCCTTCAACCCGTTCTGGGAGATCGGCGAGGACGGGCTGCCGCAGCTCCCCTGATCGACCTGGGAAGCTCGCCTATCACCGCTCGTCCGGCGCCCGGTTCGCGCGGCATGCTGGCTGCGAGGACGAAGAACGTCCCGCCCGAAGCGTTCCTGATCCCGCCGTGCAGCGCGCCATCCGCGCCGCCTGCGCCGACGCCGGCATGGAGCTGCGCCGCGCCGAAAGCATCTTCCGCGGCGGAGTCATCATCGACCAGATTCGCGAAGCGCTCGCCGAAGCCGACCTCGTGATCGCCGTCTGCACCGGCAAGAACGCCAACGTCTTTTACGAGCTCGGCATGGCCGAGGCGATGGGCCACCAGCCCATCCTGATCGCGCCGGACGCCACGCATCTGCCGTTCGACAAGGCGCACTGGCGCTGCCACATGTACGGCGGCAAGCGACTGACTACCAGGAACCTGCGCCCCCGGATCGTCAAGGCGATCGAGGAGACACTGGTCGCGGGCTGAAGGGAGGCCGGCAGGCGGCGGAGCCAGCGCCGGGGCAAGCCTCAGCGGCCGCCCGCGTCGAGCTCGTCGGCGAGCTGCTCCACGAACAGGCCGACGTCGGTGACGATGCCGATGGTCTGGAACGAGCCGCGGTCGGCGAGCTTGGTCACGACCGCGGGGTTGATGTCGGCGCAGACGGTGCGCACGGCGGCGGGCAGCATGTTGCCGACGGCGATGCTGTGCAGCATCGTGCTCAGCATGAGGCAAGCGCCGGCCTGCTGCGCGTACGTGCGCATCTCCCGCTGCGCCGTCATCACGTCGGTGATCACCTCGGGCATCGGGCCGTCGTCGCGGATGCTGCCGGCGAGCACGAACGGGGTGCCGGTCCTGATGAGCGTGTACATGAGGCCGGCGGTGAGGACGCCCTGGTCGACGGCGGCCTGGATGCCGCCGCAGCGCCGGATGGTGTTGATGGCGCGCAGGTGGTGCTCGTGGCCGCCGGGCACGGCGGTACCCTCTTTGAGGTTGATGCCGAGCGACGTGCCGTACAGGTTCGATTCGATGTCGTGCGTGGCGACGGCGTTGCCGCCGAAGACGGCGCCGATGTAGCCCGCCTCTATGAGGCGGGCCAGGCTCGGCGCCGCTCCGGTGTGCACCACGGCCGGGCCGACGACCGCTATCGTCAGTCGGCCCTCTTCTTTGACCTGCCTCAGGATGTGCGCCACTTCGTGGACGATCTGCGCCTTCGGCTTCTCGCTGCTCACGGCCGAGGCCATGAACTCGAACGGCTGGCTCTCGCGCGGGCGCTCGAGCGGCAGCACGCGGATGCCCTTGTGGCCGGTGACGAAGCGGTCGCCGGCCTTCAAGTCGTTCATCGCCACCGTCTCAGCCGTACCGGCCGCGAGGTCCACGCGGATGCCGCAGTCCATCTCCGGGTGCTCCACGCGGATCCAGTCGCCGCTGACGCGCACGAACGTCGTCAGGTTGGTCGTCGAGTAGAAGCGCTCGGGGAAGACGCCGTCCATGTCGGCCGCCTCCAGCTTGGCGTCCTGTGGCTTGACGGCGACGACGCCGAAGGCGGTGATCGCCGTGAGCAGCTCGTCGAGGTGCGCGGCGTCGCGGCCGAAGATGCGCATCACCGCGTGCGAGGGGTCGTCCTTCATACGCCCGACCTCGAAGGTGAGCATCTCGAACTCGCCGTGCAGATCCATGATCTGGTCCATGATGTGCGGCATCATCAGCGAGTCGATGAGGTGCCCCTCGATCTGGACGTCTTCGTATGGCTTGTCGGGCATCGGATCCTCCGTGCGTGGCGTTCCCCTCGCGCACAGGATAGCAGGGCGCTACCCGAGCGGTTTGACCGATCCGTCCTTCGCGATGCGCCAGATGAATGGCGGCGCTTCTCGGCGCGCGATGCGTTCCATGTCCCAGCGAGCCGCATCCAAGACCTGTACGGTGCGCTCCCACGTGAGATTCGCGGTGATCACCACGAACACCCTGAGGCCCGCCTCTCGCAGTGCGGCGGCTTCCGCCGACCGATAGCGGATGTGCGCGTCCTGGGTGAGAAACACCCAGCCACGTGCAGCGACGGCCGGAAGCAGATCCACGTCCTTAGTGACCGGCGCGAAGTGATCGTCATGCGCCTCGACGCCCCAGCCGAGCTCTCGCAATCGGACCGGCACCTGGCGACCGAGATTGCGATCGCAGAAGAAGACTACGCCGCGGGGCGCAACCAGAGCTCGTACCTGAGGGCGTGCTCGACCTCTGATGGCGTCAGGCCGAAGTCGGCGGCGATGGTCTTGATAGGCTCTTCGGCCTCGAAGCGACCTCGGAGTATTTCGGTGCGCACGCCCTTCACCTGAGGAAGCCCATACTCGACCTCCGGGTTCTGCCGCACCACGCCGCCGCGCGGCTGCCACTCCGCCGGCCAGCCTTCTTGCCAGTCGACGATCTGCAGGTACTCGGCAAGCACCGGCTCCAGCGCGCGCTGGCCGCCCTTGGTGAGTGTCGCGAGTTGCTCGCCGTCTCGACCCACGCTCCCACCGGCGCGCATGAAGATGTCGCTGCCGGCCACCAGGATGTCGCGCTGGGCGAAGGGGTGCTCGCCGACCTCTCGCGTAGCGATACGATGCGCCTCGCGGATCGCCTGCAGCGAGATGCGACGCGCTCTCAAGGCCGCTATGAGCGCCGTCTCGATGAGATCCTCGAACGCGAGCGGCGAAGGGCCGTCTATCGCAGCGGTAGGCGTCAACAACGGCGACCGGACCGCGTCACCGTCGCGATAGCCAAGGTATAGCCGGCGCACGAGCTGCTGCTGCGCACGCGAGTACCTTGCCACGTCGGTCAACGAGTAGAGCGGAATCGATGATGGTCTGGTCTTCATGGCCTCCTGCGGACTTCGGCACGTCTTGATTCTACCCTGCGGCCAGGACTCCGCCGGTCACCCGCGCGGGTGACGTTGGCCCGCTCTGGAGTTTGCAGGCGGTTGGCGACCGCGCAGCCTTCGTCTTCACGAGCGTCTCCTCCCATGAGACAAACCTGGCTCAGCGCCCCTGCAAGCTACTTCCGCTTGCCCCCGTGGTAGTGCGCCTGCGCGTGAGATGACGGCTGGGCGACGAGCTCCGCCGCGCGGCGCTCCCCCTCGGCGGCGTCCCGCGCAGCGAGCAACGGGTAGACGTCGGCGTTCTCGAGCCCGAGCAGGATGCAGTCGTCGCCCCAGATGTCGGCGTGCCAGCGGTCGTCGCGGTATCTGGCGGAGGTCTTGCCGCAACAGCACGTGGTCGTCTCGGAAACGTCGAGCGCCCGGACGTCCTTGCAGTAGCCGCAGAGAAGGAGCTTCACCTGGGCGGGAAGCTCTCCTCGACGAGGGCGATCTCGTCGTCGGTAAGGCCGTAGAGGTCGTAGACGAGGCGGTCGATGCGAGCATCCAGTGCCGCCTGCTCTCGGGCCAAGAGATTGCGCTCTTGGGGCAGCCCTGCCGTGCGGATCTGCTTTGTGATCGCCAACATTCGGTCGACACAATCGTTGAGCGCAGAATCCCCCTCGCTAGTGTCCCGTCTCAAGTCGCTGGATCTCTTTGGAATTGGAAGCTGCGCCATCTGCCGAGCTTGGATCTCGGAGAAGACCTTCTTCGTCGACTTCAGATAGCTGAAGTAGTAGTAGTTCAGCAGCCTCGAGTTCAGAACGCCCAACAACCACTTGAGCTCGTATGGCGCGTCTTGTTTGAGAGTGACGACCACAAGCGTGTTGAGGGCATAGAAGCGCTCGTCGTCGAGGGTGGCGATAATCCTGTCACCGACTCGTCGGAAGAAGAGCTTCTCCGGCGTCTCGAAGATGTCGGTTCGCTTGCACGAGTGGATTCTTTCGACGTCATACACGAGGTAGTCGCCCGACCAGGTGAGAGAGTAGCGCCCGATATTTCGTCCATCGATGACCCGCTTGCATTCTGGACCTGTCGGCTCTGAGACAAGCGAGGCCCTTCGGTCACCCTTGAGGGCAATGGCCTGGTTGATATTCGCAATGGAGCCAAGGAGAGCTGCGCCGGCATCCATCCGCAGCTTAAGCGTCAGCATCGGACCGCTTGCCCGGACTAGGAATGCGTTGCAGTGAGTCGACTCGTAAACGCTCTGTCGGATGCTGTGACGCTTGCTCGCGCCGCTGCGATTCTCGTATTCGATTACCTCGACTTCTCCATCAAGGGGCGCCACGTGCTGAATGACGAAGACCGTCGTTTCGACAACCGCTCCAGCGAAGACCTGTTCTGAGAAGACAACGAGGATTCGAAGCCTCTCCATGAGAATCTGACGGCGAAGTTCGCCGTAGTACTCCTGAGTAAGCAGCGTGTTCGGGACGATGAAGCTGTGATAGCCACCCTCTCTCAGGAGTCCGCGCAGAACGCGCTCGATGAAGAGGCCATAGGTGTTGAGTCTCCCGGCCGATGAGCTGTAGTGGCTGGCGAGATAGCCGCTCACGTCGGTGTCGAAGTAGGCGGCCATTGAGAGCTGTATGTACGGCGGGTTCCCGATCACCGCATCGAACCCGCGCTTCTCCTCCGGCACGGCCTGCCCGAGGATCTCGGGGAATTCCGCCTCCCAGTCGAAGACATTGATGCGGTAGCGCTCCTCGTCGTCGAGGCCGGCGAGGCCGAGCTGGGCGTCGTCGTAGAAGTCCGGGCCGATCAGTGAGTTGCCGCATTTGATGTTGGCGGCGAGGTCGGGCAGGGCGCGCTCGCGCAGGAAGCTGAGCTGGGCGTCGAGGCTCTCCGAGGTCTCGCCCTCGAGCACCTTGAGCAGCAGGCTGAGCTTGGTGGTCTCCACGGCCTGGGCGTCGATGTCCACACCGTAGAGGTTGTTGAGCAGGATGCGCTTCTTCTCGGCGCCGGTGAGGCGCCACTCGCCGCCCGGACCCTGGTACAGGGCCTTGGCGTGCTTCTTGGCGCTGCCCTGCGCGTCGGCGATGTACCAGTCGCGGTGCCAGTCCAGCAGGTACTGGTAGGCACCGATGAGGAAGGAGCCCGAGCCGCAGGCCGGGTCGAGGATGCGCAGGGAGGCCGCCTGCTTGGGCGTGAGCCCCTCGAGCAGGCGGCCGACCGTGTGCTTGACGATGTAGTCGACAATGTACGTGGGCGTGTAATACACGCCGCCGGCCTTCTTGACCTCGGGCTTGCCCTCCACCACGGCGCGGTGCCCGGCCGTGAGCCGTATCACCTTGCCGAGGAACTGCTCGTACACCTGCCCGAGGATGTCGGCCGGCAGCACGCTGAACTCGTACGGGCTCTCGGGGTAGTACAGGCGCTTGACGATGTCTTTGAGCACCTTGTCGTCGATCGCGAGGGTCGGGGTGAGCCGGTCGGCGTAGCCGGCCCGGCCTTTCTCGTCGTCAAAGTGGAAGAGGCCGGAGTTGTAGCGCTGGTCGGCCTCCCAGAAGAGCTGCGTGAGCCGGCCGTAGGTGCCGCCGCCGTTGGCCAGGCCGCGCAAGCGCCCATAGACCTCGATGCCGCGGTCCTCGCAGATGCGCAGGAAGATGATGCGGTCGATCGTCACCTGCACCGCATAGTTGAGCTCGCGCTGGCTGAGCGCCGGATTGCGCAGCGCGATGTTGTGCGCCAGCGCATCGCGCCAAAGTTCGATCTCGCCGAGGAAGGCCTTGTCCACCTCGGCGGTGCCCCTCTTGGCCTTCGTCGACTCGGCGTAGCGATCAAACGAGCCTTGGTAGATCGCCGCCTTGCCGAACACCCCGGCGATCTCGTCCCAGCGCTCCCCGTACTGCTCGAAGTCGACGTACAGCGTGCGCGCCGCCGAGGGCTTGTCGCTCAGCGCCGGCTTGACCCGGCAGTCGTAGACGGCGAACTCCTGGAAGTCGGTGAGGATACTCAGCGGCAGCTTGGCCGACCAGGCATAGCGGCGGAGCTGGAAGGCCGGCGCGGGATCGTCCCTCAGATTGACCGCCGGCTTCTTGGCCTCCACGAAGAACTTGCGCTGCCCGCCGACGCGGAACGAGTAGTCGGGCGCGCGGCTGTCCAGCCCAACCTTGATCGCGTCCTCGTGCACGACGTCCTTGTATTGCTGCGCGAAGCCCTGGGTGTTGTCCACGTCCCAGCCGAGCGCCGTGAAGAACGGGTCGAGGAACTCGCGCCGCACCTGGGTCTCGTTGTAGGCGGGGTTGAGGTACTGGTCACGGTTGCGCGCAAAGCGCTCGACCAGCTCGAGTACGGCATCTGGTGCGCCCACGTGGCCCCCTCACGGTGGTGACGCGATCGGCTTCTAGTCTACACACCGGGACAGACGGCCGACGGGCACCGCGCCGCCACTCCACGCGGCGGTGCTAGCATGGCCCCATGATCAAGAAGGTCCTGCTCATCGTGGTACCTGTGCTGATCGTGGCGGTTCTGGCGGCCGTCGTCATCGTGCCGCCGCTCCTCACCCACAGCGTCGCGATCGAGACGAGGGCCGTCGGTGTGTGGCAGGAGACGGGCGCGTCGCCGACTTCGCCGCCGGCCTACAGGCTGACCATCAGCCGGGCCCCGAGCGGCGCATATGGTCACGACTACTCTGTCACCTATACGCGCACGTCCAAGGCGCCGTTCCCTGCCGTCCTCGCCGGCGACGAGATCTACGTCTGGGGCGAGAACACCAAGGACGTCGTGTGGGTGATCGACTACAACGCGCGCACCGACACCCTTCTCGTCACCCGTCCGGGTGGCCGCGATCTCCACGGACTGCGGCGCGTCTCGAACTGACGCGGGCGGCCTGAGCCAGCGCCACCGTACCGTGCTCGCCTTGACGCGGTCCCGCAGCGTTCCTATTGTCGGCTTCGTCCCGGCAGCGTCCGGGGCGTGCACCCGCCCAGCATCGACAAGGAGTGCTCCATGACCCTGCGCGCGAGATCGGCACTCCGGCTCCGAGGCACTGTGCTCGCACTGGCCTTGCTCGCCGTCCTCGCGGTCGCGGCGGGCGGCGCGGCGAGTGCTTCCGCCGGAACGACCGCCTCACCGAGCTCGGCCTCCGCGGCGCAGAGCTCAGTCGCCGCTTCGCCGGCCGCGTCACAGACCGCGGGCGCGACGCCTGCCAAGCCGCCGCTGGTCAACTGGACGTGGCTCGCCTTCGGCCTGGGCGGCACGCTCGTCCTCCTGGGCGGCATGTGGTACCTGAGCCGCCGGATAAAGCCCAGACAGACAAAGTGAACTCACCGGGTCCCGCGACGAGATGCGGGTGAGAGCGCACGCGCTGGACGGCGAGCGCCTCGTGGAACTGCTGGACCGGCACGGGCGGTGGCGCTACCGGGATTGAGGGGAAACAGCCACCGAGCGTTCACTTCTTGAGGTCACGCAGCACGTCCACGGCCGCCGAAGCGTCGGCGGCGTAGAGGTCGGCGCCGACCTGCCGCCAGAGCTCGCCGTCGCCGCGGAACGCGTTGCCGCCGACGACGACCGGCGGCTTCTCCGCCCCGAGCGCCTCACCCATGGCCGTGATCGTACGCTTGACGCTGCCCAGGTGCATGACCAGCGCTGCGGAAAGCCCCACGAAGACCGGCTTGCGCTCGCGGATCGCACCGATGAGGTCGCGCACCGGCATGGAGGTGCCGTAGAAGTCCACGTCCCATCCGTCGCCCTCGAGCAGATCGGCGAGCATCCGCGGGCCGAGCTCGTGCATCTCGTCCGGCGTGCACGCGATGAGCGCCCGTGGCCCGCCGCCGGTTGCGCGCGCCAGCGGCGCGTAGGACATGCTCGCCACGTAGCTGTTGGTCGCCGTGGCCAGGTGCTCAGTAGCGACAGAGATCTTGCCGCCCTCCCAGAGCTCGCCGACCCGGTACTGCGAAGGCTGGATCACGTCGACGTAAAGTCGATGCAGCCCGTCGAGATCGACGGCACGCCCGCGCGCCTCAGCGAGGCAGGCTTCGTCCTCGCCGGCGAGCAGGTGATCCAGGTACTCCTCCAGCGTCATCGCTGGCCTCCCATCACTGGGGGAAAGCGTCGGCGATCATCGGGCCGAGCTGTTCCCTGTACGCGGCATATTCCGTGCGCAGCGCGTCCGAGTCCAGACGCGCCTCGACCTCCTCCGAGACGTCGTCCATGAGGCGCGCCAAAGCCGGCCCATCTATGGGAAGCCCGTGGCCGGCTCCAAGGCTGGCCAGCCACCGCAATCCCTGCCGCATCGCTACTGGGGAGCCGATCGTCAAGTCGCTGCGGATCGCCTCGAGCGTGAAACCGAGCACCTGACCCGAAAGGCCGCTCTCGCTCAGTTCTCGCTGCTCAGCCACGCGTCCCATGGTCTCGTCACCCTTCATGCGTGCCTGCACAGCCGCGATGATCGCGTCATGGTGATCCCTCAGGAAGTCGTCCATCGCGCCAGACATCAAGTCCCCCTCGTCAGCGTGAACCACACTACTGTTCCTCGGTCGACCTCGCCCTCTGCCCAGCAGCGCGCGCCCAGCTTGGCGAGCATGCGCCGCACGCCCACCAGTCCGATGCCAAGGCCCGGGAACTCTGCATTCTCGTGGAGGCGCTCGAAGGGTGTGAACAACTTGCCCGCGTCGGCGGCGTCAAAGCCGACACCGTCGTCGCGCACGTAGAAGACTTGACGGCCGTCGCGCTCCTCGCCGCCGACCTCGACGTGCGCGATGTCGTTCCTGGACGTGAACTTCCAGGCGTTGTCCAGCAGGCGCTCGAGCACGAGTTCCGCAAGAACCGCGTCGGTACGCGCCGATAGGCCTTCGGCGACCGTCGACAGCACGCGCCGCGAAGGCGCCTCGGCGCGCAGCCGCTCGATCACACGCCGAGCCAGCGCCGTGAGGTCGACCTCACCGATCTTGACCGGACGACGGCCGGTCTGCGCCAAGGCCAGCTGCGCGTCGAAGAGTCCGGCCAGGTGCTGGCTGGTAGCGCGGATGCGGTCCAGATAGTCCCTGCCTGTCGGGTCCAGACGATCGCCGTAGTCTTCGAGGACGGCCAGGCTGAACCCATCGAGCGCGCGCAGCGGGGAGCGCAGATCATGGGCGATCGAGTAGGCGAAGTCCTGCAGTTCGTTGTTGGCCGCGCCCAGCTCCTCGTTCGCCGCCGCAAGCTCATCCAGGGTGCGGCTGGTCGTCTTGACCGAGTCGCGCGCCAGAACGGAGATGCGGCTGTTCAGCCTGGTGAGTCCAGCCAAGGCGCCGTCCATGTCGGCGACGGGAGGCTCGCCGAGCACGATCAGTTCATCCCCGTCCCAAGCCCAAGTGAGGAGCAGCGTCGTGGGCGCCTGCTCGCCTGTCGCGACGTGAACATGGAGCGGCTGGTCGGCCACTCCGTCACCGCTCAGGATCCGCCTCATCGCGTCGCGCTGGCCCTCCGCCACGATATCCGTGAGCAGCACGTCGCCGCTCGTTTCCCCGACGAGTGCGCGGAGGCGCGGGTTGGCGCGGAGCAAGACCCCGTCGCGGTCGAAACGGCCGTAGGCCACGGAGCCGGCTGCCGCCAGCAAAGACTCAAGAGGCTCGGCGGACCGAGCCGCGTCTATCAGATGATCGATCACGTCCCCTTCCGGTCCCCACAGGGCATATGCCCGCTTGCGGACGCGAGGACACTCCGGCGAGCGGCACCTCTTTCAGCCCTCGCCGTCGAGCGTGAGCAGCGGCCGGTAAAGCTCCGGCCGCCGGTCGCGAAAGAAGCTCCAATCCTCGCGATGGTAGCGAGCGGCGTCGAGGTCGACGGTGGCGACGACGACCTCCTCGCGATCACGCGACGCCTCAGCCACAAGGGCACCGGTCTCGTCGGCGATGAACGACGAGCCGTAGAAGCGGATGCCGATCTCGCCTGAGCCCGAGCCCTCGCCCGCGGCGGCGTGGCCCGTCTCGGGGTCCACCCCCGCCGTCTCCAGCCCGATGCGGTTGGCGGCCACCACCGGCATCGCGTTGCTCACCGCGTGGCCGCGCTGCGCGAGCTGCCAGCTGTCGCGCGAGTCGTCCTCAGGCTCGGGCGGGTCGCTGCCGATCGCCGTGGGGTAGAGCAGCACCTCCGCGCCCTGCAGCGCCATGGCGCGGGCCGCCTCGGGGAACCACTGGTCCCAGCAGATGCCCACGCCGATGCGGCCGAAGCGCGTGTCCCAGACGCGGAAGCCGGTGTCGCCGGGCGTGAAGTAGTACTTCTCCTGGTAGCCGCCCGAGTCGGGGACGTGGCTCTTGCGGTAGACGCCGAGGACGGAGCCGTCGGCGTCCACGACCGCGACCGCGTTGAAGAACGCCTGGCCGCCGCGCTCGAAGAAGCTGACGGGGATGACGACGCCCAGCTCCGCGGCCAAGCGGGCGAAGCGCGCGACCGTGGGATGACCCTGCAACGGTCGCGCCAGCGCGAAGTGCCGCGTGTCCTGCGTGATGCAGAAGTACGGTGTCTCGAAGAGCTCTTGCGGCAGCACGATCTGCGCGCCTCGCCCGGCCGCTTCGCGGACCAGCCGCTCGGCCGTGGCCAGGTTCGCCTCGAGTTCCCACGCGCAGGCGAACTGGGTCGCCGCCAAAGTGACTTCACGAGTCATGATGAACTCCTTCCTCCCGTTCGATCTCCGCCACCACGCCCCTGGACGTCGGCAGCAGCTCCACGACAAGGACGCCGGTCAGCATCAGTGACCCGCCGACGACGAGCCGCCACGTCACTGAGTCCATCCCGGCGATGATGCCGGCGAGCGCCGCGAACACCGCCTCGAACCCAAGGAGGATCGCGGCGTGCGTGCTGGTCGTGTAGCGCTGGGCCCAGCTCTGGATGAAGAACGCGTAGATGGTGCCGCTGAGCGCCGTCCAGAGGATCGCGGCCCACACCTGCCAGGGCAAGTCGAGCGTGATGTGGACGACGAACGGCGTGGCGATCGCCAGGGCCAGCGTCGAGAACGCCATCTGCGTGAGCGCCAGCGTGGTCGGCCGGACCTTGGGGGCGAAGAAGCCGGTGGTCATGATGTGCAGCGCGTAGAACAGGGCACCGAGCAGCGTGATGCCATCGCCCCAGCTCAAGGTGAAGTTCCCACGCAGAGAAAGGAGGCCGAGGCCGATGAAGGCGACGATCGCGCCGACGATCTGCCAGCGCCCCGGCGAACGCTTCGCCACGGCCCAGTAGAGGAACGGGACCATCGCCACGCTGAGACCGGTGATGAAGCCCGAGACGCCGGGCGAGGTGCGCTGCAGGCCGATCGTCTGCAGGACGAGCGCCGTGAGATAGAAGGCGCCGAGCAGGCTGCCCATGCCCCAGTCGCGGCGGCTCGACTGGAGCCAGCTCGACGGTTGCACGACGGCGAAGATCCCAGTCGCGACGACGTAGCGCAGCAGCAGATAGAGCATGGTGCCGGCGACGATGCTCCCGCCGGCAATCGCCGTGGCGCGCTCCACGACTGACTTGATGAACACGAAGTTGCTGCCCCAGAAGATGGCGACGCTGAAGAGGAGGAGGTCGGCGACGACCGCCTTGCGGCGCGTCGCGTGCGTCAGGGTCGCGGGGGTCGGCATCCAGGCAATCCTATCGCCCGGCAGGGGTCGCGGGACGGCAGGCGCCGGACACGCCGCAGCACCCGCGCCCGGGGCGCGAGGCTCAGTCTGCCCGCGGCATGGCGGCGACCGGCGCGGGCGGGCCGTCGCCGCGGGAAGGCACGAGCTCGATCACCAGGACGCCGGCGAGGATGAGCGCGGCGCCGGCGACGAAGCGCCAGGTGAGCACGTCCATGCCGAAGGCGAGGCCGAAGGCGGCCGCGAACAGCCCTTCCAAGCCGAGGATCACGACCGCGTGCGTGGAGCTCGTCGACTTCTGCGCCCAGGCCTGGATGAGGAAGCCGTAGATCGTCCCCGAGACGGCGGTCCAGACGATCGCCAGCCAGCCCTTCCAGCCGAAGTCGATGCTGATGTGCTCGACGAACGGCGTGACGATGATGAAGAGCGCGGCCGCGGCGCAGATCTGCGTGAGCGCCAGGACCGCGGGCTTGGTGCGCGGCGCGAAGAAGCCGGTCGCCGTGATCTGCGCCGCGAAGAAGAGCGCGGCGATGAGCGTGAGCAGGTCGCCGCGCCCAACGCCGAGGCCGCCGTGCAGGCTGAGGAAGCCGAAGCCCAGCATGGCGACGACCGCGCCACCGATCTGAGCCCAGCCGGGCGAGCGGCGCGCGACGATCCAGTACAGGAACGGCACCATCACGATGTCGAGACTGGTGATGAAGCCGTTCCTGCCTGGCGTCGTCCACTGCAGGCCGATCGTCTGCGTCGCGAACGCGATGAACAGGAAGAGGCCGAGGACGCCGCCGTAGACCCAGTCGCGGCGTGTGGTCTGCCGCACGGTGCGCGGCATGATCGCCACGATCAGGACGACGGCGACGATGTGGCGCCACAGCAGGTAGGTCATCGGGCCGGTGGCGCCGATGGCGTCCTTGATGACGACGAAGTTGAAGCCCCAGGCGATCGCGACCGTCAGCAGCGCCGCGTCCGCGAGGAGCGCCCGGCGGCGCGATTGCGGAAGGAGCGGCGAGGCCCGGCCCGACGACGAGGCCGATCCGCCCGTCACGCGCAGAAGCCGCCGTCGACCAGCCAGGAGTCGCCGCTGACGAAGCCCGCCTCGTCGGAGGCTACAAAGGCGACCACGGCGGCGACTTCCTCGGGGCGTCCCACGCGGCCGACCGGGTACCCATCGGCCTGCCAGCCCGCGTAGGCTTCCGGGTCGGGCGAGTCCTCGATCGCCCTGGTGAGCATCGGCGTCTCGATGATGCCCGGCGAGACCGCGCAGACGCGGATGCCGTCGGGCCCGTGATCGTGGGCCAGCGTGCGCACGAGGCTGATGACCCCGGCCTTCGCGGCGCCGTAGGCGGCGGCGCCGGGCTCGCCGTGGTGCCCAGAGTCGCTGGCGATGACGACGATCACGCCCTCCCCGGCCTCCGCCATCGGCACGAGCGCCGCCTGCATCGTGAAGAAGGCGCCCTTGAGGCACGTGTCCACGACCGCGTCCCAGTCCTCCTCGGACACGTCCAGCGTGGGGCGCTCATCCCAGATGCCGGCGCAGTGCACCAGCACGTCGAGCTGGCCGTAGCGGTCCATCGTCGCGGCGACGAGCGCGCGGCAGTCGCCCACGTCGCGCACGTCGCCGGTCACCATGCCGTGCTTGCCGGCCGGCAGCAGGCTCTCGACCACGGCCTTCGTCCTGGCCTCGTCCCTGCCGGCCACCATCACGGCGCAGCCCTCCACGGCGAGCCGCCGCGCGCAGGCCTCGCCGATGCCCGACGATCCTCCGGTCACCAGAACGACCTTGTCGGCAAGACCTTCCACGACGACCTCCCCGGGGTGTTCCTCGGCGCTCCAGCGCGCCCGCCCAGAGTCTACATCGGGCGCCGGGGCTGATCGTGCGAGGAGCCCAAAGCGGCCTCTCTTGACCTCAGTACGGCCGAGGAGTCATTGTGAGTGCCAGTGGCGGCCGCGTGGGGCTCGGGGCGCGGCCGAAGGGGCAGACATGGGAGGCTCGTCGTGAAACGTCCGCTCGTCCTCATCCTGGTCGTGGCGCTCTTCGTCGCGCTGGCCGCCGTCGCGGCGGTGGCGATGCGCGCCGGCGCACAGTCCGCACCCGCCGGCGCACCGCCGGGCCCCGCCGACACCGTCTACACGCACGGCGTCGTGGCCACCGAGGATGCGGCGCGCACGACGGCCCAGGCGATCGCCGTCAAGGACGGGAGGATCGTCTACGTCGGCGACGACGCCGGCGCAGCCGCCTACGTCGGCGCCGGCACGCGCACCGTCGACCTCAAGGGCAAGTTCGTCGCGCCCGGCTTCATCGACAGTCACGCTCATCCGGACTCCGCGCTCTCCGATCTCTTCGAAGTCGACATCTACTCGCTCCACACCATGGCGGCCTACCAGACGAAGATCCGCGCCTTCGCCGCGAGGCACACGGACCTGACCGTCATCCAAGGGAGCGGCTGGGACACGTCCCTTTTCTCGAGCATGGGCCCGACCGCCAAGCAGCTGGACGCGGCGGTCAAGAACCGCCCCGTCGTGGTCTGGGACCAGAGCTACCACGAGATCTGGGTCAACAGCGCAGCGCTCAAGATGGCCGGCATCACCAGCAAGACCAAGGACCCCGCGGGCGGCGTGATCGAGCGCTACCCAGGCACCACTCAGCCGTCCGGCGTCCTGCGTGAATCTGCTACTTCGCTCGTCACAGACAAGGTGCCCGACTTCACGGTAGCCCAGTACGAGCAGGGCTTGCTTCACCTCCAGCGTGACATCCTCGGCCCACTCGGCGTGACCACTGTGTTCGACGCCAGCCTGGAGCCGGGCGGCAACGCGATCGCCGCGTTCGAAGACCTCGAGCAGCAAGGCCTGCTCACCGTGCGCTACCGCGGGGCCATCCACTTCGACCCCGGCTCGGGGACCGTGGATCAGCAGGTCCAGAAGGCGGTCGCCGAGCGCGCCAAGCACACTGGCGACCTCTTCCAGACGAATACCATCAAGTTCTTCATGGACGGCGTGGTCGACGGGCACACAGCCGTTCTGGACGAGCCCTACAAGGACCGGCCCGGCTTCACCGGCACGCCGGTCTGGCAATGGGCCGAGCTCAAGGACGCGGCGGTCAAGGCGGCCAAGCAGGGCTTCCAGCTGCACTTCCACGCCATCGGGGATGCGGCCGCGAGCACGGCGCTGAACGCCATCGGCGCAGCCGAGATCGCCACCGGCGATACGCATCCTCGCGACGGCATCACCCACCTGCAACTCGTGACGCCGAGCGACTACGAACGCTTCGCGCAGCTGAATGTCGTGGCCGTCACCCAGCCCTACTGGTTCGTCAAGGACAGCTACTACTGGGACCTGCAGCTGCCGTTCCTCGGCAAATGGCGGGCCGACCACGAGTACCCGATGCGCAGCTTCTTCGACCACGGAGTCGTGGTGACCTCGAGCAGCGACTACCCGGTCACCATCCCGCCAGACCCGCTGCAGGCCATCCAGACCGGCGTCACGCGCTACTTCCGCGGCGCCAGCGAGTGGTCGGTCAAGAAGAACGACCCGCTGTGGCTGGCCGAGCGTGTGAACGTGCAGCAGATGCTCGACGCCTCCACGATCAACGGAGCGTTCTCGACGTTCACGGACGCCGGCACCGGCTCGATCGAAGTCGGCAAGTCGGCCGACTTCATCGTACTCAGCAGGAACATCCTCACGTGTCCGGCCACGCAGATCAGCACGGCGAAGGTGCTGCTCACGGTCTTCCAGGGCAAGGCCGTGTGGGACCGGGCGGGAGACGCGGGCGTGAAGGAGGGGATCCACGCGATCCAGGTGGGCATCCAGAGCTGGTCCGTCGACCACGGTGACAGATACCCGGACGCCTCCGTGGTGACCCAGGCGGGGCTCGCCTTCTACGTGGACAACTGGTATCCGAACCCCTGGACCGGCAAGCCGATGGCGCCGGGCACGGGCGCGGGCGACTACGTCTACACGCAGCTCGA
>Ga0316226_1000601_pt1 | contig 46284 bp, 46 predicted proteins | sample TBH18017metaG_FD_206009 | JGI IMG/M metagenome (GOLD analysis project Ga0316226, IMG submission 206009) | Freshwater microbial communities from Trout Bog Lake, Wisconsin, USA - TBH18017 | ecosystem: Environmental > Aquatic > Freshwater > Lake > Hypolimnion/Profundal zone | place: USA: Wisconsin...
AATGATTCCTGTCTTCTTTACCGATTCCAACACAGCAGTTGTTGCTCCTGATCTCTAGTTCACTCGCAGTCGTAGTGTCTCCGACAAGGATAGCACCCCCAGCGGGAACCCCGCAATTCAATGTGCCGCAAAATTTACTTATGTCTCAAGCCAAGTTCTTCATTAGAAAAGCCAGCGACCGTGTATCTGCCAGTTGTGCCGCCGTCTCGTCGTAGCTGGGACGGTCCGGGTTCGCAAACGCGTGACCCACCCCGTCGTATAGATGAATCTCAACTTCTGGATGCGCCGCACGCACAGCATCCACCTGCTCGCTGCCAATGTGTGTGTCCGACGCGCCAAAGTGCAACAGCACTGGGCAAACTGGCTCCTCCGTGGCTACCTTGCCAATTCCCCCCGCATAGTACCCGACGCAGCAATCCGGCTTCATCTTAAACTTCTCGCCGCGCGTCGCAGACAGCCAGCTCGTCAGCCCGCCGTAGCAGAACCCAAGCACTCCCGTCGCATTGCCCGCCTTCTTTACATATTGAAACGCCGCCGCTATATCCATCAGAGAAACATTGGGGTCCAGCTTCGGATAGAACTCTTGAAACGCCCGCTTCATGTCCTCTTCGCCATAGCCCAGTTCCACATCGCGCTCGAAGCGATCGAACAGCGCTGGCGCAATCGCCAAAAATCCTTCGCACGCGTACGCATCCGCCACGCCTCGAATGGACTTGTTTACACCGAAGATCTCCTGTACTACCACCAGCGACCCTATCGGCTCCTGCGCGGGAGTCGCAACATACGCCCCCAGTTCGTGCCCATCCTCAGCCGTCAACTTCACCCAACTCCCCATCACTTCGCTCCTAATCTTATGTGCAGTCACTCCATCAGATGCTGACTCGACACCCCAGGTCTCGATTTCACATCTGGAATCGGCCTCAGTGCCTTACAGTCGCGTGCGCATACCCACGCATCTCCGACAGCCAGTGCAGATAGCGCAACACCTGCTTTCTTTCTCCATACAAAAACCGCACGAAGTCGCGCACTCCAACCTCGTCCGCATGTCTTCCCGTAAACGTCTCCAGCCGCCACTTCAGGAACTCGCTCCGCCACGGCCTTAACCGGCTGCCACGCGTCGAATTCCATACAAAGATCAGCACAGCGCCCATCGGCATCACCTCATTCTTGATTATAGATTCCGTCGCAGCCGCGCCCCTTCCTCACTGCGTCTGCTGGAAGTGATCGCCCTGCTTCTTCCCGCCATAGTCCTTCGCCAGTGTGCAGGATTCGAGCTTCCCGCTCTCGTAGAACTTTGCCCCGCCGTCGCGTCGCGCACCGTCGCCGAATAATCCCAGCACCCCTCCGCGCATGCATGGAATCCCCTGTACTACCTGGTTCTTTGCCAGCCAGCACTGCTTCAATTTGCCGCTCGGATACAGCGCCGTCATCGCGCCTTCGCTCGGTCCCAGCAGCAGGTTCCCGCCACTGCACTCAACCTCGCCGACTGCGGCGTCATGCAGCATCATCACATAGTTCGGCCGCCCATCGGGCAATAGCACGATGATCGACCCCCGCTGCACCTGAGCTTCTCCAACCGCAATCTCCCGCGATGATGTGCACTGCTGCAGTCGCCCATCGGGATAAAACCACGCAACCCCTCTCGCGCAGGCAACGCCATTGATCTCCCGCGGCTGGTCCAGCGTCTGCCGTTGTGGCAACGCACCTACCTTCGCTGTCGGCGTCTCCTTCTGTGACTTTCGCAACTCGTCCACAATCTGTCGAGTCTGTGTGTCAGCCTGTAACTGATCAAGAAGTAGATCCGTCACGTCCACCGAAACCGTCGACACCCTGCTGTCGTCCCAGGGAACATCCGGCACAATCCTTACAACATGTGTCTTTGCCTCAACCGCCGCAAGCATCGGCTTCATCGAATCCAGAATGCTGTTAATCGGCGCCTCGCCCGATAACTGCTTGTGCGCCAACTCTTGCTGGTCCTGGCCCCACTTGCTCAGTTCATCCTCCCTTTTCTGATCGCCCGATGCCTTCGCCTTCTCCCGCTCCGCCAGAGCATCCTTCAACTTGGCCGCCCACATCGGCGAGCGATAGTAAGCCACCACAATCGATGGCCTGTCGAATGTGCCAACCTTCGTTGTCTGCGTCACTCCATATCCAGCCGTCAACGCCATCAGAACCGCAACCAGCCCATTCATCCTCTTCATCGCAACCTTCCTTTCAGCGGAAATCTGTTAGCTCAATCTCCGTCAAATCTGAATAAAAACATGGCCAGCTTGTACTTCATCGGGTGCTCCTTCTTAAAATTCCGCATTTCCAACGCACTCTGCCGCGTCTTCGCGTTCGAGTGCAACTCGTCCATCAGCAAGTCCGTCACATCCACTTTCTCCGCAGTCTTGTCGATCCTGACCCCCTCCGGCACAATCGTCGTCACCTGCGCCTGAGCTTCCACCACCGTAAATATCGGCTTCATCATCTCCATAATGTTGTCGATCGGCGACTCGCCCACCATCTGCTTATGCGCCAGTTTCTGCTGGTCCTTGCCCCACTTGTACAATCTCGCAACCTTCTGTTGATCGCCTACCAACTTCGCCAGTTGCATCTCGGCTTCATTCGTCTTCAACTTCGCCGACCACATCGAAGAACCATAGAAAGCCATGACAATGGATGTTCTATCGAACGTGCCAATCTTTGCCGTCTGCGCCATTCCACCCTGCGCAGCAACAACCAGCACAATCAACCCCATCCGCAATATCGCTTTCATCTCAGCCTTCACGATCCAGCAGACTTCTCGTCCGCCAATCTCACTATCGCCCCACCACGCCGCGAAAGAAGCTTCGCAATCCTTGAGGAATCCTTGAAGGTTTCTTCTCTGAAGTATGAATCCCAGCAAAATCAGCGATTTGCAGGTAGAAACTGCTTCTGAATCGCCAAATGCGCACCCGCCTGCGCCGAAATATCTCGTGCCGCCAGCTTCTGTGACTCCGCCAACTGCTGCACCGGGTACTCGTAGCTGTCCGACCACACCAGCTTCGCAGAATGCACATCCACCAACCGCGCCGTAACCCGTACCTGCTCCCCGGCCCGCTGTACCGTCCCATCCAGCAACACGTCCATCCCCAGCAGTCGCGCCATAAACGGCATCGACAACCGCGCACGCTGATAGCTCCGCACCGTTGATGGCGACAAAACATGCACCTCGTCCAGATGGGTCAAGTTCGCCACCAGCAAGTCATTCAGTCCGTGAGGGAACGTCTCGCAGTCCAATTCCGGACTCAGGCACTCAAATGGGATTACTGCGACGTTCGCGATCTCATCGCCCGTTGAAAGATACCGCGATGGCCGGTAGAACTGCCAATACACCACAGCCAGCAGCGCGCACACCCCCACCCCCGCCAGCAGAATTCTTCTGCCCTGCCCCACCCATGACGCACCCGCCTGCGTACCCGATGGCCCGTCCCCCTCCGTCATCACATCGCCAACAAACCGATACCCCCGCTTGGGCAGCGTCTCAATGTACCTTCCACTCTCACCCTCATCACCCAGTGCCTTACGCAACTGCGAGATGTTCCGCGCCAGCCCAATCTCTTCCACGGTTGTGTCCGGCCACACCGCGCGCATCAGCTCGGCCTTCTCCACCACCATCCCATGCCGTTCCAGCAGCACGCGCAGCGTCTCCCCCACCTTGGGTGCCAGCACCACCAGCTCGCCCGCGCGGAACAACAGTCGCTGCTCCCAGTCGTAACGAAATGGCCCAAAACCGATAACGCGTTTGCCTGACTTAATCATGGCCCTTGAAACTTATGTTTCACACATCGTGCTCAATGGTTCGCTTGCAATATCCTACCCCCACCAACCAACCTCCGTATCTGGTAACTAGTCCCTTAAATCTCGAACCCTATACCCGCTCCTCATGCTCTCTCACAGCCCGTCGATAATACTTTCGTGACCGATCCCAGCATAGGAACAAGAATCCTCCTTGTCGATGATTCCATCGTGATGCGCCACATCCTGGAGAAAGCTCTCCGCCTCGCATTGCCCCATCTTATTTATGTCTTGAACGCTTCCAATGGCGAGCAGGGACTGACCGCACTCCAGCAATCAGCAGCCGCCAACCAGCCGATCCACCTCATTCTCTGCGATATGCACATGCCTCAGTTGGACGGACTCGATTTCCTGTTGCGCATGAAGCAGCTCAACCTGGCATCGAACGTGCCGTTCCTGATGATCACCGCCGACACAGGCGATCCTCGTGTATCGAAATCAATAGACGCAGCCGCTGTAGGCTTTCTCTCCAAGCCCTTTACGCTGCAACAAGTCCAGGAACGCGTACTTTCCTTGCTCAATGCAGTCACAAACAACAAAGCCCGGAACCTTGATAGCTCCGGGCCAATTGTTCGCGAAAGTTCTGCTGTTACTTAACCACTGTCTGGAACAGCGGCGATGTTAACAGACTGGTAAACTGGCTATCTGACGATGCGTATGCGACCGTCAGCGCCCCCGATCCGGAATCGATCGTCGTCTCGTCCAGTGCAGTCTTCTCCAGTGGAGATCCCTGCTGCTTCTTCAACAGCAAAACTCCCTTAAGTACAGTCGATATGGTCGCAGCCGTCAGCGTGTCAGACATGTTTACAGACATGTCGAACTTCACCCCATTGGAGAAGTCCATGGTGTAGCGAGAACCCTTCATCCGGTTCTTAACCGTGTCGTAATCGGCCAGTTGGGACGCTGTGCCAAGCACACTGCGCATCATGATCTGCGTGCCCTTGGAATCCAGTACGCTCCATATCGCGTGACTGTCGACCGCGCCCACATCGCTCACCAGATCGCTGTCAGTCAGAAAGTTCGGCACAAAACCGTCGCGCGCGTCCACCGCGGCTCGCACCGCTTCCTTGTCGCCAAACACCATCGTCGTCTGATTCAGAAACACCACGCTCAGACCGGTAGAGCCCATGGGATACACGCTATTGTTGCGCACCATCACCGGCTTCACCTTGTTCTTCGTAAAGTTGGCCATAATATCGCGCGTATGAAACTGGCCCTGCGCGATGCCGACCATCCGCTCCACCTCAACCGTTCCCTTGTTGTCCGAACTCGGTGTCACCGAGCGAAATGCAGCAAATGCAAGCGCATCCGTGTCCGCATCCACGTTCAGACCCGATCGCTCCAGAGACGTCTCCAGACTCTTCAATTCGGGTGGCATTACATGATCTTTAAGGCTCATTGCCACAGGCGAGTTCTGCATCGCACGATAGTCCACCATGATGATCTGCTGCACATCATGCGGAATCGATGACTTTGCATCGCTCGAAAGCTGTTCGGCGTGGGCAATGGGTGCCATCAGCGACAGCAGCACTGTCAGCCCGGCTGCCGTCCCCAGGAATAATCTTCCCTGCCGGCTGATTCTGGTTCGAAACTTGATTACAAAATTACGCACAATGAACTCCTGTGTGTCCCTGAAGAATTAATTCCCTGCCTCTTTTGCATATAGGCCGCACTGTCTATTGTTCTCTGAATCAATGGTCCAGGCAAGTGTCGACTACTTTCTTGGACTCTTCCTGGGCAAAAAGGTTTGCCTCAATTGCAACCTGCCCGTGTCCATCCTACTTATAAATAACGTCAGCCCAGCTACTTCACCCAGCGGGCCATTGTAGAGGGTGTTCCAATCGGCGCTCCAGAACCTTCCCCTCCGGATCGAAGCTCGGTATCAGCCGCAGCCATTCCGCCTCCGGATCGTATGCCTCCTGGGGAATCAGTCCTATAAGTTCGCCTTCGACCGCAATCGCTCCGTGCGTATGCGCCAACTCGCACACTTTGTCGTATACCTTGCTCATCGGCGTGGCACGAAAGTCCGTGATGTTCATGCTCACCTGCGCACGCCCATGCACGTTTACCCCGATCGCCTTCACCCCATGCAGTCCGCCTGTCGAGGCGCGGATCGCCCGAGCTATAGCGCGTGCCGCGGTAATATCAGACTGCGCCGCCAGGGGCAGCACTCCCTCCGCCATGGTCTTCGACGAATCCAAAAAAATGTTGTACGCAATCAGAAAGCTGCGCGCACCCACAGCGCTGGCGCCGGCTGTCGCATGCAACTCCGGCCCGCCAACATCGGGCCGCCTCCCCGGGTCGCGCGGTGCCGTCTCCAGCAACCCCTCGAACTGTCCCCGCCGCACGTCTTCCAGATTCACACGGTCCGGACGAGCTGCCGCAGCCTCATAAAAGTACACCGGCACTCCGAATCGTCGCCATATCTCCAGCCCTGCCTGCCGGGCAAGCATCGCGCACTCCGCCAGAGATACACCGCTCACAGGAACAAACGGCACCACGTCCGCCGCACCAATCCTCGGATGCTCTCCCTTCTGCTTCGTAAGATCGATCAGTTGCGATGCCCGCCCTACACCGCGAACCGCCGACTCGAATACCCCCGCAGGTGTTCCCGCTATGGTCACTACGCTCCGATTGTGTGCCACATCCAGCGACCAGTCCAGCAGGTGCACGCCCTCCACCTGCATCGCCGCCACAATCGACGCAACCTTCCCCGCGTCCCTGCCCTCTGAGAAGTTGGGTACACATTCAATCACGGCATTCGGATTTAAACGCGTCGGCATAGATTCACTTCCACCAACTGTACCCCAACGTGAACTGCACGCTGGCATTGATCCCAGGATTCTTGTCGCCCAGCGATGCGCTCGATATGTGAATCGCGTTCGCACCCAGATCGATCGACCGGTTGGCTCGCGTGAAGTAGTGAACTCCAACACCGAACTGCGGCGTAAAGTTCCACACACTGGTCTCATCGTTCGGCCCATTATCGCCCAGCGTGCTGTAGCTGAATCCTGCCACAGCGGTAATCGGAGGCCCGCCAAACGCCGGATACTTGTGGTTCGTCCACAGCAATCCGCCCGCCCCCTGCGCCCATGGTGCGAAGTGCCGCGTCCCGGCAAAGTTCCAGCGCAAAATATCCGGCGTAATGCTCACCCCGGTAAACGTCCCACCAATCCTGAACGGGGCGGAACACTGTGCCCCCGACCCACCAAAGGGTCCTGCCGCAACCGTACAATTCTGCCGCAATGAGGTCGGCGTGTACGACTGCCAGAATGGAAACACCTCCATCGCAAGCTCGAAATTCCCGCGCATCATTCCCGCGCCGTGCATCGCAGACAACACCCTGCCCGCATGCACCCCCGCCATGAAAAAGGTGAACCCGCCACGATCTTCTGTCACCCCGACGCCGCTCTGTACCAGCACGCCAAAGTTATATGGCATCATCTCCTGCTGCACCGGGTTGGTGATCGCTACACTCGCCCCACGCGACGCAGTCTGCGCTCTGGCCGATCCTGTCAGCAGAGCCATCGCAATCGTAATTATGATTAATTTTCTCGCGCCGCTCAATGCATGCTCCGTTCCTAAATAATCTACATCCCCACACATGTGAAGCCGCCGGCGCTCCGGCGGCCTCCATGACACTCTCTCGAATTCTCAAAGCTCGTGTTGTATTGCATACGAACGTCGAGAACAGCACGAAGTGCTATCCCGCGTTCGCTGCCATCGTCGCTTCATCCATATCGAAGTTGGTATACACATTCTGCGTATCGTCCAGCTCTTCCAGAACCTCCAGCAACCGCATCATTGCCGTCGCCTGGTTTCCTTCCAGTCGCTGCTGTGTCGATGCCACCATGGTCACTTCGGCGTACTCCGGTTTGATCCCCGCCGCCTTGATCGCCTCCAGCACCGCGTCGTACTCCTTCGGCCCGGTCACTACCTCCCACGTCTCACCTTCGTCCGACAGATCATCCGCGCCCGCCTCCAGCACAATCTCGGTCAGCTTGTCCTCATTCACCGCAGATTTCTCCACCGCGATCACGCCCTTCTTGCTGAACAGGTAACTCACCGACCCCGACTCGCCCATGTTCCCGTTATTCTTCTGGAACGCATGGCGAATCTCGCTTACTGCGCGGTTCTTATTGTCCGTCAGTACCTGGATCATGATCGCCACGCCGCCTGGCCCATATCCCTCGTACACAATCTCCTCGTAGCTCAGCCCTTCCAACTCGCCCGTGCCACGCTGGATCGCCCGCTTGATGTTCTCCGCCGGCATATTTTCCGCCTTGGCCGCGAGAATCGCCGTCCTCAAACGTGGGTTGCCGTCCGGATCGCCCCCGCCACCCTTCGCCGCAATTGTGATCTCCTTGATCAACCGCGTAAAAATCTTCCCACGCTTGGCGTCGGTTGCGCCCTTCTTGTGCTTGATGGTCGCCCACTTCGAATGGCCTGACATATCGTCCCTCTTGATTCTGTGATTTTGGCTGGTTGAACAAGCCGACTGGGCGCAGCCAGCATCCCTCCGCCAGCCTCACGCAACACACGATTTTAGCACGACATGTAAAGAGTCGGGTGCCCTTTCCTGGCTCGCTAGGGCGGGCGTGAGGTGCCATCCATGCCTGTGCTTTGCGCAATAGGGGTTGTGTTTATCATTCCGTAGCGTAGCGGAGGAATCTGCTGTTGTCTTACCGGAGGGAGCTGGGGTCTTCAGGCCCCTGAATAGAACGTCATGGATGGAGGGGCTTCAGCCCCGGGCCTTCCCTTCTCCATACCGCACCGCTGTCATCCTGAGCGACCCTGAGCTTGCCGAAGGGGAGTCGAAGGACCCCGACGAACTCTGCCTTTGCAGAACAGCTCGTCTCGTTCTCCCTCCGACGAACTCAGCACTTCCCGTTTTCACGCCGCCAGCAGCCCCTTCAAATCCAGTGGCCGCGTCACCATTGCAAACCCGCCCTTAGCATCACGTGGCCACTCCGCCTCAGGCCGGTCCCAATACAGCTCCACTCCATTACCATCCGGGTCGTGCAGATACAGCGCCTCGCTCACTCCATGGTCCGCAGCGCCATCCAGCTCCACCCCATGCCTCTTCAAAGCCTTCAGAGCCGCACCCAGCTCCGCCCGCGTGGGATACAGGATCGCCAGATGATACAGCCCCGTCGTCCCTGGAGCCGGAGGTCGCCCTCCCTCGCTCTCCCACGTATTCAGCCCAATGTGGTGGTGGTATCCGCCCGCCGACACAAACGCCGCTGAGTTCCCCATCCGCTGCGTCAGCTCAAACCCCAGCACACCACTATAAAAAGCCAGCGCCCGATCCAGGTTCGCCACCTTCAGATGCACATGCCCAATCCGCGCCCCACTAGCTATCGTCATGATGATTAGATGCCCCTCCCCGCACCACGATCCACCGCTCCCCTCGTTCTTTGTTCTTACCTCGATATAATTCCCCAGACCCTCCACCAAGCGAGCATGCCTTTGCCTTCGCAATCGAAACAGCCGTCGAAAACCCGAACACGCCGAGACCAGACCTTCGGCCTCTCGCCCTTCGGCTTGCAACCTAAAGCCCTGCGCACTCTCCGTGCCCTCAACACACCCATAAAAATCCAGCGCTTCCTGGACGCTTTGCCATACCAGTACGCAGACACCGCGTGGTCACCCGCGCGCGCCCTGCGTGAGCGCAAGGGTAACTGCCTGTAAGGTGCGCTGCTGGCCGCAGCCGCCCTGCGCCTCAACGGTCACCCGCCGCTCCTCATGGACCTGGAAGCCATTCGCGACGACGACCACGTCATCGCCCTCTATCGCGAACGTGGCCTCTGGGGCAGCGTTGCCAAGTCGAACTTCGCTGGCCTGCGCTTCCGCGCGCCCATCTACCGCACCCCGCGCGAACTGGCCCTCAGCTACTTCGAGAACTACTACAACCTGCGCGGCGAGCGCACCTTGCGTTCCTACTCCGTCCCGGTCAACCTCACCCGCCTCGACAGCCAACACTGGATGACCTCGGAGCAGGATGTCTGGTGCGTCACCGACCTCCTCATCGCCGCACGCCACTACCCGCTCATTCCCGCCAAGGTCGCCCGCACTCTGCCCCGCCTCGACCGCCGCAGCTTTCAAGCCGGCATGCACGGCTGGACCAAGCATTGAATCGTGTCGCACGCCGAGATTTCGGGTGCCCCGTCCTAGCTTGCTAGGGCGGGCTGGGTCTCCCCTCCATGACGCGGTTTCATCGCACCACCGCTCGTCATTCTGGCGCAGCCAGAATCTCCGTCGTTGTCCTTGCTTCTGTTCCTCTCTTTCCGGAGGGAGCAGGGGCCTTCAGGCCCCTGAATAGATCGTCATGGAAGGAGGGGCTTCAGCCCCGGGCCTTCACTTTCCCTAAAGCGGGTGCCCCATGTCTCGATTTTGTGACATGGGTTGTATTCGCGTGCCCCATTCATTGCAGGCTCATCGCGATGGGCGGGATGCACCCTGCGCCCTACTTCTTTCCCGTCGCCGCCGCGCTGGATGCCGCCACCCCATACCCCGCTGCTCTAATCCGCGAAATCGTCAGGGCAAACGCCGGGTTCTGCATCTCCTCGACCCAACTCGGCCGATGACGCACCTGATCGAGCTCGTCTGAGGTGATCGACGCCGGAAAATCCTTGAACTCCTGGGCTGTGTTTTCCAGTGCAACACCCTCCAACCAGTGCTTGGTCAACGCTATCTGCGTCAGTGTCGTGATCTCATTAATCTGCGCCGGGCTGAGATGAGAAAGTCGGCCATCCGTCAATTCATACCGCATGGCGTCATTCATCGCGTCCCATACTATGAGATTCGACTCATGGATCCACTTAAGCTTGTCGTAGTTGCGTTCATACTGCGCGATCTCTTCGCGGGGCATAAGGCTGGTGACGCCGCTGCTCGTGGCCGCATCCCACGCGGCTTGGCTGGAGTCACTGTTGTAGCGCGCCCAGAAGAGGGTGCCGGGTAGCTTCTCATCCGGCGTGCCCGGATGCTGCTGAAGATACGCCAACACCATTAGGTTGTTTTCCAACTCTGCCGTCTCCCACCGCCAGTTTGCAGTCTCACGCTTGAACGTCTCCTTGTTAGTTTCACGTTCGGCTCGCAGCTCCACGCGCACCTTCGCGACCTCCTGCCGATGATGCACCCACTCCACCGTCTGCTCCAGACCCACCGCGATTAGCAACCCAACAACAATAATCGCTATATGGATAAACGCGTCCTTCCAGCTATGGACAGCTTCGTGTGGCGCGTGGACCTCAATCATGGGCTCATCCTCCTTCGCAATCTCAGCAACCTCTTCCATCGCGGCAATCTTCAGCGCGCCGCATTCAGACAGCGATGGCGTCGTCTCCGCCACATCAGCAAGCAGCAACTCTTTCGGAATCTCCGGTGTCTCTGGCATAGCTTTTCCTAGGGCCGTCGTCAGCTAGAGGTTCCACTGGTTGCCCCATTCATCGTCGTTGGGCCGCAGTCCGAAGGGCACGCGTATCGGGGCCCCAGAGAGCGGTCATCGCTCGATGGGGTGATTTCACGCGTGCCGATGACCGTACATTTAACTGCGTGTTCTTACTTGCTACGCAAGCAAGAACACGCAAGAAGTAGATGCAGAGGCCCCACTCCTCGCCTCAAAATCACAAACGCTACAGAATCTCCGCCGCCATCATCTCCCGCAACGTCTCCCGCCGCCGGATCAGCCGCGCCTTGTCCCCATCCACCAATACCTCTGCCGCACGCGCCCGCGTGTTGTAGTTCGAGCTTTGGCTCATCCCGTACGCTCCCGCGTCCAGCAGCAGCAACAGATCGCCCTCCTTCACCTTCGCCATCGCGCGGTCATGCGCAAAAAAATCGCCCGACTCGCAGATCGGCCCCACCACATCCACCTTAGCTATCGTCCCACGCCCCTGCTTCACCGGTAGAATCTCATGGTGCGCCTGGTACAACGCTGGCCGTATCAGGTCATTCATCGCCGCATCCGTAATCACAAACGTCTTCGCCCCATTTTTCTTGACAACAATCACCCGCGTCAGCAATCCGCCCGCCTGCGCCACTACAAACCGCCCTGGCTCCACCAGCAACCTCACCGAGCCCATCTCTTCCGTCACCTTTGCCAGCGCCGCCGCATACTCCTTCACCTTGCGCGCCGCATCGAACTTCGGCTCCGTTGGAGAATCCAGATAGTCGATCCCCAACCCGCCACCCGCATCCACCGTTCGAATGTTGTGACCGTCGTTGCGCAGCTCTCCCACCAGCTTCGCCACACGTTCCAGCGCTGCCGCAAACGGCTCCACCGCCCGTATCTGCGACCCGATATGAACGCTCACTCCCGCCGCATCCAGCCACTTCGACCGCGCCGCCCGGCGATAGATAGCCCGCGCCAGCCCAATCTCGACGCCAAATTTATGACTCCCCAGCCCGGTCGATATATATGGGTGCGTCTCTGCAAACACATCCGGATTCACCCGCAGCGCGTACCGCGCCCGCACACCCAGTGCCTCGGCTCGTGCGGCCAGCACTGCCAGCTCCGCCTCCGACTCTACGTTGAACATCAATATCCCGGCCTTCAGCGCCGCGTCGATCTCCCACTCCTGCTTGCCTGCACCGGAAAATACCACGTGCTTAAGAGCTGTCTTACTCGCCCGCCGCACCCGCTCCAACTCGCCACCACTGACAATGTCGAAACCCGCGCCCAACTCTGTCAGCAAACGCAAAATCGCCAACGACGAGTTCGCCTTCACCGCATAGCATACGGTCGCCTCGCGCCCCGCGAACGCTTTCTGAAATAGCTCGAACCGATACCTGATCTGCTCCGCCGAGTAAACGTACAGTGGCGTTCCATGCGCCTCCGCAAGCGCTGTCAGCGACACCCCATCGCAATAAAGTTCACGTCCCAGATAGCGAAACGGCCGCGCCGCCACCGTCATCGCGCTCTTGCCCTTACCCTTCGCCGTGCGTGCGTTCAAACCCCGCTCCCCGCATTGTTCTCAGGCAGTACATACGGTGCCTCGGGAATCACGATCCACGCAATGATGTACGCCAGTATCCCTGTTCCCGCAAACAATACGCACAGCACCCATAGCAGCCGCACCGTCGTAATGTCCCATCCATAGTGCAGCGCCAGGCCCGAGCACACGCCACCAAAGACGCGAGGATAGCGTGGCCGCAACAGTTGTCCAAACACCGGCACATGCACATAGCCTACCGGTTGCACCACCGCACCGCATGCGGGGCAGAAGCGCGCCCCTGCCTCAACTGGCCTTCCACAATGAGAGCAATACATTGCAAGCCTCCGGGAATCTCTTATTTTGACATATCCCAGTCTTCTATACGCACACTTCGTAGTCCCGGTTCCGCAGAATCCGCCGCACCGCTTACTTCCCCGTATACGGTGTTTTCATCAATCGCCGCGCCATATCGGCCTGAGACTGGTCTCCGCCGCCGGATGCCGCCATCTGGTACAGCCCCACTGCCTTCGTCCTCTGCTGCAGCAGGTCGTACATCTCGCCCGCATTCAATTGCGCGCGTTTGCGCAGCCAATCGCTGCAGTTGGGTTGATCTGCAGCCTTTAGGTAGTTCTCTGCCGCGTCCGCAATATCGTTCTGCCCGCGCTGAGTGTCGGCCAATCCAAACCACGCCATCTGTACCCGCGGATCGGCATAGTATCCTGGCTTCACCGCATCCGCCAGCACTGCCTTGTACAGCGCTATCGCTCCCGGCCCATTGCCTTCGTCCTTGGTCAGGTTCGCCTCTTCCAGGCGAAACAGGTAATTGTGTGGATACTCCACCGCCAGTCCATGCTGCTCCGCCAAAGCCTCCGGGTAGCGTCCGTCATGACGCAGAAACAGCGACAGCACCGTCCTCGATTCGATCTTCGTCACCACACCGTGCTCAGCAGATTCGCGTAACAGGGCAAGTCCGCGCTCCTTGTTGCCTCCTACTCCTACAACCCCCACCACCATGCGCACCCAGCGCGGCAGGCTGGCCACCGCAAACTGCTGGATCCCCACCGCCATCTTCGCGTCTGCATATTCAGGATCGATCTTTAATACCTGTTCAGAGTCGCCGCGTGCAGCGTAACCCTGATGCGCCGCAGCCACATAGCTGTGATCAACCAGCGTAATAAACACAGCGTGCATCCCGCGTAGGTAGCCGCGCGCAAAATATGCGTTCTTGTCATTGGAGTTGACCTTGATGCGATCGTCGCACAGCTTGATGCCTGTATTGGTCAGAAATTCAATCTTCTGCCGCGTGGACTCGGGTACAGGCACATTCCGCTTCGATGTCAAAAATGAATCGTGCGCGTAGTACGTCGTATCCAGCAGATCCTGGTGGTATAGTTCGCGGAACACCGTCACCATCAGCTCATATCCGTAGGCCATAGGGTCTTGCGGATGAGCCTTCAGTACCTCCTCCGACCGGCTCAGCGAGCCATCGAAGTCCAGAATATAAAAATGCTCATAGAGTTCGCGTACCGTCGGGTCGAAATTCAAAGGATCGCTGTGCTGTGCCGCTGCTTCCACCTTCGTCTCAGGTGCACCAGAGGCGGCTCGCGCCGGTGCGGCAATACAGGCCACCATCAGAAACCCAAGCAAAAGAACCAGCCAGGCACTGCGTACACCGCGGCAGAAATCTATTGAGCGCATCGCTACCTTTTGGCGCACAGATTTGTACTCCCCTTCTCCGGCATGCTCATCCACGGCCACAGTCTTCACTATATCTTTGATGCATCCTGGGTTGGATGCCTCGCCTTACGCCTCATCGCTGCAACGGAACAGACCCGTCCCATGTCGCCTCCCAGATCGACGGGAAACGTACAGCGTAAAGCTCCCCTCCAAAGGGTGCAATCAGTTTCGTAGGCTTCGGCGAAATCGGTAGAACCGGTGTTCACAGACATTGCAGCGTATCGGAACCATGCCGATGCTGCGCAAGATGAAGTCGATCAACCGGCGATGCGATCTGCGCACGTCCGGTTCATGGCACTTTGGACATTTAATAGCCATGGCTCTACATCTCCTCAACACCATGGGGGCCTAGATACCAAGATATTCGCTGCCTATTTGCCGCCATGTACTTGCGGTATTGCTGCTAGCGGGATAGCTACACTCTCCCGATGATCTACCCCCTATCATGCACCCCGGCATCTACTGTTCGCAATCGCAAGGTACTCAATTCGATACATTTTAATCCTGCCTCAGATCCCTTCTTGCCTACTGGCCATGCATCTGATAGCACAGTAGACAGTCCGCCTATGACCCGCTTCGAACTGCTGCATCTACTTGTCTCGCAAGCCAGGGCCAATGGTTTCGAGTTTCGCAAGTGGTACATCGCTAAGCTTGGTCTGCCGTGGGAGACAACTCACCAGGCAGTCGAAACCCTGTGTGCAGAGCGGCGGTACTATGCCCTCCTCTTCTCCCATGAGTTCGCCTCCTCTTTTTGGAAGGCCGGTGAGCACATCACATTCCAGGTGGATAATCAGACCTTCACCCGGCGCAAGGCAGATGGCACCATCGCCACTGTTACCCGCAAGGGATATACCCGTCGCAGCACTCGTCCTGACGCATGGCGCTATCATCTGCGCGAGCTCGCCCTCGCTGAAGAGCCTTTGCGTTACATGCGCAGATATCTGCGCGTCGACGCGGAGCTCGACCCAGACGACGGCCAATCCCAACTGCCCATCGCGAACCAACAGCCCACACAACCCGAACCTTACGACAACCCTGCTCCCAAGAAAATTGCCCTCGTCCGAAACCGCCTTACCTGAATACCTACGGCTTCAGCCGCTCCAGGGCCTTGCGTGCCTCTTTCCCCTCTTTGTCCACCGGATCCAGCTTCAGGCATGCCTTGTATTCGGCAATTGCTTCCTCCCGTTTGTTCAACCGTCCTGCAGCTTCAGCCAGCGCAAAGTGTGCATCCGGATCGTCGGGCGCGGTCTTCACCGCATCCTGACTGCGAAGGTACGCCCCTTGCAAGTCGCCTGAATCCGTATAGAACTTGGCCACGCTCAGGTCCTCCGCCTCGCGCTCGTCTGCGGTCTGCAACTTTGTCCCTACAGGATTCACCCGATGCAGCAGGTGCCTGCCCGTTGTACCTTCGCTGCCTTTGTCCTGCAGCCCAGCCCCATCGGCAGACCCGTCTTGCCCGGCAGCGGATACATCGTCCCCGCTGCTGGAACTGCTGCTTGAACTGCTGCTCGTTCCACCCGCTCCCGTACCGCCGCCCGCAGTTGTGCTTCCGCTTGCAACAGCGTGGGGTTCCTCTTCGCCAGGAAATGGAAATGCTTCTGCCGTCTTTCCTGACGCCCGTCCGGCAGCTTCAGACGGCTGCACAGTGCCTCTCAGATTTGGCTCACTCGGCCCCTGGGTCAAAGGTATGCTGCTCCCACTCTCTTCGCCAGGAAATGGAAACTGCTCTGTCGCGTTTGGCTTGCCCGTCATCGCAGGTGTAGCGCTGCATGGAACGGGCTGCACAGCCACGGAACATGGCGCTGGGACGTTCGTAGTGGGCAAGGGCTTGGACGTCGGTGTGCTCTGTGCGCCACAGGCTACTGCGGCCCACGCCACTATAGCCAGCGTCATAACAGCTTCTCGCAGCATCTCGGTCCCCTCCCTCTCCAGTTTAGACGATGCGCTCCCGGCAAACGTCTTGCACAGGGGATCGCCTCATGCATTTGTTATAGTCAGCCCAGTATGATGTTTCCCGGACTCATCGTTCGTTCCTCCTCCATACACGCTGCTGGATGCTACACAATGCGCCCCATCCGCAAGGGCACACGTGTCTGCGAATACGATGGCCAGCGCATGTCCAAGGCTGTCGCCGACGCCCGCTACGAGGGTCGCCACGTCACCTATCTCTTCTCCTGCGGAGGCAACACAGTCATCGACGGATTCGGCATGGCCATGTTCCTCAACCACAGTTGCAACCCCAACTGCGAAACCGAGCAGGACGCCAACAACCGCATCTTCATCTCCACCATCCGCAACATCGCAGCCGGCGAAGAGCTCACCTATGAGTACAACCTCTACGACTCAGACGAAGAGCACCAGCACTGTTTCTGCGCCGCACCCAACTGCCGCGCCACCATGTTCTCAGAACTCGAGCTCAAGCGCCGCGCACGAATCTCGCGCCGTAAAAACTCCGTCCCCTGAGTCTCCCTCCTGCTATTCGTCGCTCAGTACATCCGAGTTGTAGTTGATAAGCATCGCCTTGGCCGGAGAGGGCAGTTTCCCCAATGGAATATTCTGGTCGATGGTTCCGTTGCCGTAGATCACTACATTGAACATCCGCTTCACTTCCCCGTTCTTCAACTCCATATACATCGGGATCAGCATCACGAAGCTAGGAGATACGTTGCTCTGTGTCATCTTCAGATGCACGCTTGTCATCCCTTTGCTGTCAACCGTGAAATCCGAGCTGACTGTGTAGTGAGGTAGCTCTGTACCATAGACATACTCATTGAAGAACCAGTCAAGCTTGCCATTTTTTTGCAGGTCCAGTGTGTGCGACATCGAGCGCTCCATCGCTGCTTTAAAATCTTCGGTCCGCACTGCTTTACCCGAAAAATCTCTCACAAACTTCTGCATCGCCAGCTTGAATGGCTTGTCTCCAAACGCAGGCGTCCAATACATCATGTCCAGCATGTGAACCACATACGCACCCTTGCTGGTCATCAGCACGCGCCAGGCGTCTTCTCCCGGCTTGCTGTTCGAGCCCCGCTCCCCCATGGTCAGAGGCCCCAGGTCCAAAGGCCGCACGCCTTGTACATTCTTCAACAATAATTGTTCATGTTGTTTATTCCAGAAATCTCGGTAGTCCTGCGGCTTTACAGATGTGCCATTCAGGAACATGCCCACCGAATAGCTCGCCAGACCATCTCGCAACCACTGATCGCGATAATTATAGAAACCAACAAGCCCGCCCCACCATTGATGCGCTACCTCAGTCGCAGTCACTTCCCCCCAATAAGTACTGTCAAACATCCCCAGCTTGCCTTGTACCGACGGATCCATAAATCCGCAGATCGGAAGCGATACCAGCATCGGCCAGATCGTTCCATAACTGCATTCGCTCTGCTGCGACAGTGCAATATGGTCGTAAGGCAGTTTGCCGTAAAAGTCCGCGTACAACTGCAACGCCGCTTTCCCCTGTGTTAGCTCAGTCTTTAGAGCCTGTGTCGTACTCTGGTTACCTGCCGCAGCGGTCTGTAGCATTGACTTGTAAAGATCTGGAATGTCCACATTGCTGAAGACGTCCACCATCGGTCCCACGGCAGCCTTCTCCTCAAGCGTCTTGAAGTCGCCCAAGGTGAATCCGGCTGCGGCAACCGGTCCTTCTGTCACCCATACTGTCTTCACCATGGTTGAGCCTTCCGCAGACTGGCTCACCTGCTTTCCGCTGGCCACCAATTGCAAGTTCTTAGGCATATGGAAGGTCATGGTGAAATTTGCGACGTCGGTCATTCCTCCCGTACCGGAGGGATACCAGCTGTACTGTGCCCCCGAGTCAAGATGAAAGGTGTTGTTTCCGTCTGAGTGCAGCGCGTCCGCGCCGCTGTATACCGTCAGCAGACGCAGCGTATCGCCCGCCTTCGCCCCCTCGGGCAACACAACTGCGAATTCGGCATCCTTCTCCTTCGCCTCCTGCACAAAGTCCAGCGGTGCCCCACTCTCGCTGTACACCCCGGATACACGCAGCGTCGGATATATGTTCAGTCGTACCACGCGCATTCCGTCGCGTAGTACCTTCATCGTCGTCTCCGCCGAACCCTTCATCATGCCCGTAGAGTCGAACGTCACATCCACACTTTCGTCCGTCACCTGCACCCGGTTGCCCAGGTCGTCCTCCTTTGCGTTCTGCATCAGATACGAAATCCAGGGATCAACCTCATTGTCATTCCAGGTCGACAGCCCTACCTCATCGGGAGCGGCGTGGAACGTCCCTTCTGGATCAATCAGAAACAGCACATTTTTTCCGGTAGCCGCGTCGCCCATCCGGAAACATGCCAGGAAAAAATCTCCCATGCCATCGCTGTCTCCCAGCACATCCGCCAACAAGCGCAGATCCAGGTTGTTGCGCAACTTATTCCTGAATCCGTTCGCCACCTCCGCGGTTGCAGTTTGAGCTTCCGCAGGCGAAGCTTTCGCGATGAGAGTTCCTACAGATGCCTTGCGGATCTCATCCGCCGTGTCGTCGGCAAAACGAAGAACCAGCGTGCTGAACTCCTGATGCATCGAACTCTGCTTGGTCAGCAGTGCCAGCGAACGCTGCTGGTATAGATCCTGTCCCGCTAGTTCGAACAGGCCCTTCCCCACAAATACAGCACCCGTCTCCCGACCCTCCACCGGCGTGTAAAAGTAAAATGCACCCTGCTCGAAGGTGAACTTCCCGCCCTCTCGCTCCAAGGTGAAATTCTTGACCGTCACACCCTCGGTGCCAAGTGCATCAGCCCGTAACTCCTTGTAGGCGTTCAGCGCATTGGCAGCCTTCGCCGTGCCATTCGGTTCAATCGGTTTTGATGCAGTCTGCGCACATACACTGGCCACCGTAAGCAGCGCAGGGAGGGAAATAGCCCTGAATCTCATACTCCCAAATTACAGGGACTATACCGCACTTCGCAATGACGTCAAGCTACGCTAGCTCGTTGACTCGCTCCCCCGCTACCCTCCAGGGCGGTACAATCAATCTCGTCCATGGCCTATCAGGTTCTAGCTCGAAAGTACCGTCCCCAGCGCTTCGCCGATGTCGTCGGTCAGGACCACGTCACCGTCACCCTCACCAACGCGCTTAACCAGAACCGTATCGCTCATGGCTACATCTTCAGCGGTCATCGTGGCATCGGCAAAACCACCATCGCCCGCATCCTGGCCATGGCTCTTAACTGCCGCAATGCCATCGGCTCCCCCGCCCGACCCACCGCCGAGCCCTGCGAAATCTGCGAATCCTGTACTGAAATTAAGGCCGGAAACGCCGTCGATGTCATCGAAATCGACGCCGCCACTAATCGCGGCATCGACGAGATTCGCGAGCTGCGCGACGCCGCACGCTACGCCCCAGCACGCGACCGCTACAAGATTTACATCCTCGACGAGGCTCATCAGATCACCGACGCAGCCTTCAATGCCCTCCTCAAGACTCTCGAAGAGCCGCCCCCCCACATCATCTTCATGATGGCCACCACCCAGCCCGAGGACCTTCCCCAAACCATCCGTTCTCGCTGCCAGCACTTCAGTTTCCACGCCGTCAAGCTCATCGACATCCTCGGCCAGCTCCGCTCCATCGCAGCCAGCGAGGCCGTCGTCGCGGACGAATCCGCGCTCTCCCTGCTCGCCGAAGCCGGCGACGGATCCATGCGCGATGCCCTCTCCATCATGGATCAGGCCATCGCATCTGCCCCCACCAGTGACGACGGCCATCCCCATCTCGACGCCGCCCAAATTCGCGAACTTATGGGCACCGTCCCCAACGCAGTCTTTGAGCGCATCCTCGAGGCTGTCAACGCCAACAACGCAGCAGAGGTCATGCTCGCAGCCAACCAACTGCTCGACGCCGGCAACTCCCCCGCCCAACTCGCCCGCCAGTGCGTACGTTATCTGCGCAACGCTCTCGTCGCCAGCATCGCAGGCCTCTCCCCGGAGGGTGAATCCGCCGAGGGCATCGGTAACGAGCTATTGCAAATCTCCCCGGACGAGCAGCGCCGCGCCGCCCGCACCGCATCCCTCTTCAGCGAAGAAGAGCTCACTCGCTTTCTTCAGGTCATGCTCCGCACCTTCGACGAGCTCGGCTACCGCCAGGAGCAGCGCTTCCACTTCGAACTCGGCCTGCTCAAGCTGGTCCATCTTCGCCGACTGCTTCCCATCGAAGAACTCCTAAGCCAGCTTCCCACTACAAAATCAGGCACCCCATCCGCCGGTAAAGCAGCTGCCGCATCGATGGCCGGGCAACACTCCAGCATGAGCGGCAAAATCGCCTCAAAACTTGCCGTCCCACCCAATCCGGATTCTCACTCCAGCATGAGTGAGAAATCCGCCTCCTCAGCACCAGCATTTTCACCCTTCGAGCAGGACAAGGCCCGTCGCCGTCCAGAGATGTCAGCTCCCATCCCCATCTCATCCGTCACTCCTCAACCCGTCCCTGAAACCCGCGGGGCAACTGCACTCGAACTCGCCCCCTCACCCGCCACCACGCCATCCACAATCGATCCCCAACTCATCGCTGTACAGGCCCTGACCGCTGCCGCTCAAACATCCGCGGCAGAAGCCCTCGACGAGGCCCACTGGGTCATCGCCGATGGCGAAGCCAGCATTCAAACCGCCCTCTCCAAAACCATGCTGCCCGTCATCCTCAACTCCGAGGCGGAAAAAATCCTTCGCTCCGTCCTGCGCGATGCCGGCATCCTCAAGCTCACCTTGCTCCCCTCTGTCGCCGCGCAACCCATAAAAAAATCTCGTCCAGCCCGAACTGGCTCGGTCCAGGCCCGTGCCCTCGAGCATCCAATGGTCCAGCAGGCGCAAAAGCTCTTCTCCGCAGATCTCCAATCCGTCATCGACCTCCGCGAACCCGACTAACCGCATCTCTGCATTGTTCGTCATTCTGGCGAAGCCAGAATCTCCGTATTTGCATCAGAGGAATAGAAATGGCATTTCCCGATCTCGGCAAGATGAAAGAAATGATGTCGCAAGCCCGCGAAATGCAGGCCCAGATGGAGCAGAAGCTCGCCACCACAATCGTCGAAGCCGAATCCGGCGGCGGCATGATCTCTGTCCGCATGAACGGCAAAAAAGAAGTCCTTCGCCTCAAAATCGAACCCACCGCTCTCGGTGCATCCACCGGCGACATCGAACTCCTCGAAGACCTCATCACAGCAGCCATCAACGAGGCTGGCCGCCGTGCAGACGAGGCCATCAAATCCTCCGTCGCTGGACTTATGAGCGGCCTCAATCTTCCCGGTTTGGAGTAATCCATGGCCCGCTTCGCCGACCCCATCGCACGACTCATCGACGAACTGCGCAAGCTCCCCGGCATCGGCTCCAAGTCCGCCCAGCGCATCGCATTCCACATTCTGCGCGGTACCGATGAAGACGCCCGTGCCCTCGCCGACTCAATACTCGTCCTGCGCGCCAAACTCCGCCTCTGCTCCATCTGCAACAACATCACCGAAGTTGATCCCTGCGTCTACTGCACCAATCCCGCCCGCGATCAGCACACTGTCTGCGTCCTTGAAGAGCCTACCAACATTGCCACCATCGAAAAGTCGCGCAGCTATAACGGCGTATACCACATCCTCCACGGAACCCTCTCGCCCATCGGCGGAGTCGGCCCGGAACAGCTCCGCATCAGCAACCTCCTCACTCGCCTCACCGATCCGGCAACCTGCATACACGAAGTCATCCTCGCCACCTCGCCCACCACCGAGGGCGAAGCCACCGCCGCATTCCTCGCCACTGAGATTCGCCACCTCGCACCAACCCTACGCATCACCCGCATCGCCACCGGCCTCCCCGCCGGCTCCGATATCGAATACGCCGACGAAGTCACCCTCTCCCGCGCACTCGAAGGCCGACGTGACCTCTAGCTTGGCAAGTCGTTAATTCGTCGAAGATCCCCGCATTTTCTGTTGTTCTTTCACCCTCCCCATGTAATCCCGTCGCATCATGTGCCCGTCTTACCGTGCGATCTAGTCTCCCGCGTTCCGGGCCCAATCAACGCGGCGAGTCCATGCACCAGGAAAGGACAAGCGCATGAACACTCTTGCTCATGCGGCCCAGGGCCCCGGCCGCGGAATCTCTCTCCCTCGTCTTCTTGTCATCTCACTCTGCGGCGCAATCATCGCCATCGGATGCGGCAGCAGCATGACCGCAGCTTCCTCCACTGCCTCGACCTCGTCTTCCACGGCATCCACCAATCAATACACTGCCGTCTACAAATCCATGTCCTTCGGCTCCACCGTCAGCGTTAGTTATCCCAGCGCCTGCCAGATGACCCTTACCACCAGCGGCAAGCCCGATTACACGCCCAACGCCTACTACCTCGCCCCCACCAACAACGGCCAAACGCCCGTAGCCTACACCGCGGTTACCAACACGCCTCTGGCCGTCATCTCCTACGCTTCAGTCATTGCGCCTACGCTGCGCGGCTCCTCCACCACCCTCAACATCTGCCCCACTCAGGCCAGCTCAACTACATCCACCAGCAGAGGAGCTATCGGCTATCTCATCTCAGGCACGGCCATGTTCAATCCCTACGAGATGGACCAAAGCACACCCGCCGTCGCCGACAACGCCTCCTACACCTTCACCGACGGTAACGGCAACTCGCAGACTGCGTACTTCCTCGATCAGTGCAACTCTCACAGCAACGGTATGACCTGGCACGCCCACGGTACGCCCAACTGCGTAACCTCTCAGGTCGACACAGCCACCGGCCCCTCGCACATCATCGGCATCGCGCTCGACGGCTTCCCCATCTACGGTGGCCGAGATATCAACGGCAGCATCGTCAACGTCTCCCAGTTGGACGCCTGCAACGGCATCACCAGCCCCACCCCGGAGTTTCCCTCCGGAGCCTACCACTACGTCCTGCCTATCGGCGTCACCACCAAGAACGCCTCCATCAACTGCTATCGCGGCTCAGTCTCCTCATCCACGCTGGCCTCCGCCGGCAAGCTGGCCTGCAATATGAAGACCATGTTCGCCATGATTGAGAACCAGCACGAAAGCCCGATTCAGCAGCCCAAACAGAAAGCCAAGCCCACCCTCGCCGTCATGACCATGCCCGACGGCACCACCATGCCCATGGGCTCCATGTAGGGTTTCTCAGCTCCCCCATTCATGCGCGCTTCTGCGCATGCATGGGGTCCGGGCTGAAAGCTCGACCTATGCAGTTGCAGAGATGCGCAGGTCGCCCCCCGTCATATCCTTCGGCTTCTCCATCCGCAGCAGTCCAAGCATCGTCGGACTAATGTCCCGCAGACTCCCATCTGCCCGCAGGCTCATCGTCCCCTTCGCCGCGTCCGTCACCAGGATCAGCGGCACCGGATTGGTTGTGTGCGCGGTGTGTGGTCCGCCCGTTACCGGATCGATCAGCATCTCCGCGTTCCCATGGTCCGCCGTCACCAGCAGGCTCCCGCCCCGTTGTTTCACCGCCTGATACACGCGGCCCAGTTGAGTATCCACCGTCTCTACCGCGCGCACCGTCGGCTCGATCTTGCCCGAGTGGCCCACCATATCCGCGTTGGCAAAGTTCACAATGATCACGTCGAACGCTGTATCCGCCACCGCCTTGATCACCGCATCGGCAATCCCCGCAGCAGACATCTCCGGCGCCAGATCATACGTCGCCACCCTCTGCGATGGCACCAGCACTCGGTCTTCCCCACCGAACGGTTTCTCGATCCCGCCGTTGAAGAAGTAAGTCACATGCGCGTACTTCTCCGTCTCCGCCACACGCAGGTTGCGCAGGTTGCCCTGCGCCATCAGATTTGCCAGCAGATTGTCCATCGACTCCGCCGAAATCACAATCGGCAGCTTGTAGTTCTTGTCATACTGCGTCATGCAGACGTAATGAATGCCCGTCGGCACAGTGTTGCGCGGAATCTCCGCATCCAACTCAGCAGCCTTCGGCAAATCCATTCCGCCATTCGCCGTCAGCCCCGAGTTCCGTGCCAGCACCCGAGTAATCTGTCGCGCACGGTCCGCCCGATAGTTGAAGTTGATCACCACATCGTTATCACGAATCGCCCCTACAGCCTTGCCCGCCGCATCGACAACCGTGAACGGAGGAATGAACTCATCCGTGGTCCCGCCGTTGTACAGCTCCTTCACCCGCGCCACTGCATCCGCGTATGTCCCACCCACGGGGTGTCCAGTCACCAGCGCGTCGAAGGCCTGGTGCTCCTTCTCCCAACGCAGGTCGCGGTCCATCGCGTAGTAGCGCCCACTCACGCTCGCCAGTTGCCCCACGCCTGTCGCGCGAAACTGCGCCTGTAGCTCCTCGATATATCCCACACCGCCGGTCGGCGACGTGTCGCGTCCATCCATGAACGCATGAACGAAGACGCGCTTCAGCCTCTTCTGCGCCGCCAGCCGCAGCAGCGCATATAGATGTCGCACATGCGAATGCACGCCACCATCACTTAGCAGCCCGATGATGTGCAGCGCGCTTCCCTTCTCCTGTGCATGGGCCACAGCTGCCAGCAGTGTTGGATCGGTAAAGAAGCTCCCATCCGCAATTGCCAGGTCGATGCGCGTAATGTCCATGCGCACAATTCGCCCCGCCCCCAGGTTCAGATGGCCCACCTCGCTATTGCCCATCTGCCCGTCGGGCAGTCCCACATAATGGTCGCTTGCATGAAGCAGCGTGTTGGGATAATCCCTCAGCAGCGCGTCGTATACCGGCTTGCGCGCCATCGCAATCGCATTACCGTTGGTCGCGGCCCGATAGCCCCATCCATCAAGAATCGTCAGAACAATTGGTTTCGCCATATAGATTCAAGAATACCAACCGCCGCACCTCACCGTTTGTGAGTGCGATCACTTCTGAGGGAGGAGCGCTTCCCGCCTGCGCGTCGCCATCGCCTTCGAGTTCCATTCATCCGCAAGATTCAAGTCCGCGTTCAGTGCCGCTGCATCACCACATGCAAAGTCTGCGTGCCGCTGATACATCAGCTGTAGATACTGCATCGCGTCCGAGTAATCCGGATTGAGTTCGACTGCGTGCTTCAGGTTTGCAATCCCATCGTCCACCAGTGCGGCGTTCTCCTCGCGCATCTTCTCGCATGCTCCGTAAGATAATTTCACATTTCCCATACGATCATCTGTCAACCCTTCGGCGGACAGAATCTCGACAGTATTCTTGTAGGCCTGAGTCCAATCAATTGAGCCCAGGATATAGAAGGCCTCAGGGGCATTCGGTTCGATCGTTATAACCTTCTGCTCCCACCTCTTCGTCTCGTCGTATCTTTGAATGTTGCGATAGACGGTGGCCTCCTGCTTGATAGCAGTCAGATCATCGGGATGAATCTTGAGCACGACGTTGAACTCCACCAACGCCGAATTCGCTAACTGCATGTTCTTTGAAATAAGCAAATTTGGAACAACCTGATAAGCATAGGCAATACCAAGGTAGAGATGGGTAAACTCATTGCCCGGTTCAAGCTGTGTTGCCTTGCGAAAGTTCGCAACAGCATTTTCATACCGACCAGCTCTAAACGATTCAACCCCAGCTACCATCGCCGTGTGAGTCTCAGGTAGTACATCGCCAAATGTTTGCAGCTGCCATGTCTGCGCACCCACCGCAATCGCCAAAAGACTAACACCAACCAGCAACGCAGTGACGCATCCGCAATGAAGCAGATTTTTCATACCACAAAGAATAACAAGGGCCGAACTGCACATCGCAGTCCGGCCCTTGTTTCCTGTCTTCTCTTCCATGCCATTACGCGTAGCTGGAAACGCTGCCTGCGTTCTTGGCTCCACGTTCCTTGCTGATCTTCTCCACGTATCCGCTCTCTTTCAGGGCCTTCAGCGGCTCGGCGGGCAGCTTGCGCGCCACACGCCACTCCTTTACCATCGGTCGCACGTCGGTCCAGAACGCGCCCCGATAGGTCTCTTCGGCCTCTACCAGGCTGCACGACTGCTGCAACTTGTCCAGCTTCTTGTGGTCCACCAGCGCTGCCTTCGCAAACAGCTCCTGCGCCGTCACCACCGACTGCACCATCGCCTCCATCTTGCCCTTCATGTTGTGGCTCTGGTCGATCATGTACGCAATTCCCTTCACCGCCGGCGAATCGCTCACCAGAATCTCGTGGAAGATGCGGAACAGTTGATATGGGTCGATCGATCCAAGCGTCAGATCGTCATCAGCGTACTTCCTGTCGTTAAAGTGGAAGCCGCCCAGTACATTCAGATGCAGCAGCCAGGTCACGATCTGCTCGATATTGCATCCCTGCAGGTGGTGCCCTGTATCTACCAACACCTTGGCCTTCGGTCCGGCGGCACGCGACAGCGATAACGCCATGCCCCAGTCCGCGATGTCGGTGTGATAGAACGCCGGCTCAAACGGCTTATACTCCACCAGCATCCTCTGGTTCGGACCCAGCGCCGCGTGCGTCGCCTTCAGTGTCTCCTCCAGCCATTCAATCCGCTTGTGCATCGACTGCGCTCCCGGATAGTTCGATCCATCGGCCAGCCAGATTGACACATCCTTGTTGCCCAGCGCCTTGCCGATCTCAACCGAATCCAGCAGGTGCGCCAACGCGTGCTTGCGGATCTCCGCACTCGGGTTCGCAATCGATCCGTACTTGTACTCCTGCGCCTGGAACAAATTCGGGTTCACCGCCCCTGACTTCACGCCATACTTCTTCTCCAGCCGCTTCAGCTCCGGAACGTCGCCCTTGCCATTCGGCAGGTCCCACAGCACATGCAGAGCCACCGTTGGACTGGCGCCCGTCAGCTTGTTCACCTCGCCCGCGTCACTGAACTTCTCCTCCAGCGATGTCGCCGCGCCCGCCTGCACAAACTTGCCAAACCGCGTCCCGGTGTTGGCAAAGCCCCACGATGGGACCTCGATCCGGAACCCATCCAACGCCGCAAAAACCTTCTCCGTCGCGCTCGCGCCGGAATTCGCACTGCCCTTACTCATGTCCTATCCCCCTTAAAGCTTCGAAACTGCATGGATGGAAATATACTCCCTGCGCAAACACATCCGCCAACCCGCCTTCTCGTGCTCTTCGAAGTACCGGATATTTCATCAGATGTACTATACGCAACCGAACAAATTTAATATTAGATTCATGTAAATCCGGAAGGGCCCGCATTCATGCGGGCCGCATATGCGTTATCTAGAAGACCCGCGTTCCCTCGATCGCGTTGCGATCGAGGGAACGCGAAATCAACCGCTTTATGTTAGTTTGTTGGGTGGAGGATTCACCGCAATGGGCAAGTGGCAGGGAAAGATCGGAATCGTAGGCGCGGGCAGCGTGGGGGCGACCATCGCCTATGCATGTCTGGTAAAAGGAATCGGTAAACATATCAGTCTCTTCGACGTAGCTAAATCCAGGGTCGACGCCGAGGTTCTCGACCTCAACCATGGCGTGCAGTTTGTCCCCATGGCCACCATAGACGGCTCCGACGACATCCAGGTCATGACCGACTGCGACGTCATCGTCGTCTCGGCAGGCGCACGACAGAAGCCAGGCCAATCGCGTATCGAACTTGCCGGAATCAACGCCGACATGTGTCGCACCCTCATCCCTGATCTACTCAAAGTCGCGCCCGACGCCACCATCCTCATGGTCACAAACCCCGTCGACGTCCTCACCTACGTTGCCCTCAAAGTAAGCGGACTTCCCACCAACCGCGTCTTTGGCAGCGGTACTGTGCTAGACAGCGCACGCTACCGCTACATGATCGCCCAGCATTGCGGCGTGGCCGTGCAAAGCGTTCATGGCTATATCGTCGCCGAACACGGCGATACAGAGATTCCCCTCTGGTCCACCACCACCATCGGTGGAGTACCCGTGCAAAGTTGGGAGATGCCAGGACACGGTCCCCTCACCGCCGAAGACGAAAAGGCAATCCTGCACGGCGTGCGCAACTCTGCCGGTGTCATCATCGCAGGCAAGGGAGCCACCAACTACGCCATCGGCCTCGCCGGTTCCACCATCCTCGAAGCTCTCCTCTGGAACGAGCACCGGGTACTTCCCGTCAGCTCCCTGCTCACCGACTACCGTGGCATCAGCGATGTCTGCATCTCAGTGCCTACCGTCGTCGGACACCGTGGCATCGAGCGGCTTCTGCCCGTGCCCATGAACGACGTGGAAGTAGCCGGCCTGCGCGCCAGCGCCGACTCTATCCGCAACGTCATACGCACCCTTGGCTTCTAACGCTGGGACTCGCCTCATCCTTGGGTACCCCATGCCTCGATCCTGAGACATGGGATTACCCCCAGCTTTTATTTCCACATTGCAACTGCCTCAGATAAGATGGAACCGCCTTTATTAGTTTCATCCCAGCCGTCCGCATTCACCGCATTCAACTTCCCGTAGAAGCGAGGCACCGTGGTCCCTAACGCATTCATCGGAGTCATCTATAACCTGATCGGCGGCTTCTCCTCCGCCACCAACTTCATCCCCTTCCGCCAGATCAAACGCTGGTCCTGGGAGGTCTACTGGATTATCCAGGGCTTTGCCGCATGGATCGCGGCACCCACACTGCTTGCCTACATCTTCGTTCCCAATCTGTGGTCCATCATTGCCGAGGCGCATGCGGACCCCACCAACCACGCCCTCACCTACACCATCCTCTTCGGTGCGCTGTGGGGTATCGGTGGACTCACCTTCGGGCTGGCCATTCGGTATCTTGGCTTCGCCCTCGGATATTCCATCGCCCTCGGCCTCTGCATGGTCTTTGGCACCATCATCCCGCCGATCTATCACGGCACCATCATGGATATCGCCCATACCCACTCCGGACAGATCACCCTGCTCGGTGTCCTCATCTGCGCCTTCGCAGTGGCTGTAAACGGCGCCGCCGGTTACTCCAAAGAACATGAGATCGGCGCGGACGAAACCATCGAGTCCCGAGAGCAGACCTTCGCCTTCGGTAAGGGTCTCGCCATCGCCATCCTCGCTGGCCTCATGAGTGCTTTCTTCGCCTTCGCACTCGACTCCGGTGCCCCCATCGCAGCCATCGCCAAAACTCATCTGCTCGCCGCTGGACATAATGAGATCTGGCAGAACCTGCCCATCCTCGTCGTTCTCCTCTGGGGCGGCTTCTTCACCAATATCGTCTGGTCCGCCATCCTGATCGTTCAGAATGGCTCCTTCCGTCAGTTCTTTGGCGAACCTGGGGTCAACCCCATGCGCGCTGCCGCCACCGCCGGAGATACCCTGGTCGACTTCGATCCGCTCGATACCTCCACCTACGACCGCATCGCTCCCTCCACCCTTTTCGCAAACTACCTCTACGCAATCCTCGCCGGTGTCCTCTGGTACTTCCAGTTCTTCTTCAACTCCATGGCCAAAACCAAGATGGGGATCTACGACTTCTCCTCCTGGACCCTGCTCATGGCCTCCGTCATCATCTTCGCCACCCTCTGGGGCATCATCTTCAAAGAGTGGAAAGGCACCAGTGCTCGCACCAAGCTACTCGTCGCCGCTGGCCTCGTCTTGCTCATTGGTTCCACCGTCATCATCGGATACGGCAACTATCTTCTATCCCTTCACCAGTAGCAGCCGAAGTACTCTTCTTTCATGAAATACGCCCCATCCTTCCCAAACTAAGGATGGGGCGTTTTTTTAGTTCCTCCTGCAAGTGCCCGGTATCCCATTCATCGCTGCTATATCGCGTTGGGCGGGATGTACTCCCTACTGAGCCGCCGCATACCCCTTCTCGCGCATCCACTTCAGCAGCAGATCATCTGGCCACACACTCAACTGTGGGTTCCCTACCCCTAATCCTGACCCATGTCCTCCATGCTGGAATAGGTGCATCTCCACCGAAACTCCTGCCTTCACCAACGCCGAATAGAACATCACACTGTTCATGATCGGCACCGTATGGTCGTCCGTCGTGGAAAACATAAAGGTCTGCGGAGTCTGTGCTGTCACATGCAGTTCAGGTGACAACGCATCCATCTCTGCCTGCGTCGGTGCATTGCCCAACAGATACATCCGCGATCCCTTGTGCACATACGGGTCCTCCATCGTGATCACCGGATAGCACAGAATCATGAAATCTGGTCGGCTGCTCTGCCGATCGATTGGATCCGTTGCCGCAGCACTCCCCGCATCGAATAGGGTGCCTGCTGAGGCTGCCAGATGTCCGCCTGCCGAAAAGCCCCATATCCCGATGTGGTCCGGTGCCACGCCATACGCCGCCGCATTCGCCCTCACCATGCGGATCGCGCGTTGCGCATCGCCCAACTCAATCGGATTATGATACTTCGGCCCAATCCTGTATCGAAGTTGAATCGCAGCCACCCCATGCGAGTTCAGCCATGCAGCTATGTCCGACCCCTCATGCACCACCGATAGATGTTCGTACCCGCCTCCAGGCGCAATCACCACCGCCGTCTTCGTCGGGTTCGTCGCGGGCAACCACGCATAGATAGCCGGCTTGTCCGCGTCGGTATCACCCTGCGCTCCAGGTGCCCCATTCGGCCAAAGTAGTGTTGGCGCAGGAGAATTCGCCGGCATCACCGCGGGCGGGGCCGGTGCGCGCTGCGGCCTCACCGGGGTAACACCACCCGGGGGTACAGGAGTCGGTTGCGCCGCTGGTGCCTGCGCCCATCCCATCGTCCCACTCATCACTAGACCAATCGCACACACCAATACAGCTTCTCTTCGTCGCATCATCCCTCCTCTTAAAACTACGTGCACCATCCTAACCGCATCCTCGCCATACAGTCACGCAGCTTGCCGCCCCAGCAGTTCTCTGCGTTCTCTCTTCTTCTCTGTGATCTCAGTGATTTGCTCTTGCACTCACGGCGCCCAACACCTCACAAAGCTTGCCCCCACGCTGCTCATTACCCGCACCGTCTTGCATTCCGCTGGAATTACTACCGCACGCCCAGTCAATAGCTCCACCTGCCCCTCCGGACCGCCGATCACCGCAGCCATTCCCCTCAACCCCACCAAACACCCCGCTCCCTGCACCGGAACAATCGCCTCGCCACCCGCCGCCACATCATACCGATCCACCACAAAATACTTCTGCTCAATCAGTCTGACAAAGCCATCCATCGCCCGTGGCTGCACCTTGCCCGCAGCTGTCCGCATCTTCATCGCGCGCAGCCCCAACTCCATATGCAGTTCCCGTCCCCGCCCATAGTCGTACAGCCGATAGGTCGTATCACTGGTCTGCTGTGTCTCCAGCAGCACCACCCCTGGTCCAATCGCATGCACTGTCCCAGCATCCACAAATACCATCTCTCCAGCCGTCACCGTGACCCACTCCAGCAGGTCTTCCATCGTCATTCCCACCCGATGTGCCCCATCCGTCGTCGCCTGCACCGCTTCCTTCGTCACGCCCTTGCGCAGCCCCAACGCAATCGTCGCTCCAGCCTCCGCCTGCAGCACATACCAGCACTCCGTCTTGCCCCGTGGCTCTCCCATCTCCTGCGCCATCGCATCGTCAGGATGCACTTGCACAGACAGCTTTTCGCTTGGAAACAATAGCTTTACCAGTAGTGGAAACTCCGCCTTGCTTCCGCTGACAAGAAGCGCATCGCCCGACTCCGCCACCGCCTGTGCCAGCGTTTTCCCCTTCAGTGAGCCCGTCTCCACCAGACACTGCGGCCCAGTCAGCCATGCTTCGCCCACCGGTTTGGTCGTCCCCGTCTCCCCATACCACGGCCGCAGATCGCGCGTCCCCCATGGACGTTCACTAAACCACGGCGCCAGACGGAATGGCCCTAAGCTCTCACTCCCCATGGTTCTCCTTGGCTGCGAAATAGGTCAGTCGAAGATTGTGCGCATGTTGACATGGACAATACCATCTTGAGGCTTGCACAGCATCCAGGTCGAGACACTCACCAATATGGCCGAAAGAAAGGAGCAAAGGCCATGCAGCCAGTCAAATGGATTGGCCAGCATCACACCAACATGAAACCCGACGTGACCATGATTGAGCCACTGCAGGATTAAAAATACCCATAAACTCACGGATGCATTGCGCAAACTGGTTAATCCGAATAGATAGATCGGAAATCCCGCCATCAAACATAGATCATTGAAAAGTGCGCGTACAGAACCGAACCCAATATCGAGCGCATAGTCCAATCCAAGCAAGCTTTCAAAGAGCATCAGCATTCCTGCAACAACTAAAAAAACTCGCGCCAACCTGAGGGGAAACGTCATTCCAAGCCACACACCAAAAGAGATATATCTATATTATCTCGCGCAGCTTATCTCCGCAGAAGTTAGGCTTCAGTCGTCGTCCGCATCCTTCTTCACCTTCTTCCGCTTTTCGGTCAATTCAGCCGGTATCGCGCGATCTCCCATAGCGTCCCGCCATAGGATTACATTCAATCTGCTCGTGTCCGCCCGGTCCGCGTGCGTGAAGTCCATCTTCGCCGACTCCTTTGATCCCACCGCATTCGCAGCATTCGCGCTATAAATCAACCCGTTCTCGCGGTTCATATAGTCCGCCGAATACGGCTGCTGGTCACCCGACCCCGTAAACATAGACTTCAGTAGCGGGGCCAGCGCATCGTTATTATTCATGGGCGGCAGTCCCAACAGAGTCTCCATCGTCCGCACTGCACTGACAGTCGTATAGAACCGGCTGTCTACAAACGTCCCGCCATCCTTCGCCCGCGATGCATATTTGCTCACCACTAATGCAAGGCTCCTATGCGCATCCACATGGTCCGCCCCGTTCTGCGCATCATCCTCCAGAATGAAAATTGCCGTATCGCCCCAGTACGGCGAGTGGCTCACCGCATCTACCACCCGTCCCACCGCCAGGTCGTTGTCCGCCACCGAGGCCTTCGGTGTTGGCCCACCCACAGCCGTCCCCGCTGTGTGGTCATCCGAAAGCCGCAGTGTTATGTAGTTCGGCATGCTGTCATTCCCTGCCGCGCGGTCACTTACCCATCCCGCAAAGTGGTGCAAAAACACCTCCGCCCGTATCTGGTCCGGAATCCTCAAATTGAAGTCAGGACACTCCACCGCAAAGTGTCCTACCAACTCCGGCTTGGTCGCTACGTTGGTCGCCAGCAAAGGGATCGCCCATGGCCATTTGCTTACACCACCACCCCACTCCACCGGAATCTCACCTCCCGGCTCAATCGCGTTCTTCGAGCACTCCTGTCCCATCAGCAAGGGCCCATCCTGCGAGCTTCCACTCTTCTTCGCTGCGCAGAACGTCGACGCAATATACTCGCCAAAGTTATAGTGCGTCCTGCCGTGAGTCTCCGCGTTGCCCCACATGTATCCGCTGGCAGGCTCATTTACATCGGCAATCTTCTGCAGCAACGGATACCCATTCGCTACGACCCCCTCGTAGTCGTATGCCCGCTGCCCGTTGCGATATTGCTGCTGCCACGTCTTCTCAACATAGTCAGAGCTGATCGCCGCGTTGGACCACACATGCCCGTCGCCCGACACGTCGCCTGAATCGAAAAAATTGTCCAGCACGCCGAACTGCAACGCTAGCTCGTGTTGATTTGGAGTCACGCTCTCGCCATACATCGCCAGCCCAGCATCGCCATTCCCCACCGGCCTGCCGTTCTGCTTCAGGTCGCCCAGCAGTTGATCGTATGTCCGGTTCTCCTTGAGAATATAAATCACATGCTTGATCGGATTGCTTCCTCCAGCAAACGCAATCTGCTCCGCAGCCGCCTTCATCCGGTTCGCCGCCATCACTTCCACCGTCGCCGCCTTCAGGTCTACTGCACTCAGATCCACCGCCGCCAGCGACCCATATAACAGTGTCGCAATGTATGTGAAATCGCTCTTTCTCCGCGCAGCCACTCCCGTCACTTGCTTCTGTGCAAAATTATTTGGCCCCGTTCCTCGCCCCTTGTCCGTCGCAATGTACAGCTTCTCTCCAGCCACAGAGCCGGGTGCCCCATTCATCGCGGTCTTATCGCGATGGGTGGGAAGTATCGCCATGCTCATCGCCATCCACTCAGTCGGGATGAACCCCACCGGCTCTACCATCCCCTGCTTCGCCGCCGAAGTCGTCAACTTCCGTGTGTCGATCACCGCCACCGCATCCGAACCCATATTCGCCGCATACAACTGGCTCCCATCCGCACTCACCGCCAGTGCCACCGGCTCCGCGCCAAAATAACTCTGCCCCGGCAGCCGCGTGTCGAAGTACCCCTTCACCTCGAACTTCGGCGCCTTATATCCGACAAGCCCCGCATACCCTTCGGGCTTTCCCGGATTACCGCCGCTGATATCGATCGCCGCCACTGCGTCCCGATTCGCCAGCGTCACATACAACGTATTCCCATCCGGCGATACCGCCATCGCGCACGGATGCGACCCCGGCTTCACCGGATCACTCGGCTTCAGCAGCGCCAGCCTACGCCCCACCTTTCCGTTCACAAGATTGAGTTCGACCACCTCACTCGCGTTCCACAGTGCTACAAATCCCCGCGCCCCGTCCTTTGACACCGCAACCGCCACCGGATAAGTACTCGGCACCGCATCACTCTCACTCAGGTCAAACCGGTGCACAATCTCGCCCGTCTTGGAATTCATTAGCAGAACGTCATCGGAAAGATTGTCCGCAATTAATAGTCGCTCTGGAATACCCGGCACAGATTTACCGTTGTATCCCTGAATGGATGGAACTTCTCGTACCACCGCAATCGCCGCCGGGTACGGCACACCCATCGTCCCATCCGACCCCGCAATCAGCTCTGTCTTCCGTCCACTCGCCAGCTTCTGCAACCCAATCGGGATCAATCTCTCCGGCGTAATCTTTCCCCCGTCGAACCTATACACCGCAATCCCATTCCCCACATCCCCCACCGAACTCCCCGTCGGGTCCGTTAGCGAAGCTATGCTCGCGTACAGATGTTTTCCATCCCCGCTGAACGCCAGCCCCGAGTACAGCGTCTGCTTGTAGCTCAACCCCGTCCGCGCATCAGGAAAGTCCACCACCTTCCCCGTCTGCGTATCCATCACGGCCAACGACTGCTCATACTTTGACTCGAACGTCCCATACCCCGCATTCACCGTCACCACGTACCGCCCATCCGGTGACACCGCCATCGATACAGGCTCCGAATTCAGCCGCTGCGGGCTCCCCGGAACCACCCCCACAATCTGTTTACTCGAAGGCAGATCCATCACCGTCCCCTGCCCCAGCGCCCCCGCACCCGCCAGCATCATCCCGCCCAACCCAGCCAATACCCCACACCGCAAAACTCGCCCACAAATCATCCTGGCCCCCTCAATCTTCCCCACACACACCCTAACAAACTACTCTTTCGTTTCCATTACAAAACTCTTACATAGACCATGAAGCAAGCCCTGCTAGCTTTGAGTCTAAAATCTGTACGCAAACATCCGAGGCCAACAAAAAACCTATGTCGCCAACCCTGCTCACGCCCGAAGCCACCGCCGCCGAGTCCTTTACGCAGACTTCCACCGCAACCCTGCCCATCGCCACGCCCGCCCTCCCAGAGGGCCGTGCCGCACTCCGTCGCGCCGCCGAAGTCGCCCGCCAGATCAAGCAGGACCTGCGCATGGGACGCGAACACCAGCAGGGACGCATCAACTGGATCACCGCCGTCGTCATGTCTCTCTTCCACGTCGGCGCCATCGCCGCGCTCTTCTGCTTCTCCTGGAAGAACTTCGCCGTATTCGCCGTCATGTACTTCTTTGCCATCAATGTCGGCATCGGCATGTCCTACCACCGCCTGCTCACCCACCGCGGATATCGTGTTCCCAAGTGGCTCGAGTACTTCATCACCGCGTGCGGAACCATGGCCCTCGAAGGCGGCCCCATCTTCTGGGTTGCCACTCACCGAGTCCATCATCAGAACTCCGACCACGATGGCGACCCGCACACTCCTCGCGACGGCACATGGTGGTCGCACGCAGGTTGGATCATCTCCGGTCGCGCCCTTCACTCTGAAACAGCTCTCCTCGGCCGCTACGCCCCCGACCTTACCCGCGATAAGGGCCACGTCTGGCTCTCCAAGTACCACTGGCTTCCACTCGCCGTCACTGGCATCGCGCAGCTTATCCTCGGCGCTGCCCTCGCGCCCGCCGGCCACATCGTTTACGGAGCAGTCTCCATGGTTCTCTGGGGAACATTCCTCCGCGTCACCCTCGGCCTGCACGCCACCTGGCTGGTCAACTCCGCTACCCACCTCTTCGGTTCGCGCCGCTTCGAAACTAAAGATGACTCGCGCAACTCCTGGTGGGTCGCCCTGCTCACCGGCGGCGAAGGATGGCACAACAACCACCACGCCCACCCCGTCAGCGCCCGCCACGGCCTCACCTGGTACGAGTTCGATATCAACTACTACGGCATCTGGGTCATGGAAAAATTCGGCTTGGCCCAAAAAGTCGTCATCGCCAAATTCGACAAGGCCAACCCCAAACCCGCCGGCGTCCTCTAGCTCAACCTCACAAGCAACGAAATCAAAGGCCGTCTCCACAGGGGACGGCCTCAGCATTTTCGCTCTTGATACCCGCTAAGTCTCGGCGCACACTAACGGAATGGGCCTCTCGATTCAATCGCGCAGTCGGCATCGATCTCTGCGCGTTCCACTAAGAGGACGGCTTCTTATAGCCGGAATCGTTTTCACTTGCTTGTCCCCCTCCTACCGCGCCCAGATGACTTCGGAGCAAATTGCGGAACTCGTTCGCCTGAGCGACATGCCCGCTTGCACTAACCAGTCGCTACAAACTACCCTCCACGTCTATCAAGCTCCGAATCACCTCTCTGTATTAGCGATGGACTATGTAAATAGCTCCGCGGCCTCATGTGCGCTTCGCCCAGAACGAGGACCGGATCAGGGCCCTGTACTAGAGATGAAACCAGGCGCGACGGCATACACATCACTTCGCTGGTACACGCAGCCCCAGACACCGACAACGAATTGTCATTCTCTTAGCACCCTTCGCTTAACAGTTAGGAACAGCCCAAATGGAATATTGCTGGCATCAAAGTCCCTGCTTCCGCAGCAGTGCTCCGACGTTCAGTATGGGCCTTATTTACCAGGCCACTTTGCTCCTGACTGGAAGACATCCACCGATCCAGTCCAGCCCCTCCCGGCTCCCTCAACGCTCAGCTCAAGTAAAGACACCTACATTGATCGGGAGTTCATCGATCTGAAGCTTAAATTATCCACTCTGCCTAGCTCAGGCAAGGACTGTCCCGTACTTATCGAGAAAATTGTCGACGAGAATGGTTTCATCCGCATGGATGATATCGAGAGCCCAGGCAATAAAAAATGTCAGCGTTGGTGGGTTACTCGCGACCCGACGAAAGAACATCCGGACGAATTCGGTATCGATTCCGGCGAGCGCTCTCGTTGGGGCGGACTTGGACCACGAACCTTTAGCGTCGTGCAATTGACAAGCCCCGCACCCGACGGCGAGATTCATATGGTCGAGTCCAACCCGGTCACGATCAAAGTCGTGGATGTCGCAACCATGAAACGGAACTGGGGCGCAACCAAGCTAGGCATGCGTGCCGACCTGACGCTGGACAAGTTGACCTATCCGTTGGGTCAGGATATTCCGCTGCATATCGCCATCGAAAATGTCTCCAACGCAAACCCTATCTATAGCGAACCGTTCCTCCCGTCCGACCCTGAATTAAGCGATGCAATGGCCAGTATCCACATCGTGGTTCAAGACGAAGATGGGCCATTGCAGCAATTTTCTACCTGGGATGAACTCGACACAAGTCACGGGCAGATTGCATGTCCAAACCGCATCGAGCAGGGCAAGACGTTGACCTTCGAGAAGAGCCTCGCACGCATCGGATTGCTGCCACGTGCGCCCGGAAAGTACAAAATCACCCTGACATGGAGCCCCTATACAGCCAATTCAAATGACTGCGGCCTCGCTCACGCATTCCAGAAGAGTATGGACGGAAATCAGATTGATTTTCAGGCGCTGAAACCATTTGCCTCGGTAAATTCCAAACCAATATACATAACAATCACCGGCGATGCTGTTCACGATGGCTTGCCTACAGTTCCTGCATACACTGACTGGAAAAAACATTTCTCGCTCGTCGACACAACCTTTGGCGAAAACACAGCCCTACTCGATCGAACGGCTCACTTGGAGTGGCTGCGCCTCAACTTCACTGCGGGACTTTCGTACAACCAAGTTGTGGTACAGACGGCGGCAGGCCGACAGTTTGAGGGCTGGAGATACGCCACAGCAGATGAGTTGAAGAAGTTCTTTAGCGACTTCATTGGAAAAGGCGACTCGACAAATGACCTTGCCATCGAAGGAAAGTTACAGCGACTCATCGGTGGCCCACTGTTCACCATCGGAACGCCGCACGAGGGACAGTACGTCTGTTCTTCACTTGCACTCGTCGCCGACAAAACGGAATTGGGTCGTGAGCTCCGTGGTTATATTGAAGACGACTGGAAGTTTGGAGCAAACGTACACACAAACATTGAAGGCTATCGCAGTGATTCATTCCAGGATTATGGCACGCATAATGCTAGCTGGCTGGTGCGTGTTCACTAGCGTCAGAGTTATAGTCTTCTCTCACCCCTCCCCCATCCCCAACCCTCGCTCCACAATCTCTCCTGCCCTTACCAAATCCACCTCTTTCACCTCCAGCGTGTAAGCGTCTTCGCCCTCCACACTCCCCTCCGCGTTGGCAGTAATGCGGTGCCACACTCCTGCCTCCAACAGCATTCGCGCCACATCCTCCGCGTCGCTGCGATACCCGAACGCCCCCAGCACAGCCGTCGTTCCATCGTCGATTGCCTCATCCGCAACCTCAACCTCCTGCTTTGGAAACATCCCCATCTTCTCCCGCAGGATCGCCATCGCCCGCCCCAGTTCGCGCTGCGCCACAATCACCTGCAACGCTACGGGCGGCCCTCCATAAAACGATCCTCCACCGGAGCTCTTCTCCGCCGCATCCCGCACCTCGATTTCAATTGCCTCGGCCTCCAGCAGTCCACACGCCTCCCGCGCCGCAATCGCATCGTGGAACGTCGTCAGCACCACCATCCCCTTTGCCAAGCCCTTCGCTGCGGGCTCTGGCTTCATATCGGGCTCAGACTGCGCCCCCGTATAAAAATCTACCGCGGCAGATGCACCTAATACCGCACCTTGCTCCATCTGTAATCGCCGGCTCCCCATTTCAGTGCGCAGAACACCCTGCGCCTCGTCCGTCAAATCGTCCGGCCGAGCCGCCAGCTTCTGCAACTCTCCGTCTGTCATCTCTCGATACAGCTCCACCAGCCGCTGCCTCTGACCGCCCGAATCCATCTCATCTCTCATCGCCCGAGAATATCACTCACCACGGAACTTCCCGCCCGCCCTCTGCGTAGTACACTGTGCAACAAGCCTGACCGCAACGAGGTTGCCCATGCTCGTCCTACTCATACTCGCCCTTCTCTACTTCCTCCCCACCCTCGTCGCGGCCCATCGAGGACACAACATCGCCCTCATCCTCGTGCTCAATCTCTTTTTAGGCTGGACCGTCATCGGCTGGTTCATCCTGCTCATCTGGGCTCTTGTCTCCTGCCCGCCGTACTACCGCGTTGTGCGCGTCCCGGGCGCCTACTACTACTACCCCACCAACACCTGGCACCGCTAATCTCCGCCGTCCTAACCCAACTCACGCCATGAACATCAACCGACGACGCGGAGCCATCGCCCTTGCCATTACCCTCGGCGTTCTCATCGTCGGCGGTCTGGTCGCATTCAACATCGCATGGATCATCCTCAACGAGCGCCGCATCGCTCTACTCGTCGTAGGCCTCATCCTCTTCGGCCTCATCACCACTGGAGTCGTCCTCAACACCGTCTTCCTCGTCCGCGAAGTTCGCCGCAACGAGCGCCAGGACTCGTTCCTCAACGCCGTCACCCACGAGCTCAAAACCCCCATCGCCTCCATCCGCCTGTACCTCGAAACCCTGCAACGCCGCGAACTCCCAGAGGCCCAGCGCGCACAGTTCTACCAAATCATGCTGGCAGACTCAGACCGTCTCCTCGCCACCGTCGAGCAGATCCTTAAGGCAGGCGAAATCGGTTCCCGCCGCCCCCATGACCGCACCCTCCTCGAACTCGCTCCCTTGGTCGCAGACTGCATTGCCATCACACTCCTGCGTCACCACCTCCACCCCGAAGCTATCCAACTCGAACCCGTACCCGGCAACGTCCGCCTCCACGTCCACGCTGTCCCCGAAGACCTCCGCACCGCCATCATCAACCTGCTAGACAATGCAGTAAAGTACTCCCCCAACGGAGTCCATGTCCGCTGCACCCTGGCCATATACCGCTACACCAACGTCGCCATCGCCGTCACCGACACAGGCGTAGGCATCGCCACCAACCAACTCAAACGAATCTTCAAACGCTTCTACCGCGTCCCCGGACGTAACGCCGTACGCATCAAGGGCACCGGCCTCGGCCTCTTCCTGGTCCGCGCCATCGCCCGCCAGCACGGTGGCAGCATCCACGCCGCCAGCCCCGGCCCCAACCTCGGCTCCACCATCACCCTCACCCTCCCCCTCGCAGATCCCGTAAATTCCCGATGAAGCATGGATCGTCTTACTTATGCTAGAGTGTAAGCATGAATACGCAAATGCTTACCATCAGCACCAAGGGACAGCTTGTGATCCCCGCAGAGATTCGATCTGAGCTTGGGATTCAACCCGGCTCTCGTATCGCTCTTACCGTTGAAAATACCCGCATAATTCTTCAACCTGTCAATAAACGATTGGTCGGAAATCTGCGCGGCAGATTTGCCAGCGGTCCGTCCATGACCGAGGAACTACTCAAGGAACGCAGGGCGGATCAAAAAAGGAATAAATATTGATATACGTTCTGGATGCCAGTGCGATCTTGCGCTATCTGGATAATGGACCTGGCGCAGATCGTGTTGAGTGTTGCATCAACTCTCATATTGCGCTGCATGATCAAATCGTGATATCTGCTATCCAGTGGGGAGAAGTTGCAGGTGTCCTCTTGCGACGTCATGGCCTGTCTGTTGCAATAGATGCGCTAAACGACCTCCAGTCACTGGATTTCAAACTTATACCTGCAACCGCCCAGCGCGCCCAGCGTGCTGCATTCATCAAGGAGCGAATAAAACTCCCTTACGCCGACGCATTTGCAGTCGAACTAGCTTCCGATTCAGATAAACATGTTCTGCTCACTGCGGACTTTGACTTTAAGCTCGCAGAGCGAGAGATCAAGATTGAATTTCTTCCTCAGAATCCGAATGCCTGACTCCAGTCGCAGATGATAGAAAGCAATACAAACTCGTTCGCCCCTCTCATCGCCCTCATCGAAGACGAAGAGCACCTCGCCCAGGGTCTGCTCTTCAACCTTGCCGCCGAGGGTTATCGCACCCACCACGAATCCGACGGCGACGCCGCCCTCGCCTATCTCCTCGCCCCACCCCAACCCATCGCAGCCATCGTCCTCGACTGCATGTTGCCCGGAGCCGACGGCTTCACCATAGCCCGCGCCCTGCGCGACGCCCAATGCTTCACTCCCATCCTCATGCTCACCGCCCGCGCCCGCCCGCAGGACATCCTCGACGGCCTCGAAGCCGGCGCCGACGACTACCTCCCCAAGCCCTTCAACCTCAATATCCTCCTCGTCCGCATCAAGTCCCTCCTGCGACGCACCGCATGGCAGACCACCAATACCCCTGAACTCGCACGTCGTCATTCTGACTCGCAGCATCGCGCAGAGTCAGAATCTCCGTCGTTAGCTCCCAGCCACGCCCAAGCCGAATCCCCCGCCGACGCCTACGCCTTCAACCACCGCACCATTCGCTTCGATGCCCTCGAGCTCATCGCTCCTCATCGCACCACCCACCTCACCGTGATGGAGGCAGACCTCCTCCGCTACCTCACCGACCGCGCCGGCCAAATCGTCTCTCGCAAATCCATCCTCGAAGACGTCTGGCGCGTCCACGAAGACACTGACACCCGCGCCATCGACAACTTCATCGTCCGCCTCCGCCGCTACATCGAAGACGACCCCGCCAACCCTGCCCACCTCACCACCGTCCGAGGCATCGGATACCGCTTTCTCCCCAACCCCTGAAATCCCCTTTGGCGATTCTGTCCCCGCCGGTGTATCATCCGCATCAAACGAGGCTCCCAGGCTTCGCGTCTTCCTTGGCCGGAGGCGTCCCATGTCGAAATGTACGTTGCGCAGCATCTTTACCGTACTTTTATATGCCGGTGTCGTCATCTTCCTCTTCCCGTACTTCATCGGGAGGCTCACCAACGTCGGCTTTTTCGTCACGATCGGCCTTGGTCTCGCCGTGATCTGCGGCATCCTCCGCTGCTGCTGCACAGAAGGCGACTGCACTGAACCTGCTCCCGACAACCCGTCCATCACCGCTCCTCCACCCACTAACTCTTACTAAACTGGGTGCCCCATTCTGCCTCATCGGAAGGGCACAGCTTTAGCCGTGCCGAATAGCACGCTTATAGGAATTCTCTCGTCCTTCCCTACTCCATTTCCCAAAATTGCATCCTGCCCCCACCCATCGCACTCTACTCATTAAGTGTTCACGCCCCAGCCATCAACTCGCGGCCCTTACCCTGCGCGCCGTTTCATCGCCGTTGCGTTGATGCTCGTCTTCATCTCCCCATTCGTCCTTCCCATCTTCACCGCAACCTCCGATCCAGAAGCATCGCTCCCTGCCTGTTGCCGCCGTCACGGCAAGCACCACTGCCATATGACGATGGAAATGATGGCCATGCTCGCCGCCTCCAGCGGCCCTGTACTGATACCTCGGCCCTGCCCGCTCTATCCCGCCGCCGCCGCACCCGTCCGTATCGTCACCGCATTCATCTCCGCCCAGCCTCCGCACTCAGTCCAGCTTCGCCGCGACCCCGCACCGCCCGCGCCCACAGCGCTTCGCATCCGCATCCTCACTCCCTCCTCGAACTACACTCGCGGCCCTCCCACTCGCCTCATCTGAAAAATTGTCATCCTGAGCGGAGCGCAGCGAAGTCGCAAGACCTGCGGTTCCGACCTTAGCCGCCGTCGCCCTTGCATCGACGCGACGCGCGCCCCTGCATCGTCACAACCTCGTGACCCTGGAGTTCCTATGCGATCTCTCGCCCTGTTTTGCTCGAAAGTCATCCTCCTCGCACTTCTCTGCCTGCTCTCCACCTCCATCGCGCACGCCACCATCTTCTCCCAACTCCAGGGCGTCGTCCACGACCCGCAGCATCGCCCACTTCCCGCCGCGCACATCACCCTCGCTGCCGCACACTCCGCCTTCACACTCTCCACCGACAGCAACCCCGAAGGCGCGTTCACCCTCCTCAACATTCCCCTCGGCGACTACGTCGTCACCATCGCCCACGATGGTTTTGAGCCCCTCCGCCAGTCCCTCACCCTCCACTCCGATACCGCACCCATCCTCCACTTCATGCTCCAGCTCGCCAGCGTCTCCAGCGATGTCACCGTCACCGCGCGCACCGACACCGCCAATGTCGATACTGTAACTCCCACCGCACTCCTCTCCCGCTCCGACATCGCCAAGACCCCCGGCGCAGACCGCACCAACTCCATGGCCCTCATCACCGACTACACACCCGGCGCTTATATGACGCACGACATGCTGCACATGCGCGGAGGCCATCAGGTCGCATGGCTCATCGACGGCGTCGAGATCCCCAACACCAACATCGCCTCCAACCTCGCCGCGCAGATCGACCCCCGCGACATCGACTACCTCGAAGTCCAGCGCGGCAGCTACACCGCCGACGTCGGCGACCGCACCTATGGCGTATTCAACGTCGTCCCACGCACCGGATTCGAGCGCGACCGTCAGGCCGAACTTGTCCTCTCCGCCGGCAACTTCCTCCAGACCGACGACCAGCTCAGCCTCGGCGACCACAGCCGGCGCAGCGCATACTACGTCAGCCTCAACGCCAATCGCAGCGACTACGGCCTCGCTCCGCCCGTCGCCGCCATCCACCACGACGCCACCAACGGAGTTGGCGGGTTCGCATCTCTCCTCATCAACCGCACCCCGAAGGATCAGCTCCGCTTCATCGCGCAACTCCGCCACGACTTCTTCCAGGTCCCCAACGACCCCAACCCCAACGACTTCGAAAACCTGCAATACAACTCCAGCGGCCTGCGCGACGTGCAGCACGAGACCGACGGCGTCGCCTCATTCTCCTGGCTGCGAACCATCAATCCCCGGACCGTGTTGCAGGCTTCGCCCTTCTTCCACTTCAACAATGCCGACTATAGCTCCAATCCCAGCGACACCCCAACCGCAACCACCGCCGATCGCTCCTCCACCTACGCGGGCGCGCAGGCCAGTATTACCTCCACTATCACTCGTAACACCCTGCAAGCCGGCCTCTACTCCTTCGCCCAGCGCGACAACTACCTCTTCGGCGTTCTCTTCAACGATGGCAGCGGCGCACTCCCCATCCGCGAACCCGACACCGCATCTGGCGGCGTGGTCGAAGAGTATGTCTCCGATAACTACAAGCCCACCTCCTTCCTCACCCTCATCGCCGGTCTCCGCCAATCCCACTTTCAAAGCAGCTTCTCCGAAGACAGTACGGCCCCCCGCCTCGGCGTAGCCCTGCGCATTCCCCGCATCAACTGGGTCTTCCGAGCCTTTTACGGCCGCTTCTACCAACCTCCGCCGCTCCTCACAGCCTCAGGCCCGGTTCTCACCTTCGCTAGTGCCAACAACACTACCCTCGTTCCCCTCCACGGCGAGCGCGACGAGGAGCGCCAGTTCGGCCTGCAAATTCCCTTCCGCGGCTGGCTGCTCGACGCCGATACCTTCAAGAACCGCATCAACAACTTCCTCGACCACTCCAACATCGGCGACTCCAGCATCTACTTCCCCGTCACCGTCGACGGAGCGCTGGTCCGCGCCTGGGAGCTTACTCTTCTCTCGCCTCGCGTTGCCCGCTTCGGCCAAGCCCACCTCGCCTTCTCCAACCAGATCGCCCAACAGCGTGGCAACATCACCGGCGGCCTCATCTGCACTCCCATCGGCGACCCCGCCTGTGATGCTGGCTTCTCCTACACCCCCGTAGATCACGACCAGCGCAACACCCTCAACCTCGGTTTCAACGCCACGCTGCCCGGCCACGCCTACGCCTCCACCAACCTCTACTACGGCTCCGGCTTCACCAATGGCGCCCCCGACCCTACCACTCCCTATCCAAACCAATATCTGCCCCAGCACACCACCTTCGATCTCGCAATCGGCAAGTCCATCACCGAAAACATCTCCGCGTCCGTCACCGCAACCAACATCGCCAATCGCCGCGTTCTGCTCGACAACTCCCTCACCTTCGGCGGCTTCCACTTCAACGACCCACGCCAGCTCTACGCCGAACTCCGCTACCGCTTCCGCTTTTAACCCAGCTCTTGACATCCGTATTGCATATCAATACGCTTTACAGATGGTGGATGTCTGGTCAATACGATGATTAAGTCCTTCCGCCATGCAGGACTCGAGAAGTTCTACCGGAAAGACTCGAAGGCGGGAATCAACCCTTCTCATGCAAAGAAGCTACGCGCCCAGATCACTGCCCTCGACGCGGCCGCGAGGCCCGATGATATGAACATTCCAGGATGGGACTTGCACCCGCTCAAAGGAAATCTCATCGGTCATTGGTCGGTCTCGGTCAACGGCAACTGGCGTATGACGTTCAAATTTGTGGGAGTCGATGCGGAAGTCGTCGACTACCAGGACTATCACTAAGCAATTCCTGACTGGAAAAGGAGTTCCACCCAATGCCGATGTTCAATCCAGCCCACCCCGGCGAAATCCTGCGCGAGTACAT
>Ga0316226_1000606_pt1 | contig 45964 bp, 52 predicted proteins | sample TBH18017metaG_FD_206009 | JGI IMG/M metagenome (GOLD analysis project Ga0316226, IMG submission 206009) | Freshwater microbial communities from Trout Bog Lake, Wisconsin, USA - TBH18017 | ecosystem: Environmental > Aquatic > Freshwater > Lake > Hypolimnion/Profundal zone | place: USA: Wisconsin...
AGCTTGCGCGCGTCCGAGACCTCCATGCCGCCATACTTCGACCGCCACTTGTAAAATGTGGCATCGCTGATCCCATATTTGCGGCAAAGCTCCTTCTCTCCAAGCCCAGCCTGGTGCTGCTTCAATATCCCGATGATCTGTTCTTCTGTGTATCGGCTGCTCTTCATCGTCCGTCTCCTTCAAGGAACGGACTCTACCTCAAACCGAGGGCACTTTCGGGGAGCAGGTCAACAGGCCAGCCAACCTTGCCCCGCATTTTTCCGGGCTGTGATTGCTTGATGCCTCGAAGGTTCCTCCGAGCCCGCCGAGGCAAACTCAAACCCAGCAGCGTTCGCGCTGCTGGGTATTTTTTTGGCGCTTTTAGCGGCGCAAATTCGAGACGCCGAAGGCGGCGCTCTCACACGCCCATCTGCCGCGCGAAATCCTCAATATTGGTGGCGATGATATCGAAGCCATGGCCATCGCCATTGCTGGCATTGATCTTGGCGCGGCGCGGGCTGTCGGCGCCATATTCCAACGGCCGGGGGAAGAAGGCGGTCTTGAGACCGACTTTCTTGGCGCCGTCCAGATCGCCGGGATGGGCCGCGCCCATCATCACTTCTTCCGGCTTCAATTCCATCAGCGCCGGCACGCCCGCATAGGTTTCGGGATCGGGCTTGTAATGCTTGAACAGCTCGCAGGAGAAAATATTGTCCCAGGGCAATTTGGCATGCTTGGCCATGCCCGCCAGCAGCGCCACGCTCCCGTTGGAAAGCGGGCCGATGATGTATTTGCTTTTCAGCCGCGTCAGGCCGGCCACGGAATCGGGCCAGGGGTCGAGCCGCCGCCAGACCATGTTGATGTAATGCTTCTGGTCGGCGGTGAGATGCTGCAGGCCCGGCTGGTTCGGAAGAATCTCTTCCAGGGTCATGGCGTTGAGCGCTTCCAGATTCATCCAGGGCAGCTTGCCGGTGCGCACCCGGTCCATCTCGTCGCCGTATTTTCCCACCCGCCAGTCAATCGCCAGCTTGGCCCAGTCCGCCTTGAGGCCCTGGGTGGGGCCCCAGGCGCCAAGGTCTTTGACGATGCTGCCATGCCAATCCACCACCGATCCAAAGGTGTCGAAAACGATGACTTTGACGCCTTCCAGGCCTGGCTTGACCTTGCCGGCGGCGGGTGCGGTTTGCGCCCTGGCAGCGTTGGAGCCGGCAAGTTCCAGCCCCAGGCCCAATCCAATACCAAGGCCGGCGGCAAGCAATTCGCGTTTGGCGATATCCATGATCGTTTCCCCTTTTTGTTTTAATCGTGCTGGCGGATGAAAATTCCTTCTGGACGGTGATGGCTCAGTCTAGACCCGCCCAAACCGGGGCGCCAGACGGAGAGCCGGAACTTCGCGCCTGCTGGCACGTTCGCGCCATGAAGAATTGGCGCCGGAATTATCATGCGAAAATTGCTGCTGGTTGGCTTGGGTCTTTGCACCATCGGGGCGCTGTGGCGCGCCGAGCAGGAAGAGGATGGCACCATCGTGGCGCTGTCGCCGTTCCTGGCGGCGCTGGCACTGGAGGTGGGCATTTTCATGTTGCGGCGGCACCAGAGCCAGTTGCTGAGCGCGCCCGTGCCGGATTGATTATTCCGCGTCTAAGGATAGGTGCGTGCCACCAGATAAGCGCGCCGGGCGGAGAGCGACAGGCCGATGGCCGGCAGCACCAGCGCCGCCGCCAGCCAGAAGGGCGCATCCATGCCGATCAGCGAAAAGCCCAGCCCCAGCGCCAGGGGGCCGCTGAGCCGGGACAGCGCAGCGCAGGCATTGTTCAGCCCCAGGCAACTGCCCTGTTCGCAGGCATCGCTGTTGCGCGAAATCAGTGCGGCGACATTGGGCCAGGCAATGGCCTGGCCGAACGCCGCCGCCGACATCAGCCCGATGGTGACAAAAGCATTCTGCGACAGGGTGAGCAGCACCACGCTGGCCCCGGTCAGCGCCATGCCCGCCGCCAGCACCCGCGCCTCGCCGAAGCGCCGCGACAGGGGCCCCACCGCCACGATCTGGCAGAAAGCGGCCACCACGGCGGCAATGGCAAATGTGTCGCCCACCTGATGCGGTCCCCAGTTGAAACGATTCTGCGCCCATAGCCCGAACATGGATTCGACGCCGCTGAAGGCCGAGCCCGACAGCACCGTCACCAGCAGCAGACGGGCGATCACCGGGTGGCGGAAAAGTTCGTGCATGGCGCGGCCCAGCTCAGGCTCGCTGAGTTCGCTGGGTGTGCGGATGCGGCTTTCGCGCACCACGAAAATCAGTCCCGCCACGCACAGCGCCGACAAAGTGGCGGCCACAAATAACGGCAGGCGAAAGCCGGCCGATCCGGCGGCGGGATCGGCCAGCCAGCCGCCCACCGCCGGGCCGATGATAAAGCCGACATTGTAGGTGGCGCTGACCCAGGCCATGCCGGTGCTGCGCTCGCTCTCATGCGTCACATCGGCGAGATAGGATTGCACCACCGAATTGTTGCCGCTGGCGACGCCGCCCACAAAGCGGATCGCAAACGCAGCGGCGATGCCGGGCGCGAAGGCCAGTGCGAGATAGCATACGCAGTTGCCGCACACGGTGAGGATCAGAACCGGCTTGCGGCCGATGCGGTCGGAGAGGCGGCCCCAGAATGGCTCGCCGAAAAACGCGCCCACCGAATAGGCGGAGAAAATCAATCCCACCTGCCAGGACGCGGCATGGAAGCTTTCGGCATAAAAAGGCAGCAGCGGCACAATGATGCCAAAGCCGATCATATTGACGAACATCACCGTCAACAGGACCGTCAGGGCACTGCCGGTCACTTCCCCCCTGGTGTGGCCATTCGCGCTCATCGTTGTGCCAAGTGATAACGGTTCCGCGCCAGCCTTCAAGCGCGCCTGCGCCTGTCGCAGCTGCACACAGCCGGGCAGGCGCGGGAAAAATGGCGGCAAACCGCGCTTTTCGCGGCTTGTTCGGGCGGCCCCGGCCTAGTAGGTTCGGCGGCCTTAAATTCCTGAAAGTCCATCATGCCTTTGCTGCGATTCATCCCCGAAGCCACCGACATTGATTTTGTCGGCTTTCGCTATTTTGCCTTCGCGATTGACGGCATCCTGCTGCTGATTGCGATCGTCTCCATCGCGGTTCAGGGCTTCAATCTGGGCATTGATTTCAAGGGCGGCGTGCTGATGGAAATCAAGGCGGCGCAAGTGATTGATGTCGGCACGCTGCGCGAGGATGTGATCCGGCTGGGCATGGGCGATCCGGTGGTGCAGACCTTCGGCGGCACCGGCGAATGCGATCATCCGGCCGGAAGCTGCGCCATGATCCGCGTGTTGCCGCGCGCCGCCAAGGCCAATGAAAACCAGAATGTGATTGACCAGCAGGTGGTGGCCGCCATCAAGGCCAAGCTGGGCACCGCCTACACCATCCGGCGCACCGATGTTGTGGGCCCCAAGGTGAGCCAGGAACTGTTCCGCGACGGCGTCTATGCCACCCTGCTCGCCATTCTGATGATTTCGATTTACGTCTCGGTGCGCTTTGAATGGCAATATGGCATCGGCGCCGCCGTCGCCACCGGCCATGACGTGCTGGTGACGGCGGGGCTGTTCTCGGTGCTGCATCTGGATTTCACGCTCACCTCGGTGGCGGCGTTGCTGACTTTGGCGGGCTATTCGATCAATGACACGGTGGTGGTGTTCGACCGTATCCGCGAGAACCGGCGCAAGTATAAGCGCATGAAGCTGGCCGACCTGATCAACCTGTCCACCAATCAGATGGTGACGCGAACCATTTTGACGTCGGCGGCGACGGCGATGGCGCTGATCCCGATGTATTTCTTCGGCGGCCCGGCGCTGGCGGATTTCTCCGGCCCCATCCTGTTCGGCATCATCATCGGCACCTTCTCCTCCACCTATGTGGCGGCAGCGCTGCTGCTATATCTGCCCGCACCGGCAGGCGGTGTTGAGAACAGTGGTACGGCAGACGCAACTGCCTGACCGCGGTCTTTTTGCTCCCTGACTTCGTCGCGCGTGTTCACGTGCTAACGCACGCTCCGCGCGACGCTCCTGCTCAGGAAGCAAAAATCCTCGCGGGCCCTTGTCTCCCTAAAGGGGAAACCAGTCTCTTTTCTCGGAATAAACCTGGTACTGCACATTGGCGCCGGCGCGGAAGCCAACGCCGGTGCGGATGGGCGCAAGTGTGACGCCGCCGCTGCGTTGATAATTGACGCCCAGACCGGCGACGAAATAGATGCTGCCTTCGACGCCGGGGAAACGCTGCAACACCCGCTTTTCCTGGCCACGCAACTGGTAGATCAGGGTGAAGCATTTCGCGGCATTGCCGCCGAAATCGAAGCCCACGGACGGACCTTTCCAATAAATCTTCTGCGGCTCGGCATCCTTGCGGATCAGCCAGCCCGAGCCATAGCGCAGGCCCACGATAAAGGCGCCCGAGCCTTCATCGCCCTTGATATAGGCGTCGGGTTGGCCCAGATCGCCAAACACATGTTGCACCGCCTTGGCCATTGCCTCGGTGGTGATGCCGAAGAAATCCGCGCCCGCCTGGGTGATTTCGTTGGCGGTATAGCGGCCGTCATGATCCGGCTCGACCTGCGTATCCTGCTTTTGCGCCAGCGCCGATGTCGGCGCGGCGCCCATGGCGATCAGGCCGGCGATGAATTGCTTGCGGTCCATAAATGCTCCCTCGGCTTAGCCGAATCAAAGTTCCCGCCCCGCGCAAGCTTTGCCCAGATTTGGGCTTTTTTACAGCGGGTCTATAGTGCCGCCATGCGTGACTCCGAAAATAAGCCCGGAACGCGGCTTTCCGGCGCCGGCTGGATCACCATTCTTGTCTTGCTGGGCCTGCTGGGTTGGGCGGGTTGGGCATGCCATAGGCAACTGGACCGCCATGCGCGCCGTTCATATGAGCGTACTGGGATGGGTATTCCTTTGCGCCGGCGTCATCGTCACGTTTTTATTGGGCGCCGGTTTGATGGCGCTGGTCTTCTATTCCTCGCGCCATGATATGGACCGCTAAAGAATGCCCCGCGCAACGAAAGCGGGATTTTCGAAACCCGCTTTTCCATAAAGCAGCGGCGTGCCGTCCCAACGCTTGACGCTGCCGCCCGCCGCCCGCAGCACGGCATGACCCGCGGCGGTGTCCCATTCCATGGTGCGGCCGCCGCGCGCATAAATGTCAGCCTCGCCCGCCGCCACCAGGCAGAATTTGAGCGACGAACCGGCGCTGACAAAGCGGGTCACCGGATAGGCTTTGAGAAATTCTTCCGTCGCGGCATCGGCATGCGAACGGCTGCCCACCGCGGTCATGCCCTGGGGCGGCGCGCGTGCCGCGATCGGCTTTGTGCTTTCAAAGGCGCCGCCGGCATCGGCGCTGAACATCCGCGCCAGCGCCGGGGCATAGACCACGCCCGCCACCGGCACTCCATCCACCACTTCGGCGATGTTGACTGTGAACTCGCCATTGCCGGAGAGAAATTCCTTGGTGCCGTCCAGCGGATCCACCAGGAAGAAGCGCCCACCCACGGCCTGGATGCGCCCGGCCGCGGCCTCTTCCTCCGCCACCACGGGCACGCCGGGGAAGGCTTTGGCCAATTCGGCCAGGATCAGGCGCTCGGTCTCTTCGTCGGCGTCGGTGACGGGCGAGCGGTCGGCCTTCATCCGCGCCAGGTCTTTGCCCGCCAGCGGACCGGACTGGTAATGGCGCATGACCACCGCCCCGGCCCGGGCGGCGATTTCCGCCAAAATCTGGGCCGTTGCGGCCATATTAAGAATTCCTTAAGACGCGTCGGGGTTGTTTACCAAATCTCAACGCCGAAAGAAGCGCATGACCGAGATCGAATTTTCCGCCCTGATGGTGAGCCGGGTCTGTCACGACCTTGTGGGGCCTTTGGGCGCCGTGATCAACGGCCTTGAAGTGCTGGAGGATGAGCGCGACGCGGCCATGCGCGAAGAAGCGCTGAAGCTGGTCACCTCCAGCGCCAACCAGGCCCTGGCCCGCATCCAGTTCATGCGGATCGCATTCGGCGCAGCCGGATCGGCGGGCGCCGAGCTGGATCTGGGCGAAGTGGGCCGGCTGGTCGCGGGGCTGCTGGAAGGCGGCAAAATCAAGCTGGAATGGAATGTGCCGCAAGTCTATTGGGCCAAGGACTGGGCCAAGCTGCTGATGAATGCGGCGCTGCTGGGGGCCGACAGCCTGCCGCGCGGCGGGGTGGTGGTGGTCGAGGCCGGCGCCGATGCCGCCGTGCCGAGCTTCAAAATCCGCGCCACCGGGCTCAACGCCCGTGTCAGCGAAGAGGTGGGAAAATCCATTCGCGGCGAATCCGAACCGGGGTCGCTGGATGCCCGGGGCATCCAGCCCTTCCTGACCTATCGGCTGTCGCGCACCGTGAATGCCGGGCTTGCCATCGGCGTGGTGTCAGACGGCGTGGTGGAAATCAGCGCCGGCTAGGTGCCTTTTTTAATGGTCGCACGGCCGGACGGAAAACCGTGGCGCTACGCTGCCGCTAGCCACCCACACATTTCCTGGCCGATGCTCCGACTTAAAGCCCCTGTTTACCTTCAGGATTGTAATGTTCGCCCGCTTTGGCGGTATTTTTGGCGCTGAAGGCGAGCGAGATATTGCCATGGCCCATTGCCTGATCGTGGACGACAGCCGCGTCATCCGAACCGTGGCGCGGCGCATTTTTGAAGAATTGCATTTTATCGTGGCGGAAGCCGAAGACGGCATGGGCGCCTTGCGCGCCGCGCGCGAAAAGATGCCCGACCTGATTTTTCTCGACTGGTCCATGCCCGGCATGACGGGGCTGGAATTCGTGCGCAGCCTGCGCGCCCAGCCGGATGGCGCGCGTCCCCTGATCCTGGTCTGCACCACCGAAGTGGATGCGGGCGAGATCGCCCATGCCGTCGCTGCCGGGATTGACGATTACATCATGAAGCCATTCGACCGCGAGACCCTGTCCGCCAAGCTGGCCGAACTTCATACCCATCGCGCCAGCACCGCCACGGCTTTGCAGAGCGCTGCCGCCGGTCATTGACGGGGGTGCACAGATGATCCCCGACGACTTCGCTTTTCTCGCCCGCATGGTGCACCGTCGCGCCGGCATTGTGCTCACGCGAAGTCGCCGCGCCCTGACCGAGCGGCGCTTGGCGTCCGTGCTGCCGCACTTCGGCCTCAAGGACATGGCGCAGATGATGCGCGAACTGCGGCTGGGGCAGGAAGCGCTGGCCGCTGCTGTGACCGAAGCGATGACGGTCAATGAAACGAGTTTCTTCCGCGATCCGGATTTGTTCGGCCGCCTGGGCCGGGAAATCCTGCCGGCGCTGCTGGAGCAGCGCGCGCCGCAAAAACGCTTGCGCGTCTGGTCGGCGGCCTGCGCCGCAGGACAGGAAGCCTATTCGCTCGCCATGATGCTGGACAGTCTGGGACTGGCCGCTGAGGGCTGGTCCATTGATCTGATCGCCACCGACATCTCCGCCGAAGCGATCGCACGCGCAGAGCGTGCCCATTATACATTCTTCGAAACCCAGCGCGGCTTGTCCGACGGCGATCTGGCGGTCTGGTTTCGCGCCGAGGCGGGCGGCTATGCCGTCGCGCCGCATATCCGCCGCATGGTGACGTTTCGCCGCTTCAACCTGCTCGACTCCTATGGCTGGCTGGGCGATCTCGACCTGGTGCTGTGCCGCAATGTGATGATCTATTTCGACGCCGCCACCAAAGCGTCCGTGCTGGAACGCATCGCCGATACCATGGCGCCGGACGGTGTGCTGGTGCTGGGTGATGCCGAAAGCGCGCGGACCTTGAACAGCCTTTACCGCGAACTGCCCGGCGATGACGGCCTTTATACCAGGCTGAAAACACCGGCGCCGCGTCTCGCCGCCGCCGTCTAGGCCAAGCTGCGGCCCGTCAGTCTTTCCAATACCCGAATCGGCGCGCGCGCCGGATCGCCCATCTGCGCGGCATCGAAATGGAAGGTCTGTTCCAGGGCGAACTCCCCGCCCAGCGCTGCATGCAGCACCTGGTCGGTATAGACCAGCCAGCAACTGCCGGGCGCAAACGCGACAGGGGTGTGCGGGGAATTACGCTGATACGCCGCATCGCGCTTGGCGGCGTCATGCAGCGACAGCATCATCTCGTCATAGGCGCTGCGGCGGCCGCGCGTGATCCCCAGCTTGTCCCACAGCCAACTCTTGCCGGGAAAATGCGGCGCGAGGCGCGGCGCGAAGGCGCTGGCGAAATTCTCGAAAGGCTCACCGACATGCCAGCTTCGCGCGCCGCCGCCATCCTGCCGGGGCGGCGCGATATTGGCGAAAAAGCGCAGGATACGCCTTCCATCCCCCATCGGCCGCGAGGGGAAGGCATCAATATGCAGCAGCCGGTCATCCTGCAGCACCGAGTAAGCGCGGCCTTTGACTTCCACGGGCCGATAGCTGGTTCGCGCCCGTTCGACCTTGGCATAGTTGGGCAGCAGGCCCTGGACAAAAGCCGTGGCGCCAGCGCCGAAACGCTCCATCATCGCGGCCAGGCGCGCGGCTTCTTCGCCGTGGGCCGACGTGCCCTGCAATTTTCCGGTTGTGGAATCCAGGCTGATATTTTTCGCCTTGCCGTCGCTGAGGCGGGCGTCGCGGAATTCGGTTTCGCTGTTCAGCAGGACAAAAGGCAGTTTGGGGAAATACAGCACGCTGCCGCTTTCCAGCACGGTCTGGGCGTGCTCACGCGTTTGCGCCGTGAAAGGGCCCGTCCAACTGGCGATGTCGAAACTTTCCAGCATCAGGCGAAACTCTCCGCCATCGCGCCATAGACCAAAGTCCGCAGGTCTCGCCGCATGCGGATGCGCTCCGGCGCCGCCAGCACCTGGGTCATGAACACCACCGCCATGTCTTCCTTGGGATCGCAGAAGAAATACGTCCCCGCAGCCCCGCCCCAGGAATATTCTCCCAAGGTGCCCGGCAGGGCGGCATGGGCGAGATTGGTGGTGATCGCCACGCCAAGTCCGAAACCGACGCCGGCATAACCGCTTTCGTTGAAGGTGGCGGTGTTTGGCATCATCTGCGTCATCTCGCGGCCGCCCGGCAAATGATTCATCGTCATCAAGGCAATGGTTTTGGGACTGAGCAGCCGCACGCCGTCCAGCGCGCCGCCGCCCAGCAGCATGCGGCAGAAGCGCAGATAATCGCTGGCCGTGCCGGCGAGGCCGCCGCCGCCCGATTCCAGCTTGGGCGGCGCGGCATAGGTGGATTTCTGGCCGTCATCATAAAGCAGCAGCTTGCCGGCCTTGACGTAGTAGCAGCTGGCGAAGCGGTTCTGCTTGTCCGCCGGCACGAAGAAATCCGTGTCAGTCATGCCCAGCGGCCCCAGGATCCGGCTGCGCACAAAATCCGCGAAGCTTTGGCCCGAGATTTTCTCCACCAGATAGCCCAGCACGTCCGTGGCGACGGAATAATTCCAGGCGTCGCCCGACGAAAATTCTAGCGGCAGCAGTTCCAGCTGCGCGATCATGGCGGCCAATCCGCCTTCGGTATTGGGCTGGGCCACGCCCAACTTCATATAGGCGGCGTCGAGATTGGTACGGGCAAGAAAGTCATAGGTGAGGCCGGAGGTGTGGCGCATCAGGTCGATCACCTTCATCGGTCTGGTGGCGGGTGCGCTGAGAAAGCCGTTTGCCAGATTGCCACCGGCAAAGACGCCCAGCCTGGCAAAGCCGGGAATATAGCGATGCACCGGATCGTCCAGGGCGATCTTGCCTTCCTCCAGCAGCATCAACAGCGCCACGCTGGTGATGGGCTTGGTCATGGAATAGATGCGGAAGATGGCGTCTGGGCGCATCGGGGTGGCGCGTTCCAGGTCGATCACGCCGGACTGGCTTTGATGTGCCAGCGCGCCGCGCCGCCACACCAGGGTCAGCACGCCGGGCAGGGCGCCGCTATCCACATAACGGGTCTTCAGGATCTCGCCGATGCGGTTGAGACGGTCAGGGGCAAAGCCTTGGGACATTGATGTTCCTTGACGGGCGATTTTCCCGGATGGCGAGGCCACGCTATACTGGTTTGGATGGGGAAAATATCATCATGAGCAGTCCAGGCAGCAAGGGCCTTTTCGTCAAGCCGGGCCTGATAATTCCCGACGGCGAATTGTCGGAGCGGTTTGTGCACGCCTCCGGCCCCGGCGGCCAGAATGTCAACAAGGTGGCCAGCGCGGTGCAGTTGAGCTTCGACGTGTTGCATTCCCCCAGCCTGCCGGATCCGGTGCGGGTGGCGCTGATGCGGCTGGCCGGCTCGCGCCTCAGCAAGGATGGCGTGCTGGTGATCGCCGCCCGCCAGTTCCGCGAGCAGGAGCGCAACCGCGCCGATGCCCGGGTCCGGCTGGCGGCGCTGATCCTGGAGGCCGCCACCCCGCCCAAGCCGCGGCGGCCCACCAGGATTCCCCGCGCCAGCAAGCGCAAGCGGCTGGAGGCCAAAAAGCACCGGTCTGCTGTTAAAAAGCACCGCCGCGGTAGCGCCGATTAAATTTCAGTCGCAAAGCACGCTATGATAGGCGCCTGTGGATTGGAGAGTCATGCCGGCATCGTTCCTCGATTTTCTGCGCCTTCGGATCTGGTCCCTGACCGCGGGTATCGCGCTGGCGGCGGCGGCGCTGTTGCTGCTGGGCCGGGGCGCGGTTTGGGTGCTGCTGGCGCTGGGATTGGTGGCGGCGGTGATCGCCTATTTCGCCGTTCCCAAGGCCTCGTTGGTCCGCCTGCCGGACCAGAGTCCCAACGATACCCTGACCATCCTGCCGCCCTTGACCCAGCTTCTGTTTGAGCAGCTGCCCATGCCGGTGATGCTGCTGGATGCGGGCGAACGGGTGCTGTTCGTCAATCAGGGAATGCGGGCGCTGCTGGGTCCGGGCCTAGAGAACAAACATGTCAGCGCCGTGCTGCGCAATCCGGACGTGCTGACCGCGATCGACGACGCCATGCAGGGGCAGCAGGCCAATGTGCCCTTCACCTTGCCGGTGCCGATCGAGCGCTATTTCCAGGCCTATACCGCGCGCATCCATGTCGCGCCCACCGTCATCGCCCTGTTGCTGCACGACCTCACGGCCATCCGGCGCAGCGAGCAGATGCGCGAAGACTTCATCGCCAATGTCAGCCATGAACTCCGCACCCCGCTGGCGGCGGTGTCCGGCTTCATCGACACGTTGCGCGGCCATGCCAAGGATGATGCGGTGGCGCGCGAACAGTTTCTCGACATCATGATGGTCGAGGCGGCGCGGATGCGAAGGTTGATCGACGATCTGTTGTCGCTGACCCGCATCGAGATGAACGAGCATGTGCCGCCTGAAGGCCGCATCCAGCTCGAAAGCGTGGTGCGCGAAGTGGCGGCGGCCCTGATGCCGCTGGCCCAGGCCGACCGCATCACGGTGGAGATCGGCGGTGCCTCCGGCCTGCCGGCGGTGCGGGGCGAGCGGGACGAGCTGATCCAGCTGTTCCAGAACCTGGTCCACAACGCCATCAAGTATAGCCGCGAAGGCGGCCATGTCTGGATCAGCTTCGGCCAGGCGCCGGACGGCCAGGTTTTTGTCACGGTGCGCGATGACGGCGAGGGCATTCCCTCCAGCGCCGTCCCCCGCCTGACTGAGCGATTCTACCGGGTGGACGTCAAGCGCAGCCGCGAAAAGGGCGGCACGGGCCTGGGCCTGGCCATCGTCAAGCATATCGTCAACCGCCATGGCGGACGGCTGCAGATTGAAAGCCGCCAAGGCGAGGGCTCCAGCTTCACCGTTCTGATGCCCCCCGAAATCGCGGAAAACTGGCAAAAAACAGGCCCCATCCCCGCTGTCACGGAAATGTTATAAAAATGTCGCATAGACTTGGTCGAACCCCCCTATCCCCATATGGCGACAGAACGCCCGAGTCCCGATGACAGATCATACCGTCAAGTCTTTTACCGAGCAGCTTGAAGCTCTTTCCGCGCTGGTGGCCCAGATGGGCGGCCTGGCGGAAGCCCAGTTCGCTGCCGCGATCGAGGCGGTGTACCGCCGTGACAGCGTGGCGGCGGAAAGCGCCGTTGGCGGCGATGCCCGCATTGACGCCATGCAGCAGGATATCGAAGACCGCGCCTTGAAGTTGCTGGCGCTGCGCCAGCCCATGGCGGTGGATTTGCGCGAGACGTTGGCGGCGATCAAGACCGCCGCCGAGCTGGAGCGCATCGGCGACTTGGCGAAGAATATCGCCAAGCGCGCCATCGTGCTCAACCGCGAGCCGCCGATCCGCCTGACCCAATCGCTGGCCCGCATGGGCCGCGCCGCCCTCGGCCAGCTCAAGCAGGTGCTGGATGCCTATTCCAACCGCAACGCCGAACTGGCGGAAGCAGTGTGGAACCAGGACGGCGAGATTGACGAAATCTACAACAGCCTGTTTCGCGAATTGCTCACCTACATGATGGAAGATCCGCGCACCATCGGCATGGGCACGCATCTGCTGTTCATCGCCAAGAACATGGAACGCTGCGGCGATCACGCCACCAACATCGCCGAAGTGGTCTATCACATGGTCCGCGCCGGTCATCTCGCCAACAACCGGCCCAAGGCCGACACCACCAGCGAAACCAGCGTTCCGTTTGAGGCGCAACATTGATTAGCAAACCCACCATTCTTGTCGCCGAAGACGAAGGCGCCCTGATCACGCTGCTGCGCTACAATCTGGAGCGCGAAGGCTACCGCGTGCTGGAAGCCCAGGATGGCGAAGAAGCCTTGCTGGTCGCCGCCGAGGAAAAGCCCGATCTGGTGCTGCTGGACTGGATGCTGCCCCAATTGTCGGGCATCGAAGTCTGCCGCCGCCTGCGCGGCCGCCAGGAAACCCGCAATGTTCCCATCATCATGCTGACGGCGCGTGGCGAAGAGACCGACCGGATTCGCGGCCTGGACACCGGCGCCGACGATTACATGACCAAGCCTTTCGCCATGACCGAATTGCTGGCTCGCCTGCGCGCCGTGCTGCGGCGCATCCGCCCCAGCCTGGCCGAGGATGTGGTGACGGTCGGCGACATTGAAATGGACCGCGCCGCCCATCGCGTCCGCCGCGCGGGCACGGAAGTGCATCTGGGCCCCACCGAATACAAGCTGCTCGATCATCTGATCCAGCATCCCGGCCGGGTTTTCAGCCGCGAACAGCTGCTCGATGCCGTCTGGGGCAGCGATGTCTATGTCGAGGCGCGCACCGTGGACGTCCATGTCGGCCGGCTGCGCAAAGCGCTGAATATCGAAGGCGTCAATGATCCCATCCGCACGGTACGGTCGGCGGGTTATTCGCTGGATGAGAACGCAGCGATCAAAGTAGCGTCTTAACCGGCGCTTCCAATTCTTCCGGCTTGGTCTGGGGCGCAAAGCGCGCCACCGGCTCGCCGCTGCGATCAATCAGGAATTTGGTGAAATTCCATTTGATGCCTTCAGTGCCCAGCAGGCCCGGCTTGGCGTCTTTCAGATATTTGTAAAGCGGATGCGCATTGTCGCCATTGACGTCAATCTTGGCGAACATGGGGAATGTGACGCCGTAATTCTTCTGGCAGAAGGCGCCGATCTGCGCTTCCGTGCCGGGCTCCTGCGCCCCGAACTGGTTGCAGGGAAACCCCAGCACCGTCAGGCCTGCGCTGTGCAGCTTTTCGTATAGCGTTTCCAGCCCGGCATATTGGGGCGTGAAACCACAGGCGCTGGCGGTGTTGACGATCAGCAGAACCTGGCCGCGATAGGCGTCAAGTTTCTCGACACTGCCGTCGAGACGCGAAGCGGAATAGTCGTAAACGGACATGGCGGAATACTAGGTCCTGCCCCTGAACTTGTCGAAGGGAGAGAAGTAGGGCTGCGCTTGTGTCTAACGCCGGCCCGGCGCCTCGCCGGAGGCGCGGCGCGCGAAATGGTCAAATCGGTCCGTCAGGACCGATTTGACCCGCGTAGCGGGGTCGCATTTCACCCCGTCATTCTGCCCTTATCCTTGTCGCGCCGCTGCTGCTGCGGCTGGTAGGCCTTGCGGGCATGGGCTTCGCAATAGGGCGAGCCTTCCTTGGGCGAGCGGCCGCAGAAATGGAATTCGGTGGCGGCGGGATCGCCGATCGGCCAGCGGCACATGCGGTCAGAAATGGTCAGCACGGTGGCGAAATTGCCGTCTTCCAGCTGCAGCGGGTCTTCTTCCACCACCGGGGCCGCCGGCACATGGGTGCGCAGCGAGGGGACCTTGGGCGACATGGAAACCCGGGGGCGCTCGGCCCGCGAGGGGCTGGCGCGGCCTGCCAGGCCCAGCCGGTGAACCTTGCCGATCACGGCGTTGCGGGTGACCCCGCCCAAGGCCCTGGCGATCTGGCTGGCCGACAGACCTTCGGTCCAAAGCGTCTTGAGCTGCTCAACCCGGTCATCCGACCAGTTCATCGCGTTCATGGAAAGCTCCTTGCCCCGTCGGGCCCACCTTCAGGCCACAACATATCGTATCCCGCCCAACCGAAGTAACAAGCGTTTGCGGGGCTTCCCTAGCCCTTGTCCACAAGATGAGTCGCGCCCGATTCGGCCCTCCACAGGATTGACGCAACCCTCCCATAACTTGTCTTGATATGCGGGAAGGCGGATAAGCACGCCCTTTCGCCCAAGGAGTCGGCCGTGTTTCCCGCGTTGCTTCCCACCTATAACCGGACGGATATCGCCTTTGTCCGCGGCGAAGGGTCCTGGCTTTTCGCCGAGGATGGCAAACGCTACCTGGATTTCGGGGCGGGCATCGCGGTCAACGCTTTCGGCCACGCCAATCCCAAGCTGGTGGCGGCGCTGACGGAGCAGGCGGGCAAGCTGTGGCACACCTCCAATCTCTACCGGGTGCCGGGGCAGGAAAGCCTGGCCAAAAAGCTGGTCGAGAACAGCTTTGCCGACACGGTGTTTTTCACCAATTCCGGCGCCGAGGCGGCTGAGCTCGCCTTCAAGATGGCGCGGCGCTACCAGTATGTCAGCGGCCATCCCGAGCGCTACCAGATCATCAGCTTCGAAGGCGCCTTCCATGGCCGCACGCTGGCGGCCATTGCCGCGACAGGGAATGAAAAATATCTCGAAGGCTTCGGCCCCAAGATGCAGGGCTTCGACCAGGTGCCTCTGGAAGACCTGGCCGCGCTGAACAAAATGATCGGGCCGCAGACCGCCGCCTTGATCATCGAGCCGGTGCAGGGCGAGGGCGGTGTGCGCCCCGTGGCGCCGGAATTCCTGCGCGCTCTTCGCAAGATCTGCGACGACAAGGGCCTGCTGCTGATCTTCGACGAAATCCAGACCGGCGTTGGGCGCACCGGAAAATTGTTCGCCCATGAATGGCTGGGCATCACGCCCGACATCATGTGCGTCGCCAAGGCGATTGGCGGCGGCTTTCCGTTGGGTGCGCTTCTGGCCACCGCAGAGGCGGCCAAGGGCATGACGGCCGGCACCCATGGCACCACCTATGGCGGCAATCCGCTGGCCATGGCGGTTGGCAATGCCGCGCTGGATCTGGCGCTGGCGCCGGGCTTTCTCGATCATGTGAACAAGGTCGCCGGCTATCTGAACCAGCAACTGGGCGCGCTGGTGGCGGCGCATCCCGCCATCTTTGAAGGCGTGCGCGGCCAGGGCCTGATGCTGGGCCTGAAAATGAAAATTCCCAATGGCGATTTCATCACGGCTGCGCGGCAAGCGGGCCTGGTGGTGCTGCCGGCGGGCGACAATGTGGTGCGGCTGTTGCCGCCCCTGACTCTCTCGGAATCGGAAGTGCGTGACGGCATGGAATTCATGCACCAGGCCGCAACCGCACTGGAATCGCAAAAGGCAGCCGCCCAATGAACGCTCCCGTAAGCAACCAGCCCCGGCATTTTCTCGATATTTCCGATCATGACAGCGCCACCCTGCGCGCCCTGATTGACGACGCCAAGAAGCGCAAAGGGGGCCGGCGCGGCCTGGCCAAAGGCGTGTCCGATCCGGACCGGCCTTTGGACGGCAAGGTGCTGGCGATGATCTTCGACAAGCAATCCACCCGCACCCGCATTTCGTTCGACGTGGCGGCGCGGCAGCTGGGCGGCACCACCTTGATGCTGACGGGCAATGAAATGCAGCTGGCGCGCGAGGAAACCGTGGCCGACACGGCGCGGGTGATCTCGCGCTATGTTGATGCCATCATGATCCGCCTGCTGGACCATGAGATGGTCGAGGAACTGGCGCTCAATGCCACCATTCCGGTGATCAACGGCCTGACCAAATGGTCCCATCCCTGCCAGGTGATGGCGGATGTGCTGACCTATGAGGAACACAAGGGCCCCATCGCGGGCGCCACGGTCTGCTGGAGCGGTGACAGCAACAATGTGCTCACCAGCTGGGCGCATGCGGCGGTCAAGTTCGGCTTCCAGCTCAATGTCGCCAGCCCCAAGGAATTGTCCGCCGATCCGGAACTGCGCGCCTGGCTGAAGGACAGCAAGAATGTGGTGCTGGGGGACGATCCGCAAAAGGCCGTGGCGGGCGCGGATTGCGTCGTGTCGGATGCCTGGGTTTCGATGGGCGATGACAATGCCACCAAGCGGCACAATCTGCTCAAGCCCTTTCAGGTCAATGCCGCGCTGATGAAGCTGGCCAAGAAGGACGCCATCTTCATGCATTGCCTGCCCGCCCATCGCGGCGAGGAAGTCACCGACGAAGTGATTGACGGGCCGCAATCGGTGGTGTTCGACGAGGCCGAAAACCGCCTCCACGCCCAGAAAGCCATTCTCGCCTGGGCCATGTCGGGGCGCTAAAGCTGGCCAAGTTGAAAAAAGCCGGTTTGCCCGCCATATAGGGACGATGTCCGAACTCCCCAAGGAATTCTCCATCGCCCCCAAGGGCGATTTCGTCCTGCCGTTTGATATCGCCAAGGCCGGCGTGCGCGGGCGGCTGGTGCGGCTCGACCTGTCCTCGACCCGCGCCTTGTCGGCGCATGTCTTGCCGGAAGCGGCCTCGCGGGTGGCCGGCGAAATCCTGGCGTTGGGTGTGCTGCTGGGCACGGCCCTGAAACTGGATGGCCGGCTCTCGGTCCAGACCAAATCGGACGGCCCGCTCGATCTGGTGATGGCTGACTATTATGGGTCCGAGCCCGGCCAGGGCGAGGATGATGCAGCGCGGTCCAGAGGCGTGCGCGCCTTTGCGCGGCTGGATACGGCCCGCCTGGCAGATCTGAAAGACATGAAATTCTCCGCGCTGGTGGGCAAAGGTTCGATGGCCATTACCATTGAACCCAAGATCGGCGGCCAGACTTATCAGGGCATTGTCGGCTTGTCGGAAGACGGCATCGCCGCTTCGGCAGAAACCTACTTCGCCCAATCCGAGCAATTGCCCACCGTGCTGCGTCTGGCGGCGGCGCCGCTGTATGTGGCGGGCGAAAAGCAGCCGCGCTGGCGTGCGGCCGGCATCATGCTGCAGATGACACCGGAATCTGCCAAGCCGGGCGCCGCGCCGGAAGACGCGCTGGACAGTGATGACTGGCAGCGCCTGTCGCTTATTCTGAAGACGGTGGAAGATTTGGAACTGCTCGACACCGAACTGGCGCCTGAGACGGTGCTGTGGCGGTTATTTCACGAAGACGAAGTGCGGGTACAGCCGGCGTTGCCGGTCGCTTTCCGCTGCGACTGCGCACCGGAACGCATCGCCGCGGTGCTGCAATCCTATGCCCCGGAAGAGCGCGGCAGCCTGGCCGATCCCGACGGGGTGATACGCGCGCGTTGCGAATTCTGCGGCACGACGCATGAGATCAGTCCTGATAGTCTGGCGTAGAGCGCTGCGTGGCCGCTCGCCTGGGCTCGCGGCGTTCGGCGGAACGAAGGTCCACTGGACCTTCGTTTATTCCGCCTCACTCTGCGGCACCACGCACGAAATCGCGCCGGACAGTTTAAGCTGACGCTTTGGCGATAATCTTGCGCAGGAACGCTTCGCAGGCCGTCAGTTCCGACACGTCGCAGAATTCGTCGGCCCGGTGCGCCTGTTCAATGGAGCCGGGACCGCAGATCACCGCAGGGATGCCGTAATTCTGGAAATGGCCGGCTTCGGTGCCATACGACACCGCTTCCACCGCATTGGCGCCGGTGACTTCGCGCACCAGCCGCACCGCCGGGGAATCCTCGTCCATCTTGAGGCCCGGATATTGCGCATGCAGCTTGGTGGTGATGCCCGCTTCGGCGGCGCGGGCGCGGTATTTCGGCAGAATTTCGGATTGCGCCCGCTGTTGTATCGCGGTCAGGATCGTGTCCGGATCACGGTCGGGCAGGCAGCGATATTCCCAGGTCACATTCGCCTCCCGCGCCAGAATGTTCACGGCAGTGCCGCCGGCAATCACGGTTGCCTGCACGGTGGAATGGGGCGGATCGAAACGCGGATCGGCATCGGCGCGCAGCCCATCCCACACATTGTCCAGCATCGCCACGAATTCGCCCGCCATCATCACGGCATTGGCACCTTTTTCCGGGGCGCTGGAGTGATGCTCGCGGCCATGACAGGTGGTGACCATTTTGGCGCCGCCTTTATGAGCGCCCACGATTTTCATCAAGGTGGGTTCGCCGACAATCGCCAGCGCCGGCCGGATGCCTTCGCGCTTTAGATCTTCCAGCAGGCCGGTGACGCCGACACAGCCCACTTCTTCGTCATAGGACAAAGCAAAATGAATGGGCCGGGTCAGTCTGGCCTGGGCGATTTGCGGCGCCAGCGCCAGCGCCACGCCGACAAAACCTTTCATGTCACAGGCGCCGCGGCCGTAGAGCTTGCCACCCCGCACTTCCGCTTTGAAGGGATCGCTGGACCAGTCCTGGCCGTCCACCGGCACGACATCGGTATGGCCCGACAGCACAATGCCGCCATCGCCTTCCGGGCCGAAACTGGCGAAAAGATTGGCTTTCTGGCCGGTCGCATCGGGCGTAAGGCGGCAGCGCGCGCCGGATTCTTCCAGCAGCGCCTGTACGAAGGCGATCAGCTCCAGGTTGGAGCCGCGGCTGGTGGTGTCGAAGCCGATCAGCGTTTTGACCAGGCTTAGCGCATCCATCGGTTATGGGTCGTCGTGCTTGGAGGGATTGCCGATTACGGCCAGGAATTCGCGCCGCGTCACGTCATTTTCGCGAAAGGCGCCCAGCATGGTCGAGGTCACCATGGTGACGCTGGTCTTGTGCACGCCGCGCGTGGTCATGCATTGATGCGCCGCCTCAATCACCACCGCCACGCCCTTGGGGCGCAAAACCTTCTGGATGGTGTGGGCGATCTGGGCATTCATTTTTTCCTGCACCTGCAGGCGGCGGGCGAACGCATCCACCACGCGCGCCAGCTTCGAAATGCCGACCACCCGTTTGTTTGGCAGATAGCCGACATGGGCGCGGCCAATGATGGGCGCCAGATGATGCTCGCAATGGCTTTCAAAGCGGATGTCTTTCAGCACCACCATATCGTCGTAACCTTCGACTTCTTCGAAGGTGCGCTTGAGATGTTCTTCCGGGTTCACGTTATAGCCCGAGAACCAGTCTTCAAATGCGCGCGTCACCCGGGCCGGCGTGTCCCGTAGCCCTTCGCGGCTGGGATCATCGCCCGCCCAGCGCAGCAGCGTGTGGACGGCCTTTTCGGATTCCGCGCGCGAGGGTCGCGACGGCAGTTTGATCTTGGGTGTGATGATTTTGGAGGCCATGACAATCCTGAAGCGAAAACGAGACTAAACACGGCCTTGGCCGGGCGTTTCAACCTTATTTATTCAGGGACTTTAGTGGATCTGCCGCTGCTCGTAGGGGCTTTCCAGCAGGAAAGCGGGGATTTCGGCCTCGAAGGCTTCGCCCGAAGCGGCTTTCATCTGGTAACGGCCTGTCATCAATCCCGAAGCAGTCGGCAGCGGACACCCGCTGGTGTATTGGAACTTTTCGCCTGGCGCGATCACCGGCTGTGCCCCGACCACGCCGGGGCCACTGACTTCCTGGATGCGGCCAACGCCATCGGTGATGTTCCAGTAGCGCGACAAAAGCTGCACCGATTCCGCGCCGCGATTTTCGATGGTCACGGTGTAGGACCAGACATAGCGCCGGTCATCCGGATCGGACTGGTCGTCGAGATAGGCGGGCTTGACCGCGACATGGATCGAGCGGGTTTCGCGCTCATACATGGGGACGGTCTTTACCGCGATTTCGAGAAAAGGATTTTCGCGCTCATACATGACGCCAGTATCAGGCCCCGCCGCCTTGCGCGCAAGCGTTCCGAGCGCGACGGGTTAACGCGGTTCGACGGTGACGTCGGTCTTGACGGAATTGGCGATAAAACAGGCGTTATGGGCCAGATGATGCATTTCATTCAAAGTGGCGGCATCGGCGCTGGAAACCACTGTCGGGCGCAAAATCACCTTTGCCATCCAAAATTTACCGCCGTCATTCTCCAGAAACCCCACGGCATCATCCTGGTAAGAATCGACCGTAACTTTTTTCTTGGTGGCGATGGCCAGGAAACTGAGCATGTGACAGGAAGACAGCGCCGCTACCAGCATGTCTTCGGGATCGCCCTTGCTGCCGTCACCCTTGTAGGCGGGCGACGACGAAAAGATGATGGGCGCGCCATCCTTGAAGCTGATCGTGTGATTGCGCGGATAGGCGTCATAGGTGAAGGGTGTATCGCCCCGGGCCCAGCGCAGTGCGATTTTGTGCTCGGACATCAGGCCACCTTCAGGGCTTGTTCCAGGTCTTCGCAAAGGTCATCGGCGTCTTCCAGGCCCACCGACAGGCGCAGCAGGCCGGATGTCACGCCAAGGGCCGCGCGTGCTTCCGGTGTCAGTTTCTGATGCGTGGTGGTTTCCGGATGGGTGATCAGGCTTTTGGCATCGCCCAGATTGTTGGAGATGTCGATGATGCCCAGCGCATTGGCCAGCTTGAACGACGCCTGTTTGCCGCCTTCAACCTCGAACGCCACCACGCCGCCGCCGCCTTCCATCTGTGCGCGGGCGAGATTGTGCTGGGGATGGTCGGGGCGGAACGGGTACAGCACGCGCTTGACCTTGCGCTGGCTGGCCAGGAAATCGGCCACGCGCGTCGCATTCTCGCAATGCGCCTTCATCCGCAGGTCCAGGGTCTCAAGACTCTTCAGATGCAGCCAGGCGTTGAACGGGCTGATGGAGGGTCCGGTGTTGCGCAGAAAAACCTGGAGATGATCGTCGAGGAATTTCTGGTCGCACAGGATCACCCCGCCCATGGCGCGGCCTTGGCCGTCAATATATTTTGTCGAGGAATGCACCACGATATGGGCGCCGAACTCCATCGGCCGCTGCAGCGCCGGGGTGGCGAAGGCATTGTCCACCACCAGCCGCGCGCCATGCTTGTCGGCGATCTGCGCCACGGCTTTCATATCCACGATGGACAAAGTGGGATTGGACGGTGTTTCCAGAAACAGCATGCGCGTCTCGGGCCGCATGGCCTTTTCCCAGGCGTTGACATCGCTGCCATCCACCAGGGTGGTGGTGATGCCAAAGCGTGGCAGAATCTGTTCCACGATATGCAGGCAGGAGCCGAACATCGCCCGCGCCGCCACGACGTGATCGCCGGTCTTGAGCCCCGACAGGAACACGGCCGAGACCGCCGCCATGCCGGTGGCAGTGGCGCACGCCACGGGCGCGCCCTCCAGCGCCGCCATGCGCGCCTCGAACATCGAAACGGTGGGATTGCCGAAACGGCTATATTGAAAGCCGCCGATCTCGCCCTTGAAGCGGGCTTCGGCTTCCTCGGCTTCTTCATAGGCATAGCCGGAGGTGAGGAAAAGCGCCTCGGAGGTTTCCTGGAATTCCGTGCGCTGCGTTCCGGCCCGCACCGCCAGGGTACGTTTCTTCCAGTTTCCGGGCTTTTTGTTCGTTGCCATGGATTTTTCCTGTTCCAACAGGGTTTTCGCGTGCTTGCGGGGCTTGGGTCAAGTTCCTTAGACTCCCCTTCGGTCATGCGGAATATGCAGGGATGAAGCGTCTTTACCTTCTGCGTCACGCCAAGGCAGTCCCGGCCGAGCCCGCGCTGGACGATCATGACCGGGCCCTGGCGGTGCGGGGCATGCACGATGCCAGCGCCATGGCCCGCTATATGCGCAAAAACGGCTTTATCCCGGAGCTTGTTCTCAGCTCGAATTCCGCCCGCACCCACCAGACCACCGAACTGGTGCTGCGCGAGTTCGAGGCCCGCAGCGATTATCGCGGCGCGCTCTATCTGGCCGAAGCGGGGAAAATCCTGGCGCTGGTGCAGGCTACGCCGGCGGATGTGGCAAGCGTGATGGTGGTGGGCCACAATCCCGGCATGGAAGACCTGGCAAATCTGCTAGCGCGCGAGCCGGTGCGCCGCAAGGAACGGGTCCGACGCGACGTGCTGGAAGAAAAATTCCCCACCGCCGCCTTGGCGGTGCTGGATTTCGATATCGCGAAGTGGCGCGACATACGCCCCGGCGAAGGCGCGCTGGTGGATTTCGTGCGGCCGAAGGACCTTTAAATCGCCAGCTTTCGCGAACTGGTCGCCAGCCGTTTCCAGCCGAAGGCAATTTCCGGCGTTGGCTCGCCGCCCTGCCGGGTGGTGCGTTCCGCGACACGCTGGCCGCCCATGGCTTCATAGAAGAAACAGGCATTGTTGCGGGCATGGCTCCAGATCAGACAGGAGGTGAGCTTGCGCTCTTTCAAGGCCGCGAAGGCGCCATGCAGCAAGGCACGGCCGGCGCCTTGTCCGAAGAATCCCGGATCCACGTAAAGCGTGTAAACCTCGCCATCGAAGCCCAGGCTGCTGTCGCGCGCGCCGCCCATGCTGGCCAATCCGATCAGCCCATGCTTGTGATCTTCCGCCACGATCACGGAGCCTTGGCTTCTGAGCTGGTTCTGCCAGCGGGCGGTGTGGTTTTTGACCGACATAGTGGACAACAGGCTATGGGGCAGGATGCCTGCATATGTGTCTTGCCAGGATTCAATGTAGATGCGCGCCAGGTCAGCGGCGTCTGAAGGCCGCGCCTGTCTGAGACTCAGCGCGAGATCGTTCATGCGCTCATTGTTGCCGCAACAGCGAAGCCTCGGCAAGCGGCTTTTTTGGGGAGAACCAATGCTTGAGCAAGGCAGCGCCGGGGTGTTCGATATATCTGGCGAGTGCTGCGCCCCAGGCAATGCAGACCAGCACCAGCAAGCTGGGTTCCAGCCACCAGATCAGGGTGGAAAAACGCGTTCCCAGCACGATGCTGTTGGGCGCGGGATAAAGCCGCTGCTCGCAAATGCGGATTGCCTGCAGCCAGAATGTCTGACCCATATAAATGGCATAGGACCACGCACCCATCGCTTGCGGGATGCGGGTCTTCAAGGCGTCTGCGACAATGCCGCGATCGAAACTGAGCGCAAAGACCAGCGCCAGCATCGGCAGCACATCCCAGATGTCCCGATAGGTGTGCGACCAGCCGGTATGATAGAAGGCATAAAGCAGCGCGAACAGCAGCGCCGCCTGAATCAATGAATGGATATGGGGCGAAAGCGTGTCGCGCGGTTTCCAGCGCCGGTACAGCACCGCCATGCCGACACCGACAGAAAAATCCGACAGTCCGCGCAGCACGCCATTGTGAAACGTAATGTCCAGTCCATGTTTTGACGTCAGATCGAGCGCGACCAATCCGGCGATTCCCGCTGCAATCAGCGCCAAGCCGCGCCAGCTTTTTCCATTCGCCAGCCAGACGAAAATCGGAAACAGCAGGCATAGCGCGAACTCCACGCTGACAAACCAGGAAGCGCCGTTCCAGGTCAGGGCGTTCATGGTGTTCCAGGACTGAACCAGCAATAGGCTGAGGAAAAACCCTTTCACCTGAATATCCGGGTGATAGGCCAGGTCGAAAATCGAGCGATAGCCTATGAGCCCGGCAAGGCTTCTGGCGAAGATCAGCAAAGCCAGCAATGCGAACAGCATGAAAAAATGCACCGGATAAAGCCGGGCCAGCCGCGCCTTGATAAAATCGCTGTAACCGCGTTGCGTGAACAGCGCGGCCAGCCGTTCGCCATAGACATGGGTGAGGATAAAGCCGGACAGGGCGAAGAAAAACTCTACCCACAGATAGCCGCGTGCGGCCAGCAGATCGAGCCAGGGCAAGCCGCTGTAATGATGGCCTTCGCTGAAATGAAACAGCACGATCATCAAAGGCGGAAAGGCGCGCACACCCGCAAGCGCGCGAATTTCCACCGGTTTTTTTGAACTATCCGCCACAACTCCACCCCTGTCGCAAAGTCTAACGGGTCATGGCCCCCAGCGCGAATCGGATAGGATTTTGACGGTTGGGAGCCTTATGTCCGATTCCGTGTTGAACCATTTGCAGCCCTTGCTGGGAATCGCGGTGATCGTCGCGATCGCCTGGGGCCTGTCGGAAGACCGCCGCGCCTTTCGCTTCCGGCTGGTCGCCAGCGCCTTGGGCCTGCAGGCCGCCATCGCCGTCCTGCTGCTGAAACTGCCGCCGGCGCGACAGGCCTTGCTGGGTCTGAACGCCATCGTCACGGCGCTGACGGAAGCGACGCGGGCCGGGGCGGGCTTTGTCTTTGGCTATGTCGGCGGCGGTCCTGTGCCCTTTGCCGTTACCAATCCTGCCGCGCTGACCAGCTTTGCCTTTGGGCTGCTGCCGCTGGTGATCGTGATTTCCGCGCTGTCGGCATTGCTCTGGTATTGGCGCATCCTGCCGGCGGTTGTGGGCGCGTTGGCTTTCGTGCTGCGCAAGACATTGGGTCTGGGTGGTGCCGTGGGGCTGGGAACCGGCGCCACCATCTTCCTGGGCATGATCGAGGCGCCGCTGCTGATACGCCCCTGCCTGCCGCGCATGACGCGCACCGAATTGTTCATTCTGATGACCGTGGGGCTGGCATCGGTGGCCGGCACGGTTTTCGTGCTCTATGCCAGCATCCTCGCCAATGTGGTGCCCAGCGCGCTGGGGCATATCCTGGTCGCCTCGATGATGGCGATGCCCGGCGGCGTGCTGATGGCGCGGCTGATAGTGCCTGGTGATGCCGCGACCGAAAATGTTCCGTCAGACCTCGGCTTTCGCTCCAGCATGGATGCCGTGGCGCGCGGCACCGAGGATGGCCTGAAAGTCTATCTCCAGGTCCTGGCATTGCTGATCGTGATGCTGGCGCTGGTGTCGCTGGCCGACCAGATGCTGGCGCTCTTGCCGCATGCCGGGGGTGCGCCGCTGACCCTGGAACGCACGCTGGGCTGGCTCTTCTCGCCGCTGGTGTGGCTGTACGGCGTGCCGTGGCGCGAAGCGGCGGTGGCCGGCAGCCTGATGGGCACCAAGGCTGTGCTCAATGAACTGGTCGCTTTTCTGCAGCTTGCCGGCTTGCCCAAAGACACACTTGATCCGCGTTCCACCCTGATCATGATCTATGCGCTGTGCGGCTTCGCCAATCTGGGCAGCGTCGGCATTCTGACGGCCGGCCTGAGCGCCCTGATGCCGGAGCGGCGCGGCGAGATCGTGCCCCTGGCGCTGAAGGCGCTGGTTTCCGGCACGCTGGCAAGCGGGCTTTCGGCCTGTATGATCGGGCTTTTGACCTGAGCCCATGCCACGGACAGTCCGCAAATTCGTAGCTGTGAGCCTTTGCGTCCTGCTGGCCGCTTGCGCCGGCACGCAGGCGCCGGTCCGGCCGGTGGGTGAAACACCGCGTCTGACAGACTCTGTGTTGATTGCCCGTGACGGCTTGGCCTTGCCGCTGCGCCATTGGGATGCGCAAGGCAAGCCGCGCGCCATCATCGTGGCGCTGCATGGCATGAGCGATTATTCCAATGCCTTTGACGGCGCGGGCAAGCAGTGGGCCGCATCTGGCATCACCACTCTGGCATTCGACCAGCGCGGCTTCGGCGCCGGCCCCAATACCGGGCTATGGGCGGGCAGCGATGCCATGCGGGCCGATCTTGACGATGCCGTGGCCGCTGCAAAAGCCAAATATCCCGGCGTGCCAGTTTTTGCGCTGGGCGAAAGCATGGGCGGCGCGGTGCTTTTATCGGCCTTGGCGCAGCGCGATCGCCCGCCTTTGGACGGCGTCATCCTGGTGGCGCCTGCCGTGTGGTCGCGCCCCGACATGCCGGTCAGTTATCGCGTCGCGCTGTTTCTTGCCGCGCATCTGGCGCCAAACCTGATCCTTTCCAATAGTGCCGCCAGCCATGTGGTGACCATAGTGCCATCGGATAATGTGCCGATGCTGCGCGCCCTGGGGCGCGATCCGCTGTTCCAGAAACAAACCCGCGTTGCCGCGCTGTTCGGCCTGGTCAATCTGATGGACGAAGCCCGCACCGCGCCGGATGGGATCATAGCGCCGCCGCCGATCCTGCTGCTCACCGGCAACAAGGATCAGGTCATTCCGCGTGACGCCACCGAAGGCGTGATCGCCGCGCTGGGGCCTCGCGCCCTGGTGCACCATTATGCTGATGGCTACCATATGCTGCTGCGCGACCTGGAAGGGCCGGCGGTAAACAAGGATGTCGCCGATTGGGTCCTGGCCAGAACCGGCGCAGAGGGTCCCGCCATGCAACCCAAATAGGTATGGGCCGTTATTACCCGGCAAACCCGGGAGAACACCATGGCCACCATAATCGATACCAAAACCACCGATCTGCGCAATCAGAAGCGGTCCAATCCGTCCGGCCCCGTTGACGCCGGCACCACCAAGACCTCGGAAGACGGCCTTCCTGGCGCGTCATCCTCCACCGGTGAAGATGAAGCCACGCCGGACAGCCCGATCGCCGAAGGCCAGACCGCGAAAATGTAACGATCCGCCTTTGCGGGGTCAGGCAGGCAGGGCGAAAGCCCTGTCTGCTTTGGCATTTGGATATGGCGATGGCATAGTTCGCCGTATGAGTTTCAACGCCATCAACATCGCCGATCTGCGCCGCATGGCGCGGGCCCGTCTGCCGGATGCGGTATTTGATTATCTGGATGGCGGCGCGGAAGACGAAATCACCCTGCGCCGCAATGAAGCCGGGTTCGGCGATTATATTTTCCGCCCCCGCCACGGCGTGCATGTGCCGGCGCCGGACCTGTCGGTAACTATCCTGGGCCAGAAGTTGGCGATGCCCGTGCTTACGGCGCCCATCGGCTATTCCAAGCTCATGCATCCCGACGGCGAACGCGGTACGGCGCGTGCATCCGGGCGCAAAGGCATCGGCTTTGTTCTTTCCACCATCTCCGGCTATTCGCTGGAAACAATCGCGGCCGCCGCGACGGCGCCGCTGTTCCTGCAGGTTTATCTGCTGGGCGGCCGGGCTGCCGGCGAGGCGACGCTACGGCGCGCCGCCGCCGCCGGTTACAAGGGTCTTTTCCTGACCATAGACACGCCGGTGGCAGGCCTGCGCGAACGCGACGCCCGCAATGGCATGAAAGAGTTGATGGGTCGTGATGTGCTGGCCCAGCTGAAATACCTTCCCAATATTTTTGCCCATCCGCGCTGGCTGGTGAACTACCTGCTGGACAGCAAGATGAAGACCTTGCCCAACGTGATCTTGCCGGGCGGCAAGCCTTTTGCCTTGACGGATGTCGCCAAGGCGCTGGAGACATCGGTAGTGACCTGGGACGATTTGAAATGGATTCGCGAAATATGGCAGGGCCCCATCGCGGTGAAGGGCGTGCTGACCGGCGATGATGCGCGGCGCGCCCGTGACGAGGGCGCACATGCCGTGGTGGTATCCAATCATGGTGGCCGGCAACTGGACCGGGTCGCGACAGGACTGGAAGCGCTGCCCGAAGTCCTGGCGGCGGTCGGCGGTGACATGGAAGTGTTGATGGACGGCGGCATCCGGCGCGGCGGTGACATCGTCAAGGCGCTGGCGCTGGGCGCCAAAGCAGCGCTGCTGGGGCGCGGCTATGCCTATGGCATGGCGGCAGCGGGCGAGGCGGGCATCGACCGCGCCCTGGAGATTTTCCAAGCGGATCTTGTGCGAACCATGAAGCTGTTGGGTTGCCCGTCCATTTCAGAATTGAACGCGTCTTATATCCAGAAGCGTTAGCTGCGGATCGCCTTCACCAACTCCGCGACATGCTCGGGCGGTGTCGGCTGCATCACGCCATGGCCGAGATTGAAGATGAAGGGCCCGCCCGCCATCGCCGCCACCAGTTTTTTGGCTTCGTCCCGCAGCGCGTCGCCGCCTTGCAGCAGCAGAATGGGATCGAGATTGCCTTGCAAGGCGATCTTCGGCGGCAATGAGAGCGCCGCCATGTCGGTCATCTGATCGACACCAACGCCGTCAACGCTCGTCGCTTGCGCATAGCGCCCCAGCCAGCCGCCCGCGCCGCGCGGAAAGCCGATGATGGGAATATTGGGATGCCTTGCTTTCACGGCGCTGACGATGCGCGCTGTTGGCTCCAGCACCGCGCGCGCGAACAGCCCGGCCGGCACCGTGCCGGCCCAGCTTTCGAAAATCTGCAAAGCCTCTGCCCCAGCATCGGCCTGCGCGATCAGATAGGCGCTGGTGGCGTCCACCAGCAGGTCCATCAGGGCGGTAAAGAATTTGGCGTCCGTCCAGGCCAGCTTGCGGATGGTTTCATGGTCGGTGCCACCCATGCCTTCGATCATGTAGGTGGCAACCGTCCAGGGCGCGCCGGCAAATCCGATCAGCGCGGCTCTTTCAGGCAACGCGGCGCGCACGCCCTTGATGGTCTGCATCACCGGCGCCAGCAATTCGGGGCGATAGGCCAATTTGGCAAGCCCGGCCATGTCCCGCACCGGCTCCAGCCGCGGGCCTTCGCCTTCCGCGAACCAGACTTTCTGGCCCAGTGCATGCGGCACCAGCAAAATGTCAGCGAACAGGATGGCGGCGTCGAGATCGAAGCGCCGCACCGGCTGCAAGGTGACTTCCACCGCCAGTTCCGGCGTCAGGCAGAACTGGACAAAATCTTTGGCATTGGCACGCAGGGCGCGATATTCCGGCAGGTAACGTCCCGCCTGGCGCATCAGCCAGACCGGCGGTACGGCGGCCGGTTCGCCCTTCAAAACAGAGAGAAGTTTTTTCACCATCCGCGTTTGTCCAGATTCTGAATGAATTCCTCGCCTGCTTCGGCGCGAATGAGGCCGCCCAATTTGCGCCCCAAGGCGGCGGATTCGGCGATGCCGCCCACAGCGATGGTTTCTTCCCGCCGCCAATGCTGCGCGCCGTCGGGCGACAGCACTTCACCGAGAAGGGAGAGCTTGCCGTCCCGGATCGTGGCCAGCGCGCCGATGGGCGTGCGGCAGGAACCGTCCAGCGCCGCCAGAAAGCCGCGTTCCGCCGCCACCGTGATTTCGCTGGCGGCGACGGAAATTTTCGCCAGTACGCCCAGCGTCGCCACATCATCGGCGCGGCACGTCAGGGCCAGTGCACCCTGACAGGGCGCGGGCGGCATCTCGTGATCGTCGAGCAGGGCTGTGACATGGCCGGTCAGCCCAAGCCGGGTCAGTCCTGCCAGCGCCAGGAAAGTGGCGTCTATGGTGCCTTCTTCCAGTTTGCGCAGCCGCGTCTCGACGCTGCCGCGCAGGACAACGACTTTCAGGTCGGGCCGTAAATGCAGCGCCTGGGCCTGACGGCGCAGGCTGGCGGTGCCCACCACGGCGCCTTGCGGCAAGTCCCGGAGCGTTTTGGCCTTGTGGGAAATGAAGGCATCGCGCGGATCTTCGCGCTGCGGCACCGCTGCCAGCACAATGCCGTCCGGCAGCCGGGTCGGCAGGTCCTTCATCGAATGCACCGCCGCGTCTATGCGCCCGTCCAGCAGGGCTTCATCCAGCTCCTTGGTGAAAAGGCCTTTGCCGCCGGCATCCTGCAGTCGCTGGTCCTTGAGCCGGTCGCCGCTGGTGACGAAGCTTTGCAGAGGGAAATCCGCTTCGGACAGGTTCGCTGCGCGCGCCAGCAATGTCGCCACCATGCCGCATTGGGTCAAAGCCAGCGGTGAACCGCGCGTGCCCAGCTTGATCATGGCCATTCCGCAACTGGGGGCATGGACGAAAGAATGCTTTCGACATTGCCGCCGGTCTTCAGGCCGAAGGTGGTGCCGCGATCGTAGAGCAAGTTGAATTCGACATAACGGCCGCGCCACTTGGCCTGTTCACGGCGCTGCGCTTCGCTCCAGGCGCTGTTCCAGCGGCGTTCAACAATTTTCGGATAGATGTCGAGAAAAGCAGTGCCGACACTTTGCGTAAAAGCGAAATCGCGCCCCCAGTCGCCACTGTCGTGATGGTCATAGAAGATACCACCGACGCCACGCGCTTCGCCACGATGGGGCAGCCAGAAATACTCATCCGCCCATTTCTTGTATTTGCCGAAGTAATCCGGAGCGAAACTGTCGCAGGCGGTTTTCAGCCGGGCATGAAAGTCCGCCGCATCGGGATGTTCGGGCACGCGGGCTGCATCCAAAGTGGGATTGAGATCGGCGCCGCCGCCGAACCAGCTTTGCGTCGTCACGATCATGCGGGTGTTCATGTGCACCGCCGGAATATGCGGGTTGCGCATATGGGCGATCAGGCTGATGCCGCTGGCCCAGAAGCGGGGGTCTTCCGCGGCGCCTTTCATCTGCTTGGCAAAGTCGGGTGCAAAGGCGCCATGAACGGTGGAGACATGCACCCCGACTTTTTCGAACAGGCGGCCGCGCATCATGCCCATGAGGCCGCCGCCTTCGCCTTCCTTGCGTAGCCAGGGCGTGCGCACGAAGCGGCCGGCCACGCCGGGGTAAAGCGCGGCTGGTGCGCCATCTTCCAGCGCCTCGAAGGCGGCGATGATGTGGCCGGCCAGGCTTTCGAACCAGTTGCGGGCGCTTTGCTTGCGGGTTTCGAGGGTATCCATCCGGATCAGGAACTAGCATGGACACTCAGAAAAGCAACTCGGGACCGCTGCCGCGGGACGCGGAAATTTGCCGGATTTCCGCCCTTTTGTACGCTTTGCCCTCTAGCTTTTCTCTGGAGCAATTCTAAATTTGAACGATGACTGGAACTGATCTCGATGCTGTGCGTTTGGCCTCGGGGAACCGGGGGTCTCATAACGTCTTGGCTGCAAACAGGCTGGTCTTGCTGGCCGCAGTGCCGTTGTTTCTGGTGCTGGCGGTCGTCGCTTATATAACGATCCAATTCGCCGCCAATGAGCGCGATGCCCAAGCCTGGGTCCGCCATACCTATCAGGTGATGGAGACGTTCCGGGCCATCCAGGATGACGCCCAGACGGCTGAGACAGGCGCACGGGGCTATCTGATCAGCCACGATCCCGTCTTCCTGAACAGCTACCGGTCTTTTGCGGCGAAGGCGCCCTCTGACCTGAAAGCGTTGCGCGGCCTGACAACCGACAATCCCGATCAGCAGCGCCGGGCTGACCGGCTGCAAAAGCTCATCGCCACGCGTATTGCAGGACTGGACATCGGCGCCCGCAATATCCAGCAGACGAATGCCCTGTCGCCGCCGGAGCAGCTTGCCCCGGCGCTGGCGCGGGCGCGCCAGCAAATGGGCGCCATCCGTGATGAGGTTACGGCCGGGTTGGCAGAGGAGCAAAGTCTGCTGGCGTCACGCGACGCAGAGCGCCGCAACCAGGAAACGTTGGAGATCGCCTTTGCCATCGGCGCAGGGGTTTTGACCCTGGGCATTCTGCTGATCGCCGCGGCCATGCTGGTGAGAAACAATATCAGCCTGGGTGTGGCCGAGCGCGCCCGCGCCAATGAAGCGGCCATCCTGCAGGCGACCCTGGACACGGTGCGTGACGGTGTCGCCTATTTCACGTCCGAAGGTACTCTGTGCGCCTTCAATGCCGGTTTCTTCAAATTGCTGGAACTGCCGGCCGGGCTGGCAAAAATCCGCGACACCAATCTCTCGCAATTGCAGGCTGTGGGGCCGCAGATTTTGTCGCCGCCTGAAGCTGCAAAGGGCACGGTAGAAGCGCAGCATGTCGCCTGGGCCGGGCGCGAGCTCGATGTCTATAAGGCGCCTGTTGCCACGGGCGGCTTTCTGATTGGCATCTCCGACGTGACTGCTCGCATGCGGGCAGAAAGCGCGGTGCGCCAGTCCCAGAAGATGGAAGCGATCGGTCATCTGACAGGCGGCGTGGCCCATGACTTCAACAATCTGCTGCAGATCATCAGCGCCAATCTGGACTTGGCGGTCGCCTCGGGTGAGGCCAAGGCCAGTCCCAAGCTGGGCCAGAGGTTGCAGAACGCAATCGGCGCGGTGTCACGCGGCTCGCGCCTGACCGCCCAGTTGCTGGCCTTTGCGCGCCGCCAGGCGCTGGACCCGCGCTCTGTGGATCTGGGCCGCGTCTTGCGCGACATGACGGATCTGCTGCGCCGGACCTTGGGCGAGCAGATCCAGGTCGAAGCGTTGATTGCCGGCGGGTTATGGAACACGTTGGTAGACCCCACCCAGGTCGAGAACGCCATCCTCAATCTGGCGATCAACGCCCGTGACGCCATGCCGGACGGCGGCAAGCTGACCCTGGAAGTCGCCAACGCCCATCTCGACGACGCCTATGCCGCCCAGCATGGCGAGGTCAATCCGGGCCAATATGTCATGCTGGCGGTCAGCGATACCGGCACCGGCATGACACCAGAAGTGATGGGCCGGGTGTTCGAGCCTTTCTTCACCACCAAGCCGGAAGGCAAGGGCACCGGTCTGGGCCTTGCCCATGCCTATGGCTTCGTCAAACAGTCGGGCGGCCATATCAAGATTTACAGCGAGCTGGGTGAAGGCACGACGGTCAAGCTGTATCTGCCCCGCACGCGCCGGGCGCAGGATGCGCTGGAAGCGGGCCATGCCCAGCCGGTCGAAGGCGGCAGCGAGCGTATCCTGGTGGTGGAGGATGACGAGGGCGTGCGCGCCGCGGTGGTCGATATGCTCATCGATCTTGGCTATGCGGTGCAGCGCGCCGAGAATGCCGAAGCCGCGCTGAAATTGCTGGAAAGCGGCACAGCGGTGGATTTGCTGTTCACCGATGTGGTGATGCCGGGCGCCCTTTCCACGCGGGAGTTCACCCGCCGGGCACAGGCGATGTTTCCCCGGCTGCTGGTGCTGTACACTTCGGGCTATACCCAGAACGCCATTGTTCATAATGGCCGGCTGGATGATGACGCCTTCCTGCTGTCCAAGCCCTACCGCAAGGATGAGCTGGCGCGGAAGCTGCGCAGCGTCTTTGCCGGAACGGCCCGTGGCCCGGTTGCATCCACCGCGGTAGTGGCGTCTGCTTCCCTGATGGACAGGAACCAGCAGCGCGGCAAGGTGCTTGTGGTGGAAGACGTGATGCTGATCCGCATGGCCACGGTGGACATGCTGGAACAGATCGGCTTTTCCGCGGCTGAGGCCGGCGATGGCGCCGAAGCCCTGGCCCTGCTGCAGGCTGATCCCGCCATTGAAATCCTGCTGACCGATCTGGGCCTGCCGGGCATGAATGGCCGCCAGCTGGTGGAAGAGGCGCTGCGGCTGAAGCCCAGCCTCAAGGTGATCATCGCGTCAGGCTATTCCACCGAATCCGACATGGGCGGCGGATCCGGGGACAAGGGGTTGGTGCATCTGACCAAGCCGTATGATTTGGGACAGTTGCGCAAGGCTTTGGGGGTTTAACGCACCTGCTTACCGTTCGCTTGTACTCATGTGCTTTTCGCGCCGTACCAAATACAAAAAACCCGCCGGACTTTCGTCCGGCGGGTTTTTGTTTGGTATGCCGTCTGTCTTAGTGGCTCCAGAGCGGAACGGTGTAGGACAGGGTGGCAACGAAGCCGCCGCTGCAGGCATTGTTGGTGGTGGGCATGTAGAAGCTGCAGGTGACCCGGTTCAGGCTGGTGTTGACATAGCGGGCGTCCAGCGAGAAGCCCTGCCAGGTCGCGGTCGCGCCCACATCTTCGTGGGTATAGTCGGTCGGCGCCAACTGAACCCACTGATGGCCGATATTGGTGCTGACCGTCAGCCAGTCGGTGAGGGTCAGGATGGCCTGGCCTTCGATATAATTGCCGGTGCCGCCGGCCAGCGAGAACTGGGGCGAAACAGCATAGACGGCATCCAGCGCAAGCGGGCCGAAGGTGTGGCTGAGGGTGAAGATGCCTTCGAAGTAGCTGGCCGCCGGGCCGCCAAACGTCGTGTATTCCGGATAGGCATATTCATAGGCTTCCACATTGAAGTCCCAGCTGTCGCCCAGGTCGAAATGCTTGCCGCCGTAAATGTCCCACTCGATGCGGGGATTGTTGTTGGCGCCGGCCTGCCAGTTGATCTGCGAAATCCAGGTGCCGACATAGAAGCCATCGGGGCCCGTGATGTTCAGGGCGCCTTGCGGCACGGGATTCTTGTGCGACTGGCTGATGCCGCGGAAGCGGTAATCGCTCTGCACGTCAACCGTGGCGCTCACGGTGTAATCCGGCGCGGCGGCCGCAGCCTGCGCATAAGCGGCAGGGGCGGCGGCAGTGGCCATGCCGAGCAAGCTCAGCGAAGCCAGCGCCAATTTCGTCAAATTCTTCATAAATCGATCCTCTCGTTAAATCGCACCAACCGGTCGTGCGTAAGTTGACGCGACGATCCGGTGTTCGGGGGGGATAACTCAATATGGCATTTGTGTTGCGGGGCCGGTTTTCGGCCTTATTGAGAGCGGTTTCGGGCAGGCGTTGTTGCAATGCAACACATATTTGCACAAAAGATATGCAAATCACCCCAAAATTAATCGGATTGGGGAAAATTAGGAATAGTTACCTATGCTTGCCGGGGTAGGTTGGGACGGTTAGATGAGGCTGACTCGAAGCCAAGTTGCGGCGCCATCGGCGCGGCAATACTGCCATGGCTTTGTGCGGCGTTTGCGGTGACCTTAGCGCTTCCATGCCCCAGTCCCAGACCCACTTGCATCATCCCGCTGCCGGGGCACGCATCATCCTGATCCGCCATGGCCAGCCGGCGATTGCGCTTCGCCCGCGCGCCGGCCATCGCGAATTTCACCATTACATGGACGCCTATGAAGCGGCTGGCCTCGATCCCGCCAGTCTGCCGCCGCGCGAGATCACCGATCTGGTGCGTGAGCTTCGCCATGTGTTCACCAGTGACAGGCCGCGCGCCCATGAAAGCGCCCGCCTGCTGGCGCCGCATGCCGAACTGATCGTGGATCCGCTGTTCGCCGAGGCGCCGCTGCCCAGCCTGCGCATTCCGTTTCTGCGCATGACGGTGGCGAAATGGGCAGTGGTGGCGCGCCTGCTCTGGCATATGGGCCAGGCCGGGGACATTGAGAATTACCCCAGTGCCCGCGCTCGCGCGGCCAAGGCCGCTGACATTCTGACAGGCCGGGTAATGGCTGGCGGTGGGGTCGCATTGGTTGCACATGGCTATTTCAACGCCATGATCGGGCGGCAATTGCGCCGGCGCGGCTGGAGCCGCAGCGGCAGCCATCAGGTGCGCTATTGGAATGCCGTGATCTATGATTGGAAGAAAGGAGACGTTTCTTGATCGAACAGAAAATAACGGTCAAAGCCGCTGACGGAAACGCCGAAGCCATCGTCTATTCACCGGGCGGCGGAACATTCCCGCCCCTGTTATTTTATACAGACCTATTCGGTGTCCGCCCTGCCAACCAGGGCATGGCGCAGCGCGTCGCCGCCGCCGGTTACACGGTGATGATGCCCAATGTCTTCTACCGCTATGGCAAGCTGCCGCTGCTGGATTTTGAGTTCCAGATGGGCGAGGAGCGTTCGATGAAAGCGTTGGGCCCATTGTTCGGTTCGCTGACGGGTGAGAATATGGAAGCCGACGCGCCGTATTATGTGGACGCATTGCTGGGCCGCGATGACGTGCAGGGCGGCAAGATCGCCGTGGTGGGATATTGCTTCACGGGCGCAATGGCGCTGCGCACCGCGGCGATCGAGCCAGAAAAGGTTGCCGCCGCCGCGTCATTCCATGGCGGGCGCCTGGTCACCGAAGATGATGACAGTCCTCATGCCCGCATCCCCAAGGTCAAGGGCGAGCTCTATTTCGGCCATGCGGTGGAAGACCAGTCCGCCACGCCAGCGCAGATCGCCAAGCTGGACAACACGCTCAAGGGCTGGGGCGGTCAATTCCAAAGCGAAATGTATGAAGGTGCCCGTCATGGCTGGACAGTGCCGGGGCGCGATGTCTATGACCAAAAACAGGCGGAGCGGCATTATGAAAAACTGTTCGGCCTGATGAAAAGAACCATTGGCTGAGAGCTGTGCCTTGCGAATTCCGGTGACATGCCTGGCTATTCTGATCGCACTGTCGGCGTCTGCTCTGGCGGCGCCTGCGCCAGTGGCGCCGGTCATCAAGCCGCATTTTGTCAGCCAGCGCGAAGGCCTGGCTTACATGCGCGAAGGGCCCAGTTACGACCACAAAATCTTATGGGCCTATCGCCATCGCGGTTACCCGTTCCTGGTCACTGCCGGGTTCGATGTCTGGCGGCGAGTGGTGGCGGCGGATGGCACCACCGGCTGGATGAGCGCCAACATGCTGTCGGACCAGCGCACCGTGCTGGTGACGGGCAAAGGACGGGCGCAAATCCGGCAAAGCGAATCCGGCGGCAAGGTGGTGGGGCTGGCGGATCCCGGCGCCGTCGCAAGCCTCAAGACCTGCACGCTGCAGGCCTGTCACATCCACGGCGAAGATATTGACGGCTGGATCGCGCGCGACCGCATCTGGGGCGTGAGCACGGACGAAGTTTTCAAATAGCGGCTAGTGCCGGAAATGTCTCATGCCGGTGAACACCATCGCCAATCCCGCTTCATCGGCGGCGTCAATGACCTTCTGGTCGTTCATCGAGCCACCGGGCTGAATGACGGCGGTGGCGCCTGCTTCTGCCACGGCCAACAGGCCGTCGGGGAAAGGGAAGAAGGCTTCTGAAGCGGCAGATGATCCCACCGTGCGCGGCTCGGCCCAGCCCGCAATATTGGCGGCGTCGCGCGCCTTGATGGCGGCGATGCGGGCGGAATCCACCCGGCTCATCTGGCCGGCGCCAATGCCGGCGGTCGAGCCGTCTTTGACATAGATGATGGCGTTGGATTTGACGTGCTTGCCGATGGTGAAGGCCAGCAGCATGTCCTTGATTTCCTGCTCGGTGGGTTGGCGCTTGGTGACGACTTTCAATTTGTCACGTGTGACCCTGCCATTGTCGCGGGTCTGCACCAGAAAGCCGCCCGCCACGGAACGATAGGTCAAGGTCGGCGCCAGAGGATCGGGCAAGCCGCCAGCCGTCAGCAGGCGCAGGTTTTTCTTGGGCGCCAGGATGCGCTTGGCGTCTTCATCGGCATCCGGGGCGATGATCACTTCCGTGAAAATCTTGGAGATTTCTTCCGCCGTCTCGCCGTCCAATGTCTGGTTGAAGGCCAGAACGCCGCCAAAGGCGCTTTGGGTGTCGCAGGCCAGTGCCGCCAGATAGGCCGCCTTCAGGCTGGCGCCCAGCGCCACGCCGCAAGGGTTGGCGTGCTTGATGATGGCGCAGGCCGGGGCGATTTTCGGATCGAACTCGGACACGAGTTCATACGCGGCATCGGTGTCGTTGATGTTGTTGTAGCTGAGTTCCTTGCCCTGAAGCTGTTTGGCGCTGGCGACGCCGGGACGGGACGAGCCGTCAACATAGAAGGCAGCTTCCTGGTGCGGGTTTTCGCCATAGCGCAGAGGCTGGCGGAGCAGGCCGCCAAAGCTGCGGCGGCGCGGCGGATTTTTGTCGCCGCCCTTTTCCAGTTCGCCCGCGAACCAGTTGGACACGGCGGCGTCATAGGCGGCGGTGCGGGCGAAGGCGCGCTGCGCCAGGGTGCGACGCAAGGCTAGGCTTGTGGCGCCCTTGTTGGCCGCCATTTCATCCAGCACGGCTTTGTAATCCTCGACATCCACCACCACGGTGACCCAGTCATGGTTCTTGGCGGCGGAGCGCGTCATCGCCGGGCCGCCGATATCGATATTCTCGATGGTGGTTTCGAAATCGGCGCCACGCGCCACGGTGGCTTCGAATGGATAAAGATTGCAGACCAGCAGATCGATGCCTTCGATGCCATGGTCTTTCATGGAAGCGGCGTGATCGGATTTGTCGCGCAGCGCCAGCAGGCCGCCATGGACATTGGGATGCAGCGTCTTGACCCGGCCATCCATCATTTCGGGAAATTTGGTGATGTCGGAAACATCGCTGACCGTGAGCCCGGCATCGCGCAGCGCTTTGGCGGTGCCGCCGGTCGAGATCAGGGTGACGCCTTGCGACGCCAGGCCTTTGGCGAAATCGATCAATCCGGTCTTGTCGGACACCGAGAGCAGGGCGCGGGAAATCTTGCGATTTGTCATAGGCGGCGACTCGGCAAAAGCGAGGTTGCGCCCGGTGTTATCGCTTCATGAAGTAATAGAAAAGGCCCAAACCCAGGCTTGCACACAGCGAATACGTCACGGGCACGGCAAGGTGCATATTGCCCTGGTTGATGACGAAATCGCCGGGCAGCGGATCCAGCCCCAGATAGGCGATGGCCGGCGCCAAAGCCGCCGCGCCTATGATCATGATGCCCAGGAGGAAGAGAAAGTGCCGCATCCCCGCAGTCTAAGGGGACTTGGGTTAAAGGCTGGTTAGGCGGATTTCGCGGCCATGGGTTTGAGGCCCAGCCGGGCGAACAGGGCCTTATCGGCGTCAGTCTCGGGGTTGGGGGTCGTGAGGAGTTTTTCGCCATAGAAGATCGAATTGGCGCCGGCCAGGAAACACAGGGCCTGGGTTTCGGCGCTCATGGCTTCGCGGCCCGCCGACAGGCGCACCACCGAGGTCGGCATGGTGATACGCGCCACGGCGATGGTGCGGACAAAGTCGAGCGGATCGAGCGGCGCGGCTTGCGCGACCGGCGTGCCTTCGACCTGGACCAGGGCATTGATCGGCACGGATTGGGGATGGGTGGGCAAAGTGGCCAGGGCGTGGATCATGCCGGTGCGGTCGGCGGCGGATTCGCCCATGCCGACAATGCCGCCGCAACAGACGCTTAGTCCCGCTTCTCGCACATTTTCCAAGGTCTCGAGGCGGTCCTGATAAGTCCGTGTACTGATGATGTGGCGGTAATATTCGGGCGAGGTGTCGAGATTGTGGTTGTAATAGTCGAGCCCGGCCTCTTTCAGCCGGCCAGCCTGGGGCGCGCTCAGCATGCCCAGGGTGACGCAGCTTTCCAGGCCCATCGCCTTGACGCCTTCGATCATGGCGCAGACGGCGTCGAGGTCCTTGTCCTTGGGCGAACGCCAGGCGGCGCCCATGCAGAAGCGCGAGGCGCCCGCCGCCTTGGCTTTGGCGGCGTCGGCCAGCACGGCTTCCACATCCATCAGCTTCTGGGCCTTGACGCCGGTGTCGTACTGCGCGGCCTGCGGGCAATAGGCGCAATCTTCGGGGCAGCCGCCGGTCTTGATCGAGAGCAGGGTCGAAATCTGCACTTGCGTCGGATCGAAGTTGCGGCGATGCGCCGTCATGGCCCGGAACATCAACTCGGGAAAGGGCAGGGCGAACAAAGCGGCGATTTCCTCGCGGCTCCAGTCGTTGCGTGGCGTCGTGTCGGCAGGCAGGGGTGCGTTCATGCCCGCAATTAAAGCCGGGAATGGGAGGCATGCAAGGCCCCCGCTATCGTCAGGCAGCGTCCAGGGTCACGCCGCCCGCGCGGCGCTTGTGCGGGTTTCCAGCTGCAGCAGATAGGCCTTGGTTTCCAAGCCGCCGGCAAAGCCGGTCAGCTTGCCGTTCGCGCCAATCACCCGGTGGCAGGGCGCGATGATGGAGATGGGATTTTTCCCGTTCGCCGCACCCACCGCGCGCACCGCTTTGGGATTGTCCAGCTGCGCCGCGATCTGGCCATAGCTGCGGGTTTGTCCGAAGGGGATTGTGAGCAGCGCACGCCATACCTGTTTCTGAAAATCGGTGCCCGTGAAATCCAGCTTGACGGAGAAACGCTGGCGCTGACCCGCGAAATATTCACCCAGCTGGCGCTGGGTTTCCAGCAGAACGGGATGGTTGTCATCCCGCGCTGTGAGGTTCAAGCGCACGCGGCCGGGCTTGTCATTTTCCCACAGGATGGCGGCCAGGCCGTGATCGCTGCCCACCAGGGTCAGCGCGCCCACCGGCGTCGCAACGGTTTTATAGACATGGGCTTTGCGGTTTGCGGTGGGCATTGCGGTTCTCCGTGCGCGTTCGCCGATTAAAATAGTCAGTCCCCGCCCGAACGAAAGGCCCATCCCCTATCGAACGGGAAAAGCGACAGTCGGACGCGATAAAAGCTGCCGCAAAGGCCCGGAATTGGCGGATTTGACCCAGCGGAACGGGTGGCTATATTCCGGCCCCTTGGATGCGGGCGTGGTGGAACTGGTAGACGCGCCAGACTCAAAATCTGGTACCGCAAGGTGTGTCGGTTCGATTCCGACCGCCCGCACCATAGGAGCGTGAATGTCGCCAGCTGTTAGGCGGTCGGGTTTTTTGATTGGGCCGGACGCTGGGCGTCCGGAAGTGGGCCGCCCGCACTGAGCGCGTTTCATTTTTTCTATGTGGGTCGCCATGCTGGAACTTCGTCCCAATTGCGAATGCTGTAATCGCGACCTGCCGCCGGACAGCGCGCAGGCGCGTATCTGCACCTATGAGTGCACCTTCTGCGCCGATTGTGTGGAGACCGTGTTGCACGGCGTCTGTCCCAATTGCGGCGGCAATTTCGCACCCAGACCGGTCCGTCCGGCGGGGAAATTGCTGAAGAACCCCGCTTCGACGCGGCGCGTTCTCAAGCCCAAGGGCTGCTAACAAAAACGGCGCCCGATGCGGGCGCCGTTTTCGTTATCTGTCTGTGACTAACTTTAGTGGTTGGCCAGGATGATCGAGGCGATCAGGCCGGTCGCTGCGGCGGCCAACACATAATTGTTGTCCACCTGGCGCCATTCATAGCCGCGCGGCGGCTTACGCAAATGGTGCTCGCGATAGTCGATCCTGGAGCCGCGGCCCCAATCGTCATGGCCGATCCTGCCGCCTTGTCTCCATTCGGGATGCGCCGGGCCGTGCATGGCCATTGCGTTGTTGTCGTGATGATCGTCACGATGATTGTCACGGCCCTGGGCGAAAGCCGAGCCAGTGCCTGCGAGCAATGTCAGGGCAAGAGCGGCGGTGAGTATCTTTTTCATGATTGTATCCTTCCAATGAAAATCCGATGGGCAGAATTTAAAATCCGCGCCATGAACCTTGCCTGAATGCATTGCGGCGAAAATATAATCTTTGTCGCAAATTGTGCAGGATGTATCCGGAAAGTCTTTAAAACCGGGCCTTGCTGAACTCATGCCGCGGTCCAGCCGCCATCAATCGCCAGGATTGCGCCCGTGATGGAGCGCGCGAGATCAGAGGTGAGATAGAGGGCGAGGCCCGCGATTTCTTCCACCGTGACGAATTCCTTGGTGGGCTGCGCGGCCAGCAGAACATCCTTGATCACCTGCTCGCGCGTCAGGCCGCGCGCCGCCATGGTGTCGGGAATCTGTTTTTCCACCAGCGGCGTCCAGACATAGCCGGGACAGATGGCGTTGCAAGTGATGCCGAATGTCGCCCCTTCCAGCGCCACGGTCTTGGTCAGACCGGCGATGCCGTGCTTGGCGGAAACATAAGCCGACTTGAACGGCGAAGCGACCAGGGCGTGGGCCGAAGCGGTATTGATAATGCGGCCCCATTTGCGGGCCTTCATGCCGGGCATGGCGGCGCGCACGGCATGGAACGCAGCGGAGAGATTGATGGCGATGATCTGGTCCCATTTCTCGACCGGGAATTCCTCGATCGGTGAGACGAACTGGATGCCGGCATTGTTGACCAGGATATCCACGCTGCCCAGCTGCTTTTGCGCGTCGGCGATCATGGTGGCGATTTCGGCGCCCTTGCTCATGTCGGCGCCGGAATAGATCGCCTTGACGCCGAAATCCTTTTCGATGCCGCTGCGTTCTTTTTCGATCGCGTCCTTGTCGCCGAAGCCGTTGATCACGACGTTGGCGCCGTCTTGCGCATAGGTGCGGGCGATGGCCAGGCCGATGCCCGAGGTCGAGCCGGTGACGAGGGCGACTTTGCCTTTGAGCATGGCGATATCCTTGCGTTTTTGCCGCGCCAGCATGCCACAAACAGGCGGTTTTTCTGCGCGCGTAAAGACGCAGTTAACAATAAAAACGGGGAAAATTAAGACGAATCCGGTAGAGTCGGGTCATGGACACAAAACCTTTGCACCCCGGTTCTTCCGCCAGCGGCCTGCTGCGCCGTCCCGAGCGCTGCGACCGCATCGCCCTGGTGCTGCAGGGCGGCGGCGCGCTGGGCGCCTATCAGGCGGGGGTTTATCAGGCCCTGCACGAAGCGGGGTTGGACCCGGACTGGATTTCCGGCGTCTCCATCGGCGGCATCAATGCGGCGATCATCGCAGGCAATCCGCTGGAGCGGCGGCTGGAAGCCTTGAGCGAATTCTGGCGCCGCATCACCGACCGCACCTTGTGGCTGGCGGCGCCGGAGGGCGATATTTTCAAGCAGTGGCGCAACACCTTCAGCGCCATGACCACGCTTTTTCAGGGCCAGCCCGGTTTCTTCGAGCCGCACAAGATCAATCCCTGGATGCTGCCGGCGGGCGCCAAGGATTCCACCAGCTATTACGACACCGCGCCGCTGCGAAAGACCCTCACCGAGGTGATCGATTTCGACCTGATCAACCGCAAGACCGTGCGCTTTTCAGTGGGGGCGGTGAATGTCGTGTCGGGCAATTTCGTCTTTTTCGACAACCAGACCGATATCATCCAGCCAGAACATGTGATGGCGTCCGGCGCGCTGCCGCCGGGCTTTCCCATGGTCAAGATTGGCACCGATTATTACTGGGACGGCGGCGTGGTTTCGAACACGCCGTTGCAGCATCTGCTGGCGCAGGACGACAATCTCAATTCGCTGGTGTTCCAGGTGGATCTGTTCAGTGCCCGCGGGCCGCTGCCGCGCACCATTCAAGATGTGATGGGGCGTGAAAAGGACATTGTCTATTCCTCGCGTACCCGCCAGGTGACCGACATGTTCGCGCGTCTGCAGCGCTGGAAGACGCGCGCCTATGAAGCGCTGGAGCTGGTGCCCGACGAGAAACTGAATGATGAGCAGCGGGCGATGCGCGACAAGCTGGCCGATCTGCCCCAGGCGACGATTTTGCAACTGATCTATCAGCGCAAAAATTATGAGAGCAACACGCGCGACTATGAATTCTCTGCCGACTCCATGCACGAGCATTGGCAGAACGGGTTGGACGACACCCGCCGCACCCTGACGCGCAAGGACTGGCTGGCGATCCCGCCCCAAGGTGTTGGCATTGTCACCCATGACGTGCACCGCGATTACGAAAAACCGGCCTAAAGCGCGGCTTTTCTCCCCTCGCTAACACCCCCTCTAGCTGTCTGGCCTTTCCAAGGCTAATGTTGCCACCAGCTAGATGAAGGGCCGTGGCCATGCGCCAATGCGGAACCTGCACATTGTGCTGCAAAGTGATGGGGATTGAAGCTTTGGGAAAGCCGCTGGGTGCGTGGTGCGCGCACTGCCAGCCTGGCAAAGGCTGCGCCATTTATCCGGACCGACCGCAGGAATGCCGCAGCTTCAGCTGCGCCTGGCTAATCAACGAAAGGCTGGGCGAGGAGTGGTACCCGAAGAAATCCAAGATTGTGCTGGCCCTGCAGCCTGACCGCATCATCGCCCATGTCGATCCGGGTGCGCCCGATGCGTGGCGCCGCGAACCCTATTTCGGCATGCTGAACCAGATGATGCAGGCGGGACTGGCGAAGGGCCGTCTGGTTTATGCCGCCGTCAACGCGCACCATATTCTGCTGCTGCCGGACCGGCAGGAAGATGTGGGCCATCTGGGCGCCGCCGATGAAGTGGAGCTGGCCACGGTGGCCAAGCCGGGCGGGCTGGAGTATCGGGTAACGGTGCACCGTCAGGGTGCCTGATGTGAAAGAGACCATGACCGACACACCGAAATTTTTTGTCTGCCGCCTGCTCGCGCCGCGGCCGACGTTCCTGCAGGACATCACGGCAGAAGAGCGCGCGTTGATGGGCGCCCATGCCGGGTATTGGCGCGAGGCGATGGCGCAGGGCATGGTGGTGATATTCGGGCCGGTCGCGGACCCCGCCGGGCCTTGGGGCCTTGGCGTATTGCGGGTGGCCGATGCGCAGGCCGTGAAAGACTTTGCCGCAGGCGATCCGGTGGTCAAGGCGGGGATCGGCTTTCGCTATGAGATCCTGCCGATGGTGAGCGCCGTGCTTCCGGGCTGAAGATCGGGTACACGGGTTTTGCAATCCAGAATCGGCGGCGATGAATTACCGGCACGCATTTCACGCGGGAAATTTTGCCGACGTCGTCAAGCATGTCGCCTTGGTGCGAATTCTGCTGCATCTGCGGAAGAAAGACACGCCCTTTGCGGTGATAGACAGTCATGCCGGGCGGGGCATTTATGATCTTGCCAGCGATGCAGCGCAACGCACGGGCGAGGCGGCGAATGGCATCGAACTGCTGCGCGGCCTGAAAGGGCCGCAGGCGCTGGAGCAGTATCTGACTTTGGTGCAGGAGGCCGGCAAGAGCCTGTATCCCGGCTCGCCGCTGATCGCAGCGAAGATGCTGCGGCCACAGGACCGGCTGGTGGCGATCGAGAAACATCCGCAGGAAGCAGAAATTCTGGGGCAGGTGCTGTCGGTCTTTCGCAAGGCGCGGGTGGAAGAAGGCGATGGCTATGCCCGGCTGCCGGCATTGCTGCCGCCGCCGGAACGGCGCGGCGTGGTGCTGATGGACCCGCCCTTCGAGGCGCCGGACGAGTTCGAGGCCGCCGCCGAAGCGATCAAGGGCGCGGTGCGCCGCTTCGCCACCGGCATTTATATCATCTGGTATCCGGTGAAGTCGGCCGCGGCGGCGCGCGCCTTTCGCGGCGAAGTGCTGACGAGCGGCATCGCCAGCGCCCTCAATATCGAGATGGCGGTGGACGCGGCGGAAGGAAGGCTGAGCCGCGCCGGGTTGCTGGTGCTGAACCCGCCTTTCGGCTTTGACAGCGACATGGCGGAGATATTGGGACTGATCGCGCCGCGCCTGCCCGGCGGGCAAGTGCATCTGGAACAGCTTTCCGGAAAGCTCTAGCCTGCCGCCATACCAAAGCGCCGCCCGTGGCGCCAAAGGCCTTGTTTTCGCTTGGATTTTTCCGGCTTGCGTTGGCCGCGCCGCTCCCTTATCACCGCAAATGGACAGGTGGCAGAGTGGTTGAATGTACCGCACTCGAAATGCGGCGTACCTGCAAGGGTATCGTGGGTTCGAATCCCACCCTGTCCGCCAACGCCGATTCAAAAACAACGGGTTACGATGGTTTTGGGTCTCTACCCACCAATGTACCCCCCAATAGATTCCCGATGGCGGCGAGCCTAACCAGCGCCCACTAGCCACCATCCAGCTAGCACCTAGTCCCATGGGCACGCCCGAGCCTTAAAGCCCTGCGCCTTCAAAATCCCCCTAGGTCAGACCCCACTACCCCGGCACACCCCGTTTTCCGTTGATGGTACCTACGCTCCCCATACTTACGATTTTGCTCGGTCGATCCACGGTGTGGGGATCAAGCGTCTTCAAGCCACCGCCCGGCTAGCACCTAGTCCTCGGGGGGGGTGATTTGATCCAAAAGATTTGTTAGAACGTATCCATATTGGATACCACCTGCTGATTGGTGACGTCCTTATTTTGAAGGACGCGCCAATGTTACGCATCAAGCAGGGGCTCAATTACACGCCTGTCGGCGTCGAAGGTCTTGTCTGCCAGCAAAGTAACGGCCGCATAGGCATTGCTAAAACAAAGTTTTTCTTCGGCTGCTTGTTCATTGCGTTGGCTCAATCGACAACAAATGCAAACGCACAACTTTCGGACCTCTGGTCTTGCATAGGCAATTGCGATTGGCCTGCCGGATATTTTGTACCAGCGTGAGTGAGACTACTGCATAGCTGGCGTTCCATCTAGATGGGGTGGCTGAGGCACAAAAGCCTGCGGCGCGGGCGGCCGATATCCCAGCGATGAATGGGG
>Ga0316226_1000607_pt1 | contig 45930 bp, 26 predicted proteins | sample TBH18017metaG_FD_206009 | JGI IMG/M metagenome (GOLD analysis project Ga0316226, IMG submission 206009) | Freshwater microbial communities from Trout Bog Lake, Wisconsin, USA - TBH18017 | ecosystem: Environmental > Aquatic > Freshwater > Lake > Hypolimnion/Profundal zone | place: USA: Wisconsin...
ATGTTTATGACCGCACTGCCATTCCCTTGCCGGGTGAACAGCCGTGGATCTCCATCCACGGGCAGCGCGGGGCCATTAAGCCAGGAACAGCCATGGCCAGTCGCGGGCTGATCGTGCGTTCGTGGCGGGCTACGCTCGGGGGCAAGCCGGCGTCTCAGCCCTATGCCTCCACCTTTTGCACGGAGTGGGGCAAAAACAATAATCGCACGGCAATCGAACTATCCCCGCCGCCAAGTGTTGGAGAACTGCAACCGGGCGATTTCGTGGAGGCCGATCTTGAGCTAGTCGTTTTCCCGACCGATGCCACAGCCTATTACGGTCCTGACAAAGCATTCCAGAAGCGACTCTCCCTCGATGCCAATACGTGGCGCCTGGTCCAGCAGGAAGCGATTGGAAACGCAGTGCGAGCCGTGGCGACCAAGGGCCGGGTGATCAAGCCCTACCCGATGGTGATAACGGCGGATACCGGGAAACATGCGGAAGTTAACTTCCGAGGCGGACTCGGTTACCTGCCGGTGACGTTTACCGAGCTTTCTTCGCCAGACGGGTATGACCTTGCCATGGATGGCGAGCGCATCGATCAGAGCGTCCATGGAAACGACTTCTGGCAGACCGACTATAATGCAAGCAGCGGGCAGTGGAGCCGAACTTACAATGTGCCGATTCGTGAAAACAAAAGCGCACACACCCTGCTTCTGGAACCGAAATCCGCCCAGAGTCCTTCTTGTTTAAAGCTATGAACTTAAAACCGTTTTCAACCAAGTTCCCAAGCTATGGCTGTCTCGCCAGCATCGTGGTGGCCGGTTGTTCCGTCCAAGCCGCTACGCCCCGTTTCACAGCACCGACAACACAAGCGGAACTGGACGCGCGCGTCGTCGAATTGCGCCAGCATTATGCGCCGTTTCTCCGCTCGCTGCCGGAAAAACTGCCGGGACGATCGCGAACGGCAATGCCAGCGCAATGGAAATTTCAGTTCGAAGCGAAGGAAGTGAGTAAATAATCCGTTGATCTGCAACCAGCCGAATCTCCCACCCTATGCAACTTGAAGAAATAGCTCTTGCGAAGATATTAATATTGGAAACGTCGCCACGATCGGCTGCTTCGTTATCGCCGTAAGGTGTGCATATAGGCCAATGCCGCCGCCCCACCGAAAACCGACCGATCTGGGCAAAGGCTCGGCTATGTGGACTCCCAAGAACGAATGCCTGAACCATTTTTGTCGCCTTTGGACAGCGCCACTTGGAGCACTTGCTCCGGGAGTTCGAATCCTTCTACAACACTATTCGTCCCGACCCTTGCAGAACCCTTGGTCCGCAGTCAACCGGCGAGTAAGATAACAGGGCTGAACTATTTCACTTCAACACGCGGCAATCGAACAGACCTCCGGCGGTTTGGTTAGGCTTGGCCTGAAATTTCACAGTCACCTTGTTTTTACCAGCCAGGAGGCTGTCTGGCAGCGGGTAGGCAACATCGATAAGCTTGCCCGGTTCTTTGCCGGTGAGTTTCTCGGTCGCCACGAGCGTTCCATCGACCAGAATGTCGAATTCCCTGGCGCTATCACTTCCCCAATAAGTGCAGAGCAGCTTGAGCGGTCCGGCTGCACTAACCTTCATGTCGTAGGAAAACCAGCCGCCGTTACGGGCATCTCGCCAGTGCATGTCGCCGTGGATACCAGCATTGGTCTCCTCGCCCTTGAAACTGTGGTCAACCTCGGGCTGTTGCTCGCCGGGTTGGACAAAATCCACTGAGCGCGCATCCAGTTCGCGCTGGGCCTTTTCGGCGGCGGCGACGTGGTCCATGTCGGTCTGCCAGGTCTCGGCTGTGGTAAGCCGCCAGTATGCGGCGTAACGTTCTTCGTGGATTTGGTAAAGAGGCACCAGGGTCAGCTCAGCGGGCTTGAGTAATCCTTTGGTTTGAAACGCCAGGGGTTGGCCGTCGATCGGTTCGATATGCGCCGCAATCTCCGCCGGGGCCACCACGATCGCGGGCGTCTTTGACACCGGCAGCCGCTTTTTCGCCGACATCCCTTGCCCGACGAAGTCGCGATCGCTTAAGCCTTCGCACCCCAATTTGCCGCCAAGCACCAGCGGGCCGTAGAAAATGGAGAGGTAGTTCTTGCTGGCGGGGAGGAACTCCGTAGTGATCCGCATCGGCAGTTCCACCTTGAGAACGTCGCCGTTCTTCCACTGCCGGGAAACCTCCGCGTAAGAGCCGGGATTTGCCGAACAGGAAACAGCCTCGCCGTTGACCGTCAACTTCAGCGCTCCGGGAGCGACCCATCCAGGATAGCGGACGGCCACCGTCAGCTTCCTATCGGTGGCCGTCACGGATGTCTTGAACCGGAACTCGGTGCGCGGTTCCGCCGGGAATTTCGTGGATTGCGTAACGGTTATCCCTTGCTCGCGCCAGTTGAGTTCGGAGGGAATAAAGAGGTTAACCAGCAACCGGTCCCCTTTGGAGGAATATATCCCCTCTCCGTAAAGCGCGTGGTTTTCCATGCCTGTTCCCACGCAGCACCAGAAACACCCGAAATCGTCGGAATAGGCCCGATACGCTCCCGAAGACACAAGCGCCGTGTAATAGACCAAGCCCCCGGTCATGGGATTCTGGGAGGGCAGGATCTGGTTGTAGAGCCCCCGTTCGTAGAAATCCATTTTAGCGGCCTTCGCATCCAGCGAGTAGAGATGCCGGGTGAGCTTGAGCATATTGTAGGTGTTGCAAGTCTCCGGGCCGACAACGTCGGTCATCGCATTCTCGAATTTATCCAGAGGGAAAAAGTGCTCGCCCAGACCGTGGCCGCCGATGTTGAAGGAGCGGTCGCGCGTGACAAACGTCCAGAAATTGCGCGCGGCGGCGCCCCACTTCGGCGCACCAGTCAGTTCGTAAACGCGTTGATAACCGATGAACTTGGGGATCTGGGCGTTGCCATGCCATCCATTGAGGATGTCGTTGCCCGCAGCCATGGGATCGAAGATTGCGCTATGACGGAACTTTTGGGCGAGGGCGAGGTGGCGCGGTTCGCCGGTTAAGGCGTAAAGGTTGGCGAGCGTTTCGGCCATGCCGCCCTGCTCGACGAAAAGCAAACTCTGCATCTTGGCGTCATCAAGGTTCTTGACCACGCCATCGATCCAGTCCGTCAGTGCGATCAGCACCTCGCGGGCCCTGGAATTGCCGCACTGAGTCCACGCATCCAGCAAGCCGGCCATGACTTTGTGCATCGTATACCAGGGCACCCAGATGCCGTTCAGATTGAAGCCGCCATTCGGGTGAACCTCGCCAGCTCTCATCTCGGAAAACGCCTTCTTGCCGCCTGGGATTGCGGCGACATAGCCATCCCCGTTTGCCTTTTGGCACTGGGCGAGTTCATCGACAATGAGCGCAACCCGGGATCGCATCCGCTCGTCGCCAGTAGCCCGGAACATTTCCGAACACGCGGAGAGGTAATGCCCAAGACAGTGTCCCGCCACACCGCTAGACTCCCAACCGCCATACACTTCGGCCTTTGGCTTTAGGCCCGCTTCCTTGCGAAACCATGCGAGGAAGCGGTCCGGCTCCAGCCTCAGCAAATACTCGCGGTCGGTCTCCATGGCGGATTTGAAGGGGCTGTCGAGGAGGCGGACATCAGCCATGTCGAATTCCCCGGCCTGGAGTGGAACAGCCGACTTGATGACGGGCGCAGGGATTGGTGGAAGCTTCCCGATGTATTGTTGAGTTGGTGGCTGAGACCATGCGCTGGTGGGTTCACGAACAAAGCCGAGGTCAATGTATTGTCCGCCCCATACCTGATGGCAATGAACGGCTACGCAGTTCTTTCCGGGACGGAATGCCAACCGGGCTCCCGGACTTAATGGGGATGCCTGATAACCCACAATATATCCCCTCTTCTTGAGAGCGAGCACGCCGTTGATATACACCTCAGCGTCGTCGTCATAGTAAATCCAGGCTTGGAGATCCCTGTTGCTTCCTGCCGGCAGATCGATTTCACGCCGCAACCAGATGTCGGGGGTGGTCCACTCGGTGCGAACCATGGCTTTAGGGGTGCCGTGTGAGCCGAACCCAGCAAGCCCCGCCTTCCATGCGCCAACGTTAAAATCAGGCTTGAACCAGCCATCGCCGGGCGTTTCCGTTGTGTAGCGCCACTGGATATCATCTGCTTCTTGCGCGGACGGAACGACACTTATCAGCTTCGATGTAACTTCCTCCTCAAGCGCAAAATTCAAGTAGGGCGCCTTTCTTGAACATTGGCAATAGATAGCAATAACATTTTGCTCGGAAAAATCCGCCTGCGAAACTTTCAACGGGTAGATTCGCTCGATCCGCGAGAATGGAAGGCTGGATTGGGTCCCTGGGTTCGTGGCGAAAACCAGCTTTCCATTCAAATACACATCAAAATCGTCCTGATAAGAGACTAGCATTTGGAGTTCCCCTCCATGAAGCGCGGGCTTTGCAAAACTCTTGCGCAACCAAACCTTCGATCTGCCTTCGGGCCAGGGTGTCTCTCCTGGACGGTTATTGCTGCCCATGCGCGTACCCAAAGGAAGTGCAGCAACCGCCCAGGCACCGTCGGAAAAGGCGGGTTGTACCCAGTCTGCGGAAGGTTCATCGACCGTGTATTTCCAGTTGGATTCGCCCGCGGAAATGATTGTCTCAAACTTCGGATGCGCGGGTGGAGGCGACCATTCCTTGACTTTGCTGGGGCTCCTGGCCGCCCATTGCTTCAGAGTCGCCGAATCGAGAATCAGCGGCATCCAAACGGCCCCCATAACCGATCGGGCATAGAATTGAGCGATGGTGCCGGTATCGGTGTTAAAATAGTCCGTCAGCGGCAGCCGAGTTGAGCTTTCATTGACCATTCTGTAGATGGGATTGAGGAGCCTGTCCCGCTGTTCGCGGCTATCCGCGAAACAAGCCACCCAAAAGTTATAGTCGAACTTGGTTCGCTTGTCCCTGTAATCCATGGGAACACCGTATTTTTCCAGCTTGCTGCCGTAGAAATCGAATTCTTTGCGATAGGTCTCTGGCGAGAACAGGCGGAGGCCCAACACCTTGTCCCAGACCATATTATATTTAAAGCTCCACGTCTCAGGCTGCCCGAATGCCTGGACAAAATGAGTTTCATCTGGGGATAGCGCTTCCTTCTCCCACTTCTGTGCCCAGGCTTTGGCCTGCGTGGCGAACCCAGCAGCCTTCTCTTTTTCGCCCTGCATCTCCAGCACTTTGGCGTAGGCGGCCAGTCCGCAAATTCCTTTAACAGAGAGGTTGGTGTTGTTGAGTTGCCGCCCGCGGAAGTCATCCGTGCAAAGCTGTTCCCCAGTGTTATAGCCGTTTTTCGAAAGGTAATTTGCCCATTTCGCCAAGAGGGAGCGGTAGCGGTTTGCGAAACCGGGATCGCCTTCGACCTGGCAAATAGCCGCGATCATCATGAGCATGTTTCCGGTTTCCTCGACGGGCATCGGACTTCCGCTTCCGCCGTACCGCTGGCCGGTTGCGTATGGAAACGTTCCGAGGGAATGGGGTGAGGAGTCGTGCGTCCAATCTGAACTCTTCGCATAGTCGAGGATCGGCACCAGCATGGACTTCAGGAGATCGGTGGAATGTAAGATGAAAAACGGCGATGCCGGAAACGAAACATCGACGGTGCTAACCGACGAGTTGCTGGCATTTTCGCGGGAGAAATATACCGGGTGCCCGCCCTCGTCGCGCGTCAAATGGTGAGCCCCGATGACCTGTCGATACAGGAGTGAAACCAACTGCGCATAGGGTTCTCCTCCCACTTTGCAGGCGTCGCCTTTCAACCGCTGATCGAAGTCGGCGCATCGGGCATTGACCGCCGGGTATTCAACCCAACATTTTCTTAGCAAAGCCTCAAACGATGGGGTCTCATTCTTCCAAAAGGACTCCATCGCCCTTGAGAAATACTGAAGCTCGGGACTGGAATCGTAACCGATCATAACTCGCTTCTCAACGGGCTCGGCTCCGACGGAACCGAAATCGATGGCAACCGCCATGGCCGCTTGCTGTTGAGCCGGACGAAACGGGCCGGCATCATGAAAAGCGTCATGTTTGAACTGGCGGCGCACAAACGCCTCGCGCATGGGCGCAGCCGGTCCAAAGCCCGATGCATCGCGCTCAGACGCAGGAAGGGCCAGATAGCAGTATCCCCAGTCCAGCGGAGTAACGTCCCCCCGATACCCGAGCACGTGCTGTTCAACCGAGCCGACTCTCAAGAAATCGAATTCCGCGTCCTGGACCTGCTCGAATTTGGCGCTTTCGTTGGCGTCCAGAAGGGCGATGTCCGATTCAACGTCGAAATAGACGCGGGCTCTTTTCGGCTTGCTGTCACGGGTGCGAAGCTGCCAGGCAATGAAACTGACCGGACGCGCCAAAAGTTTCAAATCCTCAACCAACACTGGAGAAAAGAAAGTTAGCTGGACTTCGATCTCAGGATTGGAAAAAACGAAAATCGTCTTGGTGGGATCCACAACGAGACTTTTTTGATCGAGGAGTGGAAGCGAAGACTTTGGGGCTCCCATCAGGCGGAAAACCTTGCCGTCTACATCGACCAAACATGTCATCGGGTTTGGATTACGGGTCCAATTAACGATGTTCGCCTGGCTCAGGATTTCAGAAAACGCCCATACGCTGAAATAGGAATTATGAACCATCAGCGGCACGGCCGGTGGACGGACGATGCCAGGCGACGGAACGGCCCGCAGGGTGCCCATCGGGGCGAGTAGCAGGACGGCGAAGAGTAGAATTCGGATTTTTTTTGCGTGGTGATGCATGAGTTTTAATAAACTGCACTCGTTTGATGTTCGGAGAAGGCGTGTAGTTGTGTGTATCGTTTATCGATCTGGTCCATCCACTCTTCCCAGCGCTCATCCACGACGGCCATGGCCGGCTTGGGTTTCCAGTCGGGGCCGTAAACCGAAAAGTGACTCGGCTTGAACGCTCCGGGAATAACTGCGGCAGCCGGGACCGAGGGATCGTCCCGGTCGGCGAGGATATCCACGAACTCCCAGCCAAAATGCGTACTGTGAGCGATCGTGTTTCGCAGTAGCGCTTCCATCTCGTCGGGGAAGTAATCGGTGCCGTTGATGGTCATGTGTTCCGTGATGGCCCAGTCCCGCCCGGTTTCCTCCATCGCAGCGCGGACACGTCGGTAGGCTTTCAGGTTCGGTTTGCGCTCCTTGTTATGCCAGGTCCAGTTGACCTGGATGATGTTCGGAGCCGAGAGATGGAGAAGAAAGGCCATCGGATCACCGCACCGCCGGGACATTGTGTTCTCCTCCGCATCGAGGTAATCGACCGCGATCCATGCGTCCCGGCCGGCGACATCGCGGAAAGCCTGCGCGTCTCCATTGATCCAGTCGGCAAGCCACTCGGCCCGAAAACGGTTCCATCTCGGGTCTGTCAGAAAACTTTCAGCAATGGGAAACGAAGCGGGAAAGGCAGGCCCGCGAAGGCCGTTCCGCTGCAACCAAGCGCCATACGCCTCTTTCGCCGCAGGACTGTAGTCGAGCCAATGCGAGCCCATGAACTGAGGCTCGACGGTCGTCTCATACCAGAGAATCTTTGAAACATCCAACCCGCCGACCAGTTCCCTGATATAGCTGCGCGAGCAGTTTAGGTAGTCTTTGTCGAAGAGCGAGGGCACCGCGCAACTGTACCCGTATTCGTCGTCCTGGACCTTCTGACCATTCGAGTCGATCGCCACCGCATTCGGATACGACTTCCAGAAGCCTGCGGGAACTTGTCCGCCGCCAACCCCATAGGTCTCCACCGAAAGGGAGGCAAACATTCCATGGTCCGCGATGGCCTGAATCAGACCGTTGAGCGGCCCGAAAAGCGAAGAATCGATTCGTCCGTCACCATCGGGGTCGAAGTGATGCCAATAACAGTTCAATTCGAGGACGTCGAACCCTTTGTCCCGCACGATCTCCAAATCGGCGATGAAGGCGTCGATCTGGGACGCGCAAGCGAAATTTAACTGTGGCTTGCCAATCTTGAGAAAGCGATGAACGCCGTCGATCCAGAGTTTCCCATTCAGGAGTTCGATTTCGTGTGAGTTAATGAATTTAGCCATGATGAAATTGGTCCGGCGGCCCGGTGCGACCCCCATGCGCGCCAAGCCGCCGGGAAGGCGGGCCGGCGGCCCCCACCGCCAGCGCCACCCACTACGGTTCGCCCTTCCCCTGCCGCCCCCTAAAGCGGCGTAAGCGAACCATAGAAATTCTTACCCAAGTTTGTTTCCCTTCCGTCGTAAGCCAAAGAGGCTTAGAGCGCCCACCAGCAGCAGCCCAATGGTGCCCGGTTCGGGAACCGCTTCCGGCGAGAGGGGTTCGAGCGCTGCCTGGCTAGCAACCGGTGTTCCGAGGCCGGTTGCGCTTTGGCCCGCTGTGGCTAAAAGCTCGTTGTCAGTGCTGGCGTTTAGGCTGTCGGCGTTTAAGAGTGCTTGCGCTGAGGCAGAGCCTGAAATGTTTAACGACGAGAGGTTGAGTACGTTGTAAGTGCTGCCGCTGTGCGCCACCATGGAGAAGGTCGCTCCGGATGCCACGTTCAATGCGCCGATTGAACCGGACCGCGTGACTAGGACTGCGCCGCTGTTGGCGTTAAGGCCAGCGATTCCTATGGAACCGCTCAAGATGAGCGTTCCGCTGCCGGACTTGGCCAGCGTGCCGACCCCGCTCAGTCCACCGTTCAGCGTGTTGATATTTTCCTGGGTGTCGATCGTCGCCGTTCCGCTGTTTGCGGCGAAATTACGGCTGGCATTGAACCCAAAAGAGCCGGATGTCTGGAGAGTTGCGCCGTCACTGAGATTCACCGCGCCGGTGACAGCGCCCAAAGCCGCATCGCCGGCAACGTTCATTGTGCCGCCGTTTACCGTGGTCCCGCCGCTGTAGCTGCTGCTGCCGCTGAGGATCAGAGTGCCAGTGCCCGTCTTGACAAGCGAGCCGCCGCTCGAGAGGCTGCCGCTGTACTCTGTGCTCGCATTGTTGCCGCCCGCTGTCAGCGCGACCGCGTTCGGCGTTCCAGCGTTGTCCTGCAAGGCGAGGTTTCCAGTTCCGCTCAAAGCGCCGACTGTAAATGCATGAGCGCCGACAGAGGAGTCGAAGGCGATAGCGCCGGGGTTGACAGAGAGCGTGCTGTTTTGGAGGGCGAGGCTGTTTGCAAGTTTCAACGTGCCGCCGTTTGCCGTCGTGGTCCCCGTAAACGTATTGGCTGCGGTAAGCGTGAGCGTTCCCGTGCCCACTTTCGCGAGTCCTCCGCCGGTGCTGGCCGGATCGTCCACCATCGGAACGGAAACCGTGGTGCTAAAGATCCCCGTATCGATCACTGCGCCGGCTGCACGCACGTAAACGTAACCCGTTCCTGAAACCAGGCTGCCGTTCGTGCCCGCCGTCAAAGTGCCGCCGTCGATGGTCACCCAGTTATTGGTCGAACCCAGAATCAAGCCACCGGTGCTCACGGTGCCGCCATTGGCGATTTTCAGCGAGTTCCCCTGGCTGGTGTTCGTCCCGGTGATGACGGCCGCGCCGATCGATAGCGTCTTATCATTCATATTCCACAACGAACCCGTGCCCGTTACAGTGGCTGAACCGCTGACGCAGTTGATGTTGCTGTTCTGGAGCGAGGACAACTGTCCACCGTTGCTAATAACCAGGGCATTCCCAGGACGATTTGGCGCGGTGAATGTAAAGTCAATCGCACCCGCATTGGTCACGATGCCGCCGTCGATATTCATCATATCGCCGCCGCCGCCGCCCTGATGCATGATCAGATTGCCGCCATTCAGGTTGACGCTCGCGCCGGAATCGATATTGAGCGTATCACCGCTCGCGTCGACGCTGACGGTCAGCGCCTTGGCGTTCAGGATCGCCCCGTTCTGGAAAGTTACGGTCCGGTTGCCCCACCCACGGCCAATCTCAAAGTCGCTTACATTCTGGATGGAAACATTGTCCAAAGTGAGCTGGCAAAGTCCGGCGTTAGTGGCTATCGCCCAAAAATTGGAGTTATGGAAATCGATAATGCCGCCGATACTCGTTCCGCTGCTTGTCAACCGCCCACTTGCACTCGTGGTGTTGATCAAGTTAAGTGAAGACGCAACCACGTTCGCCGCCATGTCAATCCGCCCGCCGTTTTCGAGAAAGATGGCGCCGCCGTTGCTCACGAACAAATTGGCGGATGACGTCACAACCGCACCGCTAGGAATCGAAAGAGCGCCGCCCGCGACAGTGATAATGCCCCCTCCGTTTGTACCTCCAAAGACAACGCCCGCGCCCAAAGCGAGCGTGCCGCTGCTGATGGTTGTATTGCCGGTGTAAGTGTTCGAGCCGGTGAACGTCAGCATGCCCGAGCCGACTTTCACCAGCGAACCGGACCCGCTCAGGACGCCCGCATAAGTCGTATTGAAACTGTTCGTCCCTACCGTCATAGTGACGCCGCTCGTCGCGGTGGCAAGGACGACATTGCCGCTTCCGGAAAGCCCGCCGATGGTTGCCCCGCTGACGCCGAACGTCAGCCCGTTGGGAACGCCGACGTTTACCGTGCTGTTGTAGGCAGCTGTAGTGCTACTCAGTTGCAGCGTGCCAGCGTTGATGTTGACCGTCGCACCCGGGGAAAAATTGTAGGCGGTTGCGCTCAAGATCGTCAGGCCCGGCCCATTTTGATTAAAGATCCCTGGACCGTTGATGTAACCCGAGAACGCCGTCGTGCCGCTTCCGAGCACGTTCAGCGTCCCACCGACCAGATTGGTGATCGCGTTGCCGATGGTCCCGCTCCCCCCAAGATAGAGCGCCAGCGTGCCACCCGAATTCACCGTTACCGAGCCGGATGCCGCAATGGAGCCGGTTGTGCCATCGCCAATCTGAAGAGTGCCGCCGGCAATCGTCGTGCTCCCAGTGTAGCTGTTGCTGCCGGTCAGCAACAATGTGCCCGCGCCGGTCTTGGTCAGCGCGCCCCCACCGCTAATCGTGTTGCCGTACGTTTGGCTGCCGACCAGATTGTACACGAGTACCCCGTTGTTATTAATTCCGCTGGAAGAAGTAATCGAGCCATCGGTCGTTCCATTGCCAATTTGCAGCGTGCCCGCATTGATCGTGATGCCGCCGGTGAAGCTGTTGCTGCCGGTCAGCGACGTGCTGCCGGAGGTGGTGAAGGTCATGCCGCCCGCGCCGGAAATGGCGCCGGAAATGGTAACGTTCGTGTTGTTGGGGTTGACGGTCGCCGCACCGTTGAGGGTGATCGGCCCGGAAAACACATTGTAATTGGAACTGCTGCCACCGCCGGTGCTTCCGATTGTGCCGCCGCTGCTGGCGATAACGATCGGAGCGGTGAGGGTGCGCGGGCTCCCGAGGGTGCCGCCAGCGTAGAAGCCCAGCATCGCACCGTTGGAGACGTTGAAGGGGGTCGTGGTCGCGGTGGACCCCTCAAAATAAACAATTCCCGCCTGAACGTTTACCGCGGAGAACGTGTAATTATTGTTGAGGTTGGACCAAAAATTGAGGCTGCCGGCTCCGATCTTGGTCAGGGCATGGTTGTTGCCGGCAATCGAGTTCATATCCACACGATTGCTGTTGCCGATGGTGGCGTCGGCGGCAAGGGTGAGGTTTAACGAGGGGTTGGAGCCCGTGTTGTTCACCAGTGCGCCCAGACCCCCCACGCCGGAGCCGGAAAGGGTGATATTCGGACTGGAATTTGGAAGCGCGTATCCATTGGTGTCCAAGGTTGCACCGTTGGCGACAACGACGGCGCCGGTGCCGAGAGCACTGACGTTTCCAAGTTGAAACACGCCCGCACTGACCAGAGTGCCTCCGCTGTAGCTGTTGGAGCCGCTGAGCGTCAGTGTGCCGGCGCCGAGCTTGGTGAAGCTGCCGGTTCCGGAGAGCGCCTGGCTGACAGTGAAAACGTTGGCCGCGGAATTGACGTCGATGCCCCCGTTGAACGTGGCCCCGTTTAGCGTGTGGCTATTGAGATTGGAGATACCTGTGCCCGTCACTTGTAGAATGCCGCCGCTAAAGGTTAGCGAGCTGGCTGAGTCGCCGATGGCGTTGTCGCTGGCGATGCTCAGTGTGCCGCCTCCGATTGTCGTGCCACCCGAGTAGCTGTTGCTGCTGCTAAGCGTCAGTGTGCCGGCGCCGAGCTTGGTTAAGCTGCCGGTTCCGGAAAGCACCTGGCTGACGGTGAAGGCGTTGGCCGCGGAATTGACGTCAATGCCGCCATTGAACGTGGCCCAGTTTACCGTGTGGCTGTTGAGATTGGAGACACCCGTGCCCGTCACTTGCAAAATGCCGCCGCTAAAGGTTAGCGAGCTGGCTGAGCCGCCGATGGCGCTGTCGCTGGCGATGCTCAGCGTGCCGCCACCAATGGTAGTGCCCCCACTGTAGCTGTTGCTGCCGGTAAGGGTCAGTGTGCCGACTCCGGTTTTGGCGAGGCTGCCCGAACCGCTGACGATTCCGCCAAGCGTGACCGTGTTTGCCTGGGTGTCCACCGTGCCCGTCACACTTGGATTAATCGCGATCGCACTTGCAAGGGTTCCACTGCTCACCCCGGCCTGCAACGTGGAGTTGCCGCTGAAGCTTACGGTGCCGCTCCCCAGCGCATTGACGTTGCCGTAGTTCAAGAGGCCAGCGCCGATGGCCACGCCACCACTGTAGCTGTTGCTGCCGCTCAGCGTGAGGGTTCCAGAGCCGTTTTTGGTCAGGCCGCCGCCGGCGCTGGTCCCATCCAGGACAATCGCGGAGGAAACCGTGACATTAAAACTCCCGCTGTCAATGATGACGCCACCCGACTGAACATCGACAAAGCCCGAGCCGGAGACCAAGGTGCCGGCCGCGCTTGCTGCCAGGGTTCCGTTGTTAAACACCAACGAATTGGAACTCGAATTGAGGGTCACTGCACTGGTTGTCACCACCCCCCCGCTGGAAATTGAAAGGTAATTGCCCTGACCAGCGCTGGTCCCCGCATTGGCAGCGCCGACACTCAGGGTCGAGGTCCCCATGTTCCAGACTGAACCGGCGCCGGAGACTGACACAAAACCGTTCGTGGAATTGATGTTGCTCGCGTTGATGGTCGAGAGGGTGCCGCTATTGGTAATCTTTACAGATCCGGCTGATACAGCATTGGAATCGTAAAGAAAGTCAACAGCTCCAACATTGATAACGCTGCCTCCGTTGATATTCAAAGCATGCCCGGTGCCGCTTCCCGCGTGCATGCGGATGTTTTGTCCAAGAGCGTTGATGACGCTTCCCGAATTGACATTCAGCGTATCGTTTGAACTATTTACCCCAAGGCCGATGCCAGGCGCGGTCGCCTGCGAGCCATTGGATAGCGTGGTAGTGCAACCGCTGCCTCCCGCGGCGACAAAGAGCATTGCCCCAGAGCTCGAAACCACCACATTATCCAAAATCAAAGTGTTATTCGTCTGGTTGATGCCTGTGGTGTAAGCATTGCCGCCGGCGGCCGCAAGGTAAAGGGTCCCGCCGGCACCGATCGCGCCGGTGCTGGTGATGCGCCCGGTTGCTGAATTGGCGGTGAAGAAGGTCTTAGTGCCTCCGGATACATTCATCTGGCCACCCCCTTCCAGATTGACGGTGCCCGCCACGTTGATGCCGCTCCCGGATGCGGATAGAATTCCCCCATTTCCGATGCTCATCACCGCACCGTTGGAGACGGTGAGATTTGAGGATGTCCCACCAATAACCCCGCCGCTGCCGAGGACCAGCGTGCCGCTGCTGACGGTTGTGGTTCCGGTGTAAGCACTGGAGGCGGTGAGGGTCAACGTGCCGGAACCTGTTTTGGTCAGGCCGCCAGTGTTTGTGTTGGCGAGCGGACTCCCGTAAGCAATCGATAGCCCATTGGTGTCGATGCTGATAGCGCTTCCGCTACCGACAATCCTTGAGGAATAATCGATCTGATTACCGCCGCTGTATTGAAGGGTGCCACCGCCGAAGCTAATATTGCCGCCGCCCGCGAGAGCATTAGTCCCTCCGAGTGAGAGGATGCCGCCGTTGATGGCTGTTGCTCCACTAAAGCTATTGCTGCCGGAAAGCGTGAGGGTCCCCGCGCCGGTTTTGGTGAAGCCGCCGGTGCCGGACAGAATGCCTGAAAGCGAGATGTTTCGCGCCGTACTGCTGGAATTCGCAGCTTGGAAAGTGATGTTACCGTTGCTTCCGCCAAGGGTCATGCCCATCGCCGAAGACCAATCCCCGGTCGTTGCCCCAATCACGCCGCCGGACACGTTCATGACAGTTGTACCCGGGAGGGAAGCGCCTGGAACAATGCCGGAAGGCCCGACATACAGCGCCCCGCCAGTCATCGTGAGCGAGGCGCTGGTCGAGGGGGCATAGGTTTGGGCGGCGGTGCTGCCAAACTGAATCCCGGAAGCGCTCACCGTCCCTCCGGTAATGGCTACGGCCGCCGACTGGTTCGCTGTCGTGCCGCTCTTGAGGATGGCGATTGTGCCTCCAACCGTCAGCGAGCCTCCGGCGACTTTCAATGCCGCATTGGACCCTCCAGTATTGTCGAACACGAGAGTAAGATCCGTCGCGGAAGTCACGCTTCCCGCGTTGATGTTTAAAGTTCCCTTTCTGCCGGCGCGTCCCAGAAAAATGTCGGCGGTGGAACTAAATATCGAACTGCCGCTATTGACATTCCATAGACTGTCGGCCGTTCCGCCGTAACCGATCATGATCCGCGACGCAGCGACTGTTGCCGCCCCCTGATTGATAGTCGAGCCCTCATGCCAAACAGCGAGGTTTTTGAAAGTCCCTGAGGTGAATGCCGTGGTGCCCGTCCCATACAGTAACAGGTTCGTGTTGCCGCCATCGCCGGAGGCGAGGTTGAGGAGGCCGTTCGAAATCAAATTGTAGCCACCGGTAAACTTCAGGAATGAACCTAGGGTGACGGTAGCTCCGCTTGCTACTGTAAGCGTTCCGCTCATGGCCACAGTTCCACTGGAAAGCGTGGCGCTCTGGGAAAAAGTCAAGTTGCCCAAAGCCACGGAGCCATTCACTGTGGCGGCGTCTCCGGAGTTGTTGAACACCGCGGAGTCCGTGGTTCCTGCGCCCCACCCGGAGCCCCCGGACCAGTTGCTGGCGGTTGCGTCCCAAGTGCCGGAAGCGCCTCCGTTCCATGTGTAGGTCGCAGCCGATGCGCCAAACTTGGGCGCAAGAATGTAAACGCCTGCGGCGGAAAGAGCGAAGCCTCTGGATCTGGACTTTCGCAATCCACGCACAAGCGTCGAGAGCAAATTGCGGGATCTCTTTTGGGAAACGGGTGTTTTCATGGGGTGGTCGATATGTTCACTGTTGGTGATTGCTGTTCGTGAACCTATTGGGGGACCGAAGCGTTCAACTCGCCTTTTTGGGTGATTAAGAAGTTTATCACCCTCCTGCGCCGTTACAATTCGAAATGCGATGGCAGAATCGAGAGGCCGCTTTCAGTCTCGAACTGAAAGCTGTCGGTTCGGATCAGTAAGGCTTAGAATTTGTCCGAGCGAATGATTCCCCGCCGAATCGCGATCGTAACAGCTTCGGTGCGGTCCCGAGCCTGAAGCTTCCCGAGAATGCTCCCGACGTGGCACTTGACCGTCTGGTCGCTAACTTCCAAAATCCCGGCAATTTGCTTGTTGGCCTCCCCCTGGGCGAGAAGTTCGAGAATCTCTTTCTCGCGGTTCGTTAGAGGCTCTGTGCGCCGTCGCTCCGCCAGTTTTTGCTTCACTTCCGAGGGCAGCCACTGCTTTCCCTCCATCACGGCTCTGATTGCCAGAATCGTTTGTTCCCCGGCATTTTCCTTGAGCAGGTAACCCATCGCCCCGTTTTCCAATGCCGCGTGAATGGTTTCATCGCCACTCAAGCTGCTCAAAACCAAAATTCGGGCCGCCGGGTCCTTCGCGCGAATTTCGCGGATTGCGTCAGTCCCGCTGAGCTGTGGCATGCGCAAATCCATGATGAGAACGTCGGGTCTGAGGCGGAAATACTGTTCCACCGTTTCCAATCCGCTGGATGCTTCCCCGCACATGGTCATGTTTCGTTCCATGCAAATGAGGCTTCGCAGACCTTGTCGGATAAAAAAGTGGTCGTCTGCGACAAGGACCTGAATTAGATCACGTTCCATAAACATTATGCGTTCAGGTCTCGGAGCGGAACCTCGACACAAACGATGCACCCGCCGCGCTCTCCGCTTGAAATGGTGAGTTGGCCGCCCATGCGCTGGGTGCGTTCCATCATGCCTTGGATCCCGAAATGGCCATTTCCCGAGAGAGAACAGTGACCCTCTGGAAACCCTTTTCCGTTGTCGGAAATCTTGAGCGTGACAACCGAGGATGAGGCTGCCAGATCGATGGATATCTGTGATGCCCCGCCATTCTTAATTGCGTTGGTGATTGCTTCCTGAGCGATGCGCAAGAAGTTGGTCTCGACCAAGTCCGGCAGGATGATTCCCTGAGTGTTCTGCCGTAACTCGATCTGAATATTCAAGCCGGCCGAAAGGGTCTCAGCCATTCGTTTCACAGCGGCGCCAAGATCGATTCGATCCAGTTCCGTCGAGCGCAAATCCCAGATCGAATCCCGCAATTCCGAATGAAATTGCTTGAGCAGTTGGCGGGCTGATTCAATGGAACTCTGTACCGTCGAAGATCCTGTCTCAATGCCGCGGGCGATACACTGGATTTGTATGGAAAGACACGTGACCCCCTGCTCCAGGGTGTCGTGCAAATCGCGGGCGATACGGGCGCGCTCGGCATGAACTGCATTCTTTTCGTGCAATTCGGCAATCACCCTCCGGGTTTGCCGCCAGGCCGGATAGCGAACGGCAGCAATAGCCAATCCAGTAGCAACCATGACGCCGATCACGAGAAACCAAGTGCGCTTCCAGAACGGCGGAACAACGATCAATGCAAACGCCCCATCCATCTTGGTTTCGGTCCCTTGGGGGGTTAGTTTCTTAAACCGGAAGAGATACCGGCCCGGTTCAAGAGACTGGTACGATTGGAGGATGTCACCGCCAACCCCTGCTGAAAAACTCTCCAGCCATTCCATCCGTAACGACTCCCCGGGGGCACAATCCGTCGGAATGCGAGGACTCTGCCATTCGCCATGAGCGAAAATATCGTCATCCACGATGGCTAGAAGCTGACCGCAAGGAGCTGTCTTTGAGAATACCACCTGAGCCATTGAAGGACGTGAACCAGTCCTCACCCAGCCTTGCGGCACATGAGAACCATCACCTTCCGGGAATTTCAACGCCCAAATTGGTGCGGCGTTTCTGCCACCCGCTTTGAAAATGTTGAAAGCGCCCACTGCGAGGACACCAAGTTCCGTCGATGGACCGGCTGAACTCAAGAGAATCGCAAAGGTGGCTGCCCCTTTGGGAATGGAAATGGTCTCTTTCCTGGCCAGGAGCGGAGAATCCTTGGGGGAGCCAGTCCAACCCGGACTGTTACCGGTCACGCCAAAGTCTTTTTCTGAGAGCCAGTTGCCCTTCCCGTCGTAGAAAACCACGCCCAACCGCATGACGTAATCAGGCGCTTTGCTGGATTCGCGCCACTCCGGATCGTGTCCTTCCAGCTTGAAACAAAGCCGCTCCACAGTGTTGATCCCTCCAGGATTCGCGCGAAAGTCGATTAAGAGCGGTCCCGCCGGAATTACGACCTCCCTCGGTGCAGGCTTGCCTTCAACCCAGACCGACAAATCGTTCCGATTCACAACCACAACGGGATTGGCGGCATGGACCGAGCCAAAAGGCAAAAGCAGACTCAGGATTCTGAGCAGCCATCCACGGGGTTGTTGCGGAGAGATTTTCATGAGAACTGATTTCGCGCCATTCACTCATAAACGACGCCGGTCCTCCTCAGACGAGTAGGGCATGAAGGAATTCCACGGGTAAAGGCAACAAAAATTCGAGCGGTGATGAGATTGCGACCAGAAAGCTTTAATTCATAGGCCGCGATTGGTCTTCTCGCAAGTAAATTGCCTGACAATCAAGGCATTCCAAGAGATTGGGAACTCTCTAGATGTTCCGATTCCCCTTTGCGTTGGCCGTGCCGCTGGCAAACTCCATGAAGAATCGATTTTCGTATTTGCGCCTATTTCGACGGTCGAAAATCGGCAGTATATCCATGACCGAAAATTCCACTAACGCTGTTCCCAAGAGCTATTTGGCCGGACGAGCCAATGTGGCGATTTCCTCAGGGACGAGTGCCCGGTCGTAGAATCGAAAATCCCGCATGCGTCCATCAAAAGCGTCGCTGTCCGGAGCGGCGGCGCTCTTGCTGCCAACGCAGAGCGGATCGGAGGTTGCCGGCAGGGAGCCGGATGAGAGCCGAGTGGCCGCCAGCGCGCCGTTGAGCCAGATCTCGCTTCGCTTCTCTCCGCCTTCAAAGACGAATGCTACATGCACCCACGCGCCGGGTTTGGGAGCCGGGCATTCCACCACACCATTGTTGATTCCCGAGAGTAGTAGCTGCAGTTTGCCATTTGCCTGGATCACACGGAATTGGTCATCGTTCATTCCTTTCTGGAACAGCCGCGCATTTTGCGTCCATTGTTCGGCTTTGATCCAGCACGCCACCGTCAGCGCGGTGCGGGGATTGAGGGCAGGCGCATCCGGTATCACCCACAGCTTCTTCCCGCCGCAACGGTAGGCGCCGTTCTCCACCGGGATGCCTGGGTTGGCGAGCGGATGGTGGCGCCGACGCGACAGGTCGATGTCGGCGAAGGCGGGATTGGCGGCGTCGAGGCGCAGCACCAGGCCCGGCTCCTCGGTGAATGGCGGACGCGCCACGGTGAGCGTGCTCGTGGCCCAGCCGTGGAGATTCACGGTGAACTTCCCGCTGGTTCCGATCTCTTGGTCTAAAGCGATGTGCGCCACCTCGCCGGGAGCGAGATCCACATCCTGAGTCGTGCGCTCGTCGTTAATGGTTAACACAACGGATTCCTTCTTCCGCTCGCTGCCGCGGTTCTGTACCGTCGCAGTGGCAGTGATGACGCCGCCCCGAGCCGTAATGCTCGGGTTTTCGGGAACCAGGCGACCGGGACGCGGTTTCACTTCAATAGTGAACGGCGCGAGATTCCCGATCTGGATGCGATGCGAACCGGCCGTGAATAATAAAGGGCAAGCTGCCTCATTCAACGGGTGTCTTGCTTTAGAGAAAGCAACAGGAACATTCCCGGGTTTCGTTGATTTCAGCGACAGCGGCATATTGAGTATCAAAACACTCACCATCACCCAACCTGATGCTTTTGGTCACGCCGTCTCCTTTTCCGGTTGCGAAAATCTTGAAGTGGCCACCGGAACGTACCCGGGCCACGCCGAATTCTGGAACTGCGGTATTCAACGCATCAGCAGGCTAAAAATTCATCGCCCGAATAATAAAGGGCGAGCTGCCTCATTCAACTGGTGTCTTGCTTTAGAGAAAGCAACAGGAACATTCCCGGGGTTCGTTGATTTCAGCGGCAGCGGCATATTGAGCATCAAAACACTCAAATCACCCAGCCTGATGCTTTCGGTCACGCCGTCTCCTTTTCCGGTTGCGAAAATCTTGGAGTGGCCACCGGAACGTACCCCGGCTACGCCGAATTTGACGAATGCCTAATCCGTCGGATTAAATACCTTCGAACCACTGCCGCCTCCATTGAGGGCAAGGCAGCCAACTTTAACTACTGCGCCTTCCTTGAAGTCGCAAAGGGAGATTACCCCGGATATGTCTCTTTTCACGAATGCGGCATCCAATCCATCGGCAAACTCCATATCGTCGCCCCCGACAACGAAGGCTGGGCAGCCCGCTTCTCCGGTTGCCCCCAATTGAAACTGGCGACGGGGACATACCCAGGATTTGTGGACTTCAGCAACAGTGGCATTGAAGCCATAAAAGACCTACATATCGCTCAACCCGCAACTGGTGGCGAACACAAAGGCCACAAAGCCGACCTCCGTGGCTGCCTCAAGCTCAAACCCGCCAAAGTCGTCGCCGACCTGCGCGCCCACGAAGTCTCCGCCGACCGACCCATTATCCACAGACTCATGCGCAAAGAACGCCTCTACCAACCCCCGGAACAACCATAAGGCCTCCAAATGCCATGGAAACCATCACCGCAGCCCAATTAAAGCGGAAATCGACCACAACCCCGCATGGGCGACAACGCTCACCGAGAAAACACACGTCACTGACTTCTGCGACATAACAGGCGCCGCCATGCCCGCTTTTGTTCGCTAAGATCACATGATGCGCACATCGCTCCAAGTGAAATGTTCCCCTCTAGCCGTGGGGGGAGTTTGAGGGGGCGAGGGCAATGACTCGCCCCTTCAAATGCCGTTTAATTGGTTTCGCCACGCCCGTTTAATTACGTCGCTGCCAAGACGAAATCAATCCGTCACATCAACCTCGGAGCTTCGCAAGTCGGAGAGTCGGATCTTGGGGGAACCCCATCACAGATCGATGCCGTGTTGGACTGCTGGTCTGTGGAGCATGCGCTGCTGTTCCATGACGGCGTCCAGAAACAGTTCCTCAACGAACCAGACTCCATGTCGGAATCTGAGGACCATGGGAATCCTCTCAACCCCCAGGCGGAGGAAACTTTCCCGCACGTGCGGGGCCAGATCCGCCTTCAACCTTTCCAAGTTTATTCGAATTCGCCGCCAACGAGGAAAATCGCGTTCTGCAAAGGTCGTGACGAAATGTACCCCTCGACCATTGGAGTTTGATCACCGACGGAAGGCGTTCTTCGACGGCCGAACGGAAATGGGGCACCTATTTTCGAAGAATTCGCAAGCCTGAGATTCAGCGGCGAAGCATCTGCGGAACCGGGTCATTTAGCCTGGGGGTGGCAAGCACGCCAAGGCGTTTCCAATGCCCGAAGGAGGAATCGGGCAGGTGATCCTGCCCCGTTGGCCTCCGCACCAGGGGGGAAATAAAATCGGCTTCACCTTTTGGGGATCGGATCTGAAAAAAGGATGCCATCCAGTCAATGCGACTCGGACAGGGAAACAGAGGCATGTTTGAGGCCTAGTGACGGAATGCGTCCACGTTAAGTTGGTCACGGGGCGGCCGGGAAAAAAAGAGGGGGGCAGCCAAAAATTTCGGTTTTGAGACACCTTTGTCTGAGACACCAAGGTGGGCCGAAGCCCGCAAACCCTGATAGAATCAAGTGCGCCCGTGAAGACTCGAACTTCAAACCTTCTGATCCGTAGTCAGATGCTCTATCCAATTGAGCTACGAGCGCTTTGCTCCGACCGCTTTTCCGCTCGGAGGAGGCAAAGTAGAGCACTGATCGTTGGGGGATGCAAGCAATTCCCGATATTTTGTGGCGGGCGGCAAAAAAAAGAACAGTCGAGAGGGCGAAAGGCCGTCGGAGCCGCCAATTTCGCGGAGCGCGGACGGCGGGACGCGTGCGCTTTTCCGGAAAGCAGCGCTTTCTTCGCTAAAGATCGGGGGACTCCACGCCAGCCATGGCTGTAACCCCGCAGCCTCTTTAAAATCCCCTTGCGCGGCGCTCGATCCGCATGCACGCTTCGGCGCTTGATGCGCGTCCTCTCCATCCTCATTTTGCTCTCGATTGCGACGAAGGCGTTTGCCGTCGGCGAGTGGACGCTTGTCAAGCACGACGGGCGCGACTACGTCACGCTGGATAACGTCGGCGCGTTCTACCAGGTCGGCCCGTTACGCCAGGCCGGCAACGATTTCGAGCTGTGCAACGGCTACCGCAGCCTCCGCGGGCAGGCGGGTTCGCATGAGTTCTTCATCAACACCCTCAAGTTTATCTTGAGTTACCCGATCGCCGAGTCCGACGGGCGCTTGATTGTCTCGCGCATGGACCTTACCAAGTTGATCGAACCGGTCCTGCGCCCCAGCCGGATTCGCAGCGCCGACCTCGTCGATACGGTGATTCTGGACCCCGGCCACGGCGGCTCCGACACCGGGGCCGCCTGCGTTTACGGAACCGAGAAGGAGTATGCGCTGGATGTGGCGTTGCGCGCCCGCTCCATGCTGCGGCTTCTCGGCTTCAAGGTGTTCATGACGCGCTCCAGCGACGTGCTCGTTCCGCTGGAGGAACGCGCCAAATTCGCCAACCGCTTCCAGAACGCCCTCTTCATCGCCATCCACTTCAATTCCGGCGGGGAAAACGCCACCGGCATCGAAACCTACACCCTGGCGCCGCGCGGCGTGCCCTCCATGGCCGCCGACGGTCCGGCGCTTTCGGACCTGGTTCCGTGTTCCGGCAACTGCCGCGACGCGGAGAACATCGCGCTCGCCTGCGCCACGCACGCCGCCCTTGTCCGCAACTCCGGGCTGTACGACCGCGGCATCAAGCGCGCCCGGTTTGTCGTCATCCGGGATATCACGGTACCCGGCGTGCTTATCGAATGCGGTTTTCTGAGCAACAGCGGCGATGCACGCAAGGTGGCGCTTCCGGCATACCGCCAGCAGATCGCCCTTGCAATCTGCCAGGCTGTGCGGAACTACCGCAACGCCGTCGGCGCGCATCCGCCCACGCTCGCCAGCGCCGTGGACAGTTCCCCCTCCAACCGCACCATCCCGATTGTCCAAACCCCCACCAGCTCTCGTGCGGCGTTTCCGAAATGAACAGCGTCTTGTTGGGTCGAATTCAGCGCGTGGATGGCGTGCGAACGGTAGTGCCGTCCCTACCGTCGCCACCCCCCATCGCCAATCAATAGCCGCCCGATGCATTCCGACGCCACGTCTTCAGACCGCGACGCAAGCCCGCAACCCAAGCGCCCCATCGGCGTCTTCGATTCGGGTATCGGCGGGCTGACCGTGGCCGCGGCTCTGCGCGCGCTCCTTCCGCATGAGGACATCTTCTACATCGGCGACACCGCGCGCGTCCCTTACGGCGGCAAGAGCCAGGCGACCATCGAACGGTATTCGGTTGAAATCGCCGGCCTGCTGCTGGCCTCGGGCGCGAAAATGATCGTCGTGGCCTGCAATACCGCCTCGGCATTCGGCATTCCGCGCCTGGAAAAGACCGTGGCGGAGCCCGTTACCGGCGTCATCGTGCCGGGGGCGCGCGCGGCGGTGGCTTCCACGCGCAACGGGCATGTGGGCGTCATTGGAACGCGGGGCACCATCCGCAGCGGCGCTTACGAACGCGCCATCCGCGCCCTGGCGCCGGAGGTGCGCGTCACCAGCCGCGCCTGCCCCATGCTGGTGCCGGCTGTCGAAGAAGGCTGGCTGGACGATCCCATCACCGATTCCATCTGTGCCCGCTATCTGGAAGAGCTTGTCGCTTCAGGCATCGACACGCTCGTTTTGGGTTGCACCCACTATCCTTTGCTCAAGCCGGCGCTCGCCCGTTATTTGGGCGGGGGGATTCGACTGGTCGATTCCGCGGAAAACTGTGCTGTCGCCGTGCGAAACCTGCTGGTGGAAAATCGCATTGCCGCCCCGGAAGGGTGCCCCGGCAAGCTGCAAGTCGCCCTTACTGACCCATCGGACGGATTCCTGCGGGTGGCCGAACGCGCCCTTGGACTGGCGGTGGGCGACGTCGCCCTGCTCGCGGTGAAGACGGCGGGGTAGTCGTAGTACGCTGTAACGTCTAAAAGTTCGGAACGCCACCGGGTCGATTGCTTGAAATCGGAAGGGTTTTGATCGAAAGCGGATTTCCATTCCTTCCAACGTGGACATCCAGCCGCGATTCATCCAAGATGTCCCGCCTATGTCTTCTTCCGCCCCCGCGTTCACCGTTCCCGCCGTCGCTCCCGGCACGTCCGCCCCGACCAACTACCGCTGGACGATCTGCGCCCTGCTCTTCTTTGCCACAACCATCAACTACATCGACCGCCAGGTGCTGGCGCTCCTCAAGCCGATCCTCGACCAGCAGTTGCACTGGAACAACGCGCAGTATGCCAACGTCATGGCCGCCTTTCAGGGCGCTTACGCCATCGGGCTCCTTGGCTTCGGGCGGCTGATCGACCGGGTGGGCATCAAGGTCGGCTACGGCATTTCCATTGTCGCGTGGAGCCTCTCGGCCATGGGGCACGCGTTCGCGAGCAGTATCAGCGGATTCCTCGTGGCGCGGATTTGCCTCGGGCTTGGCGAGGGCGGTAACTTTCCTTCCGCCGTCAAGGCGGTCGCCGTCTGGTTTCCCCGCAGCGAACGGGCGTTTGCGACGAGCATCTTTAATGCCGGCACCAACGTGGGAGCGCTGATCGCTCCGGCGTTCATTCCGTGGATCGCGCTCACTTTTGGCTGGCAATGGGCGTTCGTCACGACGGGAATCGCCAGCTTCACCTGGTTGTTTCTCCTGTGGATTCCGCTCTATGATTCGCCGGACCGCCAACGTCGTGCCAACGCCGCCGAACTGCTCCTGATTCACAGCGGTTCCGAACCGAGCGCTTCCGATGCGGGCGGGGTTTCGTGGAGCGCCCTGCTCAAGCACCGGCAGGCCTGGTCGTTTGTCGTGGCCAAGTTCGCCACCGACCCGATCTGGTGGTTCTTCCTGACGTGGCTGCCGGATTTCTTCAATACGTCGCGCCATCTGGACATCAAGCATAGCTGGCTGCACCTGGTCACCATCTATGCGATCGTGACGGTGTTCAGCATTCTCGGCGGCTGGGTGACGGGCTACCTGACGAACCGGGGCTGGTCGGTCACGCGCGCCCGTAAAACCGGGATGCTCCTCTTCGCCGGGCTGGTCGTGCCGATCGTCGCCGCCGGCAGCGTCGGAAATTGGCCCGCCGTGCTGCTGATCGGTCTGGCCGGCGCCGCCCATCAGGCATGGTCGGCCAATCTGTACACAACCGTTTCGGACATGTTCCCCAAACGCGCCGTGGCCTCGCTGATCGGCATCGGCGGCATGGCCGGCGCCGTGGGCGGCATTCTCTTCCAAAAATTCACCGGCTGGCTGCTGGACAACTTCAACGCCGCGACGGGTTACTCCGTCCTGTTCATGATCTGCGGCTTCGCCTACCTGATCACCTTTGCGATCCACCACATCCTGGCGCCGCGGTTCGAACCGGTGGCGATGGATGAGAACCTCGGCTCTTGCTAACTGCGAAACCCGGGTTCACCGAACAATAACTACGGCGTCGCCTCTTCCTCGGGGCGCCGCTTGATGGTGATCCGCTTGATGCGCGCATCGTCGGGGGGGCTCCAGGTCATCAAGTCCGGGTCGTCCTTAAAGGCGGTGTGAATCAAACGCCGGTCGTAGGCGTTCATCGGATCGAGATGAAACGGTTTGCCGGTATCGCGCACCATCTCGGCGAACTTCCGCACCCGTTGGACGAGGCTGTCGTTGCGCATGGTGCGGTAGTGCTCCACGTCCACGTACACCTTGGGGGCGTCGGGGTTCTGGGCCTGGCAGACGCGGTTGACCAGGTACTGAAGCTCTTCGAGCGTCTCTCCGTTCGAACCGATCAGCCGGTCCTTTTCCTCCGTATAAATTTGCAGCAACACCCCGTAATCGGTGTCGCTTTCCTGAATCTCGAACCCGAAGCCGAGATGCCCGAGCATCGTGTCGAGGATTTCCTTTGGAGTCTGGTTTGCGGTCATGGGTGGTAAACGCCGGCTGGCTTGTCTCCCCAGCGTCTAGCGCCGACCCGGTTTCCGACCCCTGCCTTTGTTGCCGGCGGTTAGCCGCTGAAGGGCGGGAGCAGTCTGATTCCGGGTCAGGTAAAGCTGGAAGATGGAAAGAATATTCTGGACTGTATAATAAAGAGCAAGCGCGGATGCAAAATTATAAGTCATGAAGATGAACAGCAGCGGCATGAACATCATCATCTTCTGCTGCGCCGGGTCGCCCGACTTCGGGCTGAGCGCCATCTGCCAGATCATCGTACCGGCCATGCACAGCGGCAGAATGTTGATCGGAACGCCCGCGAGCACGAAAACCGTGTCCGGGCGGGAGAGATCGTGGACCCAGAGGAAGTGGCTGTTTCGCAGTTCCACCGCCGTGCCGAGCATGGAGTAGAACCCGATGAAGATGGGGATTTGGATGAACATCGGCAGGCATCCCGAGAACGGATTGACGCCATACTCCTTGTAGAGCTTCATCATCTCCTCGCTCACCTTCGCCTGGTCGTCCTTGTACTTCTCCTTCAACTCCGCCATTTTCGGCTGGAGGAGGGCCATCTGTTTCATCGACTTGGTGGCGGCGTTCTGGACGGGCCAAAGCGCCCCGCGCACGATGAACGTGAGGATGATGATGGACCAGGCGTAGTTGCCGACCCAGTCGTTGATCTTGTTCATCACCCGCAGCAGGAAGACGCTGATGATCTTGAACCAGCCGAAGGTCATCATCGCGGATTCCCCGTTGCCGAGCGCCGCCAGCCGCCGGTATTCCTTCGGGCCGATATAGACTGAGAAGAGGCGATGAATCGTCTCGTTCGGGTTGAGCTTGAAGCCGGGCAACTCCAGAGCGCCCTGCACGCCTTTGACCTCTTTCGTGTCCGTTTTGACTGCGATTCGGCTCGCCCAGACGCCCCTTGCCGGCGCTTCCGGAATCAGGATGCTGGTGAAGTACTGGTTCTTGACTCCCGCCCAGACGACATTGCCGGGAGCCTCGTTGTAGATGGAGTGTCCCGCGGAGGTCTCCATGCCGAGCGTCCGCCCGGGGTTAAACCAGTTGACGTCGATGAAGGTCGCCTTGCCATCCCGCTGCCAGTTAAACCCGGTATAGGTCGGCATTTCCGTTTGATGGATCGGTTCCGCCGACCCGGCAAATACGTAAAAGGTGGGTTGATCGACCGCTCCGGCCCCGGGATTCGAAAACGCGACGTCCAGCTTGACCCGGTACCCGTCGTCCGCCGTCGTGCCTGCTTTGGAAGGCAACGTGAAGGTCTTGACGATGCGAATGCCGTCGGGATCGCTGTGTTCGCAGACGACCTGCCCGTCGTTGGCGGTCACCGTCCAGGCTTTGTCGGAGGCATCGTCGGGATCGGTGAGCACGGCGCCGATGGGATGATTGCCAAAGGCATTAAGCACCATCTTCTCGCCCGGCTTCTCGCCCTGGTGCTTCAAGAGCGTCGCGCTGGCAATGCCGCCGCCGAGGTTCGTAAAGGAGTACTCGACCAACGGGGTCACAACCGCCTGCTTGCTCTCGGGCACGGAGGGTTCCGCCTTGGCGGTCGCCTTCGGCCGGGCAATCGGGGTTGCGCTCGGGATGGCGGAGGGCTTACCAACAACCGAAGGAGTCGCCGAAGCGGCCGCGGCAGCCTGCCTGACCGCTTGCAGGTGCTGGGCGTCCCTCTGGCTCTGGTAGAGCCACGCAAATAACACGATGCTTGCGATCGTGACGGCAGTAACGGCTTGTCGGTCCATAAAAAGTTAGTGTTTATCAACGGTTGCGGTCGGAAGCCGGTCAGGCACGGGATCGTAGCCGCGACCGCCCCAGGGATGGCAGCGCGCCAGGCGTTTGATGCCCAGCCAGCCGCCACGCAACGCCCCAAAGCGCTCCACGGCTTCCGCAAAATAACGGGAGCAGGTCGGTTCGAACCGGCAGCCCGCGCCCGGTCCAGCCAGGGCGGCAAGCAGCGGTGAAACAACTACCTGATAAACCCGAATCGACATAAGCACAAGCCGCTTGAACATTGAATCACCCTGCGGACGGCGCCTCGAGCAAAATTCCGCTGCGTTTGGCCAATCGAAGCCATTCCTCGCGCAGTTCGTCGAAATCCGCCTTCGCCGCCGCGGACCGGGCGACGACCACCAGCCAGACGCCGGGCGCCCAGCGGGACCGCGTTAACCGCAGCACCTCGCGCAGCCTGCGCCGGACCCGGTTTCGAACCACAGCGCCGCCCACTCGCCGCGACGTGATGATGCCGGCTTTGCTGGAATCGGCGTTTTTTAGGAAGCCCAAAGTCATAAAACGACCGCTGCACGAGCGCCCTTCCGTTTTCACACGGAGGAAATCCGAGCTGCACGTCAGCCGAACAGACTTGGGAAAAGTCAGTGCCAGAACAGGCTAGTACGAAATGAGGCGCAACCCCATCCCACGGCTTACGCCTCGGTGTGGCGCGGATAGTGAAGTTCAACGCCCTTCGGCAGCAACCGTTTGCGGCCACGTTGACGGCGCCGGGAGAGGATGGCGCGTCCGCTCTTGGTTTTCATGCGCGCGCGGAAGCCGAACTGACGCTTGCGCGTTCGCTTGGAGGGTTGGTAAGTGCGTTTCATAGAGCCCTGGTTAAATTTAGAAAAAGAGCCGGAAATCTAGGGCCCCTTACGGAAATGTCAACAGGTTCATTTAGAAAGTTCAGAAAAGTGTCTGGTCCCTCCGTCTCTTCGGTCTTTTACGTCCCTTTCATTTTATTCCGCGCGCTGTTTTCGGAACAGCGCTGCCAACTCCCCCTTGCCAAACGCCGCCGAACCGCGACTGTTTTCGGACACCGTGAAATTTGCCAGTTCCCAAGCCGCCCTTCTCTGCACCGTTCTGCTTCCCTTTCTCTGCGCCGGGCCTGCCGCCGGGGCGGATCTCAACTCGCTGGTTCTCTCGCAAATCGAGGCGATGCCGCTCGGGGGACGCTATGCGGTCAACCATATCGCCACGCTCCGACTCCAGGAAGCCGCGAACACCGAAAGCGGGAAATTCTGCGTGCTGCCCGATTCCGCCTCCCCGAGTTTCTGCTCGGGAGCGACCTACCTGGTGTTTCTCAAGACCATCGAGGCGTTGCACCGGAAGGGTAAACTGGAACTGACGCCATCGGTGTTCAGCACGCTGCTGGTCAACGGCCAGCCCGATGGCGTTGGCGTATGGGGACGCTGGAACGCCAATGGACCGGGAACCGCCCGCCTTTTTCAGCAAACCGGTCTCGGACACAACTTCGACGACTTCGACCGGGCGCGTCCCGGCGACTTCATGAAGATCTTCTGGACCCGGGAAGTGGGTAAACGGGAGCACGGCCATTCCGTGATCTATTTGGGAAGGGAAGACGTCGGCGGCGTCGAATACGTGCGCTTCTGGTCGAGCAACATGCCGGCCGGTTACGGCACAAAGTCGGTGCCGCGGTCCTCGATTTCGTATGCGGTCTTTTCCCGGCTCGAACACCCGGAGGTGCTGGCCAGGGCCGATTTGGAGGGGCGCGATGCCTGGCTGGCGGGCTTGACAACCCAGCGCTCGTCCGTGCGCGAGGTTCGCGACAAAACGGGGATGTGACACAAGAAAGCTTGTTCTCGACCGCAAATCTGCGAAAGTTTTCACTCACTTATGCCACGCAGAACTCTCGTTGACGTTAATCTCGCATCCATTGCGAAAGAGATCGGGATTTCCGCGTCAACCGTTTCGCGGGCTCTGCGGGATCAGCCGAGCGTGCATCCCGCAACGCGGGCGCGCATCAAGGAAGTTGCCGATGCGCTGGGTTACGGGGCGTGGCCAAAGAAGAGCAACAAGGGACAGGAACCGCATCATTTCATGGCGTTGGCCCAAACGCGGAGGAGCGGCTCCAAAGACGGCTATCTCGCCGGAATCAGCAAAGCTTCGGTTGCGTTAAACGCCTGCATCCTCTCCCACCACGTTCCCGCTGAAGAATGCGAAAAGGTCCTTGATCGTGCGTTTCAGCCGATCGCCATGAGCACTGGAATGGTGGAAGGCCTGGTATTGATTCACCATTGGCCGATCGAAGTCGCCTGCCGCCTGGCTGCGAAGTGGCCCACCGTATCGATCATCCATCATTACCCCAATTCTCCCATCGACCATATCGGCATCGACGAGCGCGCCGGGATGCGCCTGTTGATTGAACACCTGCAAGCGGTTGGGCGGCGCCGGATCGGCTTTTTTGGATATTGCCCAACCATTAGCTGGGCCTCGTCGCGGTACGCCGCGTACATCGAGGCGTTGCTTTCCCGCGAATTGCGTTTCGACCCGGACCTGACTGTTCGCCTTGGATCGGACGAAGCGATGTCCCCGGAACTGCTGGCGCCCGGTCCCTGGGCGGATGCGATCGTGGAAAAGTCGAAAACGAGCGTGAACGCATGGGTTTGCTCCAGCGAATCGATCGGCTACTCGCTGCTGAGATTTCTCATGGAGCGCGGAATCAGGGTGCCCGAACAGGTCGCTATCACCGGGTTTCACGCCGGGATGACGTCCCATAGCGGGTTGCCGGATCTGACTTCCATCAACGTTCCGGACGAGGAACTGGGAGCGGCGGCTGGGCGGCGCCTCGTGTACCGCATCAACCACCGGGACGAAAGCACACGTTCGATCCTGATCCCCGGCTGGTTCGTTCAGGGCAAGACCACGCCGTCGAAAAAAGGGGTCTAGAAGCAATCGTGGGCTGTTTGTGCAAGCGTCCATCGACAGCTTCATTCTGTATCTCGCCACCGAACGCGGTCTCTCGGACAACTACCAGTTGTCGACGCGCCAGTCTTTGGATTCGTTTGCCGAGTGGTTGCGGCATTTTCAGCACGTCGCGACGCCCGGCGAAGTCACGCTGGCCCAGATCGCCGAGTACCTCGCCTTCCGAAAGAGCGGCGGACTGGCCGCCGCGTCGCTGAAACTGGTCGTCGTCGCCATCAAGGTATTCTTTCGTTTCCTGCATCTGCGGCACCGGATTCCCGAGGACATCGCCGAAATCCTGCCGCTTCCCAGAGTGGAACGCTACCTGCCCGAAACGCTGAACGAAGCGCAGGTGGAGCAACTCATCGAGAGCGTTCCCGTCGATCGTCCGCTCGGCCTGCGCGACCGCGCCATGCTGGAACTGCTCTACGGCAGCGGGCTGCGCGTCTCGGAGATGGCCGGTGCGCGCCTGGAGCATCTGCACCTCGAAGAACATATCATCCGCGTGACCGGCAAAGGGAACAAGACCCGCCTGGCGCCGGTGGGAAGCAAGGCATGCGAAGCGATCGAACAGTACCTCGCCCAGGAGCGCCCTCTATTTGTGAAGCGGCGCACCGGCAGCGAGTTGTTTCTGTCCATTCGCGGCACTCGGCTTACGACGGTTCGTTGCTGGCAGATCGTTCGCGAACGCGCGCGCCAGGCCGGGCTGGAGCAAGCCGTTTACCCCCACCTGTTGCGGCATTCCTTCGCCACGCATCTGCTCACCAACGGGGCGGATCTGCGGGTCATCCAGGAAATGCTCGGCCATGCGGATATCTCGACCACGCAGATCTACACGCACGTGGACCAGGTGCGGTTAAAGAGCGTGCATCGCATGTTTCATCCCCGCTCCGGCAGGTAAGAGAATACGGCAGCGGTTCCGAACACGGGTGGTGATTGGTGGTCGCGCCAGCGTCTTGGAGCAACGGCAGTCCTGTCTTCCCATTGCCCACAAGTCCGCCGGTCCTGATTTCAGCGCCGAAGGCGCGACCGCAAACGGTCCGACGCAAACAGGGCGTGTACCTCTTTCCCCTACTTCCCGCCAATCCGCGTCGTCAGCCAGCGTAGCGTCACGGCTCCGACAGTCTGCAAGCTGGCCGGGCTGAGCTTGTCGAGCGTGTCGTCCGCCGTGTGCCAGTAGGGATAATCGAAGTCGATCAGGTCGATCGTCGGGATGTGCGACTGCACCAGCGGCACGTGGTCGTCGAGAATCGTGCGGTTGTAGAATCCGAACCGGTTGCGTTCGCCGAGTTGGTCGGCGGCGGCGAAAATCTGCTGGGTGAGCAAGGACGGGGAATCCGGCGAGAGCGTGATCGAGAGGTCCTTCTTTCCGATCATGTCCCAGAGCACGCCCGCCTTGAATTGCGCATTGCGTTTGGACTCCCGCAGCAACCTCCCATAGTGGCGGCTGCCATAGAGGCCGTCCGCCGCGACCGCATCGGGGGGGGTAAATTGCACGAACGCCTCTTCGCCGTCGAAAAAGACGAGCTCCACGCGACTGGCCAGCGCCGGGTCCAGCGCCAGCACTCGCGAAAGTTCCATCAAAGCGCCGGTGGAAGAGGCTCCGTCGCTTGCGCCGACAAAACGGATCGTGTCGAAAGTCTTGGTGTCGTAGTGCGAGCAGACGATGAATTCCTGCGTGGCGTCCGACCCGCCGTAACGGGCGATGAGGTTGACGAACTGCATGGAACCGCGCGGCGTGGAATCGGCGAACGCCTGGCGCTCGACAGCCCAGCCGTTGCGGGTCAGTTCCGCGGCGATCAAGTCGCGGGTCTTTCCCAGTTCCGGTGAGCCGGCCGGGCGCGGCCCGAGATCGCACTGGGCGCGGGTATGGGCAAAAGCTTTCTCTCCGGAGAACTCCTTCCAGATTTCCGCGGGTGGCGGTTGCGCGGAAACAGCGTTCGGTTTGGAAACGTTGGGAAGCGGGGAATGGCGCCGGCACCCGTCGGTGGCGGCAACGACCACGACGGCGAAGATAAACGCCGCGGTTGTTCTTAGAAAACGGGTCTTATTCATCGGGCAAACCTAACACCAGAAGAAGCCGTTGCAGATCGTCTGTGCCGTAATATTCGATCTCAATGCGCCCGCGCTTTTCCCCGTGATGAACCACAACGTGGGTCGCCAGGTGCTGCTGCAGGCGATTCTGGACGTGAAGGAGCGAGGGCGCCAGCGCGGCGGTCGGTTGCACCGCCGACTTGATGCCGTTGGCCCGCGCCACGGCCGGCGAGAGATGCGCGGCCACAAGCTTCTCAGTGGCGCGCACGGTGAGGTTCTGGCGGAGAATCGCGTCGGCCAGCAGGCTCTGTTCCTGATGCGTCTTCACTCCCAAAAGCACTTTCGCGTGTCCCACGGAAATGCGCTCCTGAGTCAGCCAACTCTGCACGTCGGGCGCGAGATCGAGCAGGCGCATGCTGTTGGCGACTGCGGCCCGGCTCTTGCCCACCTTTTGCGCGATATCCTCCTGGCGAAGCCCGAACTCCTCGGCAAGCCGCCGATACGCCCTGGCTTCTTCGATCGCATTGAGATCTTCGCGCTGGATATTCTCGATGAGGGCGAGTTCGAGCACCTCCTGATCGGACGCTTCGCGAACGATGACGGGGGCTTCCTTCAGGCCGACGATCTCCGCGGCCCGCCACCGGCGCTCGCCGGCGACCAGCTCGTATTTTCCATCCCGCTTGCGGACAATCAGCGGCTGGATGATGCCGCGTTCGCGGATCGATTCGACCAACTCTTGCAGCTTCTCGCCGCGGAAATCGCTGCGCGGCTGGAAAGGGCTGGCCACCAGTTCGGCCAGCAGCACGTTCTGTACACGTTCACCCGCCTCGATGACTGGCTGGGGCGCAGCCACGCGTGGTTGTATCAAGGCACCGAGGCCTTTGCCCAAGGCAAGTTTCGACATGAGGGCGAGTATGCCACCATCGATGCCCGCTGCCAATGGGCAAAGTGAGAATCCTCTAGGGCCGCAGGGGGCCGCTCAGAGCGGGAGTCAAAAACTTCCGCTCGCATTAAGGCGCGCGACCTCTTAATTTTCACTCCCCGCCGCCTCTGCACCCGGCGGAATTTCCGTTTATGACCAGTTCCGAAATTCGCCAGTCGTTCCTCGATTTCTTTCGCGAGAAAGAGCACACCATCGTGCCTTCGGCCAGCCTGATGCCCGGCTCGCCGAACCTGCTCTTCACCAATGCCGGCATGAACCAGTTCGTGCCCATCTTCCTGGCCGAAGCGGCTGCCGACGTGAACCGCTGGCCCGGCGCCACCCCTGCCAGCGCCACGCGCGCGGCGGATACTCAGAAGTGCATCCGCGCCGGCGGCAAGCACAACGACCTGGACGATGTGGGCCTGGACACCTACCACCACACGTTTTTTGAGATGCTCGGCAACTGGTCCTTCGGCGATTATTTCAAGGCCGAAGCCATCGAATGGGCGTGGGAACTGGTGGTGAACCGCTGGAAATTCCCGCCGACCCGCCTGTACGCCACCGTCTATAGTCCGGACAAATCGAAGGGCGATCCCTCGGAGTTCGACCAGGAAGCGTACGACCACTGGGCGGCGCTGTTCCGCGGCGTGGGACTGGACCCTGCGGTGCATATCGTCAACGGCAACAAGAAGGACAATTTCTGGATGATGGGCGAGACCGGACCGTGCGGGCCGTGCTCGGAGTTGCATGTCGATCTCACCCCCGGCGGGGATACCAGGGGCAGGCTGGTGAATCAGGGCACCGCCGAGTGCATCGAAATCTGGAACCTCGTGTTCATCCAGTTCAACGCGAATGCGGACGGAACGTTCTCGCCGCTCCCGGCCCGGCATGTGGACACGGGGATGGGGTTTGAGCGCGTCACCTCCATCCTGCAAGGCACCAAGAATTTCTCCGACTTCGCCAACGCCCGCGTTTCCAATTACGAGACCGACATTTTCCGCCCGATCTTCGACGAACTGGAGCGGATGAGCGGGAAACGGTACGCCTCCACGCTCCCGGTGTCCGGCAGCACGGGGGACACCGAGCAGGAGAAGATCGACGTGGCGTTCCGCGTCATCGGCGACCACATCCGCACCCTGAGTTTCTCCATCGCCGACGGCATCCAGCCCGGCAACACCGACCGCAATTACGTTCTGCGCCGCATCCTGCGCCGGGCGGTGCGGTACGGGCGCACCCTCGGGTTCCACAAGCCGTTCTTCTACGAACTGGTGGATGTCCTCGCGCGGACTATGGGCGATGTGTTCCCGGAAATTCGGGAGAAACAGCAGCACGTGAAGGAGGTGATTAAGCGGGAGGAGGAGGCGTTTAATCGGACGCTGGATCGCGGAATCACAGATTTTGGGGATTACATCTTCGACCGTATTACCGAAGCAGTCTCCACTTCGACGCTTGGGCATGGCTTCGGTGTTCGTTGGAGAGGGCGCTCGGAGTCTGATATTGGTGCGACGAATTGGATTGATATCGGACCTGGAGACATTCCAATGCAACTGGCGAATCACGGAATACCTTCCGATGGTCTCGCGATTAAGGACCGGTTTGCGTTTGAACTTTATGATACTTACGGCTTCCCCATCGATCTCACAGAATTGATGGCTCGAGAGATAGGCGTGACCGTCGATGTCGCCGGTTTCAACGCCCTCATGGACCAGCAGCGCGCCCGCGCCCGGGCCGCCCAAAAACGCGAAATCATCTCCGTTTCCAACATCGAAGCCGCGCCGACGCGCTTCATCGGGTACGAAATCCTTACGACACCGGCGACCGTCCTCGACGTGGTCGATGTGAAAGGCAAAACCGCCGTCATCCTCGACGTTTCCTCCTGCTACGCCGAAATGGGCGGGCAGGTGGGCGATTCGGGTGAGATTTCCGGCTCGGGCCAGCTCTGGCATGTCGTCAACACGCAGAAAACCGGCGCGACCTGGCTCCATTTCCTCGCGGAAACCGACGCGCCCGCCGTCGGCGCCGAGGTCACGCTCATGGTCGATGCGTCGCGGCGCTCGGCTATTCAACGCCACCACACCGTGACGCACCTGCTCCACTGGGCGTTGCACGAGGTCGTCAACAAGGACGCCACCCAGAAGGGTTCCTTTGTCGGACCGGACAAGCTTACATTCGACTTCAACAGCGGCGCGCTCACGCCGGCCCAGGTGCGCGACATCGAGCGGCTCGTCAATGAGCGCATCGTGGAAAACGCCGGCGTTTCGTGGACCGAAACGCCCTTTGCCGAAATCCGCAACCGCCCCGACGTGATGCAGTTCTTCGGGGACAAATACGGGGACACCGTGCGCGTCGTGCAGATCGGCGGACGCGCGGGCGGTCTCGACGGTTATTCCATGGAACTCTGCGGCGGCACACACACGCGCGCCACAGGCGAGATCGGTCTGTTCCGGATCGTCAGCGAAGCCGCCATCGCCGCCGGGGTGCGCCGCATCGAGGCGGTCGCCGGGATCGAAGCCTATGACCAGGCGCGCACCGCCGCCGACCGGCTTTCCATTCTCGCCACGAAGCTCAATTCACCGCTCGGCGAACTGGAGAAGAAGCTCGACGCGCTCCTGGCCGACCAGAAGGACTTGCAGAAGCAACTCAAAGCCGCCCAGCAACGCCAGGCCGCCGACACCGCCCGCGCGCTGCTGGCGAAAGCGGAAATCGTCAACGGCGTCCCGTTCATTGCCGCCAACCTCGGCGGTGTCGATGGCGACGCGCTGCAATCGGTCGCCGACGCGCTCAAGGGGCAATTCCAAGGCGTTCTCGTCCTGGCATCCGCGCTGGACGGCAACGTCGCGCTGGCCGCATCCGTCTCGCCCGAGTTCACCAAGCAATACCAAGCCGGAAAACTCATCCAGCGTATCGCGCCGATCGTTGGCGGGAAAGGCGGCGGACGCCCCGATTTCGCCCGCGGAGCGGGGAAAGACACCGCCAAACTGGAAGCCGCGCTCGTGGAGGCCCGGGCGGCGATTTAGGGCCTGGCCCAAGATAAGGTTTCCAAGATGGTGCAGGGCTTCTCGGTGCAGGAGCCTGGCCGTCGCGCCACGGCTTCGCCGCTCCGAATGGTCTCACGTCCATTCCAGGTAGAGGTCAGGAGGTCTGAGCCTCAGAAGTCCTGAGCCTGGCCGGAAAAACCAAAGAATCGCTTGCTATTGCGACTGATTCTCAATATCTTTCCGCCGCCTTGAATATACGCCTGCCTCATCCTCACTCCGCCACGGCATTTCCGCTGTCGAAAGCCCGGTGCGGGGAACGCCTGCGCGTCGTCGGCATTCGCCCTGACGCTCCGGACGGCCTCCGCCTTCGCGAACTCGGCTTTCACGAGGCGGCGGAAGTTTGCAAGGTTAGCGACGGCAGCGCCCTGATCTGCCGGCTGCGCGGGGTCCGCCTTGCCATCGGGCGGGATCTGGGTGCGGAAGTGCTGGTCGAACCGATTGTCTCATGAACACCGCCGAAGCTTCCGCGCCGCTCAGTCAACTAACCGCCGGGCAAAAAGCCCGAATCGTCGCATTCGATCTGCCGCCCGAGCAGAAAACGCGGCTTTTCGAGATGGGCCTGACCGTTGGCGCCGAGGTGGAGTTGGTGCGGTTCGCGCCATTGGGCGATCCGATCGACCTCAAGGTGCGCGGCTATCATCTGTCGCTCCGCAAACGGGAGGCTTCGGGGATAATGGTGCGGGTGGCTCAGAATTCAACGAAGGGCTGAAAGCAACCGTTCGAATGGGACCATATCCGACTTGGATCGTTGCGCGTAAACCCGTCGGAACGACGGGTGTAATATCGAGAGGGGTTTTGCGATCGCGCCAGCGCCTTGGAGTGCGGCAGTCCTGTGCCGCCTTCGCAAGCCGGACAGATCTATTTTCTACCGAAAGACCTGTCAGGCACAACGCGCTTCCGCCCTCCTTCGCCGTGCAAGAAGCGACGCGCCATCCCAAGGCGGCACAGGACTGCCGCACTCCAAGACGCTGGCGCGACCATCGGGGCTCCATTTCCAGTGCGCCTGCCATGAGGGCATCCGTCGTAATGTCCGGCAACTCTTTTTAGTATCCGCCCTATGGCAACCGTCGAAACGCCCAGCCGCCCACTGCCGACCGTCGAAACCGAACGGCACATCGCCATCGCAGGCAACCCCAACTGCGGCAAGAGCACGATTTTCAACGCCCTCACCGGCATGCGACAAAAGGTGGGCAACTATCCCGGCGTCACCGTCGAGCGCAAACTGGGCCGCTTTTTCGGCAGTCACGGCGAGCCGATGACGCTTCTGGATCTTCCGGGCAGCTACAGCCTGCAAGTGCGCTCGCCCGATGAAGCGGTCTCCCGCGATGTGCTGCTGGGCCGGCGAACGGACACCGCGCGCCCCGACGTCATCGTTGCCGTCGTGGACGCCTCCAATCTGGAGCGCAATCTCTATCTGGTCGCGCAGTTGCTCGACATCGGTCTGCCCGTGGTTGTCGCCCTGAACATGGCGGATGTGGCCGAGCAAAACGGGATTCGCATCGACTTTGCCAGGCTTCAGGAAGAACTGGGCGTTCCCGTCATCCCGATGGTTGCCACCGAAGGCGCGGGGCTGGTGGAACTCAAACAGACGCTTTCCCGCGTGCAGCAGCCGCCCGCCAAGCGCCCGTCCATGCCGGAGGCGATCGACCGCGAAGCGCGCTCGCTCGCCGAACAATTGCCGGTGCTGGAGGGCGTCGCCTTTCCCGAAGCGCTGCTCCTGCTCACGTTGCACGACCAGGCGCTCGCCGAGCTGGCCGAGCACAACGACGCGATCGTTCAATCCACGCTCTCGGCCCAGGCGCGGCTGCGCGAGGCTGGCGTCGAACCGCTCACCGCGCTGGTCGAGGCGCGCTACGAATGGATTCACCAGGTCTGCGGCCGCGCCGTTCACAAGACGGAAGCGGCGGGCGGATCGGGTCTTTCGATTTCCGACCGCATGGACGCCTTCCTCACCCACCGGTTCTGGGGCTGGCTGGCGTTCCTGGGGGCGATGGCCCTGATGTTCCTCTGCATCTTCACGCTGGCAAAGGTGCCGATGGACTGGATCAAGGCGCTGACCGACGCCTCCAGCCTTTGGGTCGGCTCGCATATGCCGGAGAGCAATCTGCGCAGCCTCATCGTCGATGGCGCGATCCCCGGCGTCGGCGGCGTTGTCGTCTTTCTGCCGCAGATCCTGATCCTTTTCTTCTTCCTCGGACTGCTCGAAGACAGCGGTTACATGGCGCGCGCGGCGTTCATGATGGACCGGGTCATGGCGTCGGTGGGCCTCCATGGCAAGTCGTTCATCCCGCTGCTCAGTTCCTTTGCGTGCGCGATTCCCGGCATCATGGCCACGCGCACGGTTGAGAACAGGAAGGACCGCCTGGTGACGATTCTGGTGGCGCCGCTGATGAGTTGCTCCGCGCGACTGCCGGTGTACGGGCTGATGATCGCCGTGCTTATTCCGGGCGCGTCTCCCCTCGCCCAGGCCGGGATCATGCTCTCGATGTATCTGCTCGGCATTGTCGCCGCGTTCGCAATGGCGTTCGTCTTCAAAAAGACGCTGCTCAAGAGCGAAACGCCGATGCTGCTGCTGGAGTTGCCGCCTTACCGGCGCCCGCTGCTCTGGAGCATCGCGGTGCGGATGGTCGAGCGCGCCGGCATCTTCCTGCGCCGCGCGGGGACGGTCATCCTGGCGCTCTCGATCGTGCTCTGGGCGCTGGCCACGTTCCCGAAACCGTCCGATCCGCACACCACGAAGGCGGAGGCGATCTCGCAAAGCTACGCCGGACGCATGGGGCATTTCATCGAACCGGCAATCCGCCCGCTGGGGTACGACTGGAAGATCGGCATCGGGCTGATCGGGTCGTTTGCCGCGCGGGAGGTGTTCGTGGGGACGATGGCGATCGTTTACAACATCGAAGGCGACGTGGAGAAAGACACCGCGTCGCTGCGTGACACCATGCGGGCGGAGAAACGCGACGACGGTTCGCCGGTGTTCACCCCGTTGGTGTGCGTGAGCCTGATGGTCTTCTACGTCCTTGCCATGCAATGCATCAGCACCGTGGTGATTGTCCGCAGGGAAACGAACTCCTGGCGATGGCCGCTCTTTCAGATCGCCTACATGACCGTGCTGGCATGGATGGGAGCCTTCGTGGTGTTCCAGGGCGGACATTTGCTGGGATTGCAGTAGGTTGCGGAAGATGGACAGCAATCGGTCAGACTTTTTGAATCTCGGGGACGAGGAAGCAAGTTCGCGCGAAGCGCTTTGGAGTGCGGCGGCCCCCCGCCGCTTTGGGGTTACGCAGGGTGAACACTGGCCGCTCCCTGATCCAGGAGAACCCTTTTTGAATGCATTCTCCGAAAAAAAAGCGTCGTCGCGAGGGAGAAGCGCACTCCTAAAGCGGCGGAGGACCGCACGCACTCCAAAGCGTTTCGCGCCCTACCTTCGAACGCCCGCCAGAAACCGGAAGTCCGCGCCGGCGGGACGCCGACGCCAACACGCGAGACGCGTGTGCTCCCCGGAGTCCGCAATCCGCGCGCTTCCCGTGAAAGATGCCCGGTAATTTTATGAACCCGCTTCTCGATCAATTTCTTGTCGCAGCGGCTGTGGCGGTCGCGCTCTGCTATCTCGGCCGGTCGCTGTTTGGGGGCCGGGCGGGCCGGTGCGCCGGCGGTTGCCAGTGCCCTGCCCCCAAGTTAAAACCCTCGGCGCAACCCAATCCGAAATCATTCCTATGAACCAGCCGTCCATTCCTTGGGAGCGCATCCGCTCCGACTTTCCGATCCTCAACCAGCAGGTCCACGAACACCCTTTGGTCTACTTCGACAGCGCCGCCTCCTCGCAAAAGCCGCGGCAGGTCATCGACGCGCTGCGGTTCTATTACGAACACGATCACAGCAACGTTCATCGCGGCATGCACGAATTGAGCATGCGCGCGACGGCGCAGTTCGAGGGAGCGCGTGAACGCATCGCCCGTTACCTGAACGCCGCCGGCAAGGACGAGATCGTCTTCACGCGGGGAACCACCGAAAGCATCAATCTGGTGGCGCAGACCTGGGGCCGCAAATTCATCCGCGCAGGCGACGTGATTCTGCTCACCGAAATGGAGCATCACAGCAACCTCGTGCCGTGGCAGATTCTCGCCGGTCAAACCGGTGCCCGCCTGCGCTTCCTGCCGATTAACGACCGCCACGAACTGGCGATGGACCGAATGGGCGAATTCCTCACCCCGGAGGTGAAGCTCTTCGCTTTCGTGCATATATCCAACTCGCTGGGGACGATCAACCCCGCCGCCGAACTGATCCGCGCCGCCAAAGCCGTGGGGGCAACGACCTTGCTCGACGCCGCCCAGAGCGCCGGGCATATGCCTATCGACGTTCAGGCGCTCGGCTGTGATTTTCTCGCGTTTTCCGGCCACAAAATGTGCGGACCCACCGGCATCGGCGCGCTATACGGCCGGCGTGAAATCCTCGAACAAATGCCGCCGTGGCAAGGCGGCGGCGAGATGATCCTGAACGTGCAATACGAGAAAAGCACGTGGAAGCAGCCGCCACACCGGTTCGAAGCCGGCACGCCGAACATCGCCGACGCCATCGCGCTGGGCACGGCCATTGATTACATCGAGAGCATCGGACGCCAGGCCATCTTTGAGCACGACTGCGAGCTGGCCCGGTACGCCCACGAACGGATGGCCGAAATCCCGGGTCTGCGCGTCCTAGGCCCGCCTCTCGGGGCAAACACCCGCGGCGGGTTGCTGAGTTTCGCAATGGAACACGCCCACGCGCACGACGTGGTCACGCTCGCCGACCGCGAGGGAATCGCATTGCGCGGCGGCCATCATTGCACCCAGCCGCTGATGCATAAACTCGGACTGGAATCCTCCGCCCGCGCCAGTTTCTATTTCTACAACACCCGCGCCGAAGTGGACCGGCTGGTAGAAGTCCTCGCCGCGGCAAGCCGCTCGAGCGCTTCGTTCTCGCTGCCCCTCGGCGAGCTGTACGAGACGGTCGTCACCGATCACTCCACCCGTCCCCGCAACTTCGGGGAGCTCGGAGAGGGCGCCGTCCATGTGCATGGGGACAATCCCTCGTGCGGAGACACCATTGACCTGCACGTCCAGCTCGGCCCGGAAAAAATCGAGAACCTCAAGTTCACCGGGAAAGGATGCACCGTTTGCATGACCTCCGCGTCCCTGATGACCATGAAGCTCAAAGGCAAGGGACGCGAGGACGCCGTCCGCCTGATGCATCTCTTCCAGGATCAGGTTTCCGGAACGACGGCGGATGATTCCGGCCCGGGACCGCGCGAACTGGGCGACCTGAACGTCCTGCGCGGGGTTCGCGATTACCCGCAGCGCGTAAAATGCGCCATGCTGGCCTGGCGGGCCTTCGAACAGGCGCTCCAGGAGGCCGGTCACGAAGGACTGGAAACCGCGGTTTCCACGGAGGAATCGGGGGAGTAACCAGCGCCGAAACAGTGCGAGCGAGGGTAGGCGCGCCGGCGTCTTGGACTGCGGCAGGCCTGTGCCGCCTTCGGCTGCCGCTGTTGATTCAGAACAGGTCCCGGTCTTCAGTCGCTGTCGGCGTGGGTGCGATTCTCCATGCGGCAATCGCCATCCAGGCAAAGGCGATGCCGTCCACCAGCGCCGCCGCGAGCACGACGAACGCACCGCCGTACTGAATTGCAGCCAGTTCGCTCCCGGCCAGGAATGACGGCGGGAATACCCAAAGAGCGGTCAGCAAAGTGGCACAGCAGAGCAGGTCCATCGCGATTGCCAAAGCGCGCACAGGGAGCGCGCGCGTCCTGAATTCCGGAATCCGGTGCGGTGCCTGGCGCAGCCGGGATGCGATTCCGCGCCGGGCGGCGTTTGGCGGGAGCAGGCGGCGTAACCGGGCATCAAAGGCGGAAGCGGCCTGCGCGGCGAGCCAGCGGAAGATCGCCGATGCGCCGATCAGCAAGAGGAACGAGGGGGACATAGGGGAGAAGGGGAACATCGACGCAATTCGCAAAATAGCCAAGGGATTCCCGAGAGCTTGTGAACAAACAACGGCCCGCAAAAAAAGACGAAAGGGACGGAGGCGAGGGCTCGCGCGACTGCAAAAAATGGCCTGTGGCAACGCTGGCGCGCTCGTTCCCAGGCTCCAGCCTGGGAACGCCCCTGTCTTGGAGGCTCCAGCCTCCCGTTCCGTTGCCGTGCGCTGTGCTTTTGGAGGTTCGCTTTCTCTGCTTGCATCCGCCGCGCTTCGGTGAAAAATCGACGGCCTATGCTGCCACGTTCCCTCATCGCCGGACTTTCACTGCTTACAGCCGCGTTTCTGCCGCTGCGCATCTCCGCCCTGGCGGCTGACGCGTCCGTTCCGCCGGAAATCGAGAACGAACAGATTCTCGGTATCAACAAAGAACCCGCCCACGCGACGCTGATGCCGTACGCATCGCTCCAGGAAGCGCTGGCGGCAAAACGGCACGCGTCCTCCTTTTGCCGAAGCCTCAACGGCCTGTGGAAGTTCAACTGGGTGCAACGCCCCGAACAACGCCCCGTCGATTTCTACAAACCCGAATACGACGTCAGCGCGTGGAAGGAAATCCCGGTGCCGTCGTGCTGGCAGTTGCTTGGCTACGGCACGCCCTATTACCGCAACAACGGGTATATCTTCCAGAAGGACTGGCCGCGCGTAATGACCGAACCGCCCAAGGAATTCACCTCTTACATCGAACGCAACCCCGTCGGCAGTTACCGGCGCGAATTTGAAGTGCCCGCCACGTGGGCCGGACGCCGCATCCGCCTCCAGTTCGACGGCGTCGATTCCGCCTTCTTCCTCTGGATCAACGGCCAGAAGATCGGCTTCAGCGTCAACAGCCGCAACGCCGCGGAATTCGATATCACCCAGTATCTCAAACCGGGGAAGAATATTGTCGCCGCCGAAGTCTACCGGTTCTCGGCGGGCTGCTATATCGAAGATCAGGACATGTGGCGTTTGAGCGGCATCTTCCGCAACGTCACGCTATGGAGCGCGCCGGAAGTGCATCTCCGCGATTTCTACGCCAAGCCGGACCTGGACGCGCAATACCGTGACGGCTCCGTGGAAGTCATCGCGAAGATCCGCAATTACGGGGACAAACAGGCGCCTGCTCGCACATTGTCGGTGGCCGTGTTCGATCGCGCCGGAACGCCGGTCTCGACGGCGAAATGCGAAGCGGCGGTTCCGGCACTCGCCGCCGGCGAAGAACAGACGGTGACGCTGAAAGCCATTGTGACGAATCCGGCGAAGTGGACCGCGGAAACGCCCAATCTATACACCACCGTGCTGACGCTCGGCGACGCCGCCGGCGCATCTGAAATCCTATCCTGCCGCACCGGTTTCCGGAAAATCGAGATCAAGGGGCGTCTGTTTCTGGTCAATGGCGTTCCGATCAAGCTCAAGGGCGCCAACCGTCACGAGAACTGGCCGGATACCGGTCACTACGTCAGCGAGGAACGGATGATCCGCGATCTCGAAGTGCTCAAACAGGGCAACTGCAACCACGTCCGCACCTGTCATTACTCCGACGACCCGCGTTGGTACGAACTCTGCGACGAGTACGGCATCTATCTTACCGCCGAAGCCAACTGCGAATGCCACGGCTATTACAACGTGCTCGACCGCGAACCGCGGTATGAGAAGGCGATCGTGGATCGCAGTGTGGCCAACGTGGAGAACTTCAAGAATCACGCGTCGGTGATCATCTGGTCGCTCGGCAATGAGTGCGGAGGCGGGAGCAATCTGGCCGCGGCGCTCAAGGCCGTCAAAGCCCTGAACACCGACCGCCCCGTTCACTACGAGGCGTTCGGGATCGGCGAACACAATCCCGCTGACATCGACAGCCGGATGTATACCTCGAGCGGCGACGTGGAGGCGATCGCCAAGGACCCCAAGTATACCAAGCCGTTCTATCTCTGCGAATACGCGCACGCCATGTTCAACTCAATGGGGTCGATCGGCGAATACAACGATGCGTTCGACAAATACCCGGCGCTGCTGGGTGGCGCGATTTGGGAATGGGAGGACCAAGGAATCTGGAACCGGCGCGATCCGAAGCACCCGATTCTGGCGTACGGCGGCGGCTTCGGCGAAGTGCCCAACGACCATTATTTCATCCACAAAGGCGTGGTGTTCTCCGACCGCTCGCCCAAGCCGCACTACCCGGAGATGAAGCACGTGTATCAGTGGATCGGCATTGAGGCGGGCGACGGCGCTCCCGGCACGGTCGTCATCCGCAATCGCTACCAGTTCATCGATCTGACCGGCTTTCCCGCCACGTGGACGCTGAGCGAAGACGGACGCGAGATCGAGGCCGGTTCCCTGGGCGTTCTCGATATCGCAGCGGGTGCGTCGAAGACCGTTGCCATTCCCTTTCATGCGCCGCCGACGCTCAAGCCGGGTGCGGAATATTTCCTGCGCCTCTCCTTCAAGCTGGGCAAGGACCAACTGTGGGCGAAGGCCGGGTATGAAATCGCCGCGGCACAGCTTCAGTTGCCCTTGAAGCAAGAGGCGCCGGTTGCCTCTGTTGCGGCGATGAAGCCGGTCAAACTCGAACAGGACGACGCGCGGATCACGGTGACCGGCGACGGATTCTCCGTCGTCTTCGACAAGGGGACTGGACGAATCGCGCAAATCGAACGGAACGGAACCGGGATTCTCGTTCCCGGCTTTGGCCCGGAACTGCACCTGTGGCGCGCTCCCCACCGCACGGACGACATGTGGGCTTACAACGACTGGGAGAAAGCCGGGCTGCCGGAGATGAAGTGGACGGTGGCGGCTGTCCGCGCCGAGCAGTCGCAGAAGCACGCGCACGCCGCAGTCATTTACACAAGCTCGGTCGGCAAAGGCTCCGGATTATTTAGTGTGACTCACTCGGCGGTCTACACCGTTTACGGCGACGGCTCCATTGCGGTGGACAACGCGGTCGTGCCGATGGGCCGGCGCATTCCGCTGGCGCGTCTCGGCGTTCGCATGGTGCTCGACAAGCGCATGGACCGGTTCACGTATCTCGGGCGCGGCCCGATGGAGAACTATGCCGACCGCAAGCGCGGGTTTGACGTGGGTCTTTATTCCAGCAGCGTCCGTGAACAGATGACGCCGTATGCGAAGCCGATGGAATGCGGCAACCACGAGGACGTCCGCTGGGCCGCCGTCACGGGCAGCGGCCTGCCCGGCTTGCTCGCCCAGCCCGGAGACGGCGGCCTGATGCAGGCTTCCGTACTGCCCTATACCGACGAGCAGATGACGCCGGTCGAATACACCATCGATTTGCCGGAGAGCCCCGGGACGGTTCTGACCCTCGGAGCGCGCACGCTGGGCGCCGGTTCCAACGGCTGCGGTCCCCGCCCGCTCGACAAATACATCGTCTGGTCCGATCCGGCGACATTCTCCTACAATCTCCGCGTGCTGCCCGCGGGCGCCACTGAAATTCCAGGCAGGTTGGCGGCGCCGCGCGACCGGGTCAAACCCGTTCTCGGCAAACGCAACCGCCGTACCGGTGAAGTTTCGCTAACTTGCGACACGCCGGAGGCCCGCATTGAGTATTCCAAGGACGGCGGGTCGTGGCGGCCATACGCCGGCCCGTTTTCAGACACGCAAACAGATTCGCTATCGGTGCGCGCGACCCACGCATCCGCGCAGGCTTACCGGGGAGTCGTTTCGCTCGCCTCGATTGACCGGCGCATCGACTGGAAGATCGTGTCGGCCAGCA
>Ga0316226_1000614_pt1 | contig 45703 bp, 65 predicted proteins | sample TBH18017metaG_FD_206009 | JGI IMG/M metagenome (GOLD analysis project Ga0316226, IMG submission 206009) | Freshwater microbial communities from Trout Bog Lake, Wisconsin, USA - TBH18017 | ecosystem: Environmental > Aquatic > Freshwater > Lake > Hypolimnion/Profundal zone | place: USA: Wisconsin...
GCAGTTCGCCAAATACGGCAACCGGCTCAACTCGCTCATCAATTACTATCAGACCCAAGGGCTGAAACTGTGGCTCTTGGAGGATCTGTCGATTACCCTGACGGCGGGGGTCAATTTCTATTCGCTGGGGCTGACCGGCACCGTGTCGATGACGAAACCGCTGCGCGCGCTGCAGGGGTATTTCGCCGACAACAGCAGTCCGCCCGTGCGCCGGCCGATTTACCCAATGTCGTGGCAGGAATGGCTGACGCTCTCGCAGACGGGTCAGCAGGGCGCAATTTCGCAGTATTTCGTGGACAAGCAGCAGTTGACGCTGAACGTGTATTTCTGGCTCACGCCGGACTCGACCGCGGCACTGGGCACGGCGCATTTGCTGATTCAGCAGCAGGTGACGAATTTCACCGGCACGACGGACACGATGAATTTCCCTTTGGAATGGTTCAACCTGCTGTCGTGGGGGCTGGCAAACGAGATAGCGACCGGCCAGCCGCAGGCGATCATGGACCGCTGTGAACGGAACGCGATGAAGTATCAGATGGCGCTGGAAAATTGGGATGTGGAAGACGCGAGCACGCGCATGGTTCCAGATTCGCAGCTTGCCGGTATGCAGGCGTCAAACTTCAGGTAAACGGCGATGGCACAGGCACCCACCGTAGCAATGCCGAAGCGTCTTCCGCTGGTGGTCGAACCGGAAAACCGCGACGACACCACGTTGAAAGACGCGCGCCTGGTCAACTGCTACACCGAAAAATCCAAGGACGGCACGTACAATATCTACAAGCGCGCCGGCACGCTGACGCAATCGCAACCGTCAGGCGGCGCCGCGAACGGGTATGGCGTATACAACTGGAAAAACGACATCTATTCGATATTCGGCGCGACGATGTACAAGAACGGGACGCCGTTGTCTGGAACTCTGGACACGACCGGAGGCGTTTACCGGTTCAATCAAATCCTCGGTTCGACGAACAAGATGTTTTTCGACAACGGGGTGAATGCGTACAACTACGACCCGTCAGGCGGAATCGTTCAAGTCACGGATGTGAACCTGATTACCAACCGAGTCAAAGGTTCCGCTTATCTGGACGCATCGACGTATGTGATGAACAACACGGCGACGATTCAGGCGTCGGCGTTGAACGATACGACTTCATTCCCAGCGTTAAATACGCTGATCGCGCAGATCGAACCGGACGGCGGCGTTGCGCTGGCGAAACAGTTGGTCTACGTCATTGCGATGAAGCAGTGGTCTACCGAAGTTTTCTACGACGCAGCGAATGCAACCGGTTCGCCCCTCGGAGCCGTGCAGGGCGCGAAAGTGAATTTCGGCTGCGTCAATGCAGACTCGGTGCAAGACATCGACGGCACGCTGTTCTGGATTGCGACAAACCGTTCGGCCGCACCGCAAGTGATGGCGATGGACAATCTGAAAGCCGAAATCGTATCGACGAAACCAATCGACCGGTTGCTTGACGAACTCGATTTTACAAAATTGTTTTCGTGGCAATTCAAGGACGAGGGGCACAAGTTTTACATCGTCACCATCAAGAATTCAAACCTGACGCTGGCGTACGACCTCACTGAAAAAATGTGGCACCAGTGGACGGACACGAACGGCAATTATTTTCCGGTGGTTGCATCGACGTACACATCGACGCTGCAACACATCTGGCAACACGAAACGAACGGAAAACTGTATTACGGCGACCGCGACTACACGAACGACGACGGCAACGTGATTCAGTGCGACATCTACACGCCGAATTTCGATGGCGGAACGAAACGCCGGAAACAGATGGAGGCGCTGGAGTTCATTGCCGACAAACAGGCCGGCAGCACACTCATGGTCCGCGTGAACGACTACGATTACGACCCGTCGAAATGGTCGAATTTCAGAGCGGTCGATTTGTCGAAAAACCAGCCGCGGTTGACGAATTGCGGCACGTTCACGCGGCGCGCGCATAACCTGCGGCACCGGTCGAATACGACGATGCGCCTGCAGGCGATTGAACTTCAACTGGATATCGGCACACTCTGATGGCAACCACATTCCAGCCGCCGCCGACGTGGGCACTGCCTATCCTGGTTGACGAGAAAACCGGCAAGGCCGAGTTCAATCCGGTTTGGCTCAAGTGGTTCGTGGATCTGACCGCGGTCATCAATGCCGGCGGCGGTTCGTCAATCGGCACAGTCACCAAGGTATCGGTCACGACGGCGAACGGCGTTTCCGGCACGGTGGCGAATCCGACATCAACGCCTGCGATTTCTCTGTCGCTGGGCGCGATTACGCCGTCGAGCATCGCCGTAGCTGGCGGAACGATGTATCTGGCGACGCCGGCGGGCGCGTCGCAGTCTGCGTCGTCATTGTGGGCGGGAACCGGGGCGCCGAATAACGCGAACGGGTCAAACGGGGATTACTATTTCCGGTCGGACGGAGGGGTTACGACGCACATTTACTACAAATCCGGCGGTTCATGGGCGGGGATTATATGATTCGTGATGCGAAACCATCGGATTTGCCGCAAATTCTGGCGATTCTGGAAATCATGCACGAAGAATCCATCAACTCGATTTTCAATCGGGATATGGAAAAAGTGGCACATTTCTTGAAATGGTTGATGTCTACCGACGGAGGGATTATCCTTGTCGATGGCGACCCGATCTGCGGCGTTGTCATAGGCATGGTTCAGGAGATGTGGTTCGGGTACGATAAGGAGGCGTTCAATCTGCCGCTTTATGTGCTGCCCGAACACCGCGGCGGACCTTATGCTGTTCGGTTGGTCAGCGGGTACAAACGCAAGGCGCTGGAGTTAGGAGCACATCCAGATGCGATCAACTGGATCAACAATTCAGGCATTACCGCAGAGAAAACGAACGAATTTATCGGCCGCATGGGGTTCAGTCCTATTGGCGGCTATTTTAGGATGCTGCATTAGGGGTGACGCCATGATATTTGCCGATTCCACGACTCGACGCGCGCGCGCTGAACGCACTGGCGAACGTAATTTGTTGCAGTGCGGGAATTTCTTCAACCCAACATCGCCTTCGTTTTTGGGCGGCGGAATTGGTCAGACGGTTGCTGAAGTAGGGCTTGGCGCGTTTGGTATGCCCTATTTGGCAGCGGGCATCGGCGCAGCGGCCGGCGCAGGTTCCGGCGGTTTCCAAGGCGCTCTGTTGGGCGGGTTGCAGGGCTACGGCGCCGGTTCTCTGGGCGATACCGTATCAAGCAACATCGGCAACATTGGGAACTATTTTGAGGGCACTCAGCCGCCCGCGCCGGTTTCGACTGGTGTACCGACGATGAATCCGCCGATTGCGGGGCAGTTGGCGGCGGGAGGTGGAATTCCTGCTGAAAACGTCGGTGCAGGACAAATCGTTCCAAACACGCCGGAAGTTTACACTACGCCTTACAGCGCGCCGCCGCCGGTCGGTGCAGGAACACCATTGCCGCCGATTCCTGCGTTTCCTGCGCCTCAACAGTTGCAGCAACCTACCGGCCAGCCAGAATCGCCGGTCTTGACCCCTGCCGCCCCCGCAGCCCCGCCCCCGTCATCCCCCGTCGCGCCCGGTTCCGCAATTCAACCGGTGGCTGCGCAGTTGGCATCAGCCACAAACGGCGCAGGTGCTCTGCCGTGGCAAACCGCGGCTCCCGGTTCGCCCGGATTCAACTTCGCCACGGCTGCGGACACGCCATTGAGCGCGATCACGGCAAATCCGGTCGCGTCGGACCCGTCCATCTGGCAGCGGATTCAGCAACTCATGCCCGACAAATCCACGATGGGCACGATTAACACCATCGGCAACCTCGGTTCGACGGCGTATGGGCTGTATAACGCCAACCAGATCCGCCAGCAAGCGCAGGGCTTGGACGCGATGGCGCCGTATCGCGCAGGGTATGCCGCCCAGCTTGCGGCGCTACAGGCAAATCCTGGCAGCGTGACGAGCCTTCCCGGCTACCAGTTCGGCATGGATCAGGGCAGTCAGGCGTTGCAGCGCGCGGCGGCGGCACAGGGCTATACCGGTTCGGGGAACGCGCAGATTGCGTTGCAGCAATACGGTCAGAACTACGCCAACCAGTACCTGCAGCAGCAACAGCAATATCTGGCGGGACTGGCGGGCGGCAGTAATCCGGCGTCGGTTCAGGGCACGGCATTGGCGGCGCAGTTGGCCGGTCAATCGCTGGGTTCGCTCGGATACGGGCTGAATCGTCAATACGGAGCATCGTCGTAATGGCTGGCGAAATCTACGGATGGGGCGGCGGTCAGCGGCTTGCGGATACCGATAATCAGCAGGCATTGCTGGCTGCTCTGGCGTCGCAGGAAGCGGCTGGCAAGATTGCCATGCAACCGGCTCAACTGCGGACGGCGAACGCGCAGGCGGGGCTTACGGAGGCGCAGGCGGCGGCGGCGAAACTGACCCTCGACCAGTCCATGCGGGCGCGAGAAATCGCACGGCAGGCGGCACAGCAACCGCAGACGGCCGGCGCATTGGCTGCGGGCGGCGCGGCACCCACTGGCGGCGGCATGATACCGGCGGCGGGCGCGATGGCGGCGGATCCGACAGCGCCGATGATGAATATCGCGCAGCAGCACTGGGATTTGGGGCAGCGGTATCGCGCCGAGGGGCTGACCACGCAGGCGGACGCGGAATACAAGGCGGGGAATGAAGCGGCGGAGAAGGCGTCGGTGGTGGGGAAAAACGCCGCTGAAGCTGCCGGACACGAAGCGGACAACATCAATAAAAAAGCCGACATCATGGAGCGTCTGACTCGCGACATTAAACCAGGCGACGTTGCTGGATTGAAAGCGGCGAACGATATTTTCGAGAAAATGTATGGTCCGACCGGATGGACGCCGGAAGTGGGCGCGTCTGCGGAGGTTTTGCAGAAAATAAAGGACCGCGCTGAATCCATGAAAGATCGGGCCGACCGGATTCGGAAAGATTTTGCCGAAAAGAGCCTTGATGCAGCACACACGGCGCAGGAAACCAGAGATTACGCGACGGCACGAAAAGAAGACGAGCAGATTCTTACCGAAAAAGTCCGTCGCCAAGCAATCGAAAAAGCATCCGGCAAACCAAACAAAGGCGACATCAAAATGGCTGATGCGCTGGTCGCTGACAAGTTCCCCGACATGGCGAAAGAAACGCGGTATATACACGCCAACGAAATCGCCGAACGCGCGAACGCCATCATTGCGGCGAACAAGGCGAACGGTACGGAAACGCCGAACGGTGCGTCGATCGCGATGAACAAGGCGTTTGAAGAACTGAACGCGGCGGGGAATTTCAAGGATTATCGGAAAGACCCGAAAGCGACCGGTCAGATGACGGGGCGCGAATCGCAGATGATTAACCGTGTCGTTCTGTCCGGCAATGAAGCCGTGGCGGATCTGGAGAACATTTCAAAACTGCCGTTGACTGCGAGCACTGGTGTATTCGGCGGTCGTGGTCAGGCGCCCGGAATTATGAATGCGGCCAAGGAAGTGTTGGCGAACAAACTGACTTCGCAAGAAGTTCAGTCGTATAACGTCATGTCCGCTGGTTTCACGCGTTCACTAGCTGCGATTGAAGCCGCCGGACTGGTTCCGAGTGGTCAGTTGACGCACCAGATGGACGCTATCGTGTTCAAGGAAGGCGACACGAACCTGACGAAGATGCAGCGCATGGCGCAGACGCGGCAGATTGTCGAAAAAGGTTTGGAAACGATTGCCACAAATCCGCGTGTTCCTGAAGAAACGAAAAAGCACATCAACGAGATTATTGACAAGGCAAAATCCGCCGTGCCGTTTACGCAGCAGGATTTGATGGAATTGCAAAAGCGTCAAGAAACAAACCCGAAAGCCACGCTGAAAGACGTTGTGAAATCTAAACCCTCCGAAACCCCCGCAACCGGATTGCCCGAAGGCTGGTCAGTGAAGGAACACTGATGCCGACGTTCACTTTTACATCGCCGGAAGGTAAGTCATACGACATTACTGGGCCTGAAGGTTCCACGAAGGAACAGGCTTTTCAGATTTTGCAACAAAAAATCGGTGGCGCTAAACCGGCGTCAACTGAACAACCCCCCGCCGAAAAACCAAGCATGAACCTCGGTCAAGCCAACCCGATTGCGGAACCGCTGATGGCAATGGGAACGGGCATGATCGCGAAACCGGTTTCCGACGTAGCCGGACTTGCAGCCCTTGCTGCTGCACCTTTTTCCGGTGGTCGCATCGACCCGACTGCGGTTAAACGGCGCGTGCAGGAGGCGATGACGTATGAACCGAAAACGGAAATCGGGAAGGCGCTGACTGAATACAATCCGTTGGCGTTGGCGGGGAAGGCGGTTGACTGGGCAGCACACGGCGTAGGAAATGTCGTGCGCGGAACGGCCGGCAGCGATACGTTGCGTGGCGCTGCTGGAAACGCGATTGAAGAAGCGATCAAGCAGGCGCCGAATTTCCTCGGAGCCAAAGCCGCAGAGAATCCGGCTGCGATATCTCAGTTCGCTAAAGACACGGCAGCATCCGCCGCTAAAGTCGCTGAACGCGCAGGCAAGGCTGTGACGCCGACACTGGACGCGCAGACGTTGGCGGTTGCGAAAAAAGCATCCGACATTGGAATCAAGATCACGCCTGACATGCTGACCGACAATAAATTCATGCGCCTTATCGGTCAAGCATCGCGTGACGTTCCGCTGTCCGGCGCCGTTACCCATGAAAACCGCGTTGCGTTCAATCGCGCTGTGATTGATTCATTCGGTGGTGATGTGACGCAACCGAAAATTACGCCGCAGGTATTTTCGTCTGCCATGTCGAAACACGGAAAAACGATTGGCGATTTGTCGGAAAAATATCCGATTGACATCAATCAGGGTCTGAAGGGCGGACTTGACCAATACCTGATGGACATGCGCCGCGAAACGCCGGATGTGAGAAACATCGTTGAAGGCTACGTGTTCGATATCAATCAGGCGGCAGCAAAAGACGGCGTGATTGACGGCGCAGCGTTCAGAAAAATTCGCAGCAAATTGACCGGTCAGATGCGCCGAACGAATAACGGCGATCTGAAATACGCTTTGTCGAAACTGGACGATGTGATGCTGGATACGATTCAGTCGAAACTTGGCGAGGCAGAGCGTCCGGTATTTGACCAAGCGCGCGCGTACTACGCCAACGGTAAAACGGTCGAACCGCTGATTGCCAAAGCCGCCGCAAAAGGCGCGGGCGACATGAGTCCAGCAGCACTGGCAAACCGTATTACCGCTACTGGCGCAGGGAAAACCAATGTGGCAATGGGGCGCGGCGGTCAACTGGCGGACATCGCCGCGGCTGGATCACGGTTTATCACGGAACCGAAATCCTCGATGACGGCTGAACGAGGACTGACCTATGGATTGCTTGGCGGCGGAACGATGGTCAATCCGTTGGCTGCGGCCGCACTGTATGGCGGCGCGAACCTGTACAACCGGCTGGGTCCGCGGATTGCTAAACGAATCATCAAGGCGCAACAACCTTGAAGATATTGTTGATGGACTCCAACCTCTACGGCCTAGACTTCGCCCTGCGCTGCAAGGACGACGGTCACGATGTCCGTTTGTGGTTGCCGCCGAAAAAAGGTGGTGATCTGCATACGATTGGCGACGGCATGGTGGACAAACCGGTTGAGTGGAAACCCAGCATGAACTGGGCGGATCTGATTGTCCTGACCGACAACAGCGTTTACCGCGGCGAACTGAAACCGTATTTCGACAAGGGCTATCCGATATTCGGAACCCCGGACGAGGGCGCGCAACTGGAACTCGACCGAGAAAAAGGTCAGCAGGCGTTCGAGGACTGCGGAATCGACACGCTGCCGTTTGAGACGTTTACCGATTACGACAAGGCGATCAAGCACGTTATCAAAACCAAGAAAGCCTATGCCTGCAAACCGTGGGGCGGGGCGTCGGACAAGGCGCTGTCGTACGTCGCGTCAACGCCGGAAGACATGGTGTTCCAGCTTGAAAAGTGGAAAAAAGACGGACTCAAAGGCCAGTTCATGCTACAGGAAAAAATCGACGGCATCGAAATGGGCGTGTCCGGCTGGTTCGGTCCGAGTGGATTCCTGTCCGCCATCGAAGAAGACTGGGAAGAAAAGAAACTGATGAACGAAGGGCTGGGCGTGAATACCGGCGAGCAGGGTACGATCCTCCGGTACGTCAAGGAATCAAAACTGTTCGACGAACTCTTGTCTCCACTGGAAGACTACCTCCATTCGATTGATTACGTCGGCAACATCAACGTGAACGCGGCGATCGACAAGGACGGCAAACCGTGGCCGTTTGAGTTCACGACCCGTTTAGGCTGGCCGGCTACGCATTTGGAAGTTTCGCTGCACCAGGGAGATCCCGCAGAATGGATGCTGGATTGCATCGAGGGGCGCGACACGCTTGAAGTGTCCGACGATATCTGCGTTGGCGTAGTGCTCACCCACGGCGACTATCCGAACGGTGACAAAACGGGGCGGCATTTCGAGGATTACCCTGTGCGCGGGATCACGACTGAAAACCGTGAAAACCTGCATTTCTGCGAGATGAAAGAAGGCAAGGCGCCGGCTGAAATCGGCGGCACGATCAAAGATGTCACCATGCCTGTGACCGCAGGCGATTACGTGCTGGTCACGACCGGATGCGCGGGAACGGTCAAGACGGCTGCAGACATTGCCTACGACACGATCTGGGAAATCAACGGGCTGTGTAATCGGCAATTCAGAACGGACATCGGAAAGCGGCTGAAAAAGGAATTGCCGAAATTGCAGGCGATGGGGTATGCGATGGGGATGGAATACTGATGGGGCAGGCAGATTATCAAGATCCCGGTAATTGGAACGCAATATGTTCCATGTGCGGGGCAAAAAGAAAAGCGTCTGAACTGGTCAAGAACTGGCAGGGTCAGTGGCGCTGCGTATCCCATAACGAACCTCGCCAAGACCAGGATTTCGTCCGCGCCATCGCTGACGTTCAAACGCCGCCGTGGGTGCAGCGTCCGATTGATAGTTTCGTTGCCGTGTGCTCGCCGAACGATCAGACGGCGATTCCGCGTCGTGCAATACCGTCATGCGTCAAACCGGGATACATCGCACCCGGATATGATTCGACTGCGCCACTTTTAGACTGAGGTTGACATGGCATTTTCACTGCAAGGATTCATAGACAATAGCTTGCCGACCATCAAAGCGGCGTGGCTAAATGCGGTCGATAAAATGTACGCCCTCGGTCAGCGCACGAACGCCGGAACGCCAATCACGCTGGCGAACTCGCAGTGGCAGGTTACGGACTCGACGAACAATTACTCGTCGATGGACATCAATAACCAGAGCAACGGAATTTTGGCGTCCAGCGATTTCGTAATGACGGCGGACACAGGCACTGACACGACCAATTACGTGAACATCGGGATTAACTGTTCCGGTTATTCTCAGGCAGGATGGACGGTAAATGGCGCGCTGGACGGCTATGTGTACGCCAGCAACGGAAATCTGGCGATCGGAACGGCATCGGCGAAACGGGTTGATTTTTTCGTAGGCGGAACGCTGTCGGCGAACGTGGCGATGACCATCAGTTCGGCGGGCACGGTTTCCCTGACCACATCGCCGTCGTCGTCTGACAATACGACGAAAGTTGCGACTACTGCGATGGTGCAGGCGGCGATTGCGGCCGGCGGTTCTGCGGGGCGACTTCTTAATACCATCAATTTTACCGCGCAGACCCAAGCCCTAACCTCGATCAGCAACGCGGCGCCAGCGGTATTCACAAATACAAGCGCCTTGCATTTGCCGGAAACAGGATCGCCCGTTCAGTTTACGACCTCCGGCACGTTGCCCACGGGCTTGGCTCTGGCAACCACCTACTACGTCACAAACCCGTCAGGCTCAACCTACAACGTCTGCAACACGCTTGCCGATGCCATAGCAGGCACGAACAAGGTAGCGACCTCCGGCGCTGGTTCGGGCACTCACACGCAAAACAGCATCTACGTAAAAAATGCGTCCAGTTCATTCATCATTGTTGAGGTTCAGGGGGCCGGTGGTGGTGGTGGTGGCACGACTGCCGCAACAAACGGCGGCGGCGGCGGCGCTGCGGGTAATTTCTCGTCAAAGAAAATAGCTGCTGCTTCTCTTAGCAGCACGACCACCATAACCATCGGCGCGGGTGGAACTGGCGGCACTAACGCCCCCACTGACGGGGGCACAGGTGGTACTACCTCCTTTGGCGCGTTTTGCTCGTCTACTGGCGGCGCGGGTGGTAAGCAAGGCGCATCGGCTGGAACGACTGCGGTTGCCGGTGGTTCGACCGGAACGCCAGGCACAAGCGGCGACTTCAATTTCGGCGGTGCCGCTGGATCTTCGGCATCTGGAACAGGAACTACTGCAGGCCAGACTTCGGGTGCCGGCGGGATTTCTCGTTACGGCGGCAATGGTCAAGCGTTGAGCGGCGCAGCAGGAACTGCTGGCAACAATGCGCTTAACAACTCTGGCTCCGGCGGATCAGGTGCGCCTGTCAATGGAAACACTGCTGGCGGTGTTGCTGGTTCAGGTCGTTGCGTTGTTTACGAATACAGTTAAGGGATCGTCATGCGAAAAGTTCGTATTGATGCGGGCGCCGTAAGGGAAGTTCTGGATTCCGGTGATCGAGAGTTTCCGCCGTTTGCGCCGGAAATCGTTTGGGTCGAGTGTGCCGATACAAACGTGGTCGAAGGCTGGACTTATGACGGCGCACAGTTTACCGCGCCCCCTCCGCCTGTCATTCCAATCCCAATTCCTGACCCGATTTCAATCCTGACGCAACAAGTCGCAGACCTGACCGCTGCCCTGGTCGCGGCGAATGTCGTCACGCCTGAGAACATCAGTGCCGCCGCCGTGCAAATCGGAGCGGATCAACAGGTGAAATCGTGACCTTCCCCGCGTGGCTCACAGCCATTCAATCGGCGCTCACCCTGCCCACCAGTTGGATTCTGCCGATCATCAGCGTCCAGTGGGGCTACGGCACGCGCTACTGGCCTAATCCGCTGCATCTGCGCGTGCAGTTATTTCACGAACCGCCGTCGCTGTATATGAACGGGCTTGTATTCGCCAGCATCAAATTTCCTTTTTTTGTCAACTTAGGATTGAGATGGGGCGACGAATTCAGAAACCCGTCAACGCTGCAAACGCATATTGGCTGGCGTCCGGTCGATGGTGCGCCGGTCATCGTGTTTCGTTTGCAAAGCGATGCAACGCGGCAGGGTGGGTTGGCGATCGGATTTGAGGACGGCCCCTTGTGATGTTCACCGAAATACAACTCCCCGACTGGCTTCCCTTTGCCTGTCTTGTCACCGGGAAACTGCAAAGGAAGCCTATGTTCACGCGATTGGCCGAGTCGATCATCTTGGGAATCATCACTTCTGCCCTGTCATTTGCCTTTGCCGAAAAAATGCTAGAGCAGAAGGTTGACGATTTCAAATCGCAGTTTATTGCTTATGTTGAGCAGGATCGGGAAGCGCACAAGGAAACGAAGGAAGCCATAGCAGAGATTAACCGATGCCTGCGCGAAAGAACCTGCACCAAGTAGAACAGCGACGGCACGGAATCATCCGTGACCTGAACGACCTAGTTCGTGACCCGTCCACGGAGAAAGTATCGCAAGGACTCGTCTGGATGAACGTAGGCAAGGGCTGCTGCGTCTACCTGCTGCTGTATCACACGAAAGAACTGATCGACCATTGGGATACCCTGTCGATTCTGCTGACGTTCCTGATACTGCCGCACATTGCGACGCGGATTATTGAGGCGAAGTACGGGATTACGCCACGTTCGGAGAATGGAAATGCAAACAAGTGAATCCGGTAAAGCCATAATCCGCAAGCACGAAGGATTGAGGCTTACCGCGTATCAGGATATTGGCGGCGTCTGGACGATTGGCTACGGGCATACGCTAGGCGTTCGCGCCGGCCAGGTCATCAACGGTGACGAAGCCGAATCCATGCTGGAACAGGATTTGGTCGCGGTCGATAAATGCCTGTCGAACAGTGTTCGGGTATCGGTCACGCAGAACCAGTGGGATGCACTGGCTGATTTCGTGTTTAACCTTGGATGCCATGCACTCGGCGGGTCAACCCTGCTGAAACTGCTGAACGATGGAAACGACGAAGCGGCATCCGCAGAATTCCCGAAGTGGGATCACGACAACGGGAAGGTAGTCGAAGGACTGCTTGAGCGCAGGATTGAAGAACAGACGCTGTTTAATACTTAGGAGAACACCATGACTGTCATTGAGCAATTGCAAGCCGACCTCGCCGCCGCCAAAGCGGAAGTTAGCAAGATTGAATCCGAAATCGCCGCCCTCCCGTCCAAGTTCCATACCTACCTGTCCGAAGAATGGGCGGAACTGAAAAGTTATTTTTCTTCCAATCCGCCGCCCGCAGCCACTCCTGCGCCTACCGTTGCGCCGGTTGTGCCGCCTGCTGAGTAGATGGTGTCGGCGGCAGGATTCGAACCTGCAATTTGTGCGTCCAGTCAAACGGCATGGCTATCGCACATTCGCCATGTCGCCGCCCGGTTCATGAAATCGGGCTTTCCGGGGATGTCTTCCATTTCCACCACGCCGACAATTCATTTTACTATTTCGGCCAAGATTCTATCAACGATTCTGCGTCGATATTGGCAGCGTCGCCTTCGACAACGATTGCCCTAGCGTCTGATATGAACTGGTCAAGGTCTGCACCGAACTGTCGAAACGCTGCGTCAAACTGCTTCGAGTCGTAACAGACTTTACTACTTCCGGCGGGGGCGGCGGGATTTTCGGTGCTGGCACGGCGACCGGAATAGGTTGACTGGCGCAGCTTGCTAAGAGCAGCGTCGCGAGCATCGTCAGCATCAGCAATTCTTTTCGCATTGTCCAACTCCTTTTGTTTGTTGTCTGCAATGGCCTGCAATCCGGCAATCTTCGTATCGCTCAGAAACTTCGCGTAGACCGCAATATCTTCCGTGTCCTTGTTCTTCCAATGCTCGATTTGGAGATATTGAAAGCCCATGAACAGGAGGGCGCCGAGGACGAGCCAGCGGGTTATGCCGCCTGTTAAAAACGCTAAAAATGGCATGTCATTCCTTTCAGTTCTTCGCTAGTCAGCAGCATTAGGAAACCGCAGCACCTTTTGATGGTCGGTCATCATTTGGCCCAATGTTTAATTTCAAGCTGGTAAATATCAGTCCAGCCTAGTTTTAGTTGGATGCGTTCCCACAATGTCAGCCAATGAATTCCGCCGTAACGCAAGCAAAGCAACGGGCCATCAATGTGTTTCCAGTTAATGTGCGGTTGCGCACCCTCTTGGTATCCAACCTTCATCATTCCCCCTCAGCCTTCATCGCGCGGATGGCGGCGGCACATTTGTTGGAAATAAAGAGGATGCCCAAACCGTTTAATTCTTCGTCCGTTATTTTCATTCCTTCGCACACCTTCGCCGCATCCTCCAGCCATTCATTTCTCCGGCTCAGTCGCTTGTCGGCTAGGGCGGCGAGGATGGCGATAGCGCAGTCGTTAATTATTTCGTCTGTGCAAGCGTAACCAGCAAGCCAGCCGATCTTTTGGCCCGCAATCTCCCGCACCACGGCCATCTGCTCATCGGTTAGGGCGGTCATGGTTTCTCACTCCACTGTGTGCAGTGTTTTGAATATGTGGTTACTGGAACGCCGACCTTACCGCTGTTGACGTAAACGGTTTCCGCCCTTTCAACGGATGCGCTGCATACCCATTCGTCTTTTTTGAGTGAAAACCTTTCTGCTTTACTGTCCGCGTAAATCGCGAACGGTGCTGCGGCAATAAAAATAACGAGAAACACAATTGCGCCGCCGACAAGCCACGGCATAATGTGGTCAAAAGTCCAATCCATAAATCTTTCACCGGTGGTCACGGCGTTATCCTTTCAGTGCTTCGTCAAATTTCATGGCGGCTTTATAAACGCGCTCCTTCGCGGATTGGGTGGTCATAGAAATTGCCAAAAGCAGTCGCGGACAAGTTCGTTAAAATCTTGTCTAGCAGCACCCCAAGCAGCGTGCAAAGCAGCGGCCCTAGCAGCGTCCATAGCAGCGTCCATAGCAGCGGCCTTAGCAGCGGCCCTAGCAGCGTCCATAGCAGCGGCCCAAGCAGCGGCCCTAGCAGCGGCCCTAGAAGCGGCCTTAGCAGCGTCCCAAATTTTTTCGTCGCCGGTCATCAGGTAATCCAGCACAACATCCGGCGCATCGTCGTATAAATGGATGACCGAAAGGGCTTGCATACGAGCGAAATAACGCAACATTTCGGTTGCATCCATTCGCGCCACAATGCGCCGACGAGTGCAGACCAATTTGTCTGATTGCTCGGTCACGATGCCGTCAACATCAACCAAGCAAAGCGTTGATCCGGGCGCGAACTGAAGCGCGTCAAACGGGTCATAACTGGCGTGTAATCCGGTCTGGCAGATTTGAACCGGTACCTTATGCTCAAGCCACGCACCGTTGCGCGGAATGTCCCGACCGCCGCGCAGCTTGTCGCCAACAAAATGCCATGCTCGTTTCATTTCTCATCCTCCAGCGCGGCGAGGGATTGGCGCAACTGCTGCACACACCACAAGGCATCCCCTGCCGGCGGATTCTTGTCGCACCACGCAATCACAGCATTACCAGCCTCGACCAGCGCAGCAATCTCCCGCGCTTTGTTGCAACGATAAAGCGGTTCTTCGCTGTATCCTCTGGATGACCAATAACCGCCGTAATCTTTTGCAGCCCATTGTTCTGGCGAGCATGGAGGATGATTAAACGCATTGACCATCACCCCGTTTTGCATCCATGCCGTCGCTACCGGCTCAAGCATCTTTTCTGACCAGTTCATACATGCCCCCTAGATAATATCTTCGTGCCCCGACGTAGCGCCGTCAAACGGATCTGCGGCAGGCGCCGGTTCAACCACTTTTTCCAAGTTCCGCGGCCGGCGCGTTTTACCGGTCGGCGCAGGGTCCGGTTCCGATACCACCGTTTTTTCTACCACGGGCGCCGGCTGCTCTGGCGGCATGAACATGGGGTCATCAGCCTGCATGACGGATTCCAGATCCGTGCTCATCGGCAGACGCTTGGCAAGCCGGCGCAGCACCGTTTTGCGGCGCATCTCGTCAGCGAACGGACCATTCCACGGGCCGGAGTCTTTTGCGCGGCTCACGTTTCGCACCGCCTGAATCTGCGCCTCTGTCATCACTTCCCGGTAGATGCCGCCGCCCTTGATGTGCGCGATTGCGTAGGCGCCAATGGGCTTGCCGCGTTCGACGCCCAGTGCCGGCCATTTGTGCGTGATCCCCTCGTTGTCGCCAAGCTGGAAATCGAACACGTCGTTTTCGTAGACCACCTGCGCGCTCACCGATTCCAGTTCGCCGGAATTGCGGATTTTCTTGAGGATACCGGCGATCATGGGCATGTATTGCACTGTCGAACCGAACGTGACCAGCGCCGCTTCCCGCCCGTCGCAGAGCAGTCCATCGGCCGCGGATTTCATCGCCGCCTGGTATAGCGACTGGCGATCGGCTTCGAGCAATTTCGGCGTCGCCTGCACCGCCGTCATCAGCACGCGCACGAATTTCTCCGGCGGAACGTGGGGGGGGAGGGCGAGTTTGAATTGCGGCTGCATTTTCGTCAGGTTGCCGCGAACTTCGTCGATTACTGCTAGTTGGGTGGTCATTTGGTTTCCTTTTTCACCCGCGGTTTGCGCGGTTTTGCATTGACTGCGGCCATGACTTTTTGGAGGTCAAGAACGTCAACTGTTTGGCGGTAGCGTTCGATGCGCGTATCTGCCTCGTCATCAATGACAGCCGGTTTAATTTCTGTGACTACTATCTCGAACATTTACTTCTCCTTTTTCTGAGTAACACGAAAATTTCGGAAACCTTCCCTGTGAAACGATATGTCCGCCGGCCCAACCAATCCAGCCGAAACAGTAAACCCGTCCGCCAGCACGCGCTCGGCGTCGCCAATCATCTGCAGAACCTTAGCGCGCGCAACCTGCTTGTCCTCTTTCGCGAGTTTTTCACGGTCGGCGGCGGCTTTATACTGGGCCAACAGTCCAGCCAATTCCGTGTTTCCCTGACCGTTAAATACCTTGCCGACTTCAGCATAATTGTGCAATTTCGCGACGAACTCCGCATCTTCGGGAAATACGGGCGGCGGTTCAATTCCCTGTTCAATCTGCTGCCAGAACTGCCGTATCGCTATCTCAATCGACGAACCGACATCCTGCAGCCGGTCCCGTATCAGCACCCGTGCATCGTTGCCGCCGATCAGCACGCCGATTGCGCCCCAGTCGTATTCCGCCAAGTGTAACTGATGCTGCAACTGGACCTCGATGTGCGGCGGCGCTTCCATGCCTTCCTCGTCGTCAATCCATTTGTCGCGGAATACCAGAAAATCGACGTTCTTGATTTCAAGGATTCCTTTACCGCGCACGGGGCATACGACTTCGTAATCGAACGATGCGCCCATTCTGGCATCAACCAGACGGATGTATTCGGTCATCGCTCGGCACGTCCAGCCTTGATCCTGGCTGATGCCCTGCGCGATGGCGTCCTGCACCCTGCGCCCCCATGCCATGCGCGGATTGTCCGGTATCGTGGTCACGGCGCCCTGTTTTTTCCGGTGCCACAACTCGAATTTGGTCGCATACGGCGATTGGCCGAACAGGGCGGACGATTCTGTGCTCGTAACGTCCTGTGCGCGTAGGGCGTGCCAAACTTGTTCGGATTCGGGGTGGATTATCAGTTTACCCACGCCGCGTCCTCCGTTCAGTCACGATAAACGCCGCAGCCAGCGCCGCGAATATCATCCACGGTTTGAAACGGCGGCGGGTGGGGATGAATGAAAAGCGGTTCATTTTGCAAGTTCCGCGAGCAGCGCGTCGGCGTAATTCACGGCGCATTTCACATCGGTTTCCACGTCAGCGGCCTTGAACTCAATCAGGCCGGCCAGAACATGCGTCGCAATATACGCCCGCAACGACATCCCCTCATGCACAAACTTCGTTCCGGCCGCGACTTCCATTCCGCCGAAACTGATGGGTTCCTTCGTCGGATTGTCAAACTCGCACGGAAACGCCGGACCGCCTTCGTTGCTTTTCATTCCTATCTCCTGTTGATTTGACGAACTTTGATAATTTTTTCCGCCGCTTCTTCCTGCAACCGTTTTTCCGCCTCCGCCTGTTCCTTCCTGATGGCAGCAAACCGTTTGGCGAGATATCCGGGCTTCTTGGTTTCCTCGGCGTTGTGATACTTGAATTTCGGGTCGCGCCAACTCATAACACCTCCGCAGATTTCAGCTTGCCGGTTTCGCCGTCGAAGGTGAGGCGCAGGTTGTCACAAACTTGGTCAAATCTACTGTTAAAAAGTGCTACGCCGTTAATTTCAACGACCCCATACATCACCACATCCGGCTTCGGTTCGGGTTTATTTTTCAGCGCATCGGAAAACACATGGGTTTCGATCATAGAAATGCGCGCTTGCATGTCGGCAAGCATTTTTTGGTAATACCACTTCGATGCGGCGTCTTGGCTCATTTCGTTTCCCTCCATCTCTCTCGATAATCCGTTTCCCGATCGTCTGTTTGATCGTCGTCCATTACGTGCCGCGATTCGTCGTCTTGGCGGCGGTATTCTTCGGGCGTTTCGTGGTCGTCAGCGGGCGTCGGCTCGCTCGAACTCTCGGATGTAGTCGATGCAGGCTTCACTCCATCCGTCGATGTGCGTCCATTGCCCATAGCCGACTCCGTTCTGGTTCGATGCCACGTTGATGACGTAACCTTTGCCATGCGGCGGCGCGATGCCGTCTGCGGTCTGTTCGTCCGTGATGACGATGATGCGGTCGTATTTCATGTTGACCGCCTGCATGTCGATCTGCGTCTGAAATGTCTGCGAAAATCCGTAGTAGGCGGACTGGTAGCGATGCAAACCAGTGGCCGCTTTGCCATGCAGCGCCTCGATTGACGCTGCCAGATGTGTGCCGGAATGAGGTTGACTGTTGTTCATCGCATCACGCAGCGCGAAGCCACGGCGCGGCGCACACTGAATCAGTTTGTCGCTGAACGTGAACACCGCAACGGACTCACAGATTTCTCGCAACAGCACGCCAAGCCCGAATCCCGCGTCCATTCGCGATGCCTGCGACTTGCCCGATACCTTGTCAGCCATCGAACCGGATACATCGACCAGCAGAACGGTATGGCCTGCCAGCTTGTCCTGCGTGCCGAGGCACTTGAACATCAGCGGCTCAAGAATGTCCTCCCATTGCGGAACGAAACGCGCAGCGGTGATGAAGCGAAACGGCAACGCGCGCTCGACGTTCAATTCAGCGGCATAGGCGGCGACCAGCGATTTATCGACGCCGGACTCTGCCATGTTTCGCAGGTTGCGAATGAACGCGAGTGCAAACAATTTTTTCTCGGCCATCAGGCGCTCGAAGGTGGCTTTCTTGTCGGCGCCACCGGACAGCGCGACCTCCCACGTATCGGGCGTCACCAGCGATTTATCGACCAAGCGTTTCCAGATTGCCGCCTGCGCGTCGTCCTTCGGCTTGGCGTGGCTGATGAACAGCACGTCGCGCAATTTCACCGCACCATCGCGGTTGTATTTCGCAAGGTTGTATTCGTCGAATTTGCCGAACGCGCGGGCAAGTCCTTTTTTGACTTGTGCCGAAACTTTCTGGCGACCGTCTTTCCAGTAGATCGCCAAAAACTCCGTCAATTCGTCGGCGCGTTGAATGACTTGCGCGAGCGTGGAAGCGACTAGCGCCTTGTGTTTCGGCAATCGCGCCATCTCGCGCACAATCAGCAGCGGCGCATGACGGAGTTTCATTTTGCCCCGCGCTTCGATTGCGATTGCGGCAACTTTGGCCGGCTCGACTTCGGCGATCAGGCTGGCGATACGCTTGGAAATTTCCTCGCCGGACTCGTAGAACGTGTCCTCCCACAACATGCACGCCATGACGCTGCGGCGCAGTTGCAGTTCAGGATTGATGTGTTGGGCGGTTGCGCCTTCGTGGGTGAATATCGGCGCACGGACGGTATTGATTTTCATACTACCTCCATCTTCGGTTAAAGGTGATCGGGGAACAGACGGTTATGGGGATTTATCTCCCGAAGATGAACCCATACCCTTCGCCACCGAATTTAAAACTAACTCAAACAAAACTACTGCGGGAATAAACGACTACGGAGTATTTTTCAAGAAGTATCCGCAATCTTCGCCACGCATTTCAAACCAAAGGTGGGAACAAGCAGGATTGGCTTTTCATTTAGAAGATGAAACCAAGCCCTTCGCCACACCATGAGCGAATCTTAGCGCCACGTTAAAACGCTTGTCAACAACTTTTTTTTGTGCCAACATGCCGCCATGCTAACACCATCACAACGCAAGGCATTATCTGCCATCGGGCGCATGGGCGGCATAGCCCGCGCTAAGTCCTTGACTAAAAAGAGGCGGCGCGAAATCGCCCGCAAAGCTGGCTCGGCGCCGAAGAAAAAACGCAATGGAGTCCGGCGTGATCCAGCTTAGGGATTATCAAATCGACATGATCGACCGCACCCGCGCCGCACTCAAGCGAGTTAGGGCGGTCGCAATGGTCGCAGCTACGGGTTCAGGTAAAACGAGCATCGCCAGCCGGATGCTGAAAACGTGTTCAGACAAGGGGCATGGCGCATGGTTCCTCTGTCATCGCAGGGAACTCATCACGCAATCCGCCATCACGTTCGCCAAGGCCGGCGTTGATCACGGCATCGTTGCAGCAGGATTCGACGGCGACCGGAAAAAACTGGTGCAGATTTGTTCGGTGCAGACATTGGCGCGCAGATGGCATCTGCTGGAACGCCCGAAACTGATTATCTGGGACGAGGCTCATCACTGCGCCGCGACGACCTACGACACGATTTACAAACAGTTTCCCGATGCAGTGCATATCGGTTTGACCGCATCGCCTGTGCGCTTGGACGGAACCGGACTCGGCGCATGGTTTCAGGAAATTGTTGAAGGTCCGCCCGTGCGCGAGTTGATTGACGCGGGCTACCTGTCCGATTACCGCCTGTTCGCGCCGAAAACGATGGACACTGCGGGCGTGCATACGCGGTATGGGGATTTCGTGAAATCGGAATTGTCAAAAATTGCCGACAAGCCGAAAATCACGGGCGATGCGATTTCGCATTATCGGAAGTATTGCAGTGGCAAGCGTGCGTTGATATTCGCGGTTTCGATTGAACACTCGCTGCATATCGTTCAGCAATTTAACGATGCGGGCATTCGCGCCGAACACGTCGATGGCACGACGCAATCAGGCGAACGCGATGCGATATTCCGGCGATTTACAAAAGGAGAAACCCTTGCGCTATCCAATGTTGAAATTGCGTCCGAAGGCGTCGATATACCTGCCGTCGAAGCCGCAATCCTTTTACGCCCGACGCAATCGCTGGGGATGTATCTGCAGCAGGTCGGACGAGCGTTACGGCCGGCGCCAGGAAAATCTCACGCGATCATCCTCGATCACGCTGGGAACGCTTTCCGTCATGGACTACCTGACGACGTTCGAGAATGGTCATTACTCGGAACACAAACAAAAAAATCGGCTGCCGACCCCGATGACATCAAAGTAAAACAGTGCCCCGTCTGCTATGCCACCGTCGCGGCGTATAAATCGGAGTGCCGTCACTGCGGGCATAAATTCGTTCCGGTCGGCCGCGAGATTGAAACCGTCGAAGGCGAACTGTCGGAAGTGGACATCGAAATGCAGCGCCAAGCTGCGCGAATTGAGCAGGCGAGCGCGCAGTCGTTGGATGAACTGATCCGCATCGGAACATTGCGCGGGTATCGAAACCCTGCTGCTTGGGCAACCCATGTTTGGACTGCGCGGGCGGCGAAGATTAAACAGAGGGCGACAGCATGAGTTCACAACCGGGTTATTTATTTTTGGTCACGGTCATGGTGCGATACTCCGTTACTCCGTGTCCGTTTTTACCAAATGCCCCCTATACGATTACGGAACGAGCACTAAGTGCCGTAGATGCCGCATTTCAAGTGAATCTGCGTTACAGAAAATCGCACGGTTATGAAGATATAGTAACTAACGTGGAGTTAGCAGCATGAACGATTGCACCACCACCCAAGCTATGAGTGGGGCGCGTCCGGCCACGGACGGTAATAACCATAGCAGCGGCAGCACGGAATCCTCCCTAACGAAAACTCCGTGTGATGCCGCACCCATATTCGGATTGCTGTCACAGCCGACAGTGATCCCGCGCAACGCCAGAACGATAAAATTTGACGACACCGGAAAACAGGTTAATCTAGGCGGTCGTCCGATTCGTTCTGTGCATGAAATCGCGGAGAAGCATCGCATCCGAAAAGAATTCCTTGAAAACAGGAAAAAGAACCGGATAAAACATATCAGCGTGCAGTTGAATAAATCAAAGCGGCGCATGAAATTGATCGCGCAGAATTGCGCCAGATGGCAGCGTGAATTGGATGAATTGACGGGGGTGAAAAATGAACATGGAAGTAAGCCCAGCGTATAAGAAGAAAAATAATCAAGGAAAGTGGAAATTTTATTGCCTGATTCACGGATACCACACTGGAAAAAAGTGCATTCATTGCGAAAATTATAGTTTGAAAATGAAACGCGAGTCGGCAAATCTTGGCGACTATTTACCATTACCGGAGTGAAAAAATGCTGGAAAATGATGCGAAGTCGAAGTGGTGCCCGATGGTGAAATCGGTTAATTTTTCATTCGCTCAAGACGGTTCTATTGATGGCGACCCAAAAGAAATGGTCGCGGTATCTGGAATGCCGCACAACAGATTGGTGATAGGGAAACCAAGAGAATCCCATCTTTTAGACGGATTGAATTGCATCGGCTCCGCGTGCATGATGTTCCGCGAAATCAAACAACCCGGCCACACGCACGGTCACGGCGATACGGTCACGAAAACCGAGGAAACGGTGATCGCTGTTTACTGCGGGCTGGCGGGGAAACCGTGACCGATACGAGTTCGGAAGAATTCCGCCACCTGTGCGAAACGTACTACGTCGCCAGAATGGAACCGAACCGGCGCACGGAATACATGAACGGAGTCGAGAAAAAACGCGGGCTAGCGGCGGCGAATCGGTTGCGGAATGATGTGGCGGATATCATTTCAGAACGCGCAGACGTGATATGAAAGAAACCCCCCTCCTGCACCGAATCTCGCTCGCAGTCAGCGACCACGGCGCGCGTCTGTTTCGGAATAATACCGGACAAGGATGGACTGGCGACGCGTACGTTCATCGTGGTCCGCCGCGTCGAATCGAAATCGGCAATGGCGACGTTCTGATTCGCAGGGCGCGACCGCTGCACGCAGGTTTATGTGTCGGCTCGCCCGATCTGGCCGGTTGGCAGCAAATCACGGTAACGCCGGAAATGGTCGGCAAACGAATAGCGATATTCGCAGGCGTCGAGGCGAAAACGGGCAAACTGAAACTCACGGTCGAGCAGCAGGCGTTTCAATCTGCGGTGAATCATGCCGGCGGCGTTGCCATTACCGCGCGCGAGGATACTGACGCCGCGGCTGAGATTAAAATTCAATTCCTGCGGAATCTCGCGGGGCAGTAATTAACGGGGGGATGTATAGAATGCCGACGATCATTGGCAATTGCCTTGATGTTTTGCCGACGCTGGAATCGGGTAGCGTGAATTGCTGCGTGACTTCGCCGCCGTATTGGGGTCTGCGCGACTATGGAAACGCGGCGCAGTTAGGGCTTGAGAAAACGCCGGAAGAATACGTTGCCAAGATGGTGGCCGTGTTCCGCGAGGTTAAGCGCGTTCTGCGGGATGATGGGACGCTGTGGCTGAATCTTGGGGATAGTTATTTCAGCGACACAAAAGGCAGCGGCGGACCAAGCGAAAAACAGGACAGCAACGCCGGTTCACGTTATGAGCCAAAGCGGTTTGAGCATAGCGTTTTGAAGTCGAAAGACCTGTGCGGCATCCCGTGGCGCGTCGCCTTCGCCCTTCAAGCCGATGGCTGGTATCTGCGGCAGGACATCATCTGGCACAAGCCGAACCCGATGCCGGAGTCCGTAACCGACCGTTGCACCAAGAGTCACGAATACATTTTCCTTCTGTCGAAGTCGGAGCGGTATTACTTCGATGCGGCAGCGATTGCCGAGCCGCTGGCCGAAGGCAGTATTGATCGTTTATCGCAGCCAGGCCTTGACGAGCAGGCCGGCAGTGATCGCGTGCCGGGGAAAACGAACGGCAACATGAAGGCGGTCGGCAAGCGTCCGCACGGCATCGTTCGCAATCGGGAACTTGGTTACGACAGTAAAGAAAACGCGCTGCGCGGCAAAACCGGCCTGAATCCTGACGGCATCAGCGAGGGCATGCTGGAATTGCCGCCGGCCACGCGCAACAAGCGCAGCGTCTGGACCGTCACCACCAAGCCGTTCAGCGGCGCGCACTTCGCCACGTTCCCGCCCGACTTGATACAGCCGTGCATTCTTGCGGGCTGTCCTGTCGGCGGCATGGTGCTCGACCCCTTCGGCGGTTCAGGAACGACCGGCCAAGTCGCTGAATCTCTCGGCAGGCAATGGACTCTGATCGAACTCAATCCAGAATACGGGAAATTGATCGTTCAGCGCACTTCTCAAATCGGACTGGAACTGGTGTGATTTACCGACAACAGCAAGTCGAGGCGCACTTATCCTCCGGGCGCGCTGTATTCGTCTGCGCGACCACTGAGGACGCCGACGCACTGATCGCCAAGGGGTGTGTGGCAACGGTCCCGAACGGCGAGTGGCCCCGTATTTTCGACGGGCGGAAAATCATCGCGGTCGGCAAACCGGATTTTTCGGCCAGTATCCAAGTCATTCTGTCGGAAATGGGCGCCGACGTGGTGCGGCTGGACCCGAAAATCGCCGCCGAATCCGATCGGGCTGGTATCTTGGCTGAGGTACAGCGGCTTTTTAGCGCGCCGCGGGAACCTGCATCACCGCCAGCGCCGGCAACCCCAGAACCATCGCCAGAACCCGAATCAATCAATCCTGACACGCTTTCCGATCGGGATTTCGACGACTGGTGGACCAATATCAGCGACGATGCGCGCGCGGCACTGCCCGCCAAGGACAGAAAACGCTATATCGCCCGGAAAAAGAAACTCGCCCCGTGGGTCATGGATACGCCGCCCAAGGAGCCCCGTAAACGCGGCCGGCCGGCGCAATCCGCCCCACAATCCTCCCCCAATGAACCGGAACACATGCCGGCCGAGTCAGAAACCCCGTCAGACGCCCCGATAGCGCGCGCATACGGCTCGCTGGCAGCACGCTGGGCGGAATTGGGGCTATCCTGCGCCAGTAACGGCACGCCGCACGCCAACGCCAGCAACGCGCTGTACGTCCTGCAGCGCGACCCTTCCCTGCTTGGACAGGTCTGGTATGACACGTTTCTGCAGCGTATCCAGACCGATACCGCCGCCCCGCGCGAGTGGAACGACGGCGACGACATCCGGTTGATGATTTACATGCAGCGGGATCTCGCGATTCACCGCATGTCCGTCGAAACGGTGCGATCGGCGGTCATTCACATGGCGCAGAACGATAAACGGAACTGCCTGCAGGAAACGCTTGCCCAGCTTCCGCTCTGGGATAACACGCAGCGGCTGGCGACATTCTTCCACGACGCATTCGGCGCCAAAAACAACGCCTATACGCAAGCGGTCGGGCAGAATTTCTGGAAAATGCTCGTAGCCCGCGCCATGCGTCCGGGATGCAAGGTCGATAATATGGTCGTGCTCGAAGGCGCCCAAGGGTTAGGCAAATCGCAAGCCTGTTTTGCCATCGTCGGCAAGGATTTCTTCAGCGAGGCACACGAACAGATCGACAACAAGGACTTCTTTATTGCACTGCAAGGTAAATGGCTGGTTGAAGTCACTGAAATGGACGCGTTTTCCAAGGCCGGCATCACGAAAGTCAAGCAAGTCGTCACCTGTAAAGTCGATCGCTACCGCACGCCCTACGGTAAACACGCCGAGGACCATCCGCGGCAGTCCGTATTCATCGGCACCACGAATAAAGACGATTGGAACCGCGACGACACGGGAGCGCGTCGATTCTGGCCGATCCGCTGCACAGACATCAACCTGGATTACATCCGGCAGAACCGGAACCAGTTATTCGCCGAGGCGATCTACCGGCTGAAACAGGGCGAGGATTGGCACTCGATGCCGAGTCTGGAAACGAAAGCCGAGCAGCGCGAACGCTACACCGATGACCCGTGGGCGGCGTCGACAATGGAATACCTGGTCGGCAAGAACGACGTGACGACGCAGGAAATTCTGGACGACGCGGTTAAATTGCCCACCAACCGGCAGCAGCGACCGGACGTGTCCCGAATCGTGGCGATTCTCCGCATGGCTGGCTGGGTCAAGGGCGCACAGCAGCGTCGAAATGGGGTCGTGCGGAATATCTGGGTGCGCCCCGTGGATAAACCCGAATCCTGACAGAGTTCCCGTGATGGGCCCGTTGAAAATCTTGGGGTGAAAAACGGGATTCTCCGAAATTCCGCGATACTCCGAAACGCCGTTTATGGGTAAAAATTCCGTGATGGGACGAAAATCCACCGGATAATTTGCCCCCGAAAATTGCCGAATCTTTTAAAAAGTTCCGTCATGTGAGGGCGCGCGGATCTGGGGTGGAAAATCGAGTCGGCGCCGGGTCACTGAATAACCCTCCCTGCCGCCAGTAATCCGGGCGCATCATCGACACCGGGCGCCGATCGCGCAGCGCGTCAACGTAGGCCAGCATCCAAGCCGAACATCGGCGAGCGTGCGCCCAGTCTACCGGCGGAATGTGAACCGGGCGCACTGCAGCGCGCAGAGGCGGACCGCGGCCGCGCACGTCAGGACTCCATCAGTGAGCGGTAAACGCGCCCAGTCTTGCGCCAGATACAGGCGTAACCCCGTGGGGCATACCATAGGAACCGTTCATAGACGCGGCGCAGGCTGTCAGAGTGGAACATCATGCGGCCGGCATCGTCGCAAATCATGTAGTGCGGTCTGGGCGTCACCATACGATTTTTGCCGGTTTAACAACCATCAAAGCTAGATCAATTGCAGCCCTGTATTGCTTGGCGTAATCGTTATCACCATGAGTTTCTGATACCGCACGCAAAAACTTTTCGACCGAATCCGAAAAACACCCTGTCGTTACGCGGATTACTATTTTTGCGTCCGCATGAATGGTGAGCGTTGCGCGACGGGAACCAAGCGGGCCGACAAGCATCAAATCCGCATTGCCGGAGACCTGCGCATTGCCGGAGACCTGCGCATTGCCGGAGACCCACGCATTGCCGGAGACCCGCGCATTGCCGGAGACCCACGCATCGCCGGAGACCCGCGCATTGCCGGAGACCTGCGCATTGCCGGAGACCTGCGCATTGCCGGAGACCCACGCATCGCCGTAGACCCGCGCATTGCCGGAGACCTGCGCATTGCCGGAGACCCACGCATCGCCGTAGACCCACGCATCGCCGGAGACCGAAATATTTTCTTCTTTCTCAATCCATCCGCCGATTTCGCCCTTGACCACAGAGCCAAACGAAGCAACTGCGCGGATACGATTAAGGGTAACGTCACAAACATTTTTTGTTTCGCCGGTAAATTCAAATTTAGAGTTCATCTCGTAGCCCCTTTGTTCGATGGTTAGCTGCACAAAATTACGACAACCAGCACGCACAGGTAAAAAACGGTAATCCAGCCGATTGTGCGTGCTTCCTGTCGATCTGCTGCCCGTTCGTTAATGTGTTTCATGTCCTGCATGTGCAGGCGGTGGATGGTTTCGTAATCTGTCATTTAAGCCCCATCGAAATAGTCTATGATGGCGCGCTCGTCGTCAGTCAGGCCATAATATCCGACCTCAAGAAAAGCGCGCATAACGGCATCAATCTGTTCCTGTGTGTATTTCATCATTCACCCCTAGCTTTGGCGATGGCGGCGCGCAATATTTTCTGCGCTTCATACGGATCAATAGGCGCATAAAATCCCGTTCGGGCATCGTGAACTTGCGCCATTTTTAGAACCTCAACGCACGCCGCCAGCAATTCAGGAGCTGCGGCGATCAAGCGGGCGTTACCTGCGGTTTCCGAATCCGGCAACAATTCGGCGGTCAAATCTGCGACCTGCTCACCTTTCGGCCCGTAAATCATCGGCCCCGGTTGCATCCCGATATGCCACGGCCCCGGCGTATGCTTCACTGCGTTTTCAGTTTTCATAATTCCTCCGTGAGGTTCGATTAAATATCAGGCTGCGACAGTTTCCGCGCCCATAAAATACGTGGTCGCCTTGTGATTCAGGCGCGAGCAAAAAGATTGAACGTAACGCTCGATTGTGTCGCGCACATCAACAAACTGCGGAAAATCGCCCTTTTGCCGGCCGTCATGCCGTAATTCTGCCGCGCGTGCGGAGTCCATTTTTCTGATTGCCTTGTCGATCTCAACAGGATTGAGTTCGCGGACTTCGGCCCCTTCGCGCCACACGGTCAACGGTTCCTGAAAAACCTTTTCCGTTTTCGGTTTCGGTTGACGCGCGGCCGTCAGTTTAAATGCGCCGACAAGCGAAAGCGCCGCTTCAATGTCTGCAATGTTTACCGCTTGCGTAAACGTGACTTGATAGGTTTGCATGTTCATCACTCCCTGTTAGGTTAGGCGGACTACTCGCCAAAATAAAATACGTTTGCGAATTCGATCAGCGTGTCCTGTTCAATGTCAAAAAACTGCGTCCAGCCGGTGCCCCAGTCCTGATACTCAATCCATGCGCGCAACGGTTCGGCGTGCGGGCCGAGTTCGCCCATGATCCGCAATGCAGGGCCTCCCGTGGTAAGCGTAATCTTGAATTCCTCGGAGGGTTGTTGCATCCAAATGGTTGCCGGTCGGCTCATACCATCCGCTACGGACTTCGACAGACAGAATCGAATTCTGTATCCATTCGCGGGCCTCGTCGGCGTCTTTCATCACTTCGCCGTCAATCCGGCAATCCGCTTCAAGCTGGCGCAGTTCGTCGGCCTCGTCCTGATCCATGATCGTATCGCCGTCGGCCTTCATATCCCGCAATTCCTCCAGCCGGTCATAATCGCAATTCAGCGCAGCGACCATTGCAACGATTGATTGCGCCCAGCCACGGGCATTGTCCAGAGCGTGATTCTTTTCAACGGTATTCGTATTCATTTTTAAACTCCCAGTTTTACAGCGATTGAATGGCCGGCGAGACTGCCGTTTAAGATTAGTGTGCCGCTGCCGATTGTTCGATTGAATCGAATTTGCGATCATCTGCGTCCCGAAAGTAAATCCGCGATCCGTCGTAACTCTTAAATTGGCGCAACGTGTATTCATTGCCAGACTGACCGCGAATAATCCCGACTTGGCTAAACGTCGGCTTTACTATAATTTGGTAATTCATGTTTTAAACTCCCAATTTACGCGCAATGCCGTGGCCAGCTATCGCGCCGGTTATGATGCAAACCATTAACAGGGCGAGCATGTCAAATCCAGAGATAATGCTCGCCTTGATCCAAGCAAGCATCTTCGACTAGCTGCTCGAATCCCAAGCTGACCGGCAGATCAACCGGCGGATCACCTGCATCTAAATTGTCCAAGTCAATGACCTGATAATTCACATCCGGCGATGCATACACAGATGCTACGCCGCCTTTAATTACCACCAGCGCGATACGTTCCATCTCAACCTCCGTCAATTCCGGCCCCGTGCCGGTTAACCCTATACTTGCAACCCTCATGCCAACCGCACCAAATCCCCGAAAAATTTACAAGTTGACGAACTTTCGTACAGTTTTGCCTATTTTTTAATCATCGACAGCGAAAAACACCAAAAACGCCGAATTATCGACATGGGAAACTGCCGCAAAACGTCAGATCGGTAAAATTTTCGGCTGACCATTTGCGGCACATCGGCCGGCGATCTACCAATAATCGGCCCATTATCCGCCACCCAGCGCGCCGAATCCGGACCTGCAGCGATCAAATTCCCCGAATTAATCCGCCATTCCGCCCCAGTCTACCCCGTGCAGATATGACATTACACCCCATAAAATGCCAAAAAACCGTTTAAATACATCTTGTCACATTATCTATTGTTACTATTATATATATATATATATATATAAAGGAAGAGTGGCAGATGTTGCGCGCCGGGGATTTACACGGGTTGCACGGTCTCTCGGGAATTTTCTTCGAAAGTGGGGTTACAGATGTTACGGTATTACAAAACGATACGAAACCCCATAAAATCAACTTGACAAGGCGTCAATATCCCGTCACATTAGGCTGGTAATATCAGATCAACCTTTGATTAAAAAGGGATTTTATGAAGCAAATTAATATTAAGATTTCAGACGAAACCGCGATGATGCTACACAAGATGTGCTCGTGGTCAGGGCGGTCTGTCGAGCGTATCGTCAGCGAATCCCTGCGCGACCTATACCGCGGCATCCCAGAGGCGCGCTACAAGCTGCAAAAGCGCGTAAACGATCAATTCATAAAACATGGCATATCCGATTTCGATCCGAACCGCGGCCACATCCCCGGCACAGATCAAGGCGACAAACCCATCACGTCTGAATCCGATACTTGACACAACGCCGGAATTGGCTTTCAATCACGCGCATGGATTCACAGCACACCATGACACGCGCTCCCGGTTCGCAATACAGCGACGAAGACCGGCGCAATGCCATCGGTCATTACCTTGTGTTAGGTAGCCTGCGACGAGTAGAAGACGCCACAGGCATCCCGAATCAAACCCTATCCGGCTGGACTAAAACGGACTGGTGGAATCAAGCAATAGGGAAGATTAGGGCGGAACGAAACGACGAACTCGACAACCGCCTATCTGCTGCCGTTGACAAGGCGCTAGACGGCATAATGGACCGGCTCGAGCACGGCGACGCGCAAGTGATTGATGGCGAGATTCGCCGCGTCCCGATTAAGGCGCGCGACCTGGCCGTCGTCACCGGCGTGACGTTCGACAAGCGCCAGCTACTACGCTCCATGCCCACATCAATAAACCAATCCGCCGGCGGAATGGATGCGCTCGCCGGCCGCATGGTGAAACTGTTAGAGCGTGCCGCAGAAGTAGACGTTACGCCTAACGCATTGAACAATAACGAATAACCGCGTAATTGCGTATAATATGTATTATGACAAATTCCGAAGCGTAACCATACGTAAGGGCATGATATGAAAACGAAAAGCATTAAAATGAATCACGGAGGCACGCGGTCGCCATCAATGGCTGGCAGGACTGCAGCGATACACTCGCCGACTAAAACGCCGCAGCGCGCCGTCGCCAAGTCCGCGCGCACGTCAACGGCCGCAGTGAATCCGGGCGCCTGTTTCCCGTGCGCGTATGCTGGGCCGTCTGTCCCTCTAGAATTACACACGCATGATCTGCCGGCGATGTCGCCATATGCTGCGGCAGAGGCATACGCGCCTTCGGATGCTCACCCTGTGCGCCTGCGGCATCGCATGGGCGGTGAGGGCTGACCCAGCATGAAATCTTCCCAGAATTCGGGCCAGGGGGGCAAATTCCGCGGCAGTGAAAGTTTACGTAATCCCCTTTCCCGCGGTCGCGAAAAAACAAAGGGTTTGGATTTGCCGAAATCTCGTCACCAGACAGATTCTGTGCCAGCGAGGATATCCCGCGTTTGTTTGCTGCCGATGCCTGAGTATCTGGCGTGGGTTGCGAGGCACGGGTTATGAGTTTAGACGCGGCGATATCCGTTCTGCAGTCCGAGGTTGACGCGTTGATGGCGGTGAATCGGCCGTCGTCTGCGGGACCGGACGTGAATACGGGGAGTGCGGACTGGTTTTTGCTGCGGGCGAAATCGCTGGGATTGAGTAGTCTGAGGCGCATGGCGCAGTTGAAGTTGCACGACAATCCGGCTGCGGCAGAGCGGTATCACCGTGCGGCGGAGTCGCACCATGTTCGACTGGATGTTCCGCCGCCGTTGGATCCGAAACCGGGGTTGAGTGTGGTGCCGGATGTGAAGGTAGCGGTTGCGTGATCGCGTGCCGCCGGCATGGAGTTGAGTTTGCGATGCCGGATGGGGATGTGGCGTATTACGAGTTTGATCCGAACGATGACGAGGATATCCCGTGGGATTGTGATTTGGGGCTGCCGCTGGGGAATGCGGAGCCGGATGATGATGAGTAGGAGGTAGGTGTGACGCCGGATATTGAGAAGGTGCTGGCTGACCTGCAGGCGCCTGGTGTATGGGCGCAGATAGGTGATTTGCAGGTTGATGCGGTGGTTGCGCTGAAATGGGCGCAGAGTAAATTAGCGGCGGCGGGCGACATGGCGGACGAGGTACGCCGGATGTCGGAGGGGATACGGAGCGGGGCGTTGATACCGGGGATGCTGGCGCGTGCTGAGAAGGCGCGCGCGGCGTTTGAGGCGGTGGTTATAGAGGAACGGAAGGCGGCGCCGGTGGTTAAGGACGCGGTTGCCGGACCGGAGGTAAAGGAAGTGCCGGCCACGGTGGTGTATCAGTCGGAGCCAGTAGTTAAACCAGTCAGGAAGAAAGGACGTAAACATGAATCAGAAAAAGTGTAAGGCGCTGCGTAGGCTGGCGCGTGAGAACACCAAGGAGATGCCGGCGCGGGTGACGTATCGGCACAGCAGGAAGGGGATGGTGCTGAATCTGCCGCAGAGCACGCGTGGGCTGTATCGGGCGATGAAGCGGGGTGTGCGGGCTGAGAGGGTGGCGGGATGAAATCAGAACCCGTTTACACCGAGAAAACGTATCCGTTGGCGAAATTTCATGTGGCTGACGGTTGGTACACGATTGCCGAGCTTGAGAAGTTTTTGGAGACGGCGAAGAAAACAAAAGAGTGGCAGGCTAGGATGCTCGCGCGGTCGATGGAGGTCGTGAAATGATTATCCAGATCACAGACCCCGAAACGAAGGGCACAGTCGGCGTTGACGCGAGTTCGATATTTTTCGTGATGCGCGCGGCGGACAATCCGCTGGTGACGCTGATCTCGACGAAGGTGATGACGCAGAAGGGGCCGATGCAGTTTGCCGCGATGGAGTCGCCGGAGGAAATCATTGCGATGGCGAACGGCGCGATGGCGGATGTGCCGCTCGCGGTCAGGCCGGCCGGTATGGTTCTGGCGAGCTGACATGGCCCTGACGCTGACATACAGAACCGTCTGCGACGTGTGCCTGAAACTGATTGGAGAAGAATCGTATGCGGTGATGGACGGGCAGGCGATTCCGCACCCGAAGAAGTATAAGGTGATGGGTGCCGATTGCTGCGACGAATGCTGGGAGCCGTTGTCGTCGGCGTTGAATTCGGCGGTGGAGTCGGTGCGGTTGCGGCGGAAGTTCAGGCCGTTGAAAACCCGTTTGGATAAACAGGAGCGCGCTGGATGAGCCGCATCGTAATCCCCCCCATACTGAAAAACGTCAAGCAGAATCTGTCACAGTTTGATTTTTCATCGCTGCTGGCGATCGGAGAGACGATATCGACGCAGACGGTCACGGCGTCTGTTTATTCTGGAACGGATGCGTCGCCGTCGAATATTATCTCGGGGGCTGCGACGGTCAGCGGCGGGATTGTCACGCAGTTGATTGATACGACGGGCACGAATGGCGTTGCCGGCGTGACGTATGAATTGCTGGCGGCGGTGACGACCTCGGCGGGGCAGACGTTGCATCTGTCGGGGTATCTGACGATTACGCTGGATTTGCCGTGAGAGCGGTTGCTCGAAAATACTGCTCGAAAGGATTTCATCCGAAAGGATGGAAATTCTGGCGTTGCCATTACGATATGTCTACATGGCGCTGGCACATGATCGGAAATTTCTGCATTGAGTGCGGCGAGCAGTTGGATTTGAAGGAAGTAGTTACGGTGGCAACGCCGCCACGATTCATTCCACCAAGCAGATACGCTGATCGAATTTCTGATTTGAAAATGCGCCAGAAAAGAAAATTTTTCAGGCGCACCGAGGCGGTTACGCCGTGACCGCCGCCGTCGAACAGGTCGCCCCGTTCACCGCCGCAGACTACGCCGAGCGGGGGGAAAAACTGATCGAGGCGTTCAGCGGGATGTTCCTGAGTCCGCGGTATGACCAGACAAAACCGACGCCGAATTTTGCCCGCCAAGTGTGGAATCTCTACGCATCAGACGAGAAACAGTGCGCGATTGCGGCGCCGCGGAACCACAGTAAATCTACATCGTTTACGCACGCATACATTTTGACGGAATGTTTATTTCGGTATCAGAGTTATGTGATGCTGCTGGGCGCGTCTGAAGAAATGGCAATCGAGCACTTAGGCGACATTGCTATTGAGTTGCGAGACAACGAAGAATTGACGGCGGCATTTGGCATTAAAAAACTGGATACCGACGCCAAGACCGACATCATTTGTCGAATGAAAGACGGTCACGCATTCCGTATCGTTGCCAGAGGCGCAGAACAAAAGATTCGCGGTAGAAAATGGAATGGTATGCGGCCAGGGCTGATTGTCTGTGATGATTTGGAGGATGATGAGCAGGTCGAATCAAAGGAACGGCGAGAGAAATTTCGCAAGTGGTTCTTTCGTGCCGCAAAACCTGCGTTGGCGGACGGCGGAAAAATTCGTATTCATGGCACCATACTTCACGAAGATTCGTTACTCGCATGTTTGATGAAAGACGACGAATGGAAACATTTGCGTTACAGAGCGCACGAATCTTTCGATGATTTCTCAAACATTTTGTGGCCTGAAAAATTCAGCGAAAAAGAACTACGAAAAATTCGCCAGGGGTTTATTAACCAAGGCGACGCATCAGGATATTCGCAGGAATATTTGAACGACCCGTTAGATAATTCTGACGCGTTTTTGAGAAAACAAGATTTTTTACCGATGGACGAAATGGATCACCGTGTTGCGAAAATCATGGGCTGCGGGGTCGATTTTGCGTTTTCCAAGGAACGCCGGTCGGATAACACCGCGTTTGTTGTGGGCGGTAAATGTGCGCGGAATCTGCTGCATGTGGTGGATGTGCGGAAGAAAAAATTCGACACACTGGAAACGGTGGAGACTTTTTTCGAGATTGAAAACCGGTATCACCCGCAGGGATTTTTTGTGCGGTCCGGTAAAGACTGGGAAGCGATACGGCCGGTGCTGCAGCGTGAGATGGAACGGCGCGACACGCCGATGTCGTTTTTCGTATTGCCCGACGCGCAGGACAAGAAGGTGAAGGGCACGCCGTTGCAGAAACGGATGCGCAGTGGGATGGTGCGCGTAGACAAGGAAGCCGAGTGGTATCCGGGGTTTGAGGATGAACTGCTGCGGTTCACGGGGAATTCGGCAGCGTCGAAGGACGACCAGTTCGATGCGGCAGCGAATCTGGCGGCTGGGTTCGAGAATCAGTCCGCCGTTGACGAAGAAGATTTCATGGAGGACGACGAGGCGGCTGAGTATTACCGGCGCCGTCATGGACGACCGAAACATAACGACGGCCGATCGGTCGTGACGGGGTATTAACGATGCTGAACCTACAGAAAAAACTCACGCTGAACGAAAAAACGATCAAGTCGCCAAATCTGTGCGATGAGTTTGACGCCGGCGATTTACACACGATTGGTCAGCACGTCTGGGATGGATACGACCGCGATAAATCCTCGCGCGCGCGGTGGGAACGTCGCACGGCTGCGGCGATGGATCTGGCGATGCAAGTCGTGAAATCCAAGAATTTCCCGTGGCCGAACTGCTCGAATCTGGCGTTCCCGCTGGTGACAATTGCGACACTGCAGTTTCACAGCAAGGCGTATTCCGCGCTGGTAGACGGGCGCGATATCGTGAAAGCGCGCGTGCTGGGCGAAGACCCTGACGGAAAAAAATCGCAGCGTGCGATGCGGGTTTCGACGCACATGAGTTATCAGGTATTGGAACAGGATCAGCCGTGGGAAGAACAGCACGACAAACTGCTTATAAACCTGCCGATCGTCGGTTGCGCGTTCAAGAAATCGTATTACAGTTCGAGCAAGGGGCACAACGTATCGGAACTGGTGCTCGCGTATGACTTGGTACTGGATTACTACGCGAAATCGGTTGAAGATGCTGCGCGTAAGACACACCGGATTCCGTTGGATCGGAATGAAATTTACGAACGGGTAAAACGCGGCGTGTTCCGTGATGTTCTGAACGAAGCGTGGTTCAAGGCCGCGGCGAATGTGCCGATTCAGGCGGACACCGGTAAAACGGCGCGCGATAACCGGCAGGGCACGAACGAGCCGGCGCAGACGGACAGCACGACGCCGTTTATGAGTCTGGAGCAACACGTTTTGATGGATCTGGATGACGACGGGTATGAAGAACCGTACATCATCACGATTGATGAAGTATCGAAACAGGTGTTCAGAATCGTCACCGCGTTTGACGAACAGGATGTCGAGCGCGCGAAGAACGGTGAGATTATCCAGATCAGACGGCAGCAGTATTTCACGAAGTATGCGTTCATCCCGGCGCCCGATGGCGGCGTGTACGATGTCGGTTTCGGAATGCTGCTGGGTCCGCTGAACGAATCGGTGAACACGGCGATAAACCAGTTGTTTGACGCGGGCACCATGAGCACGCTGGGCGGCGGATTCCTCGGGCGCGGCGTGAAAATTCGCGGCGGGCAGTACACGCTGGCGCCGTATGAGTGGAAACGCGTCGATTCGACCGGCGATGATTTAAACAAGAACATCGTGCCGAATCCGGTGCGCGAGCCGTCGAAGATTCTGCTCGATCTGGCGATGTATCTGATTCAGTACACCGAGCGGATATCAAACACGACAGACAACCAGGTGGGGATCGGACCGGGGCAGAACACGCCGGCCGAGACGACGCGCCGCATGGAAGCGAACGGCCAGAAGATTTACAACGCGATTTACAAGCGAATCTGGCGCGCGATGAAGGACGAGTTCAAGAAACTGTATCTGCTGAACGGGATGTATATGCCGAGCCAGCAGAAACTCGGCGTGAACGGTTCCGTCGTTGCGCTGCGCGAGGATTATCTGGGCGACCCGAACGATATCGTGCCGGCCGCGGACCCGAACATCACGTCGGAGATCGACAAGCAGAATCAGGCTGGAATGCTCGCGCAGCGCGCGCCGATGGGCGGGTATGACCGCGATGCGGTTGAAGTGAATCTGCTCAGAGCGTATCGAATCGACGGTTGGCAGCAGTTTTACAAGGGCATTCAGGCGATTCCGCCGATGCCGAACCCGAAAATTGCGATCGAACAGATCCGGCAGCAGGCGAAAGAAGCGGACCGTAAACTGAAAATGGCCGAAATCGCCGGTCAGATGGAACAGGACGCCGAACTGAACAAGGCGAAGATTTTGCAGTTGGAGGCGCAGGCGAATTTGCTGATGGAACAGGCGGGCGGTATCCGCACAGGACACGAAATCGCTGCGTTGGACGCGCACATCGGGCTGCTGAAGGAGCAAGATGCGGCGCGGCGCGAGTATATCGGCATGATTATGAAGTTCATCGACGACTCACACGACCGAGAAATGGACCGTCAGAATTTGAATGTGCAGCACCGGCAGTTGGATATTCAGGAGAAAACGGCGAAAACCGCCACTAAACAGGAGTAAAAATGCTGTCCAGAGAAGATTTTGACGCGTGGAAGGGCGACCGCAGCACTAAACAGATTTTGCAGTGGTTTCACAGGCAGATTGAGGACATGAAGGATCAGTTTGCGTCCGGCGATATCAAGCCGGAGAACGTGAACGCCGCGGTGCAGTTCATCCAGGCGCGCGCCGAGGTGATTGCGATGACGTATGACGAATACGCATCGCTGATGCGCGAAGAAGATGTCGAGTCATTGAATCCAACCAGAGATGAAGGAGAAAACGATTGAAGAACACGTCGGGATTGAAACCGTTGGGCGCGTCGGTGTTGCTGAAGCCGTACGAGGTCGAGACGGTGACGAAAGGCGGCATCGTTTTGCCGGGGCAAGTGAGGGAACGAGACCAGCTTGCGGAACAGCGCGCCGTGGTGGTCGAAATCGGGCCGGTTGCGTGGGATGACGAACCTGCGCGCGCGAAAATAGGCGACAAAATCCTGTTCAGTAAACACGCGGGGTATGTGGCGGTCGGCACGGCTGACGGTCAGAAGTACCGAATCGTGAACGCGCGGGATATTTTCTGCCAGATTACCGAGGAAAAGGATGATGCTGATGCCGGAGGTAAAGGCGATTTCAAAGAGGAATACAAACTGAGGGAGTCATTCTAATGGCTGAACAACAAATCGAAGCCCGCGCCCGCGAAATGGGCTGGGTGCCCAAGGAAGAATTCAAGGGCAAGGAAGACCGCTGGGTTGATGCCGAACAGTATGTGGAGCGCGGCGAGCACATTTTGCCGATCGCCCAAGCGAATAATCGCCGGTTGATCGGTGAAGTCGGTCAATTGAAGGGTGAATTGGGGAAGACGCAACAGATTCTTGCCGGTGCCCTCGAATCGCTTGAAGAATTCAAAAAATACGCCGAGGACGACAAGAAAAAAGCGGTTGAGCGGGCGATTGCAAAACTGCGGTCGGACAAATCGGCGGCAATCAAGGCGGGCGACGGCGATGCGGTGGTCGAAATCGACGCGGCGATCGACGAAATCAAGGATCAGCAGACGCGCGCGCCGGTCACAAGGGCTGCGAAGGTCGAAGCTGCCGGCGCCGCCGCGCAGGACGCCAATCTGACGTTTCAAAACGAGCAGTGGTGGAAGGACTGGTCCGCCGAAAACGGCTGGTATGGTCACGATTTCGACCGTACCGTGGATTTGAATTCGGCGTCGGTAAAACTGGCGCGTCGGATTGCCGAGGGTAAGGAAACTGCGGTTCGTGGTCGAGAATTTCTTGACAGAGCGGTACAACTTATGGCAGAGTCCGCGTCAGGTAGTGGTCGGCGCGCGCAGGTGGACAAGGTTGAAGGGTCACGCGGCGGCGGCGGTCAGAGATCAAGTTCAGGGAAGTCGTATTCGGATTTGCCGGCAGACGCGAAAGCGGCCTGCGACAAATACGGGGAAAAGTTGATCGGCGAAGGGAAGATGTACAAAACCCCGGCTGATTGGCGAGCGAAATACGCGGCGGATTATTTCGCCGACGAGTAGCGCCAGATAGTCACGCCTCAAGGTAGTTGTGCCAGTTAAGGTTCACCGGATGCACGGCATTGGCCGGCATCGACTGACAACTACTTTGAAGGCGGAAAATGGCGAACGCTGCCCGCACGACTGAGCAAGTCCAAAATCCCGCGAACACCCGCGCGCAATCGAAAGAAGAACAGCGCGCCGCGCGTAAGCGCATCCCGATGTCCATCCCACGGCTGAAGCTGCATGTGCCCGAAGGCATTTGCCCCGGCTATCACCTTCACTGGTTCCGCGACGAACCCGGACGCATCGCCCAAGCAGTGCAGGGCGGTTACGAATTCGTTGACGCCGTTGCTGACGGCGTTGACATCCTGAACAATTCACTGGCGAACACCGACAACGATTCGGGTAATACCGATCTGGGCACGCGTGTTTCGATTTACGGCGGCGCTGACGAAAAGGGCAATGCCCAGCGCCTCTACCTGATGAAGATCCGCCAAGAGTGGTTCGAAGAAGATCAGGAATCCATCCAGAATCAGAACGACCAGACTGAGCGGACCATTCGCCAGGGTCGCGTCCGTGCGGGCGAGGGCGGCGAAAGTCAGGCCGATGTCGCCGCGCGCTATGCCCGCGCAGAAATGAAAACCAATCGAGCCGCGGTCCGCGCTGCTGCGCCGGCTGTCAGCATTTAACGCAAGGAGAATTCAAACATGGCAAACCTGAACGCACCGTCCGGCCTATCGCCAGTCCAATACCGCAACGGCAACCCGTGGAATGGCGGCGCGCGGATGTATGTCATCCTTGCGGCTGACACGAACGCTTACTGGATCGGCGATCCGGTGACGACCATCGGCACAGCCAACGGCGACTCCAACGGTATCCCGGCAGTGACGCTGGCATCAGCCGGTAACTCGGTTCGCGGCGTCATTCTGGGTATCGGCACGGCAGACGCGGGCGGTAGCGCAACGCCCGCGACGCTTCCCGGCGGTCCGTATGCCACGATGACGAATCTGGCACAAATGTATCGTCCGGCCGGCGCGCAGCCGACCAACTATTACGTTCTTGTCTGCGACGACCCCGATGTTCTTTTTGAAATTCAGGAAGGCGGCGTCGGTTCGGTCTTGACCGCGACTTCGATCAACCGCAACGTGAACTTCAACTTGGGCACGCGGACCGGCACCGTAACCAGTTTCCCTGTGTCTCCGGTTTATCTGGACAACAACACGGTGAACACGACCAATACGTTGAACCTGAAAATCCTATCGGCCAAACAGACGCCGGACAACGTGCCGTTCACGGCGAACCAAAAATGGATAGTGGTCATCAACAATCACGAATTCTCTGGCGGGACGACCAGCCCGTAATCGGACACTGGCGACCATTCAGACACTTTTTGACGGCACAAGGAGAACACCATGCCCGCTGGCGTAATCAATACCGCATCCCACCCAAAAACACTATGGCCGGGGCTACACGCTCTCTGGGGTCAGATTTTCACCGAACATCCGGTCGAGTACACGCAACTCTACGAAGTCGAGACTTCCGACAAAGCGTATGAGGAAGACGTGCAGATCACCGGTTTCGGTCTGGCGCCGGTCAAGGCTGAAGGTGCCGCGATGTCGTTTGACTCGGAAGTTCAGGGTCCGGTTTCGCGCTACAACCACATCGCCTACGCGCTGGGTTACATCGTCACCTACGAGGAAATGAAAGACAACCTCTATGAAGTGGTGAGCCAGCGTCGGATCAAAGCGAATGCGTTTTCGATCAATCAGACCATCGAAATCACCGCGGCGCTGCCTTACAACCGCGCGTTCAACGCGTCATACACCTACGCGGATAGCGTCAACCTGATTTCGACCGCGCACCCGTTCACGACCGGCGGCACGTTCAGCAACCGCCTCTCGCCGGACGCCGACCTGTCGGAAGCTGCACTCGAAGACATCGCCGTGCAGATCATGGGTTTCACCAGCGACCGCGGCCTGTTCGTCAACGTGATGCCGCGCAGCCTGATTGTTCCGCGTCAGGAATGGTACAACGCGCACCGCATTCTGAAATCGGTTCTGCAGTCAGGCACCGCGAACAACGACATCAATGCGCTGAAGGCGACCAACGCGTTCCCCGACGGCATCCACCTGAACCACTACCTCACCGCCGCGCACGCGTGGTTTGTGCGGACCAACGTGATGAACGGTATGCAGTTCTTCTGGCGCGACAAGCCGGAGTTCACGCAGGACAACGACTACGATACCAAGAACCTGAAAGCCTCGACTTACATGCGGTTTTCGTGCGGAAACACCGATCCGCGCGGTATCGCGGGCAGCAACGGACCGTAATAACTGGAGCGCCTAGCGCGCTAATGCGATGACGCTTTGCGGGGGAGCGATGCCCCCGCCCTTTGAAGGAGCAACACGATGCCTGCAATTCCTGGTCTGACCAATTTCCCCGGTGGATTTGCCGCCGGCCTGACCGTTCGTGGGGTTCCGATCCTGCAGACGAATCCGGGCAATTTCTTCTGGGTGTACAGTGGCACCATCACCGAGCGCGCGACCGGCGAAGTGGCGGGCAGCGATTCCAACCGCGGCACGTTCCAGCGCCCGTTTGCGACACTGGCAGGCGCGTTGGCGCAATGCACTCCGGGCAAAGGCGATGTGGTCATTATCAAGCCGGGTCATCAGGAAACGATTACGTCGGCGACGCAGTTGTATCTGTCGTGCTCGGACGTGGCAATCGTGGGCCTTGGCGCCGGTCTTGACCGTCCGCAGTTCACGTTAAGCACGGCGGCGACCTCGACCATCAACGTCACCGGTTCCAACATCAGCATCCAGAACTGCCAGTTCGTCGCCAATTTCGCGAACATCACGTCTTTGTTCACGTTCCAAGCGGCGGTGTTTACCGCGTCGATCACCGGCAATACGATGACGGTGACTGCGGTTTCGAGCGGCACGATTTACCCCGGCGATTTGCTGACCAGTTCGTTGACCGGTTTCACGCAGAATACCGCGGTCATCAACCAGTTGAGCGGCACGACCGGCGGCGTCGGCGTCTACACCGTGAGCGGTCCGAACACGCAGTCGGTGGCGTCCGGCACGATCAATGATCCGGCAAACTTCTTCGCGATGGACAACTGCGAAGTCCGCGATACGTCATCGGTGCTGAATTTCCTGTCGATGGCGACGTTCGGCACGACCAACAACCTCGCTGACGGTTTTACGCTGACCAACAACCGCATTCTGTTGCAGGCGACTTCCGGCGCGGTCAACCTGTTCACGCCGACCCTGACGATGGACCGTGTGCGTATCGAGGGCAATTACTACACCTCGCCGACCACGAACGCGGGCGCGATGATTCCGTTGTCGAGCGGCAAGGTTTTGACCAACGTCAGCATCCAGAACAACGTATTCAACCTGGCAAACGCTTCCGGCACGGCAACGGGCCTGATTATCACGACCAACAGTTCCACCAACTCCGGTATCTACAACGGGAACACCAGTTTTGCGCTGGCATCGACCGCGTTGCTGATTACCGCGTCGTCCGGTTTCATGTATGGGCAGAACTGGCACACGCACACGCCGGACAAGACCCCGCAGTACCTGCCGACGCAAGCCGCTTAATCGAACCCGTAAAGGAGAATCACAATGGCACAGACCGTTCCGAACCTCAACTATCCGATCACTTCGAGCAGCAAGTCGTCGCTCATTTTCGCGGGCGACAACGGTGCGGCGGACGAAGGCAACTATTTCAGCTTCACCACCGCGACCCCGGCCACCGGCGTTGCGACCACGACCTCTGTCGTTGACGATGCTGCTACCCAGTCGTCCACCCACGGTCAGGCGTCGCCGGCTTTCCTGTTGCAGAACCAGAACTCGACCGGCAGCGGCATCAACATCTACCTGCGCTACCTGAAATTCTCGGTGACTGCGGTTCCGACATCGGCGACCATCTGGAACTACTCGTTCCGTCTGGACCCGCTCTCGACAAAACTGACGACCGCCGGCACCGTTCTGACGCCGCACAACGTCAACTCGCTCTCGACCAACCAATCGCGCGCGTACATTAACGTCGGCACGATCACGACCGTCATCATGTCGGCGCAGGGCTGGCTGGTTGCCGCGGGCGAAGTCAACGGCGCGCTGCCGGTTGTCAACGACCAGTACGTGTTTACCTTCGGCGACGTGGCAAGCTCGCATGTGGTCAACGGCACCACGACCAACCAGAAGTTCCTGACGATTCCGGTCTGCCCGATCGTTGTAGCGCCGGGTTACTTCCTGACGATGGCGATGTTCGGTGCGTCGAACGCGGGTGCTCCGGCTTTCGCGGTTGAAGGTGGCTACATCGAGCGTCCGACCGGCCAGTAATCGGAATAGCGTGGCGCGCGTGGTGCGCGCTGCGCGTTTTGCATCGGTGAAGGAGTAACGTGTCCACCCTCGTAGACAAACAAATCGTCGAAGAAGGGCCGCGGAACGCTGTTGTGAAATTGACGGGCGTGCTGAGTGATTCAAACATCACCGAAACGTCCGTTATCAAGCCGTCTGACTTCACGAACAATGACCGTTGGCAGGTGATTTCTGGTTTCCGCGTCGATGCGATCATGTATTCAATCGGCCAGGGGCTTGAAATCGTCTTGTCGTGGAACGGCAATTCGCCGCAGCAGATTGCGCCGATCGCCGGCCGCGGCAAAATTGACGCCACGGGTGACGGTGGTTTTCTGCCGAACACGCTGCTGACCGGTTACGACGGTTCGATCAATCTGGCGACGAGCGGGTATTCGGCTGGCACGACGCAGAATTTCACCATTTTTCTGAGGCTGGTCAAGCTATACGCGCCGACGGGGAGGTAAGCCGTGACATCCCCAGTGACGTTCAACACGCCTGACCGGGTGATTCGGGAGGCGATGGAGAATGCGGGTTTGCTGCAGGACGGCGACGACCCAAGTTCAGAGCAGTTCGCCAAATACGGCAACCGGCTCAACTCGCTCATCAATTACTATCAGACCCAAGGGCTGAAACTGTGGCTCTTGGAGGATCTGTCGATTACCCTTACTGCGGGGGTCAATTTCTATTCGCTGGGGCTGACCGGCACTGTGTCGATGACGAAACCGCTGCGCGCGCTGCAGGGTTATTTCGCCGACAACAGCAGCCCGCCCGTGCGCCGGCCGATTTACCCGATGTCGTGGCAGGAATGGCTGACGCTCTCGCAGACGGGTCAGCAGGGCTCAATTTCCCAGTATTTCGTGGACAAGCAGCAGTTGACGCTGAACGTATATTTCTGGCTCACGCCGGACTCGACCGCGGCGCTGGGCACGGCGCATTTGCTGATTCAGCAGCAGGTGACGAATTTCACCGGCACGACGGACACGATGAATTTCCCGTTGGAATGGTTCAACCTGCTGTCGTGGGGGCTGGCGAACGAAATAGCGACCGGTCAGCCGCAGGCGATCATGGACCGCTGTGAACGGAACGCGATGAAGTATCAGATGGCGCTGGAAAACTGGGATGTGGAAGACGCGAGCACGCGCATGGTTCCAGATTCCCAGCTTGCCGGTATGCAGGCGTCAAACTTCAGGTAAACGGCGATGGCACAGGCACCCACCGTAGCAATGCCGAAACGCCTGCCGCTGGTGGTCGAACCGGAAAACCGCGACGACACCACGTTGAAAGACGCGCGCCTGGTCAACTGTTACACCGAAAAATCCAAGGACGGCACGTACAATATCTACAAGCGCGCCGGCACGCTGACACAATCACAACCGTCAGGCGGCGCCGCGAACGGGTATGGCGTCTACAACTGGAAAAACGATATCTATTCGATATTCGGCGCGACGATGTACAAGAACGGAACGCCGCTGTCTGGAACGCTGGACACGACGGGCGGTGTTTACCGGTTCAATCAGATCCTCGGTTCGACGAACAAGATGTTTTTCGACAACGGGGTGAAGGCGTACAACTACGACCCGTCAGGCGGAATCGTTCAGGTCACGGATGTGAACCTGATTACCAACCGAGTAAAAGGTTCTGCATATCTGGACGCGTCAACGTACGTGATGAACAACACGGCGACGATTCAGGCGTCCGCGTTGAACGATACTACTTCATTCCCAGCGTTAAATACGCTGATCGCGCAGATCGAACCGGACGGCGGGGTTGCGCTGGCAAAACAGTTGGTCTACGTCATTGCGATGAAGCAGTGGTCTACCGAAGTTTTCTATGATGCAGCGAATGCAACCGGTTCTCCGCTCGGGGCCGTGCAGGGCGCAAAAGTGAATTTCGGTTGCGTCAATGCAGACTCGGTGCAGGACATCGACGGCACGCTGTTCTGGATTGCGACGAACCGTTCAGCCGCCCCGCAAGTGATGGCGATGGACAATCTGAAAGCCGAAATCGTATCGACTAAACCAATCGACCGGTTGCTTGACGAACTGGATTTTACAAACGTGTTTTCGTGGCAATTCAAGGACGAGGGGCACAAGTTTTACATCGTCACCATCAAGAATTCAAACCTGACGCTGGCGTATGACCTCACTGAAAAAATGTGGCACCAGTGGACGGACACAAACGGCAATTATTTTCCGGTGGTTGCATCGACGTACACATCGACGCTGCAGCACATCTGGCAGCACGAAACGAACGGGAAACTCTATTACGGCGACCGCGATTACACGAACGACGACGGCAATGTGATTCAGTGCGACATCTACACACCGAATTTCGATGGCGGAACGAAACGCCGTAAACAGATGGAGGCGCTTGAGTTCATTGCCGACAAACAGGCCGGCAGCACACTCATGGTGCGCGTGAACGACTACGATTACGACCCGTCGAAATGGACGAATTTCAGGGCGGTGGATCTGTCGAAAAACCAGCCTCGGTTGACGAATTGCGGCACGTTCACGCGGCGCGCGCATAACCTGCGGCACCGGTCGAATACGACCATGCGCTTGCAGGCGATTGAACTTCAACTAGATATCGGAACACTCTGATGGCGACCACATTCCAGCCGCCGCCGACGTGGGCACTGCCTATCCTGGTTGACGAGAAAACCGGTAAAGCCGAGTTCAACCCGGTTTGGCTCAAGTGGTTCGTGGACCTGACCGCCGTTATCAATGCCGGAGGCGGTTCGTCGATCGGCACAGTAACGAAAGTATCGGTGACGACTGCGAACGGCGTTTCCGGCACGGTGGCGAATCCGACATCGACTCCTGCGATTTCACTGTCGCTGGGCGCGATTACGCCGTCGAGCATCGCCGTAGCTGGCGGAACGATGTATCTGGCGACGCCGGCGGGTGCGGCGCAGTCTGCGTCGTCATTGTGGGCGGGAACTGGGGCGCCGAATAACGCGAACGGGTCAAACGGGGATTACTATTTCCGGTCGGACGGCGGGGTTACGACGCACATTTACTACAAATCCGGCGGTTCATGGGCGGGGATCATATGATTCGTGATGCGAAACCATCGGATTTTCCGCAAATTCTGGCGATTCTGGAAATCATGCACGAAGAATCCATCAACTCGATTTTCAATCGGGATATGGAAAAAGTGGCACATTTCTTGAAATGGTTGATGTC